>Ga0209738_10000145_pt1 | contig 16121 bp, 16 predicted proteins | sample TergutNc150P5_FD_187289 | JGI IMG/M metagenome (GOLD analysis project Ga0209738, IMG submission 187289) | Nasutitermes corniger P5 segment gut microbial community from laboratory colony in Florida, USA - Nc150 P5 (SPAdes) (version 2) | ecosystem: Host-associated > Arthropoda: Insects >...
CGTCAGGCAGTTTATTGCCATCCGCCGAGAAAAACTTGATGCCGTTGTCGTAATACGGGTTATGCGACGCGCTGATCACCACGCCCGCCGCAAGCCGCAACGCGCGCGTCAGATAGGCCACGCCAGGCGTTGGCATCGGCCCGGCCAGCATCACGTCGATACCCGCTGCCGCCAGCCCGGATTCCAGCGCCGCCTCCAGCATATAGCCGGACACGCGCGTGTCCTTGCCGATCAGCACCGTCGGGCGCACGCTGGATGGCTGCGCCGACGGCGGCGCGGCCACATGCGCCACATCGCCCGCCAGCACCTTGCCTGCCGCATAGCCGAGCCGCAACACGAAATCCGGCGTGATCGGCGCTGTGCCGACCTTGCCGCGTACCCCATCTGTACCGAAATAACGACGTGTCATTTTTTGTTTCCTGTTCCCTTCAATTCCTTCAATTCCTTCAATTTTTATTCCTTCACCCTGTTCGCATCGCGCGTGGCCTGCCAGACCTTTAATGCATCCACCGTCTGCGCCACATCGTGCACGCGCAGGATCGCCGCGCCACGTTCTGCCGCGCACACCGCTGCCGCGATGCTCGCAGCCTGCCGCTGCGCAGGCGCGCGCCCCGTCACCGCGCCCAGCATCGACTTGCGCGACAGGCCCGCCAGCACCGGGTAGGGCCTCGCAGCATGCGGCGCTGTCTGGGGCAAATGCGCCAGCAACGCATAATTATGTTCGATCGTGCGCTTGCCAAAGCCAAAACCCGGATCAACGCAGATCCGCGCCTTCGCAATGCCCCCGGCTTGCAATGCCATCACGCGCGCGGCAAGAAACTGCCGCACGTGCGTCACCACATCGTCATACCCGGGATCATCGCGCTGCATCGTTTGTGGCTCGCCACGCAGATGCATCACGCACAGGCCGCACGCGCTGCCGCGCACCGCATGCACGGCGCCTGGCGCGCTGAAACTTCGGATATCGTTAATCATGTCTGCGCCCGCAGCCAGCGCGTCGCGCATCACCTGCGGGCTGGAGGTGTCGATCGACAATGGCACAGGCGCATCGCGCAGCCGCTCAAGCACGGGAATCACGCGGGAGAGTTCCTCGTCGGCGGATACGGGCGATGCGCCCGGGCGCGTGGATTCGCCGCCAATATCGAGCATGTCGGCGCCTTCGCGCAACATCTGTTCGGCATGACGCAACGCTGCGTCGCGCCATGCAAACCTGCCGCCATCAGAAAATGAATCGGGCGTGACGTTCAGGATGCCCATCACCCGCGGGCGCTCGAAACTCAACGTGAAACGCCCGCACTGAAGCGGCTCGGGCAAGCCGCTCACGCTGGCGCGGCGGCGTTGCCAGGCTTGGTGTCCAGGCCCGCGCTGCCGCCAGAAGACGGCGCATTGTCGCCCGGCGTCGAGGCGCTTTTCGGCGGGCGCGGCGGGCGGCCAGCCATGATGTCATCGATCTGGTCAGCGTCTATCGTTTCCCATTCCATCAGCGCGGCGGTCATGGCTTCCACCTTGTCGCGGTTTTCTTCGAGCAAACGCCGGGCCAGGCTGTACTGGTCATCGAGCACACGGCGAATTTCCGCGTCCACCTTCTGCTGCGTCGCCTCGGAAATCGTGCGCGTGAATCCGTGTCCGAAAGGCGAGTTTTCGTTCTCGTCATCCACATAAACCATCGGCCCCAGCGCATCGGTCATGCCAAAACGCGCAACGATCGAACGCGCTGTCTGCGTGGCGCGGCTGAAATCGTTCGACGCGCCCGTGCTCACCAGATCCAGGAACAGTTCCTCAGCCACGCGCCCGCCAAACATGATCGCAATCTGGTCAAGCAGATATTCCTTTGAATACGTTTCGTTGTCATGCTCGGGCAGCTGCCAGGTCACACCCAGCGCCCAGCCGCGCGGAATGATCGTGACCTTGTGCACCGGGTCGGCCTTCGGCAGCAGCTTGGCCACCACCGCATGGCCCGACTCGTGATACGCCGTCGCGCGCTTGGCTTCCTCGCGGATCACCGCCGACTTGCGCTCCGGGCCCATGAACACCTTGTCCTTCGCGTCCTCGAAGTCCTGCATCTCGACGATGCGCTTGCCGCGCCGCGCCGCGAACAGCGCCGCCTCGTTTACCAGATTCGCCAGATCAGCGCCCGAGAAGCCTGGCGTGCCGCGCGCGATAATCATCGCATCCACATCGCCCGCAATCGGCACCTTGCGCAGATGCACCTTCATGATCTGCTCGCGCCCGCGGATGTCCGGCAGACCCACATAGACCTGGCGGTCAAAACGGCCCGGGCGCAGCAGGGCCTTGTCCAGCACGTCCGAGCGGTTGGTCGCCGCGATCACGATCACGCCGGAATTCGCCTCGAAGCCATCCATTTCCACGAGCATCTGGTTCAGGGTCTGCTCGCGCTCGTCGTTGCCGCCGCCCATGCCTGCACCGCGATGGCGGCCCACGGCGTCGATTTCGTCGATAAACACGATGCATGGCGCATGCTTTTTCGCCTGCTCGAACATGTCGCGCACGCGCGCCGCGCCCACGCCCACGAACATCTCAACGAAATCCGAACCCGAGATGCTGAAAAACGGCACCTTCGCTTCGCCTGCAATCGCCTTGGCCAGCAGTGTCTTGCCCGTGCCTGGCGGGCCAACCAGCAGCACGCCGCGCGGAATGCGACCACCGAGTTTCTGGAATTTCTGCGGATCGCGCAGGAAATCGACCAGCTCGGAGACTTCCTCCTTGGCTTCGTCGCAACCCGCTACATCGGAAAAATTGACTGCGTTGTTGTTCTCGTCGATCAGCCGCGCGCGCGACTTGCCAAATGAAAACGCGCCGCCCTTGCCACCGCCCTGCATCTGCCGCATCATGTAAAACCACAGCCCGGCAAGCAATGCCATCGGCACCAGCCAGGTCAGCACCTGCAACCAGATGCTTGGGCTGTCATCCTTGCCGATCACCTGCACGTTGTTCTTCATCAGATCGCTGATCATCCACATGTCCTGCGGGGACACGATCTGGTAATTCTGCCCGCTGGTGGGCGTGACGGTCAGGTTCTGCCCCTGCACCACGACGCTCTTGACCTTGCCATTTTTCGCGTCATCCATGAACTGGGTGTAGGACACCGTGTTGCTGTCCTGCGTGTGCGACCGGTCCCACTGCCTGAATACTGTGACCAGCACCAGCGCAACGATCATCCACACCGCCACCTTGGAAAACGTATTGTTGGTCAAGACACCACTCCTTCGCTGATAGACATGACGCTGACGCCCACTGCGCCAAGGGACATTCTAATCCATCCACAGCCCAGCGCTGTAACCGCTGTAACGACCCGCTACGCTGGCTGCTTCAGACGCCTGCCCAGAATGAACGTTTCCGCAGACTTGTCACGCGAGGCCTTGGGCTTTCGCGCCGCCACCGTTTTGAAATGTCGCTTGAACTTCTCGACGATCTGGCTGTAACCGCTGCCGTGAAAGCATTTGACCAGCAGCGCGCCCTCCGGTTTCAGATGCGCCAGCGCAAATTCCAGCGCCAGATCACACACATGCTCGACGCGCGCCGCATCCGCTGAGGCCACACCGGACAGATTGGGCGCCATGTCCGAAATCACAAGGTCCACCGCGCGCGAACCTACCGCATCTTCGAGCTGATGCAGCACCGCTTCCTCACGAAAATCGCCCTGGATGAACTGCACATCCGCGATGGGTTCCATGGGCAGCAGATCGAGCGCGATGATCGTGCCGTCAATGCCTCCCTGGCGCGCGGCGTCGCGATGCTCTCCTGCGGCCAGCCGGTTGCGCGCATACTGGCTCCAGCTGCCTGGCGCTGCGCCCAGATCAACGATCACCTGGCCGGGCCGGATCAGTTTGTCCTGCTCGTCGATTTCCTTGAGTTTATACGCCGCGCGCGCACGGTAGCCTTCGCGCTGCGCGAGCTTGACGTAAGGATCGTTGATATGGTCGTGCAGCCAGGACGGATTGAAGCGGTTCTTTGCCATGAAACAAAAACAGAAACGGGAAACAGAAACGTAATTGGCGGATAATACGCGTTTATCTTTCCGTGTGCGGCACGTGTTCGCGCCCTTTCCTTATGCCAGCTCTTTCGCTTACCCCTGCGCAGCGCGCTGAACTGCGCGCGGCGGCCCATGCGCTCAAACCCGTCGTGCTTGTTGGCGCTGACGGGCTGACCCCTGCGGTGCTCGATGAAATCGCGGTACACCTCGCAGCGCACCAGCTCATCAAGATTCGCGTGTCCGGAGACGACCGCGACGCGCGCATCGCCCTGTACAACACCATTTGCGACACGCTGCATGCCGCGCCCATCCAGCATATCGGCAAACTGCTGGTGATCTGGAAGCCGCAGGAAAAAACAAAAACAAAAACAAAAACTGCCACGTCCGCGCAGCCTTCAACGTCCAAACGCGCCGCGCCGCGCGTCGTGAAAATCGTCAAGCAGAGCGACAATCCCCTGCGGCGGCCCACCCTGCAGAAAGTGCGGGTGCTTGGCAATGAACGCGTGACGGCAGGCGGCAACGTCAAGCGCGCGAAAAAACGCCAGACCAGCGTAAAACGGCTGCGGCAAACGGAGAAATAAATGCCCGCCGCGCCCCAGCCATCGCCGGTTCTGCTGGACTGGGTGACACGCCTTGTGTCCATGGATACAGTCAGCCGCAAACCGAATCTTGCGCTGATCGAAGTCGTGCGCGATTATCTGCGCGCGCTGGGCATTGCCTGCACACTCACGCATGACCCCAGCGGCCAATGGGCGAACCTGTTCGCCACGGTGCCCGCGCATAATGGCGCGATCACGGGCGGCATGGTGTTATCCGGCCACACGGACGTGGTGCCTGTGGATGGCCAGCAATGGGACAGCGACCCGTTTCGCCCGGAAATCCGCGATGGCCGTTTGTATGGCCGCGGCGCCTGCGACATGAAAGGGTTTATTGGTACCGTGATGGCGCTCGTGCCAGAAATGCTGGCCACGAAACTCGCGCGGCCCATTCATCTGGCGTTTTCGTTTGACGAGGAAGTCGGCTGCGCCGGCGCGCCGCTGATGATCGACGAGCTGCTTCGGCGCGGCGTGCAGCCCGATGGCTGCCTGGTTGGCGAGCCCACCCGCATGCAACCCGTGATTGCGCACAAGGGCATCAACGTCTATCAGTGCTGCGTGCGCGGCCATACGGCGCATTCTTCACTGACGCCGCACGGGCTGAACGCGGTGGAATATGCCGCGCGGCTGATCGGCCATCTGCGCGACATGGCCGACCAGTTCCGCGCGCAGGGGCCGTTCGACGCACTGTACGATGTGCCGTTCTGCACCATGCAGACCAGCACGATCGAAGGCGGCAACGCGATCAACACGGTGCCGGAACGCTGCCGTTTCGTGTTCGAGTTCCGCAATCTGCCCACGCTCGCCCCCGAGGAAATTCTCGCGCGCATCAGGGCTTACGCCGAGCGCACGTTGCTGCCGCAGATGCAGCATGAGCATGAGGCGGCGGCGATCGAATTCACGAAACTGTCCATGTCGCCCGGGCTGGATACGCCGGAAGACGCCGCGATCACGCAGCTCGTGCGCGCGCTGACCGCCGACGGTCAACGCCGCAAGGTGGCCTACAGCACCGAAGCGGGCCTGTTCGCGCGCGCGGGCATTCCGAGCGTGGTCTGCGGGCCGGGCGATATCGAGCAGGCGCACAAGGCCAACGAATATATTGCGCTTGAGCAGCTGGCCACATGCGAGCGATTTTTGCAGCGATTCATTCATGCGATGTCCGTGGACGCATGAATGTATTTCGTATTTCGTATTTCGTATTTCAGATTTCAGGAGACACAACATGAGCATGAACATCATCAAGGAATTCAGGGAATTCGCCCTCAAGGGCAGCGTGATTGATCTGGCCATTGGCGTGATCATCGGCGGGGCCATGTCGGGCCTCGTGAACTCGGTGGTGAAAGATCTGATCATGCCTGTGATCGGCGTTGTGACCGGCGGGCTGGACTTCTCGAACCTGTTCATCCAGCTCGGCCATATTCCCGCCAGCTTCAAGGGCAACCCGGATTCGTACAAGGACTTGCAAACCGCCGGCGTGGCCGTGTTTGGTTATGGCTCGTTCATCACCACGCTGATCAACTTCCTGATTCTGGCGGCCATTATTTTTCTGATGATGAAATTCATCAACAGCCTGCGCCGCCGCGCCGGGCAGTTGCCCGAGGAACCCGCATCCGCGCCTGTGCCTACGCCTGAAGATGTGCTGCTGCTGCGCGAAATCCGCGATGCGCTGAAAAAATCATGAACCTAATCATCCAGAGCAACTCGCCGATCGACGCGTTGCATCACCCGCAGCTGCTGGCGCTTGCGCACGGCAGCCATATCACGCCGATCGACGCCTGCGCGCTGCGCATCCTTGATGCGCCATCATCGCAACGCGATCAGGTGGGCGCTTACTGCGCGGCGCATCGGCTCGATTATGCGTTCGTTGAAGCGGGCCGCGCGCTGGCCGGGTTCGGCCTGGTGGCCATGGATATGGATTCGACGCTGGTCACCATCGAATGCATCGACGAAATTGCGGATTTCTGCGGGCTGAAAAGCGAAGTCGCTGCGATTACCGAAGCGTCCATGCGCGGCGAAATCCGCGACTTCAACGAGAGCCTGACGCGCCGCGTTGCATTGCTCAAGGGGCTGGATGCAACGGTGCTCGAACGGGTGTATCAGGAACGCATGCAACTGTCGCCCGGCGCGGAAAACATGCTGAAGGGCGTGAAGGCAGCGGGGCTGAAAACCCTGCTGGTGTCCGGCGGCTTCACGTTTTTCACTGACCGCCTGAAAGCGCGCCTCGGGCTGGACTTCGCCCATGCGAACACGCTCGAAATCGTGAATGGCAAACTGACGGGCCGCGTGCAGGGCGAGATCGTCAACGCCGAGGTGAAGGCGCGCACGCTGACGCAGACCTGCGCGCGCATCGGCATCGCCCCTGCACAGGCCATTGCCATGGGCGATGGCTCGAACGATCTGAAGATGATGGCCGCAGCAGGGTTATCCATCGCGTTTCGCGCAAAACCCATCGTGCGCGAGGCAGCGAGCGTCGCGTTCAATTTTGTCGGGCTGGATGGGCTGCTGCGGCTTTTCTGATAGTGATTTACTGATAGTGATTTACTGCAACACCGCCAGCGCGCGTGCAAGGTCTGCGCGCAAATCCGCTTCATCTTCCAGGCCGACGTAAAACCGCACCAGCGCACCCCGATACGGCCAGTGTGACGCCGTGCGCAATTCATCCACCTGATACGGCATCACCAGGCTGTGCGCGCCGCCCCAGCTCCAGCCAATCGCAAACAGATCGAGCGCTTCGCAGAAAGCGTCAATCTGCGCTGCGCTGTAACGCTCGTCGAACACCACGGAAAACAGCCCGCCCGCGCCGTTGAAGTCGCGCAGGAAGTTTTCATGCCCGGGGCAATCGGGCAGCGCCGGATGCAATACCGCGACAATTTCAGGCCGCGTTTTCAGCCACTGCGCCAGCGCAAGCGCGCTGCGCCCGTGCGCATCGAAACGCGCCTTCATGCTGGGCAGGCTGCGCAATATCAATGAGCAATCGTCCGCCGACACATTGACGCCCATATGAATGCGCGCGAGTTTCAGCCTCAGATGCAGATCATGGTTGCGCGTGATGGTCGCGCCCATCAATACATCGCTGCCGCCGGACTGATATTTCGTCAACGCCTGCACCGAAATATCCACGCCCAGGTCAAACGGATGGAGCGCCAGGCCCGCAGACCATGTATTGTCGATCGCCGTGACGATATGGCGCGCCCTGGCCGCCGCCACGATGGCCGGCACATCAGGCACTTCCATCGTCACCGAGCCAGGCGCTTCCAGCCAGACCAGTTTCGTTTGCGGCGTCATCATCCCGGCGATGCCCGCGCCCATCATCGGATCGTAATAGCGCACGGAAAGGCCAAAATCCCTGGCCAGCCAGTCGCCATGCTCGCGGTTCGGCGAATAGGCGTTATCGGGAATCAATACCTCATCGCCCGCCTTCACCAGACCAAAATACACATTGGAAATCGCCGCCAGCCCGGAAGGGTAAAGCAGCGCATAGTCCCCGCCTTCGATGGCGGCAAGCCGCTGCGTGAGCGCCGCCGAGGTTGGCGTGGCATGCAGGCCATAGCGCCATTGCGCATCGTTCTTCCAGTCGAGCGCGCGCATCGTTTCCAGATCGGGAAACACCACCGTCGAGGCGCGCGCCACCGGCACGGAAAACGATGCGAAGCCGGGCGTGATGTCGTCATGCGGATGCACGGCGCGCGTTTGTGGCGCGTAATCCCCTGAGTCCGGCAAGGGCGAAGCAGCATTCTTTTTCTTCATCATCATCGTCAACATCAAAAATCAAAAATCAATCTTTCGTCATCAATCTTCCGTATGCAGGTTGCTGACGCCTTCCACGGGATGCGTATGCGCTGGCGCATGCACAGGCGCGGGCGCGGGCGCGCCTGCGGCAACCACCCTGAGATCGAAGGGTTGCGACCCGGCGCCGTCGGCATTCGTGCGCGCGCCCTGCAACCGGCCATCGGCATCGAACAGGCCCGTCCAGTTGCCCGCAATATTCTCGCCATCGGCGGTATCCTCGGCTTCCAGAATATTGCCATCGCGCACGCCCGCAATCTGGCGCACTTCGCCCGTATCGTCGAACCGGTATTCGCCCTGCCGGGCGTTGGGATCATCGTTATCGCCCGACGGACGTTCCGGCTTGCCCAGCAGCAACGTGATATGCCGCGCGCCCAGCGTGCCCTCGTAGCGCGGATACTGCGCATATGCAGCATCGGGTTTCAATGATTTCGCGCTGGCTGCGACGCATGGCGCCATCATCAGCGCAAACATCATGGCGCTGGCGCACCCTGCGCGCTTCATACTAAAACTAAAAAGACTCATCGGATCCGCTCCCGTTGCATGGCTAAACATCGCCCCATAAATCGTGCACATCCGCGCCGGTTATCTTGACCGACACAAAATCGCCCACCTTGTAGCGCTTCGAGGCTTTCTTCGCCGGCCCGACATACACCACGCCGTCAATCTCCGGCGCATCCGCCGCGCTGCGGCCCACGCCGCCCTCTTCACTGACTTCGTCGATCAATACCTCGATGGTCTTGCCCACCTTGCGCTGGATACGCGTGGCGGATACGTTTTCGGCCACTTCCATGAAACGCGCGCGCCGCTCCTCGCGCACCTCGTCGGGCAACGCGCCATCAAGCTCGTTCGCGCGCGCGCCTTCAACCGGCGAATATGCGAAACACCCCACGCGGTCAAGCTGCGCGGCGCGAATGAAATCGAGCAGCGTTTCAAACTGCGCTTCGGTCTCGCCCGGAAAACCGGCAATGAACGTGCTGCGTATCGTCAGATCGGGGCACACCGCGCGCCAGGCCTGCACACGCTCCAGCAGCCGCTCCACATCAGCGGGGCGCTTCATGCGCCGAAGCACCTCAGGGTGCGCGTGCTGGAACGGCACATCCAGATACGGCAGCAAATGGCCCTTCAGCGGCCCGTCGGCCATCATCGGCAACAATTCATCGACATGCGGATACGGATACACATAATGCAGCCGCACCCACGCGCCATAGTGCGCGGCCAGCTCGCCCAGGGCTGCGGCCAGTTCGGTGATCCGCGTTTTGACGGGCCGCCCGTTCCAGAAGCCCGTGCGAAATTTCACGTCCGCGCCATAAGCGCCCGTGTCCTGCGAGATCACCAGCAATTCCTTCACGCCCGCCTTGAACAGGTTTTCGGCCTCGATCATCACCTCGGCCACGGGCCGTGAAACCAGACCGCCCCGCAATGACGGAATGATGCAGAACGTGCAATGGTGATGGCAGCCCTCGGAAATTTTCAGATACGCGTAATGCCTGGGCGTGAGCTTCACGCCCGCGGCGGGCACCAGGTCAACGAATGGGTCGTGCGGCTTTGGCAGGTGCGCATGCACGGCCTGCATCACTTCGCCCAGCGCGTTCGGGCCTGTCACGGCCAGCACTTTCGGATGCACGTCTTCAACCAGTTTCGTGCCGCTGGCGCTCTGCTTGGCGCCCAGGCAGCCGGTAACGATGACCTTGCCATTTTCGGCCAGCGCATCGCCAATGGCATCCAGGCTTTCCTGCACGGCTTCGTCAATAAAGCCGCAGGTGTTCACGATCACCAGATCAGCGCCAGCATAGGCGCCAGAGATGTTATATCCCTCCGCGCGCAACTGCGTGACGATCTGTTCGGCGTCGGTCAATGCTTTCGGGCAGCCCAGCACCACCATGGCGATATCGGGAACATTGCCCGGGGTCACACTGTCTATCATGGGTGATGAATATGAATAATGAATGATGAAAGTCGAAGGTTGGGAGTTTACAGCGTCCCAGGGCAAAACAGTATCGGGCCTGGCCAGCCCCGTGACAGCCTTCTGCTTTCCCTGTTACGATTATTCTGATTATTCTGCGCGGCACCGGCAAAGCAAATCATCCTACGTTCAGAGGAATTTTATTATGACGACCCTGTTCGATCCCATCCAGATTGGCGATCTCACGCTGAAGAACCGCATCTTCATGGCGCCGCTCACGCGCCAGCGCGCCGGCATCGAACGCACTCCGAACCTGTTGATGGCGCGTTATTACGCCGCGCGCGCCTCCGCCGGGCTGATCCTGAGCGAAGCCACGTCGGTCTCGCCGCAGGGCGTGGGTTACGCCGATACGCCAGGCATCTGGTCGCCCGTGCAGGTGGCAGGCTGGCAGCGCATTACCGACGCAGTGCATCAGGCAGGCGGGCGCATTTTCATGCAGCTCTGGCATGTCGGGCGCATTTCCGACCCAATCTTTCTGAATGGCGAGTTGCCCGTTGCGCCCAGCGCGATTGCTGCACAGGGGCATGTGAGCCTCGTGCGCCCGGAGCGTCCCTATGTGACGCCGCGCGCGCTTGAAACCGATGAAATACCCGGCATTGTCGCCGCCTTCCGCCAGGGCGCGGCCAACGCGAAAGCCGCGGGCTTCGATGGCGTGGAAGTCCACGGCGCCAATGGCTATCTGCTTGACCAGTTCCTGCAGGACAGCACCAACCATCGCACCGATGACTACGGCGGCCCGGTGGAAAACCGCGCGCGCCTGCTGCTTGAAGTCACCGACGCCTGTATCGACGAATGGGGCGCACAGCGCGTGGGCGTGCATCTGTCACCGCGCGGTGATTCGCATACGATGGGCGATTCCAACCCGTCCGCCACGTTCGGCTATGTGGCCCGTGAGCTGGGCCATCGGCGTATTGCGTTTATCTTCGTGCGCGAATCGCTGGGGGAAAACCGCCTGGCGCCGCAGCTGAAGGCCATTTTTGGCGGCGCCTGCATCGCCAATGAAGGGTTTACGAAAGAAACCGCACAGCAGACGCTGGATGCGGGCGAAGCCGACGCTGTGGCGTGGGGCCAGCTGTTCATCGCCAACCCTGACCTGCCGCGCCGCTTCGAGCTGAACGCGCCGCTGAACACGCCTGACGCTTCCACGTTTTATGGCTCGGGCGAAAAGGGCTATACCGACTATCCCGCGCTGGAAACAAAAACAGAAACAGAAGAAACAGAAACGAAGCATTGACGGCCTGCGGACTTTCAAGGGTCTTTAAGGCTCGTTTAAGTCTGCCCCGTCAGACTACCACCAGTAGCATCGATACCGGTTATCTGGTTTCTTCGTTTTGTTTCTTCGTTTTAGTTTCACGTCTTCTGATGGCCGCTGACTTTTGTTAGCGGCCTTTTTTTGCTAGGCCAGCCGCCCGTCAGTCAATCAATCAGTCATCCACATCAAAGAACGTGACCCGCCCCTGGGTCAGATCGCGCAACAGCTCGCGCGTCCGGGGCACGGCCGTTTGAGCGAGCTGAATGGTCAGGCGCACGGTCATGTCATGATGGCTGCCCGCCAGCGTGTGATGCGCCTGTTCGATGAAGCGCCGCACGCGCGCCTCGTCGGCGTAACTGGTTTCGATGCCCAGCGTCGCCTGTGTGACACGCTCGATGAACGACGCGCGCTGCAATGCCGTGGCCACCGCGTCGGTATAAGCGCGCACGAGGCCGCCCGCGCCCAGTTTGATCCCGCCGAAATACCGCACGACGGCAGCCAGCGCGCCCTCCAGATCATGATGGCGCAGCACATCGAGCATGGGCCGCCCTGCCGTGCCGGAAGGTTCGCCATCGTCCGACATGCCGGATTGCCCGCCCGCCAGCAGCGCCCAGCACACATGGGTGGCCGCGGGATGCGCGTCGCGCAGCAGGCGCAGTTGCGCCATGGCGGCAGCGCGGTCGGCCACGGGCAGCACGTGCGCAATAAAACGGCTTTTGCGGATCTCGGTTTCCGCCATCACGGGCGCGGCAAGGGTATGCACTGGCAAGACTGGCAAGGCGAAAAAATAAACTGCGATATAAAACAAAATGCAGCGAGGCCGGTTCCCCCTCAGGAAAACCGGCCCCGGCGTTGATACCTGCTCCCTGATACGCTACATCATATCGGGTTATTTCCGCCCGCGGGAGCGGGTTATCACGGACGATGACCCGGGCCGCGGAACGGGCCACGGTCATGCGGATGGCTGCGCAGCCAGTCTGCCCGGCTGTAATAACGGCGGCCATCCCAGTAGCGGCCATCCTGCTGCCAGCCAATCGGGCCACGGAATCTCGGGCCCGGGTCACGCGGATGGCTGCGCATCCAGTCCGCCTGGCTGTGATAGCGATGGCCATCCCAGTAACGGCCATCCTGCTGCCAACCCACCACCAGTTGCAGGGCCATGACGCTGCCCGCGGCAACCAGCGCGCCGCCGCCCACCAGGGAGGCGACGAGTATACGCAGAGTGCTCCTTTTTTTCATCTTCAATGACCTCTTGCTTGAGAACTACGGATAACAGATAACAGCGCAGGGAATTCCACGCTGCCGCCAATAAATCAGCGTTGCCAGTCTATTGGATTGAAAATTTAAAATACGCAAGGACTTGTAAGTACATGTTTCGTCCCCACACACGTTCCGTTTTCGTGATACGGCGATCCTGGGATCTCACAATTTCACGGCGACTCCGTCTTTTTTCCCAGCAGCAGCCCCATGCCCCCCAGCAGCAGCGAGCAAAGGCCTATGCCAAGCACAATCATGGCCAGGACGGGCGCGCTGCCCAGATAATGATTCATCGCTCCTCCAGCCGCGAGCAGAACCACTCCGGCAACCACAAGAACTTTCGCTTTCTTCTTCAACGCGGGCGGCTGCGAACCGTTGTTGGCGGATACCTCGGGCATGGCTTGTTCTCCTTGTATGAAGTTGCGGGAAAGGGAGTCGATATTATCGGATACCTGCTCCCGAAAAAGCTCACCTGTGCGTCAAAGCAGCGTTAACCGCAGGGCGGCCTGACCACCGCCGGCCTGGACTTCCGCTATCATTAATAGTTTAGTCCGAAAATTGCGCCCTCCAGGCAGGAATATGCAATGAATACACCCATACCGTCAAAGGCTCTGGCATCGCACAGCGCCAGGCTGCGCCAGATGCTTCTCAGCAATGAACTGGAATTCCTGATGGAAGCACATAACGGCCTGTCCGCGCGCATCGCGCGGGAAGCCGGATTCAAGGCGCTGTGGGGTTCCGGCCTGTCGATCTCCGCGCAGTTTGGCGTGCGCGACAACAACGAAGCCAGCTGGACGCAGATCGTCGATAACCTCGAATTCATGGTCGATGCCAGCGACCTGCCGATTCTGCTCGATGGCGATACCGGCTATGGCAACTTCAACAATGTGCGCCGCCTGGTAAAAAAGCTGGAACAGCGCGGCGTGGCAGGCGTGTGCATCGAGGACAAACAGTTCCCGAAAACCAACAGCTTCATCAACGGCGAAGCCCAGCCGTTAGCGGATATCGACGAATTCTGCGGCAAGATCAAGGCGGGCAAGGATTCTCAAACCGACGACGATTTTTCGATCGTCGCGCGCGTGGAAGCCTTGATTGCCGGCTGGGGCATGGACGAAGCGCTCAAGCGCGCCGAAGCTTACCGGCAAGCGGGCGCAGACGCGATCCTGATTCACAGCAAGTTATCCCGGCCCGACGAAATCCTCACATTCGCGCGCGAATGGGCAGGCCGCGGGCCGCTCGTGATCGTGCCCACCAAGTATTACAGCACGCCCACCGAAGTCTTCCGCAACGCAGGCATCAGCGTCGTGATCTGGGCGAACCATCTGGTGCGCGCATCCATTTCCGCGATGCAGACCGTGGCCAGGCAGATTCACGACAGCGAAACGCTGATCGACGTGGAAGACCGCATCGCGCCCGTCAACGAAATTTTCCGGCTGCAAAACGCCGCCGAATATTCGCAGGCCGAAAGCCGCTATCTGTCCACCTCGCGCGCAGGCGGCTCGGCAGTCGTGCTGGCCGCGAGCCGCGGCAAGGAGCTGGACGCAGTGACGACCGATCGCCCGAAAGTGATGCTGCCCGTCGCAGGCAAGCCCTTGCTGCGCTGGCTCATCGACAGCTTCAAGAAGCAGGATATCAATGACATCACCGTCGTGGGCGGTTATCGCGCTGACGCGATCGACACGGCAGGCATCAAGCTCGTCGTAAACGAGCGTTACGAAACAACGGGCGAACTCGCGTCACTGGCCTGCGCGCTTGACCCGTTATCGGGCGACACAACAGACGTGGTCATTTCGTATGGCGACCTGCTGTTTCGCAGCTATATCCTGCGCAGCCTGGTTGAAACCGACGCGAACTTCTGCGTCGTGGTCGATTCGTCGATGGCCGCTGAGAACAGCAATGTGCGCGACTTCGCATGGTGCTCCGCGGCAGACGATCGCGGCCTGTTTGGCAATCGCATTCTGCTGCGCCGCGTATCGAGCAGCGAACCGGCCAGGGGCGCGGCGCATGGCCGCTGGATTGGCCTGCTGAACGTGCGCGGCGCGGGCCGCGCGACACTGGCCGCGAAACTGGCTGAACTGCGCCAGCGCGCGGATTTCGACTCGCTCGATATGCCCGCGCTGCTCAACGCATTGATCGACGCAGGCGAAGAAATCGAAGTGCGTTATGTGCATGGCCACTGGCGCGGCGTGAATGATCTGGAAGACTTCCGCCTTGCCGGCGATTTTGCGCACACGCAAACCCTGCTGGGGCTGGATGCGGCGCAACCAGCGGCTGGTACAAAGATATGATAAGTTACGGCTTGACATTGAGCAAACGTAACTGGTATAGATTTATGTTAATTTGACAGAAGCACAGAATTTTCAGGAAAGGTGAATTTGTTATTTTCCCATCCACCGGTTTGAGGTGAACCATGACTAATAAAGATTCAAACAATAAAGATCAGGTAGATATAAAAGAGAAAGGTTACATTGGAGAAAGGCTATTCGCAAAATGGCTTAACAAGAAAGACATCCCTTACATCTACGTCAGGCAAGAACCAAAAACAGATGAGCAGGAAGATTCACATTGGCCAGAAAATTTTTCTGCCTTTTTGAAGAAGACAGGAGCAAAACGTCCTGATTTTATTGTATTTCTCGCCGGAATTGGAATATTTGCGGTTGACGTAAAGAATAAAGAAATTACGGAATATAATTCCGCAGAATCAGTGACGTTATCAGAATCAGAACTCATCCGTGCACAGCGTTTCTCAGAGATTACAAGACTCAATCTTTGGTACGCATATGCTGGCAAACATGATAACGACCATTGTGATAAGTGGTATTTCATACACAATAATGATGTACAGCGCAAGGGAAATTTAGATAAGAGCAATATATTTTTCAACATTAAACTTGAAGAAACTTTCTGCGCCAATGATGACAATACCATTGGGGATTTAGTTATGTATGCCAAAGAATCTACTATCGACCGATTGAAATACGAACAATTGACGAAAAAGGAAACCACGCATGATTGAAGCTGCACAGTTCGTCGAGGCGGCGCGCGCGCGCGGGTTCGACTGGTACGCGGGCGTGCCGTGTTCGTTTCTGACGCCGTTCATCAATTACGTATCGCAGGACAAATCGCTGCATTATGTCTCCGCCGCCAATGAGGGCGACGCGGTTGCGTTGATCGCGGGCGTGACGCTGGCGGGCAAGCGCGGCATCACGATGATGCAGAACTCGGGGCTGGGCAACGCGGTCAGTCCGCTGACCTCCCTGACATGGACAT
>Ga0209738_10000146_pt1 | contig 16058 bp, 14 predicted proteins | sample TergutNc150P5_FD_187289 | JGI IMG/M metagenome (GOLD analysis project Ga0209738, IMG submission 187289) | Nasutitermes corniger P5 segment gut microbial community from laboratory colony in Florida, USA - Nc150 P5 (SPAdes) (version 2) | ecosystem: Host-associated > Arthropoda: Insects >...
CAAAAACGTGAGCGCGCATTATGTGGTGCCCGACGCGCCGCCCGTGCGCGATGGCAAGCCGGTGGTCTGGCAACTCGTGCCCGAGGAGCAACGCGCGTGGCACGCAGGCGCAAGTTACTGGCAGGGCGCAACAGAGTTGAACGCATCGTCGATCGGCATCGAAAACGTGAACCTGGGCCCGACTGACAGGCCCGCGCCTGGCACAGCGCCCTGGCCGCTGCCGCGCAGCTGGCACTCGTGGCCGCGTGCGCAGGTGGAGGCGATCATCGCATTGTCGAAAGACATTGTGCAGCGCTACCAGATTGCGCCCACGCGTGTGGTGGCCCATAGCGATATTGCGCCGCAACGCAAGATCGACCCGGGGCCGCTCTTTCCATGGAAAGCGCTTTATGACGCAGGCGTGGGCGCATGGCCTGATGATGCGACGGTGCAGCGTTATCTGGCCAGGCGCAATCCATCGTCGCTCGTCGATGTGCGCGAACTGCAACAAAAACTGGCTCGCTATGGCTATGATATGGCAGCCAATGGCGTGCTCGATGAGCGCACGCGCCATGTGATCGCCGCGTTCCAGATGCATTTTCGCCCACGGGATTATCAGGGCAATCCCGATGCCGAAACCGATGCGATTGTTTCCGCATTGCTGGAAAAATATCTACCCCTTGCGAAGGAAGCGCCATGACCCAGGACGAACTCAAGCAACTGGTGGGCCAGGCCGCCGCCGATTATGTGCGCGCGAACGTGCCCGAAGGCGCGGTGATTGGCGTGGGCACCGGTTCGACGGCCAACTGTTTTATCGACGCACTGGCCGCGCACAAGACGCGTTATCGCGGCGCGGTGTCAAGCTCGGTGGCGACCACAGCGCGCCTGAAATCGCATGGCATTACCGTGTTTGATCTGAACGATATTGCATCGTTGCCCGTGTATGTCGATGGCGCGGATGAAATCGACGCGAGCGGTGCAATGATCAAAGGCGGCGGCGGCGCGCTGACGCGCGAGAAGATCGTGGCGTCGGTGGCCGATGTGTTCGTGTGCATCGCGGATGCAAGCAAATGCGTGGCGACGCTCGGGAAGTTCCCGTTACCGCTCGAAGTCGTGTCGATGGCGCGTGCGGCCATTGCCAGACGGATTCATGCGCTGGGCGGCGAGCCGGCGCTGCGGCGGCGCAAGGAGGACGGCAGTGTTTATCTCACCGACAATGGCAACGAGATTCTCGATGTGCAGGGCTTGCACATTACTGATCCGCGCGCGCTTGAAACAACGCTCAACGCGTGGCCTGGCATCGTCACAGCCGGGCTGTTTGCCGAACGCGGCGCGGATCTGTGCCTGCTGGGCACGGATGCGGGGGTGAGGGTGGTGCGGTATCGTTAGTCGTTGCCGCTGGTGCAATGGCGGGACGCCTGATTTACTCCACGCTTAGCACCAATCGCTTTCCAAGCACATTGGCGGCGCGGTCAAGAGTCTTGAGGCTGGGCCAGTGCGTCGGGTCTTCCAGCCGTTTTGCCTGTGGCCAGCTTGTGCCCAGCGCTCGCGCCAGATCGGCAAGCGTGCGTTCACCGCGCAGATAGCGCAGCAACAGCACACTTTGTGTCCTGGCATTCGGAGCGATATAGCGGGCGCTGCTGATATTCTGGCTTGGCGCGGGGATATCCATACCTTCTTCAATCCGGCCTTCGAGAGTCAGTGTCAACACTTCGGCGGCATTGAACAGAGCTTCTTCCAGCGTGTCGCCCTCAGTAATGGCCTCGTCAAGATCAACGAAGTTCACACAGAACCCGCCTTCTGCGGTCTCGGTCAGCAAGGCCGGATAACGAATTTCCATGCAGATACTCCTTTATCGTTCCATCAGGGACATTTCCCAATCATCTGAATTTCATGCCAGTCTGGCGCTCTATGCTTGCCAGGGTAGGGGCTTTTGATGTCACGCGTACCATGCACTGGCACGGTCGTGCGCGCTGCGCCTTTACCCATACGGATGTGGCTACCCTCCTGGCGCAGCACAATCCACCCGTCCGCTTTGAGCCGCTTGATGATTCCCTTCCCGTTCACCTTGGCGATGGTAGATCATTTTTGGTGTATATGCAAATGGGTTACTGGTACACCCTAAAACCTGAACTTCGACGGCTGCGCCACGTTTTGCAGCAGCTCGACATACGTCTCAAACAGGTTGGCCACCTGATATTGCTGCTCGCTCACGCGCGTGATGAGTTGCGCTTCCATCACGGGCGCATCGCCCACGAACGCGCTCAGACGCCCGCCAACCTTCAGCTGCGAAAGCAGCTCCTGCGGCACTGCGGGCAGCCCGCCTGACACGCAGATCACGTCATACGGCTGCGCGGCGCTCCAGCCGCGTGAACCATCGCCTGTGGCGACCTCCGCGTTCAGCACACCGTTCTTCGCCAGGTTGGCGCGCGCGAATTCCGCCAGCTCGCTGCTGATCTCAACGCTCAGCACTTTCTGCGCGCGGTGCGCGAGCAGCGCGGCCATATAGCCTGAGCCTGCGCCAATTTCCAGCACGCTTTCGTGCTTCTTCACCGCAAGCGCCTGCAACACGCGCGCATCCACGCGCGGGGGCAGCATGTGCTGGCCACCGGGCAGCGGAATGTCGAGATCGGCAAACGCGATATCCGCATACGCAGCGGGCACGAAACATTCACGCTTGACCAGCGACAGCAGGGCCAGCACATCCGGGTCAGAAACATCCCACGGACGAATCTGCTGTTCGATCATGTTAAAGCGCGCTTGTTCGATATTCATGATGTTCGGTATGAAAAAATTAACAGGAGAATGCCGGGATATGAACCGGCACTCCCCGAATTTTATACGGCCTTGACTTCAGGATGGCAAAACCTCACAACTCATAACTTTCATGCCCGCCTTCCAGTGCCCGCTCGATCAGTTTGCGGTTCAGGTTGGGCGACAGCAGTTCCACCATCGTATAGACATAACTGCGCAGGTAGGCCCCCTGCTTTAATGCAATGCGCGTCAGGTTGCTGCCGAACAGATGGGCTGCGGGAATCGCGCGCAGGTTGCGGTCGCGCTCCTCGTTGAACGCGATTTCGGCCATGATGCCCACGCCCAGACCCAGATCGACATACGTCTTGATCACGTCCGCATCGATGGCCTCCAGCACAATATCCGGCGCAAGATTGCGCAGTGCAAACGCCTGGTCGATTTTCGTGCGGCCCGCAAAGGCCACGCCGTAAGTAATCAGTGGGTACCGGGCCAGATCGTCGAGCGACAATGGCTGGCGCGCCAGCAATGGATGCCCGGGCTGCACCACCACCACATGGTGCCACTGGAAACACGGCAGCGGCACCAGCTCCCGGTAATGGGAAATGGCTTCGGTGGCAATGGCCAGATCGGCCTGATCGTGCATCACCATGTCGGCCACCTGCGTTGGCGTGCCCTGCATGATCGACAGACGCACTTTCGGGAAGCGCCGCCGGAACTCGGCAATTGCCGCAGGCAACGAATAGCGCGCCTGCGTGTGCGTGGCAGCGATGGTCAGGCTGCCCTGATCCTGCGCGGCAAAATCCTTGCTGATGCGCTTGAGGCCTTCCACCTCCTGCAGAATGCGCTCCACCGACGCAAGAATCATGCGGCCAGGCTCCGTGAGCGCGCGCACACGCTTGCCGTGGCGCGTGAAAATGCCCACGCCAAGCTCGTCTTCCAGCTCGATGATCGCCTTGGATACGCCAGGCTGGCTGGTATGTAACGCGCGGGCCGCATCGGTCAGGTTGAAATGCTGACGCACGGCCTCGCGCACGAAACGGAATTGTTGCAGGTTCATGTCACATATTACCTTTTTTTATATCAACACAATTTTTTAGTTGTTTGAAATATAAAACAAGTTTAGTACGATTCCTGCCTGTTTTCCAGAGCGGGCGTTGGGGGCGTTGAATGTATCAATATGACTCGTGCGATCAGGCACTTGTTGACGAGCGCGTCGCGCAGTTTCGTGACCAGGTGCGTCGCCGCCTGTCGGGGGAGCTGGGCGAGGATGAATTTCGCCCGCTGCGGCTGCAGAACGGGCTGTATATGCAGCGCCACGCCTATATGCACCGCATTGCGATTCCCTATGGCCATCTGCGCAGCGACCAGCTGCGCATGCTTGCCCGTATTGCCCGCGAGCATGATCGCGGTTACGTGCATTTTTCCACGCGCGGCAACGTGCAGTTCAACTGGATCCAGCTGGAGGAAACGCCGGACATTCTGCAGAAACTGGCCACCGTGCAGATGCATGGCATCCAGACCTCAGGCGCGTGCATGCGCACGATCACTGCTGACCAGTTCGCGGGCGTGGCGCCCGACGAGATGGTTGATCCGCGCCCCTGGGCCGAGATCCTGCGGCAATGGTCAACGTTTCACCCCGAGTTCGCGTGGCTGCCGCGCAAGTTCAAGATTGCGGTGTGCGGCGCGAAGGAAGATCGCGCGGCAGTGCAGGTGCACGATCTGGGCGTGTATCTGGCGCGCAATGCGCAGGGCGAAGTCGTCGCCACCCTTCTGGCGGGCGGCGGGCTGGGGCGCACGCCCGTGATCGGTTCGATCATCCGGCGCGATCTGCCGTGGCAGCATCTGCTGACGTACTGCGAAGCGCTGTTGCGCGTCTATAACCGCTACGGGCGGCGCGATAACCTGTACAAGGCGCGCATCAAGATTCTGGTGAAGGCGCTGTCGCCGGAAAAATTCGCGCGGCAGGTCGAAGAAGAATGGTTGCATCTGAAAGATGGCCCCTCCACATTAACCGCCGCGGAAGTCGCGCGCGTGACGCGCCGTTTTTCATCGCCCCGTTACGAAACCTTGCCGCAGACCGATGCGTCATACGAAACCGCATTGCGAGAAAACCGTGCGTTCGCGCGCTGGGTTGAGCGCAACGTGCGCGCGCATCGCGTGGCGGGTTATGCCGCAGTCACGTTGTCACTCAAGCCCACCGTCACCGCGCCTGGCGACATTACCGCCACGCAGATGGATGCGCTGGCTGGCTGGGCCGAGCGCTGGTCGTTCGGCGAGATTCGCGCATCGCACGAGCAGAACCTGATTCTTGCGGACGTGAAAAAAAGCGATCTGTTCGCGCTGTGGGAGGCGGCAAAATCGCAGGGGCTGGCCACGCCGAACATCGGCTTGCTGACCGATGTCATCGCGTGCCCCGGCGGCGATTTCTGCGCATTGGCCAACGCACGGTCGATTCCCGTGGCGCAAGCCATTCAGAGAAAGTTTGACGCGCTGGACTATCTGCACGATCTCGGCGATCTGTCGTTGAACATTTCGGGCTGCATGAATTCGTGCGGGCATCATCATATCGCGCATATCGGCATTCTCGGCGTGGACAAGCATGGCGAGGAGCGCTATCAGGTCACGCTGGGAGGCGAGCAGGGCACGGGTGCGCACGGCGCGCGGCTCGGCCATGTGATCGGCCCGTCGTTCGCGGCGCGCGATGTGCCGGATGTGGTGCAGCTGATTGTCGATATATTCGTCAGGAACCGGCATGAGGGCGAGCGCTTTATCGACACTTTCAACCGCATCGGGCCAGCGCCATTCAAGGAGCGTGTATATAGCCTGTACGCGCCACATGCCAGGGAACACGCCGTATGAATGCGTTGATTATCAGGAACCGCGCCATCGTCGAAGACGCATGGCAAACCCTTCGCGCCGATGCCAATGGCACGCTGCCCGATGCCCGCGCATTACCTGCGGGCAAGGTATTGCTGCCGCTCGCGCTGTGGCAATCTGCCAGGGACGCCTTGCGCGCGTCGCGCCCGCGCAGCGGGCTGGGCGTCTGGCTGCCACCGGATAGCGACCCTGCCGCGCTGGCCGATGATTTTTCCCATATCGCATTGATCGGAGTGGATTTCCCGAAATTCAGTGATGGGCGCGGGTATTCGATTGCGCGGTTATTGCGTGAGCGTTATGGCTACCAGGGCGAATTGCGCGCGCTGGGCGATGTGCTGCGTGACCAGCTGGCGTATATGGAGCGCTGCGGGTTCAATGCCTTTGCCGTGCGCGCGGACAAGGATATTCACGATGCGCTGAAAGCCTTCGGCGAGATCACCATACATTACCAGGGCGCAGTTGACCATCCGTCGCCGTGGCGGCTGCGTGATGCAGCGCAACAGGAAGCGGGGGCGGCATGAACGCGCGCATTGACCGGTTGAACGCGCTGCTTGACGCGATCGCCGCGCGCCATGCGCAGGTCAGGCTCGCCAGCAGTCTCGCGGCGGAGGACATGCTGCTCACGCACGCGATCCTGACGCGCGGCGTGAAGATCGGCATCTTCACATTGAACACAGGGAGGCTGCATACGCAAACGCTCGATATGATCGGGCGCGTGCGCGAACGATATGGCTATCAGATCGAGCAGTTCCATCCGCAGCAGCAGGCCGTGGATGATTACGTAAAAACGCACGGGCTTAACGCGTTTTACGAAAGCGTCGAACTGCGCAAGCGTTGCTGCTGGATCCGCAAGGTCGAGCCGCTGAATCGCGCGTTGCAGGGCGTCACGGCATGGGTGACGGGGCAGCGCCGTGAACAGTCGGTGACGCGCGCTGAATTGCGCGAGGAAGAGCGCGACGCAGCGCGCGGCATCGCCAAGTTCAACCCGCTTGCCGACTGGCCGGAGGCTGAGGTGTGGGACTATCTGCGCGCGTTCGATGTGCCGGTGAACCCGCTGCACGCGCGCGGTTATCCCAGCATTGGCTGCGAGCCATGCACGCGCGCCATACGCAGCGGCGAAGACCCGCGCGCGGGCCGCTGGTGGTGGGAATCACAGGACACGAAGGAATGCGGGCTGCACCTCACGGATAAATAACGAATAACGGACAACAGGCAGGGCTTTTCAGATGAACACGATGCACCACCCCATGAACCATCTCGACTGGCTTGAGGCCGAGTCCATCCATATCCTGCGCGAGGTCGTGGCCGAATGCAGCCGGCCCGCGCTGCTGTTCTCCGGCGGCAAGGATTCCGTGGTCGTGCTGCATCTGGCGTTGAAGGCGTTTGGCCTCTCCGGTGCGCGCAAAACCACATTGCCGTTTCCGCTCGTGCATATCGACACGGGCCATAACTACGACGAAGTGATCGACTTCCGCGACCGTCGCGCCAGCGAGATAGGCGCGCAGCTCGTCACAGGCCATGTGGAAGATTCGATCCGGCGCGGAACCGTGCGCCTGCGCCGCGAAACGGACTCGCGCAACGCGGCGCAGGCCGTCACCTTGCTGGAGACGATCGAGGAGCACGGCTTTACCGCGATGATCGGCGGCGCGCGGCGCGACGAGGAAAAGGCCCGCGCGAAGGAGCGCATTTTTTCATTGCGTGACGAATTCGGCCAGTGGGATCCGAAGGCGCAACGCCCCGAGCTGTGGAGCCTCTATAACACGCGGCTGCATGCGGGCGAGCATCTGCGCGTGTTTCCGATCTCGAACTGGACGGAGCTGGATGTGTGGCAATACATCGCGCGCGAGCAGCTCGAACTGCCGTCGATCTATTACGCACACGAGCGCGAGATCGTGCGGCGCAACGGATTGCTTGCGCCCGTGACGCCGCTGACGCCCCGGCGCGATGGCGAGACCAGCGAGCGCGTGCGTGTGCGTTTTCGCACGGTGGGCGATATCAGCTGCACATGTCCCGTTGAAAGCGATGCGGATACGGTCGAAAAAATCATCACCGAAACAGCGCTGGCCGATATCACCGAACGTGGCGCGACGCGCATGGACGATCAAACCTCCGAAGCCGCGATGGAACAACGTAAAAAGCAGGGGTATTTCTGATGAGCGACTTCGAGGACAACGGCGTATTGCGCTTCATCACCGCAGGCAGCGTGGACGATGGCAAGAGCACACTGATTGGCCGCCTGCTTTACGACAGCCGGGCCGTGCTGTCTGACCAGATTCAGGCATTGTCACGCGCGAAAAACAAACGCACGGCGGGCGACGAAATCGACTTCGCGCTGCTCACCGATGGCCTGGAAGCCGAGCGCGAGCAGGGCATCACGATCGATGTGGCATATCGCTATTTCGCCACGGCCAGGCGCAAGTTCATCATCGCGGACACGCCAGGCCACGAGCAATACACGCGCAACATGGTGACGGGCGCATCGACGGCGCATGCCGCGATCATCCTGATCGACGCCACGCGTGTGAGCGCCAACGCCGATGGCGCGCTGCAATTATTGCCGCAAACGCGCCGCCACAGCGCCATCGTCAAGTTACTGGGCCTGCCGCATGTGATCGTGGCGATCAACAAGATGGACCTGATCGATTACGATGAAGCGCGCTTTAACGCCATCCGCGCGGCGTATCTTGCACTGGCGCAAAAGCTTGGCCTGGCAGATGTGCGTTTCGTGCCGGTGTGCGCATTGAAGGGCGACAACATCGTTGCGGCCAGTGAAAAAATGCCGTGGTATACGGGCGAGCCGTTGCTGAACCTGCTGGAAGCGCTGCCGGTTGAAGCGGCAGCGGCAGGAACATTGCGCTTTCCGGTGCAATGGGTCGCGCGGCAGGATGGTTCGAGCGCGGATGATTTTCGCGGCTATATGGGGCGCGTCGAGGCGGGCGCGGTGAACGTGGGCGATGCGATCACCGTGTTGCCTGCGGGCCGCCATGCAACGGTTGCCGAAATCATTGCGCCAGCGCCTGGCGGCACGGCATCGGTGGCGCGCGCGTTTGCCGGGCAGACGGTAACGATACGGTTGACCGAAGATGTGGATGTATCGCGCGGCGATACCTTTGTGCCGGCAGGCGATGCGATCGAACCGGTCAGGCAGCTCGAAGCCGACCTGTGCTGGTTTGATGAGGAGCCGCTTTCCACGCAGCGCAAGTATCTGCTCAAGCAAACGACGAATACGGTGTTCGCGCGCGTGAGCGCGGTGTTGCGCGTGCTCGATGTGCATACGCTGTCGCACGCCACGGATCGCCACGCGCTGGCGATGAATGATATTGGTCGCGTCTCATTGGCATTGCAAAAGCCTGTGGTCTGCGATGTTTACGATGCGCAGCCGGGCACGGGCGCGTTCGTGCTGATCGACGAAGCCACGCATCACACGGTGGCCGCGGGCATGATCCGGGCGCGGGCATAGATCATGGGCAAGGTTTATCTGATCGGGGCAGGCCCGGGCGCGGCGGACCTGATTACGGTGCGCGGCGCGCGCGTGCTGGGCATGGCCGATGTGGTGCTGCATGATGCATTGATCGAGCCGGAGATGCTTGGCCACGCGCCAAAATCTGCGAAGTTCATTGCCGCAGGCAAGCGTTGCGGGCAGCGCTCGACGGCGCAGCGTTTCATCAACAAGCAGCTGATCGACGCGGCGCGTCAGTACGCCGTCGTCGTGCGCCTGAAAGGGGGCGACCCGATGCTGTTTGGCCGCGCGGATGAAGAAATGCGCGCACTGGAAGCCGCGGGCATCGACTACGAAATTGTGCCCGGCATCACGGCAGCCTCTGCGGGCGCTGCGGCGCTGCGGCGCTCGCTGACGCTGCGCGGCGTGGCGCGCAGCGTGGCGCTGCTCACGCATCGGCGCGCCGACGCGCCGACTGCCATCAGCGAGACCGTCAACGCCGACTCGCTGGTATGCTATATGGGCCGCGACAATGCGCCCGGCATCGCGCGCGCGTTGATCGCGGCAGGCCGCAGCGGCGCCATGCCGGTGGCGCTCATCGAAGCATGCAGCACGCCGCGTGAGCGCACGCTGACGCTGACGCTTGCGCAACTCGCAGCGGGCCATGCGCGGGCATGGTTCGATATCACGCAGCCGTGCCTGCTGATGATCGGGGACGCGTTTGCGCAACCACAGGAAGTATCAGGCGACGGATTGTCCTGGCAAAGCATTGCCGCCGCATAGTTTCAGCAGGTTTCATCAAGGAAAATATGCAGAACATGAAAGCAGGCGTGGCGGCAGCGCTCGCCTGGGGCGCGCTGATGATGATGCCGTCGGCCTGTGCCGCGATGCCTGACGATGCGCAGGATGCGCCCGCAGGCCGTTGTCATCCCGAAGCCGGGTTTTCGCCGGAAGGCAGCGCGGCAGCGCTGGTCGATCGCGCCATCGACAGCGCCTCTGAACGCATCCGGCTGGCCGCGTACACATTCACGTCACCCGACGTGGTTCGTCACCTGATGGCCGCGCAGCAGCGCGGCGTTGATGTGGCCGCCGTGGTCGATGAGCGGGGAAACCATTTTGCCGCGTCGAAAGCCGCATTGAACCTGCTCGTAAATGCGGGCATTCCCGTGCGCACGATTCGCGCATATCCGATTCATCATGACAAATACATGGTGATTGACGATGCGCACATAGAAACCGGCAGTTTCAATTACAGTACCGCCGCCGCAAGGCACAACAGCGAAAACGTGCTGGTGCTGTGGAATTGCCCCCAACTGGCCAGGCATTATCTGGCGCACTGGCAAAGCCGCTGGGCGCAGGGGCGGGCGTGGGAGTCGACGTACTGAACACGTGCGTCACCGATCACCGCAGGCTCCACCCCGCCTCCGTCACCACGCCATCCATCGCGCGATCATGCGCTTCATGCGGCAGCGCGTCTATCCGGCACGCTTCCCAGGCGATGCCGATCGTCACGGGCGGCGTTTTTCCTGGCCATGCCGCCAGTGTGCGGTCGTAATAGCCGCCGCCATAGCCCAGGCGGTAGCCGTGCGCGTCGAACCCTACGCACGGGATCAGCAGCAGGTCTGGCGTGAGCCGTTCGCCATGCGCTGGTTCGGGAATTTGATGCTGGCCTTCGCGCATGGCGGTCTCTGGCGTCCAGCGGCGAAATTCGAGCGGCGCGTGGCGCGCGCGTATCACTGGCAGCGCGGCGCGCCGCGCGGCATCCTGCGCAAGCCACCGGGCGATGTGCGCGCGCGCATCGAACTCGCCGCGCAGTGGCCAGTAAAAGCCAATGCACTGCGGCGCACAATGTTCGAGCAGCGTAACCAGCTGGGAGTCGAGCGCAGCATTTGTGGCAGCATCGCTACAGAGGGCGGCGCGCAGGGCAAGCAGCCGTGCGCGGGCTTCTGTTTTGATCGCGTTTTTTGACGGCGCGCGTGCCGTGCGTGCTATGCTCTGTTCCGACTTTTGGCTCAACTCCCGCTCCAGAAGAAAATCATGACGCACAAAAATTTTGTCCGAGTATATCGCGCGGCCCGTTTTGTGCTGGCTGCGGCGCTGGTGATTGGCGGCGCAGGCGGCGCCAGTTGCCTGCTCGGTACGACTATGGCCGATGCCCGTTCCGTGCCGGCAGTGGCAAGTGCCAGCGCCGGCCTGTCATCTGACGATCGGATTTTCCTGCAACTGCGCGAGGCCGCGCGCCAGAACGACGCGGAAGGCGCAGCGCAGCTCGCGGCGCAGATTCCCGATTATCCCGCGCCCTCGTATATCGATTATTTCCAGATCAAGCCGCAGCTGTTCGATGCGCAGGGCCACGCGCGCGTGGATGCGCCCGATGCGCCCGTGCGTGCGTTCCTGCAGGCGCACGACGGCGAAGCCATTGCTGACCGGATGCGCAACGACTGGCTGCTCGTGCTCGGCGCGCGTCATGACTGGCGCACCTTTGATGAACAGTATCCACGTTTCGTGCACGATGATGATGTGCAGGTCAAATGCTATGCGATTGAATCGCGCGCGGCGAAGGGCGAGAATGTGGCTGACGCGGCGCGCGCATTGCTGGTCGATCCGCGCAAGTATGGCGATGGTTGTGTGGATATGGTGAGCGCGCTGGTGGCCAATGGCCAGTTCAGCGCGGGCGATGTGTGGCAGCAGGTTCGCGCCGCGTATGAGCAGGGGCAGTCCGGCGTGGGGCGGCGTTTGCTGGGCGCATTGCCAGAACCGCCGGATGACGCGTTGTTCAGCCAGGCAGTGAATGCACCTGCAACGCTGCTTGCGCAGGGCGTGGGCACGGGCGCGCAGTCACATCAGCTGGCGTTGCTCGCAGTCACGGTGATGGCGCGCGGCAGCGGCGCGGAAGAAGCTGCGGAAATGTTTGGCGCGATCGCGCCCGCGTTGACTGACACGGAGCGTGCGGCAGGCTGGGGCGCGATTGCGTTGCAGGCGGCGCTCAAGCAGTTGCCGCAGGCGTATGACTGGTATCGGCAATCCGCCGGCGCAGCGCTTTCCACGCCCGCTTATGAATGGCGCACGCGCACAGCGCTGACGCATGGCGACTGGAACATGGTGCGCTGGTCAACCGAACAGATGCCCGCCGCGTTGCGCGCGCAACCCTCATGGACTTACTGGCATGCGCGCGCGCTCAAACAGGCAGGCGAGGTGGGCGCGGCCAGGCAGGAATTCGAGCGGATCGCATCGGGTTTCGATTTCTATGGCCAGCTCGCCACCGAGGAGCTGGGCCGGAAAATCACGGTGCCGCCGAAAACGTCAGTCAGCGATGCAGAGGTTGCGCAGATTGCGAACACGCCGGGCTTTACCCTGGCGCAGCGTTTCTATGCGATGGGCATGCGCTTTGAAGGCAACCGCGAATGGAACTGGCCGCTGCGCACGATGACTGACCGCCAGCTGCTGGCCGCCGCCGAATACGCGCGCCGCATCCAGCTTTACGACCGCGTGGTGAGCACGGCGGAGCGCACAAAAAACGAACACGATTTTTCGTTGCGCTATTTCGCGCCGTTCCGCGATACGGTGGAAGGGAACGCGCAATCCGTTGGCGTGGATCCCGCGTGGGCCTATGGCCTGATGCGCCAGGAATCGCGCTTCGTGATGAACGCGCGCTCAGGCGTGGGCGCCACCGGGCTGATGCAGGTGATGCCTTCCACTGCGCAGATGGTTGCGCGCAGGCTGGGGCTGGGCAAACTGTCGCGCGCGCAGATGAACGATCTCGATACCAACGTATTGATCGGCACGAAATATCTGTCGATGGTCTATAACCAGCTGGGTGATTCATATGTGCTGGCCAGCGCCGGTTACAACGCCGGCCCAGGCCGCCCGGCGGCATGGCGGCGCGGTTTGCCCGATTCCGTGGAAGGCGCGATTTTCGCCGAAACGATTCCGATCCAGGAAACGCGCGACTATGTGAAGAACGTGCTGTCGAACACGGTGTATTACGCGATCCTGTTTGACAGAAACCACGCGCCGCAATCGCTGAAGGCGTGGCTGGGGACGATTGAGCCGTGAGCTTTCGCGGGGTGGGCGCGATCAGGGATACGAAGCCATACTCATACAATCACCGTGCTTATTGTGGGAGTGTGATTATGTCCCGGTGAGAACGCATTTCCCAATCGTAAGCGGGATTGCTTTACATCACACCAACAGGTTCATTTAGTGTACCTATTGCTTTATCACGATAGGGCCAGAGCGCACCCTGGAAGGAGAGATGCGCTCTGGCTCTTTTTTATGGTATATTCCAATCCCGACAATTGCACCATTGTTGAAACATCGTTGAAAGCATGGCTCGTCAAAAAACAATTGGGGCAGTAGATCCAGGGTTCAGCGACGCATATGAGGAAGAACTGCGCTACATGCGCGAGCTTCTGCTGGAATTCACCCTGGACCATCCCAAGATTGCACGCCGCCTGGGCATCCAGGCCGGAGAGATTGGCGACCCGTATGTTGAGCGGTTGATTCAGGCGTTCGCGTGGGAAGCTGCCCGCTCGCAGCTCAGGATAGACGCAGCCTTCCCTGAGTTCACACAGCGCTTGCTTGAGGCCGTCTATCCGAATTATGTGCGCCCCACGCCCTCGATGTCCGTGGCGCGCCTGTTTCCAGACCCGCAAAGAGATATTCCCCTGGACGGGTTCATGCTGAAGCGTGGATCCATGCTGGCCAGCGCCATTCCACGCGACGAACGCACATCGTGCCTGTTCACCACCAGCCAGAATGTGACGCTATATCCGCTTGAGATCGTCAAGGCCAAACTCACGGGCATTCCGCCGGACATTCTATCGCTACAGGGAAAGATTCCTGAGCACAGTCAGGTCAAAGGCGCGCTGCGTATGACCTTTCGCACCACTGGCGAATGCCGGATCAATGAACTGGTGAATCTTGAGCGCCTGCCAATCTATCTTGCGACAGGTAACGAAGCGCTGGCATCGCGCCTGTTTGAACTGATCCACACAGCTGCACTGGCCACAGTCATTGGTGAGCCGGAGCGCTTTGACGAGCCGTGCGCGCCCGTGTCCATCGTGTACCCTGACGCAGTACAGCACCATGCCATGGAACCCGGCGATGGCACGTTGCCGCAGGACTTACCAAAATTTCACGGGAACAACCTGCTGCACGAATATTTTTCGAACCCGTCGCAGTTTTATTTCTTCACACTCACTGGTTTAAAGAATGGCTTTGCGGCCATCAGTGAGAACGAGGCAGAAATCGTGATCCTGCTTGGCCGGGATCCTGGGGAGCTGGCCCACGAGGTTGATGCTTCGCAATTCGCGCTGTTCTGCACACCGGTAACCAATCTTTTTCTGAAAAAGCTGACCGCGATCGAAGTTGCCTTTACTGACGACGAGGTTCTGCTGGTTCTCGACGCACTGCGTGAGGCTGACTATGAGGTATTCAGCGTTGCCAGGCTTTACGCATCCTCAACGGAAACTTCCGGGAAGCTTGAGTTTCTGCCGTGTGATATTGCCCTGCGGCAGGACGAAGGCAACCATGACCGTTATTTTCGCCTGCGCCGCGAAACTATCGCGTTTATTGCGGGAGAAAAACGCCGCTATGGCACGCATATGCCCTACACGCCATCGCGATTGCATGTCTCGCTGGTGGATGCGCAAAATCATCCATACCCTGGCATGAATTATGTGGAAACGTGGTTATGGCTGACCAACGCTGACCTGCCTGGCCTGATCGAACGCAACGGTAAAACCGATCTGGAATTGCTGGTTTCCGCACCTGTGTGTAGTGTGGGGCTGATTCGCCCGCTGTCGGCACCGTGGCCACCGCTGGCCCAGGGGGACGATGCATGGAAGCTGATTTCGCTGCTGAACATTCACGCTTCGCCGTTTATCGCCATGAACGATGGGAAAGCGGTTGCCGACATACTGCGCGAGCGGCTGCGAATATTTGTTCGACCATGGGACGAAATGGGGCGCAGGATGGTGTACAGTATTGTGGATTTCAGCATCGAGCCAGTGACCTGCCTGTTGCCGGAAAAGTCGCTGAGGTTCGGGCGCGGGCTGGGCATACGGCTGACGATGGACGAAAGCATGCTTGAAGGCGTTTCTCCGTATCTGTTCGGGCTGGTGCTGGAGCGCTGGGTGACACAGCTGGCATCGCAAAATTCGGCGACAAGGCTGGAGCTGCATTCATTGCAGCGGGGAAAGATTGCTGACTGGCCTGCGCGCGAGGGAACACGTAGCATCATTTAATCTGTCACTGAAAACGCGACGGTGAATATGAGATGTAGTATATTGAATAAAGAAAATAAATAGCGGGCGGAAAGAAGCAGATCTAAGGTAGAGGAAGGCATCAATAACGGGTTAACGCAAGGACGATATCATGTCATCGGGTAACAACCGGACCATTCAGGTAGAGGGGCCAGCTATTCCGCAATCAAGCTCGGGGGAGTCGCTGTTGCAGCTGCGCGGACTTCGAGGTGAAGAAAGGCTTTCAACCGTTTACCGGTATGAGCTGGAGCTGGTTACGCCTCCTGAGCCAGACGTTTCCCCGACAGACGCAGCCAATATCGACCTGAAAGCCATGATAGGCAAGCGGTTGAGCATCATTACTGAAATCGATGGCATGGGGCCGTCGGCCACAGGAAAATGCAGGCGCGAAATCAGCGGGCTGGTGTTTGAAGCCCGCTTTATCAGACAGGGCGACCGGCGCGGTTATTATCGCGTAGTGGTGATGCCGTGGATCCAGCTCGCCGATGGTCACACGGACTATCGTATTTTCCAGAAAAAGACCGTTGTCGACATTCTGGATGAGGTGTTGTCCGAATATCCGTTCTCGGTTGAAAAAAGGCTCACGGAGATCTATCCAATGCTCGATTTTCAAACCCAATACGGAGAGACGGACCTGGCGTTCATGCAACGGCTGATGCAGGAATTTGGAATCTACTGGTTCTATGTTCACGAAAACGGTTTTCACCGCCTGATACTGGCCGACGGCATGAATGCCCACCAGG
>Ga0209738_10000147_pt1 | contig 16012 bp, 13 predicted proteins | sample TergutNc150P5_FD_187289 | JGI IMG/M metagenome (GOLD analysis project Ga0209738, IMG submission 187289) | Nasutitermes corniger P5 segment gut microbial community from laboratory colony in Florida, USA - Nc150 P5 (SPAdes) (version 2) | ecosystem: Host-associated > Arthropoda: Insects >...
CTCCCAAGCCCTCGGCTGCATCTTCTAGCCTCTTAATTGCGCGCCGAACCCGCCAAGGTAACGATATTGCGCCCGTGCCATTACAGGTACGACGCCTCTAATCACACCCGCGCCCGTCATCAACTTGCCGGACTGACCTTTATCCTGCCTGCTCAACCGCCTTTTCCGGGAGACACACCGACCTGTTGCGCAGGTACAACCGAATAGCGAGGCTATCAATCACAAACCTATTAAGCGCAATCTATCCCCGCCGAGTTCCGGCATGCAACTCATACACCGGGCCTTTTCGTGCGGCACATCCGCTCAAAAAACGTTGAGCCGCCCTACTTCTCCGTCGCCGACCACCGTCCGCCCCAACCATCGGGCGACGCACCGCGCCGTTGCTGGTCGAGCACGCGCCGGTCGCGTTTGGTGGGACGTCCGTGTTCGATGGACAGCGCCGGTTCCGGCGCCAACCGGCGCGCCGCCGCCAGGCGCTCGCGTGTCATGCGGCTTTCGGGCGTTTCCTCATACAGTGTTTGCGCCACCGCTGCCGGGCCGCGTTGCAGCGACAGGGCGCGCACGATCAACACCCGTTCTTCGGCGCCGTGCCGGATGCGTACTTCGTCGCCGGGTTTGACTTCGCGCGCGGGCTTGGCCACGTTGCCCGCCACCTGTATGCGGCCCAGGTCGATCTGTTCCACGGCCAGCGCCCGCGTCTTGAACATGCGCGCGGCCCACAGCCATTTGTCGATGCGTTCGCGTTCAGGCGGTTGCGCCATGGGCGGTCTCCCCGGATATTTCGCGCTGCGCCGGCCAGCCTTGTAGATGGCGCTGCACCAGATCGGCCAGCGCCGCGATCCAGGCCGGATCGTCGTTCAGACACGGGATATAGCTGAATTCGCCGCCGCCTGCGTTCAGGAACGCGGCGCGGTTTTCCTGCGCGATTTCTTCCAGCGTTTCCAGACAGTCGGCGACAAAGCCGGGACACAGCACGTCCACGCGCCGCCTGAACGCACTGCCTTTGCCGGTTCGATGCGCATCTTTGCGGCCCAGTTGTTCCAGCACCGTTTGCGTGGCCGGTTGCAGCCAGCGCGCATGGCCGAAGCGTGATTGAAACGTCACGATCCATGCGTCATCGGCCAACCTCAATCGGGCGGCCAAAAGTTGCGCCGTGATGCGGCATTGCGCCGGATAGGGGTCGCCTTGCCGGCTCATTTGCTCGGGCAGGCCGTGAAAACTCAGCACCAGTTTGCCCGGCGGGCCGTCGTTGCCCCAAGCCCGCCGCACGTGCGCCGCCAGCGCGCCGATGTAACCCGGATCGTCGTGAAAATCGCCTACGTAACGCAATTCCGGCACGCGGCGCACACGGCGCGTCCAGTGCGCGACGGCATCCATGGCGCTCGCCGTGGTGCTGCCCGCGTATTGCGGATACATGGGCACGACGAGAATGCGCGTGCAGCCCAGCGCCTTCAATTCATCCAGGCGGCCGGCGATGGACGGCGTGCCGTAGCGCATCGCCGCGCGGACCTGTACCGCGCAGCCGCGCTCGCCCAAATAGCCGCGCAGCAATGCCGCCTGCTTGTCGCTCCAGACTTTGAGCGGAGCGCCTTCGGGCGTCCATATCTTGCCGTAACGCGCCGCCGATTGCGCGGGCCGCCGCCGCAGGACGTAGCCGTGCAGCAGCGTCCACCACAGCCAGCGCGGCATTTCCACGACGCGCGGGTCGGACAGGAACTCGCACAAATAGCGCCGCATGGCGCGCGGCGTGGGCGCGTCGGGCGATCCCAGATTGCACAGCAGCACGCCGATGGCGGGCGCATTACCGGACGAAGGCGGTTCGGATCTGAAAAACATGGGGCAAAAACGTTTGCAATCCCAAGTGTGCACGTTTTTCAAACGGTCATTTCAGCATCACAAAACCGCCTGCGTGCAGTGCCTTCCGCCGGTCTGGCCGCTCTCTCCCCAGACAGAGCGCGCAAGCCGGGCACGCTCCTCGGGCGGCACAGGGTCAAACCGCTTCCAGTTCCGCCATCAATTGCGCTTCGCGCGCGGCGCGCAGCGCGGCCAGAATGTCATCCAGGCTGCCTTCCATCACCTGCGCCAGCTTATAGAGCGTCAGGTTGATCCGGTGGTCGGTGACGCGCCCTTGCGGGAAGTTGTAGGTGCGGATGCGGTCGCTGCGGTCGCCCGATCCAATCAGGCCCTTGCGCGTCGCGGCCTCTTTGGCGGCGCGTTCGCTGCGGGCTTTTTCCTGCAAGCGCGCTTGCAGCACCCGCAGTGCCTGCGCCTTGTTGGCGTGCTGGCTGCGCCCGTCCTGGCATTCGGCCACGATGCCGGTGGGCAGATGCACCACGCGCACCGCCGAATCGGTTTTGTTGATGTGTTGCCCGCCCGCGCCGCTGGCGCGGAAGGTGTCGATGCGCAGCTCGGACGGGTCCAGCGTAATGGCCTCGGCCTCGTCGGGTTCGGGCATCACCGCCACGGTAGCCGCGCTGGTGTGGATGCGGCCCTGCGTCTCCGTAACCGGCACGCGCTGCACCCGGTGCCCGCCCGATTCAAAGCGCAATCGGCCGTAAACGCCTTCGCCGCCGCCTTCGATGTGCAGCACGACCTCCTTGTAGCCGCCCAGCTCGGCGGGCGATTCGCTCACCACCTCGCAACGCCAGCCCTGCGCCGCCGCGTAGCGCGTGTACATGCGCGCCAAATCGCCCGCGAACAGCGCGGATTCATCTCCGCCCGTGCCGGCGCGGATTTCCAAAAACACGTCGCGCGCATCGTCCGGGTCGCGCGGCAGCAGCAGGCGCTGCAATTCGGCATCGAGCGTGGCCAGTTCATGCGCCGCCGCCGTTTCTTCCTCATGTGCCAGCGCCGCCATATCGGGCGCCAGCGCCGCGTCGGCCAGCAGCTCGCGCGCGGCGGTCAGATCGCGCTCGCGCTGCTGATAGCGCGCCCATCGCTGCGCCAGCGCCGCCACCTCGGTGTGCTCGCGCGAGAGCTTGAGGAACTGCCCCATGTCGGCCATGATGTCGGGCCGGGAGAGCAAAAAGTCCAACTCCGCCAGCCGTTCGGTGTGGCGGTTCAATTGCGCGCGGATCGCGGGTGTCATGGACGTGGCGGCGGTGGGCAAGGTTACGGGCAAGGGCGGCTATCGTACCTGCATGTTCGTGCCTGCCGGACAGCAACGTATCGCGTTCCATCGGCGCATGGGTAAGGGACGAATCACGGGCCGGTTCGTACAGATTCGTTTCTTCAGCATGCCTTGTCTTCCAGCCGCCGCAACTGTTCCGGCGTATTGGCATTGGCGAATGCGCGCGGGTCATCGGCGGGCGCTGCAAAGTGCGCGACGGCGTGGCGCTGGCGCGCAATCCAGGCACGGGCTTTGCGCTGTCCCGCGCCCAGCCAGGCGGACAGGTCTTGCGCCAGCCGTTGCCGCGCATCGCGCCGCAGCAGGCAGAACATGGGCTGGATTTGCGCCGGTTCCGTTTCGCCGCCAGGTCCGTGGGCGACGGCGAGATCGGCGTCGGGATCGTTTTGCAGCGCCTGAGCCAGCCGCCGGCAAAGCGATAGCGGCAGCAGCGGCGCATCGCATGGCACGGTGAGCAAGTAGGGCGTGGTTGCGTGTTTGAGGCCCGCCAGCATTCCGGCCAGCGGACCGGAAAATTCGCAGGAACGGTTGTCGGGTGGAGCCAGCGCATCGTCCGGCCAGACCGGCGCGCTGAAAGCCGCGCCGATGGCGGCGTAGCGATCCGCGTTGCGGTTGGCGTTGATGGCGATGTACGTGGGCCGCAAGGTTTGCGCGGTCAGCCGTTCCAGCACGGCGCGCACCAGCGGCTGGCCGCGAAACGGTTGCAAACCCTTGTCCGCGCCGCCCATGCGCACACCGCGCCCGCCCGCCAGCACCAGTGCCGTGATTTGGGCGCCCTCAATCATCGCGGCCGTCATCCGCCGAGGTAGCTCATCTCGGCCCGGTGCGCGGCGGCGGCGGGCACGGCATTCAGGCTGGCGCGCAATTCGCTGTAGCGGTCGGCCCGGCCTTGCCAGACGGCGGCGATGGCTGCGGCCAGCGACGGGTCGTCCGCGCCCGCGCGCAACGGCGCGCGCAGGTCGTAACCGGCGTCGGCGAACAGGCACAGATACAGCCGCCCGTCGATGGAAAGCCGCGCGCGGCTGCATGCGCCGCAAAACGCCCGCGTGACGCTGCTGATGAAGCCGACTTCGCCCAGCGCCGGATCGTGCCGGCCGTCGGCGCCCGCATAGCCCCAGCGTTCGGCGGTTTCGCCCGGTGCGGCGCGCGGGAGCGGCACGAGCGCGAATTCGCTTTGAAGACGCGCGAGTACTTCGCGGCTGGGCACGACTTGATCCATACGCCAGCCGTTGGTCGCACCCACATCCATGAATTCGATGAAGCGCAACACGGTTCCGCTGCCGCGAAAATGGCGCGCCATCGGCAGGATTTGGTGGTCGTTGACGCCGCGCTGTATCACCATGTTGATCTTGACCGGCGACAGGCCCGCGGCCCGTGCCGCGTCGATGCCCGCCAGCACGCCCGCCACGGGAAAATCCGCATCGCTGATTCGCCGGAATAAAGCGTCGTCGAGCGCGTCGAGACTGACGGTAACGCGCTGCAAGCCTGCATCCCTGAGGGCATGCGCCTTGCGCGCGAGCAATGCGCCGTTGGTGGTCAGCGTCAGATCGGGCGGTGCGCCGGCGGGCGTTTGCAACGCCGCCAGTTGCGCGATCAGCGATTCGATGTCCTTGCGCAGCAGCGGCTCACCGCCCGTCAGGCGGATTTTGCGCACGCCCAGCCGCATGAAGAGCCGCGCCAGGCGGGTGATTTCCTCAAAGCGCAACAGATCGGCGTGTTGCAGATAAGGATGGTGCGCATTAAACGCTTCGCGCGGCATGCAATAGCGGCAGCGGAAGTTGCAGCGGTCCGTCACGCTGATGCGCAAATCCGTCAGCGCGCGCGCGCGCGCGTCAACAATTACCGGCGGCAGGGATGACAGGGATATGCCGCCCGGTGCGGGCAGCGTCGGCATCTGCAACACGCGGGGCCGCGTATTGCGCAAGATGGGAATGACGCGCTCGGTCATGATGTACTTGTACTGTGATTATGGAAGTCATCCCTTGCCTTTGCGGCAACAGGGATGTCCCGTGCGCCCGGCTCCGCCCAGTTTTCCCCGTTTTATCCGGATGGGTTTCTAACCTGCCACGGCACCCCCGCGGCCAATACGGCACCCTGCGAATTCAGGGGCTGCGCGCCCCGCCGGCTCACCCCAAATAAAATATCACCGTCACCACGCCGTACAGCGGCACCAAAATCGCTCCGCTCCACAGCATATAGCCCAGAAAACCCGGCATGGCGATGCCGCGGTGTTCGGCAATGGCTTTGACCATCAGATTGGGCGCATTGCCGATGTAGGTGCTGGCCCCCATGAAAACGGCCCCGGCGCTGATGGCCGCGAGCGTGGCCGGAACCGCCGTCATTAAGTAGCCTGCGTCGCCGCCCGCCATGTTGAAGAACATCAAATAGGTCGGCGCGTTGTCCAGCAGTGACGATAGCACGCCCACCGCCCAGAAATACAGGGCCGGAACCGGCGCGCCGTCCGCGCCCGTGACGGCGCGCACCACCGCGCCGAACGGCCCCGCCGCACCGGCTTGCAGCATGGCGACGACCGGAATGATGGTCAGGAAGATGCCCGCGAACAGTTGGGCGACTTCCCGCATCGGCGCCCAGCCGAACCGGTTCTGCTCGCGCACCGCGCGCGGCGTAACCGCCAGCGAGACCAGCGTAATGACCACGAAACCCACGTCGCGCACGAGGCCCGACAGGCCGAGCGGCACACCTGCCACGTGCAAAATCACCGTGTCGGACTGCCACGTGCCGCTGACCAGCACCAGCGCCACCACAGCGGCAATCAGCCCGAAGTTGACCGCGCCATCGAAGCCGAAGCTGTGCGTATCAGGCGTCGGGTCGTTGGCGATCACGCCGTCCTTGCGGTAATAGTGGCGGTCGATGCAATAGAACAGGCCCAGCAGTACCGCCACCAGCAGCGCGGTCTGCGCCCACAGATGCCGCAACGGCCAGAAAAACGGCACGCCGTGCAAAAAGCCCAGGAACAGCGGCGGATCGCCCAGCGGCGTGAGCGCGCCGCCGATGTTGCACACGATGAAGATGAAGAACACGATGACGTGCGCGGCGCGCTTGCGGTTGTCATTGGCGCGGATGAGGGGCCGGATGAGCAGCATTGACGCGCCCGTCGTGCCCATCACGCTGGCCAGCAGCGCGCCCGTCAGCAGCAGGCCGCAGTTGAGCGCCGGCGTGCCATGCAGATTGCCGCGCACGTGGATGCCGCCCGCGACCGTATAAAGCGCCGTCAGCGACAAAACGAACGGCAGGTACTCCGCCAGCAGCGCATGCGCCAGCGCGTGCCCCACCGCGCCGATACCGGCTGCCGCGGCATAAGGCAGCAAAAACGCCAGCGTCCAGAAGGCGACGATCTTGCCGAAATGACGATGCCAGAAGTGCGGCGCGGCCAGCGGCCACAGTGCGATGGAGAGCAACAGGCCCGCGAAGGGCAAACCCCAAAGTGCCGTCAACGCTATGCCGCCGGACATGGACAGGCCCCGGTCAAAGTACGACCGGCGGCTGGCGCGTGACCAGCGCGGCGGGCGGCGGCGGCAGGTCGAATACCTGACGCAGATAAGCCAGATAGCCTTGGTCTTCCACCATCGTCTTGCCGGGCGCGTCGGAAATTTTGGCGACCGGCTGGCCGTTACAGGCCACCATCTTCATGACGATTTGCAGCGCCTGCGGCCCCAGGTCATTGGTCAGGTTGGTGCCCACGCCGAACGCAAGCTGAATGCGGCCGTGAAAACGCTCGAACAATTCCACGCAGCGCGGAATAGTCAGGCCATCGCTGAAGATCAGCAGCTTGCTGCGCGGATCGCACCGGTTGGCCTTGTAGTGCGCGATCATGCGCTCGCCCCACGAAAACGGGTCGCCCGAATCGTGCCGCGCACCGTCGAACAGCTTGCAAAAATACATGTCGAAGTCGCGCAGAAAGGCGTTGACGCCGTACACGTCCGACAGGGCTATGCCCAAATCGCCGCGGTATTCCTGCGCCCATTTTTCAAACCCGAAAATCTGGCTGTCGCGCAGCCGCGGCCCCAGTGCCTGGCACGCTTGCAGGTATTCGTGCGCCATGGTGCCCATCGGGCGCAGGCCCAGTTCCTTGGCGAACAGCACGCTGCTGGTGCCGGTAAATTGCCCGCCCTGCTCGCTGCCCAGCCGGTCTTTGAGCGTTTGCAGCAGCTCGCCCTGCCAGGCGCGCGAAAAGCGCCGCCGCGTGCCGTAGTCGGCAATCCTGAGTTCTTCCAGGCCCGGCCGCTTCAATTGCGCGATCTTGGCCGCCAGGCGCTGGCGCCCTTCGTCCCAGGTCAGGTCCGGCTGCGTATTGCGAAAGTACACCTCGCTGACGATGGCCAGCACCGGGATTTCGAACAGGATGGTGTGCAGCCACGGCCCGCGCACGCGGATGTCCATGTCGCCGTCATCCGTGGCGCTGACGCGCACGTACTTCTGGTTGAGCTTGAACAGACCCAGAAAGTCCGCGAAATCGCTCTTGATGAAGCGCAGTGAGCGCATGTAATCCAGCTCATCGTCGGTAAAGCGCAGCGTGCACAGCGCGCGGATTTCCTCGCGCACCTCGTCCACGTAAGGCGCAAGCGATACGCCCGCGTCGCGGCAGCGGAATTTGTATTCGACCTGCGCACCGGGAAACTGATGCAGCACCGCCTGCATCATGGTGAATTTGTAGAGGTCTGTATCGAGCAGGCTTTCGATAATGCCGGGCATGGTTTCCGTTTCCTCAGGTATCGCGGATATCGCAGCAAGTATGTTGATGGTAGCAATCATGCGTGACACACGATATAGACTTGCGGCCAACTTTTCAGCCAAGGATTTCCGCCATGTTTCAGCACATCCTGTTACCCCGCCGCCGTTGACAAAGCCATTGCCGTAGCCCAAGCGTTCAATAGCACGATTACGCCCATTACGTAATCGCCCCCTATCCCTTCAGCGGCGTCGGCGCGGACTTCAGCTACGGACAAGACCAATACCTGAGCGCCGCGCGCGCCGACGCCGCAACCGCCATCGACGCAGCTCAGGCCAAATTCGACGCGTCAGGTATCACCGTGGAACCCAGAGTAGTGGAAAAACATGCCATCTGGCGCGGCATTCTCGACACCGCGCACGAGATCGCGGCGGACTTGATCGTCATGGGGTCGCACGGTCGGCGCGGGCTGGAAAAACTGGTGCTGTGCAGCGTCGCGCAAAACGTATTGGCGCACACCGACATCAGCACGCTGGTCGTGCGGATACCGGACAAACAAAACTGAAGCCATGGGCCGGCGCCGCGCAAGTACCAGCCTTTCCGGCCCAGTACCGCAGTAACGGCGCGGTATAAGCAGGTACATAGTACCCTGCAAGGCGTGTACCGCGTCACTACCGCCGGTACATTCGCCCGGTGGCGGGTATGGCCGTTTTCCCGCCGGACACAAACCACCGGCGCTCAAATAACAGGGCGTCTTTACTACCATATGCACCATGACGGGACTGCAAGAAGCACTCTTCCCTACATGGCCGCTGATACCGGACGGTCTGTTCTGGGTCGGGTTGGCGTTGGTGGCTGCCGCCTCGTGCGGCGAGTTTGCGCGCGCCGTACTCAAGCTGCCGCGCATCGTCGGCTATGCCGCGGTCGGCTTGATCTCCGGCGCATTGGGCCGCCCGTTGATCGGCGCCGACATGATCGGGCAAACCCAGATACTCATTGAGATGGCCTTGGCGTTGACGCTGTTTGAGCTGGGCAACCGGCTGTCTTTCAGTTGGTTGCGCGCCAACCGCTGGCTGCTGCTGACCAGCGGCCTGGAGAGTCTGTTGACTTGGTGCTTGACCATTTGGGCGATGCGGGCCATCGGCGTGGCCGCATCGGTGGCGGTGGTAGCCGGGGCGATTGCCGTCGCCACCGCGCCGACGATCCTGCTGCAATTGAAGAACGAATTGCGCGCTGAAGGACAAGTCACCGAGCGCCTGCTGCTATTGGGCGGCCTCAACAGCATCTACGCCAGCGCCTTGGTGCCGCTGACCAACGGCTGGCTGCAAGGCGAATATGGGCACTGGGGCGTGGCGCTGACGTACCCGCTGTATCTGCTGGCCGGATCGGCTGGGCTGGCATGGATTGCGGGTAAGGTGGGCTATGCGCTATACCGGCGCATCATGGGCAATAACCGCTATGCCTTTTTGGTGCTGGTTGGGCTGATTTTGCTGACCTTGGCCCTGACCAAACTGCTCAAACTGTCGGCGCCGCTGGCGTTGCTGCTGGCTGGCGTCGTCTTTAAACATCAGGACAACCGCCCGCGAATATGGCCGGCGCATTTCGGCAGCGTGGGCAGTATTCTGATTGTGGTGATGATCGTCTCGCTGGGCTTGCCGCTGCAAGTGTCGGACTGGGCCATCGGCGGAGCGGCGGCCGTGACGCTGGTGCTGGTCCGCCGGGTTGCCAAGCTGGCCGGTACGGTGGCGCTCGGCCCGCTATCGGGACTGTCACTGCGGCAAAACGCGGCGCTGGGTTTGGCGTTGGGACCTATGTCGGGGCTGGCCTGGCTGCTGATGCACGATACCGTCGTGTCATTTCCAGAAATGCAAACGCTGCTGGTTCCCCTCATCCTGTGCACGCTCGCCATAGAGCACATCGCCGCGCCCATTCTGACGGCGGGCGCGTTGCGCTGGGCGCGTGAAGTACAGCACGACAGCGGGAGGTAACCAGCATCATGCCGCTTAAACCGTTTGCCGTGTCGGAGGCGCTGACCATCGGCATTGAATTGGAACTGCAACTGGTCAACCGCCACGACTACGACTTGACTCCGGTGTCTGCCGATCTGCTGCGCGCGCTCAAAAACCGCGCATATCCCGGTGAGATCAAGCAAGAGATCACCGATTCGATGATCGAGATTGCCACCGGCGTTTGCCGCAGCCACGGCCAGGCGGTACAACAGTTGCGCCAAATCCACGACTGCATGGCCGAAGCGGCCGCGGCGCTCAACATCGGCATCTGCGGCGGCGGCACGCATCCGTTTCAACAATGGAGCCAGCGCATCATCTCGGACACGCCGCGTTACCGTTTTCTGTCGGACCTGTACGGCTATCTGGCCAAGCAGTTCACCGTATTCGGCCAGCACGTCCACTTGGGCTGCCCCAGCCCGAACGACGCGCTGTATCTGCTGCACGCCCTGTCACGCTATGTGCCGCACTTCATAGCGCTAGCGGCGGCGTCGCCCTTCGTACAAGGTGTCGATACCCGCTTTGCCTCGGCCCGGCTCAATTCAATCAGCGCCTTCCCGATGGCGGGCCGCGCACCGTTCGTGTTGACCTGGGATGCTTTTGCCGCGTACTTTGACAAGATGTGCGCCACCGGCGTTATCAAGAGCATGAAGGACTTTTATTGGGACATCCGCCCCAAACCTGAATTCGGCACCGTCGAAGTGCGCGTCATGGACACACCGCTGACGATCGAACAGGCTGCCGCCATTGCCGCCTACATTCAAACGTTGGGCCGTTGGCTGCTGTTCGAGCGCCCGTTCGCGCCCGCCGAAGATGACTATTTGGTCTACACCTTCAACCGCTTTCAAGCGTGCCGCTTCGGACTGGCGGGCGAGTATGCCGATCCGGCCAGCGGCGCCCGCGTCACGTTGGCCGATCACATCCTGCAAACCGCCCAAATACTCGCGCCACATGCGCAGGCGCTCGATTGCGCGGACGCGCTGGAGCACGTGCGCCGGACCGTGCAAACGCAAAATACCGATGCGCAATGGATCCGCGCCATGCAGGAGCAAACCCGCAGCCTGCATGAAGTCGTGCGATGCGGTTGCGAGCGTTGGGCACAAATGGCGGCATAACGCCCCGTCCACGCCAGCCCGCGCACATCGCGTTCGTTCGCCCATGAACGCCCCGATGGACCAAGTCTGGCCCCGGACACAAAATACGTAAATCCTAAAATTGCCGTTTGCCGTCTCCAAAGCAGCCCTTCATGCCCCGCCAGATCTTCGTCACCACCGCCCTTCCCTACGCCAACGGCGCGTTCCACATCGGCCACATCATGGAATACATCCAGGCCGACATCTGGGTGCGGTTCCAGCGCATGCAGGGCCATGCGGTGAATTTCGTCGGCGCGGACGACGCACACGGCGCGCCGATCATGATCGCGGCGGAGAAAGCGGGCATTACGCCCCAGCAGTTCGTCGCCCGCATCGCCGCCGGGCGCAAGCCTTATCTGGACGGCTTTCTCATCAGCCACGACAACTGGCACAGCACCGACAGCCCGGAAAACGCCGAGCTGGCGCGCACGATATACCGCGACCTCAAAGCCGCCGGCCTGATTGAAGCGCGCACCATCGAGCAGTTCTACGATCCGGTCAAGGGCATGTTCCTGCCCGACCGCTACATCAAAGGCGAATGTCCCAACTGCCACGCCCGCGACCAATACGGCGACAACTGCGAAGTCTGCGGCGCGGTCTATGCGCCCACTGAACTGATCGAACCGTATTCCGCCCTTTCGGGCGCCAAGCCCGAACTGCGCGCATCCGAGCATTTCTTCTTCAAACTATCCGACCCGCGCTGCGTGGCCTTTCTGGAGCAGTGGACGCAAGAAGGCCGCCTGCAAAGCGACGTGGCCAACAAGGTGCGCGAATGGATTGCGCCGGGCGACAACGGCGCGGTACGCCTGGGCGACTGGGACATTTCACGCGATGCGCCGTATTTCGGCATCGAAATTCCGGACGCGCCGGGCAAGTACTTTTATGTGTGGCTCGATGCGCCGGTCGGCTATCTGGCCAGCCTGAAAAACCTGCTCACCAAACGCGGCGAAGATTTCGACGCCTACATGGCGCGGCCCGATCTGGAGCAGTACCACTTCATCGGCAAAGACATCATCACCTTCCACACGCTGTTCTGGCCGGCCATGCTCAAATTCAGCGGCCGCAAAGCGCCCGACAACGTATTCGTGCATGGCTTTCTCACCGTCAATCAGGGCGAGAAAATGAGCAAAAGCCGCGGTACCGGACTGGACCCGCTCAAGTATCTGCAACTGGGCATGAACCCCGAATGGCTGCGCTACTACCTGGCGGCCAAGCTCTCCGGGCGCAATGAGGACATCGACTTCAACGCCGAAGACTTCATGGCGCGCGTCAATGCCGACCTGATCGGCAAATACGTCAACATCGCCTCGCGCGCGGCGGGCTTCATCAGCAAACGCTTCGGCGGGCGCCTGAGCGAGATCACGCCCGACGGCGACGCGCTGCTGACCCACCTGCGCGACGCGCTGCCCGCCATCACCGAGCTTTACGCCGAACGCGAATTCGGCAAGGCCGTGCGTGAGATCATGCTGCTGGCCGACCGCGTCAACGCCTATGTCGATCACAACAAGCCGTGGGAACTGGCCAAACAGAACGGCATGGACGCGCGGCTGCACGACGTGTGCAGTGCCTGCATTGAGGCATTCCGCATCCTGACCATTTATTTGAAGCCGATCCTGCCCAAGCTGGCCGCGGATGTGGCGGTCTTTTTGATGACGCCGCCGGAAAACTTCGACGACGTGGCGCGGCCCCTGGGCAAAGGCGCTCAAATCGGCGTTTACCGGCACCTGATGCAGCGCGTGGAAACCGCCCAACTGGACGCGCTGTTTGAAACCGTGGACAAGGAAACCGCCCCAAAAAGCAAAACCGCGCCTGCCGGCCCGCATGCGGGCACAACGCCCGACGCCGCTGCTCCCGGCGGCGAACCGCTCGCGCCGCCGATCACCATCGACGACTTCGCCAAAGTCGATCTGCGCATCGCCCGCATCGTCGATTGCGCGGCGGTGGAAGGCTCGGTCAAGCTGCTGCGCCTGACGCTTGACGCGGGCGAAACCGACGCGCAAGGCCAGCCGCGTTTGCGCAACGTATTCAGCGGCATCGCCAGTTGCTACCGGCCCGAAGACCTGAAAGGCAAGCTCACCGTGCTGGTTGCCAACCTTGCGCCGCGCAAGATGAAATTCGGCGTCAGCGAAGGCATGGTCCTGGCCGCCAGCCACGGCGACGAAGTCGCCCACCCCGGCATCTACGTGCTAGAACCCGTGCCCGGCGCGCAACCGGGCATGCGGATTCATTAGCCCGTCCGCTCAATCAGCACGTTCCGGTCATCACCGGCTTGGGCTTGAGCCGCAATGCAATTGCCCGGCTGTGAACGTGCCCCAACCCAGCAATTCCGGCTGGGCCGGCTGGGCCGCCTGTGGCCCCTTTCCGTACAGTGTCACCTCCATCTCGCAGACATTGCCGGGGCTTGTGAGGCTGCCTTGCTTCAGGCGCAGATGGGTGACAGGCTGGCCGTCAAGGTTGCAAGGCGGCGCGCCGTTGGCCGTCAAGTCAATCAGCACCTGCTGCCCGCTGCTCGCGGTCTGCGGTGTTGATGCCGCCTCAAACGCTGGGTAGGCCGTTGGCTGCCCGCCGTCCGTAACTTGCGGCTTGATGCGGCGCTCTGCCTTCCCGCAGATGGACCAGCGCAACGTCCGCGCGCCCAAGGTGAGTGGGCCGTTGGAGGCAAAGGCTGTGCTGATCGGCGTCCACTGTCCCCGAAACGACGCCGGCATCGCGGCAGCGGCGGGAGCCGAAGCCCGCAACCCGGCCGTTTTGGCCATGCCCGACACCGAGAACACGGCGCCGTTCTGCCCCGCGGCACTGCTGCCCAAGGGCCACAGCGCTGCCAACGACAGCGCGGCGGCTGCCAGTGCACGCGCCGTGATCGAACGCCGGCTCATGGCCCAGACACGCCCTGGAATGTTCTGCATCAATGATGGCCCAAACGGCGCATCCAATCCCTGCACTGCACAACTGATCATGCGACCTCCTGTTGAACTTCATTCGATAAATCCATTTTGCAATACTGCCTGGCTAAAAGAGAACACGACAACACACGTCCATTGACCGGGCGGCATACACACACAGGCGCTGCCCTGATGGCGCGCAGGCGCCCAACGCATCATGTCGCATCGCTTTTGACCAGGCGCACATAGGCCGTACCCTGCTCAATCCAGTGCGCATAGCGTCTGGGAATGTAGGCTCGCACGATGCCATCTTTTGTGGCGTTCGTATAGGAACAGACCATTTCCTCCCGGGTCTGGCCGTTATCGCGTTTTTCTATTCTGAATAGCCCCCAAGTCACTTCCGCCCCGTCCGGAAGATTGTTTTTGGGACTGGAAATGAGCACGCTTTCCATACATCCGACGTGGAAACCTGGGCTCCTTTCCGCATCCGGAAACGGCACGCCGCCCATGAAGCCGAACATTGAATCGTGCTGCATCAGGCTGGTGCGCACATACGGCCAGACATAGTGGCGCAGAAAGAATTGATCGGCAAAGTGCCTCGATTCAAGCGGCGCGCTCATGAAGCGGTCTATCAGTGCGCCCAACGGCGGCAAAGAACCGCCGACTACCCCCCACAGCCCGGCCAATATCAGCTCCGTGTGTCCGAACCAGTCACGCATCATGTGGAAGCGCTTGCCGCTGGTCAGCCACTGGCCGACCGCCGCGGCTTCACACCGCGAAATGATCGAATCCGTGTCGCGGAACAGGATGCGATGCACTTGCGGGTCGTCCAGCGCCAGCAAGCGCCACATGGGTCCCGGCCATTGCGCCGCCGGGCCGTCAACGGTCACGATCTGCGCGCCGCCGGCCCGCAAGCGTGCAATCACGCTTTTCGGAACGCTGTCATCGACGTAGAACCGGCAAACCCAGTGCGGATAAATGTTGGGCTGTTCCTGCACGTTCAGCACGGCAGGCTCGCAATATTTGGAATCACGCCCGAACAGTGAGAATGCAATGACATTGCGCTCGCGCGTTTGCGCGCTGGGCGGCGGCGGCATTGGCGGCAAATCCGTCAGCGGTATGACAGGCTCGCCGCTGAACCGGCGGACGCGTATGTTCAGCGCCTGCAAACCGTAGCGGCGTACCTCATCCCCTTGCCCGAGGCTGCCATATGCATGCGTCAACACGTCATACAGCTCGAATCTGTCGTGGTGATGCGCCAATCCGGTTTGGGCATAACGAATCGCATCCTCCCAACGGCCAAGCCAGATACAGTTGGACGCCGCGCCGTGCCAAGCAGCCGCCATGCTCGGATCGGCCCGCGCAAGTTGCAAACCCATATCCAGTGACTCCTGATAACGCCCTTGCTCGTAAAGAGACTTCATGCGATCAAGGGTGATATCGACCGGCAAGCGCACTCCAGATGGGGGTTGTGGGATATTCGTTTCCAAAGTGGACAACCGCAAAAAATTGCAACAATTTTGTCATGTTACGCCGTTTTTGGCGCTGCCGGGATGGGCACAGGCCCGTCAATAGGTGGCCCCATTCAACACGCACGATCCGGCCCGTTTTCAGCACCTCAGCCCGTCACAGCCACGCCTCCAGTCCTTGCGGCGGGATAAATTGCTGGCCGTGCCAGGTCAGGCGCGTGGGCAGTGCCGTGGGCAATACGCGGCGGCGTTGCGGGTGCGCGGGGTCGCCCGGATAGCAAATCGTGCGCTGGCCGTTGACGCCGAAAGGATGCGGCTCAACCCGGTATGGGCCGCGCGCGCGGGCATCGGCGAGCGCGGCCGCCGTATCCGGATACAGCGCCAAATGCAGCAGGCTCATGATTTGCGGCGGCGCCAGGTCAATTTCGTGCTGCGCATACAGGCGCAGGGCCGCGCGCGGCGCGAGCCAGCGCGTTGCCGTGATTTCGTGATCATCGGCGCACGCGCTTTGCCCCGGCGGCAGCGCGGCGAGCAGAAAGCGCGTATCGAACCGCCTGGTCATGACCGAGGGCTGGCGCGGCGTAATCCAGCGCGACCACGGCGCCAGGCTTTGCGTATCCAGCCGCAGCGCGCGGTTTGCCAGCAGCGGCGCGAATCCGCCGGTGCGTTCGTCCGCCGATGCGGCTTGCGGCGCGCCAGTTGGCG
>Ga0209738_10000148_pt1 | contig 15978 bp, 13 predicted proteins | sample TergutNc150P5_FD_187289 | JGI IMG/M metagenome (GOLD analysis project Ga0209738, IMG submission 187289) | Nasutitermes corniger P5 segment gut microbial community from laboratory colony in Florida, USA - Nc150 P5 (SPAdes) (version 2) | ecosystem: Host-associated > Arthropoda: Insects >...
CTGGTGTTCCTCTCCGGCCACTTGGCGCGCAAGGATGGCAAGCCGTGGCCCGGTCAACTGGGCCGGAACGTGACAACGGTGCAAGGCCAGGAAGCCGCACGCGCCACAGCCATCGACCTACTGGGCACACTGCACGCCGCCGCAGGCGACTTGAGCCGCGTCAAGCGCATCGTCAAAGTGGTGAGTTTGGTCAATTCAACGCCCGATTTCACCGAACAGCATTTGGTGACCAATGGTTGCTCGGAGTTGTTGGTACAAGTCTTCGGCGATGCCGGCAAACATGCACGCAGCGCTTTCGGTGTGGCGGCGTTACCGCTGGGCGCCTGCGTGGAAATCGAACTGGTGGCCGAAGTGGCGTAGCGAGCAGCCCGCGTGCCTTGTGCACGCAGCAAAACCTGTTCACCGCTGCTTTGCTGCCCACCACGTCTGCATCGCCCAATCCTCAGGTTGGAAGTAGTCCGGCGTAACGTCGGGCTTGCGCAGCCGCCAGGCGTTATAGACGACGCGGTGAACCGGTGAGTACCACTGCGGCAGCAGCCAGTGGCCATGGGTAATCACCCGCTCCAGCGCGCGGCAAGCAGCCAGATAGGCTGGCTTGGTGTTCGCGGCAGCCATGTGGCTGAGCAAGTCGTCGACCGCCGGATTTTTTACACCCGCGAGATTGCCAGAACCGGGTATATCCGCCGCGCGGCTGCCGAACAAATCAACGTATTCTTGCCCCGGATTGTTGCTGCCCGGATAAGCCATGGTCGTCAGGTCGAAATCAAAGTGCTGCAAGCGATGCAAATACAGCGCGAAATCCACCGGCCGGTAGCTCATCTGCACACCGAGTTTTTCCAGATTACGCATCCACGGCATAACCACGCGCGCGCCGGTTTCAGTGCTGTCCAAATACTCCAGCGCCAACGGCTGCCCGGCGGCATTGCGCAACGCACCATCCTTGACTTGCCAGCCTGCGGCCTTGAGCAGGGCCTGTGCCCGGCGCAGGTTTTCGCGCAGACCGCCGACGGCGGGATCGACCGGGTCATCGGTACGCGGCGGCTCGTATGCCGGACCAAACGCGGCGGGCGGAATGTCCTTGCGCCATGGTTGCATCAGCGCGAGTTGCGCCGCGTCCGGCACACCGGTGGCGGCGCAATCCGTATTGCCGAACAAACCGTGCACGCGCCGGTAACTGCCGTAGAACATCTGCCGGTTCATCCACTCGAAATCGATCGCCAACCCCAGCGCCTCACGCACCCGCACGTCGGCCAGTAACGGGCGGCGGCTGTTGAGGACTACGCTCTGAAACCCCGTGGGCAGCCGGTGCCGAAACTCGCGCTTGACCAACTCGCCGCTGTCGAACCGCTTGCCGTTCACGCGCCGCACCCAATCGCCCGCCGCGTAGAAGGTCATCAAGTCGAACTCGCCTGCTTTGAGTGCTTCCAACTGCGCAGTATGGTCCTGATATATCTTGACCGTAATGCGATCGAAGTTGAACTGGCCGCGCCGCACCGGTAAATTCCGCGCCCAATAGTTGGGGTCGCGCACATAAGTAATGTCCTTGCCGAAGCGCACCGTACCAATCCGGTACGGCCCTGAACCGATCGGCTGATCCATCACCACTTGGTCGAACCGCTTGCCTTGCCCCCACTTGCGGCTGAACACCGGCAAACTGCCGACAATCAGCGGCAGTTCACGCCGTGCGGCCTTGAAGCGGAAACGCACCGTGCGCGCATCCAGCACGTCAACGCCCGCAACGTCGATCAACAAAGTTTTGTAGCTGGGTTGCGCGTAAGGGCCGATCAGCGTCTCGTAACTATGCCGTACGTCCTCGGCCAGCACCGGATCGCCGTTGGTAAAACGCGCTTCGGGCCGCAAACGGAAAGTGGCGGAGAGGTGATCGGGCGTGACCTGCACATCCTCAGCCAACAGCCCATAAGCCGCACCGCTTTCGTCCATCGGCGCGACCAGCAGCGTATCGAACAGCAACGCATCTAAATATGCGGGCGCACTGCCGCGTATCGTGAACGGGTTGTACTTTTCAAACGCCGATACGCGCTGATTGCTGATAAGCCGCAACTCGCCGCCCTTGGGCGCATGCGGATCGACATAGGCAAAGTGGTCGAACCCTGCGGGATATTTCAGATCGCCCCAAATGGCATAGCCTTGCGCGGCACGCCCCGCGCCAGGCGCCAGCGCCGCCATCAACGCCAGCACACACAGCAGTGCCGCTTCAACCGCTTTCAACAAAACCCGCATGTGGTCATTCTGCCGATCTTGGTTGAACACCCGGTAACGGCCAGCGCATCGCAACCTTCACCGTACCGGCGTCAAGCCCCGTGCACGACCTCTCAAAAAGCGCGTGCGCCGGGCCGTACCGGGCAATGGCGAGGGCAGCCTCACACCATATCCGCACTCAATCCGGCAGTTTGACTGAAGCCCGCGTCAACGTAGGTAATTTCGGCAGTAACCCCCGCGGCCAAATCGGACAGCAGAAAAGCCGCGACATTGCCCACATCGTCTATGCTGACGTTGCGGCGCAACGGCGCCGCATGCGCGACATAGCCGAGCAGTTTGCCGAAGTCCTTGATACCGCTGGCGGCCAATGTCTTGATCGGTCCGGCGCTGATACCGTTGACGCGGATGCCGCGTGGCCCCAACGCCTCGGCCATGTACCGCACGGACGCTTCCAGGCTTGCCTTGGCCAACCCCATGGTGTTGTAGTTGGGCACGGTGCGCAGCGCTCCTAGATACGACAGTGTCAATAGCGCCGCCTTGTCGCTCAAATACGGCAGCGCCGCCTTGGCCATGCCGGCAAAGCTGTAGGCGCTGATGTCGTGCGCGATACGAAAGTTCTCGCGCGTCAGCCCGTCAAAAAAGTTGCCTGCAATAGCCTCGCGCGGCGCAAAGCCGATGGCATGCACGAAGCCGTCGAATTTCGGCCAGTGGGCCGACAGATCCTGGAACAAGCGCTCAATCTGTTCGTCGCTGCCCACGTCACAGTCGAACACCAGCTTGGAATCGAACTCAGCGGCGAATTCGGTGATACGGTCTTTAAACCGTTCCCCGACGTAACTGAAAGCCAGTTCAGCCCCCTGCGCGCGTGCCGCACGGGCAATACCGTAGGCGATGGAGCGATTGGAAAGCACGCCGGTAATGAGCAGTTTTTTGCCGGACAGAAAGCCGGTGGAGAGGGTAGAAGAAGTAGACATGTAGGGTGATGTTTTTTCAGTTCAGATAAGAATTCAAGCGTGCGGCGGTGAATGCTCAACCTTGGGAACCTCTTGCATAACCCTCAGTGAGTTGGCGCGCCTGGATTGGGGATGGTCTGCAAGGCGCAAAGCGCAGCGGTACCCGGTGGTATCGCGAGCCTTGGCAACGATGCGACAAACACCCAAAGCCAGGATGCGCCGGCTGCGAGAAGGTTGTTCAGAGGTTTCCTTGCGCAGCATACACCGCCAAGCAGCCCTTGCTGCAGCAGCGGCTGGAAATACGCTGCATAAGCGGTGCGGCAAGCGGCGCTGCGAATCAGGATCGACTGCAAGGGTAAGCCGCAGCAACTGGCGCGCCCGCCATCAGCAGCGCCAACTCGACGGTGTGCAAAACACCCGCAGCGCCACGGTCACCCCCCGAATGGGTTGGATTTCCCGTTCCATTCCAGCGGGTTGGATTGCTGCTCGCCGCCGCTGTTGTCTTTAGCGTTACCGGGTACCTTGTTCCGCAGGAAGGGCGAGATATGGGGCGCCAGCAGGCGCAGCCAGGAACGGGTAACCTTGGTCGCCTCTTCGGGGCAGCGTTGCGCCCGCTCTTGCGGCAGCTTGCCGCTACTGACCAGGCTGCGGTATTCGTCGGGATCAGTGCCATAGGCAATGCACAGAATGTTGTAGTAGCGCTGGATATCGAGCGAATGCTCGTCGGAAAATTCCCCCGCGCTCAGGCTCTTGTTCTGACCAATGCCGAGCACGGCAAACCAGGTCGAAGCCAGTTGCAGCACGCGCGCGATGTCGTTTTTCGACTGGTTGCCCCTGATCAGGAGCAAAACGGTGGCCAATTGATCGACGGAATCTTCTTCCCGGCCCACGGCGGGCAATTGCATCATGTCGATGAACGCGTGGCCGGTTTCGTGCAGCAGAATAAAGCGCACGTTGTCGCGCACGAATTCGGCCACGAAGGCATCCGGGTTAGCCATGCCCTTGGAGAGTGCTCGCCCGACTTTTTCCAGGAGGTCAATCAGCTCATAGCACAGGATCACCGAGGACTTGCCCGTGGCATAGAAGGCATTGACATGGCCGCATTGCATCGCGATGTACCTGAGCCGGGAGGGCAGCACGAATATGCCGTCCATGCCGTCAATTTCCGGCATGGTGGAGAACAGGTGGGTATCAACCGCCCATTGGTAAGCGGAGTTGAACTTGGCGTCTGTGGGGGGCAGGTAGTGGTAAGAAAAACGCAGGCCCCGGCCATCGGATGTGATGAGCGAACCGTCCGTGGGCGCGGGCTGCGCATTCGTGCTCTGCTCGTCCACCTCTTTCAAACTGCCGCCGCCGCCCGCCGTTTGCCCCACCGCGGCGCGCGCGGGCGATCCCGCCGCCTGGCCGTATTTGCCTTCGTTTTGCGCCACGCATTCGGTGATCGCGCTCACCAGGGCCGTGCCGCGGTTCTGAAAGGCAAAGGATACGGACGGCTGGTTATTGGGCAGCACCAGCGTGAAATAGCCGGAAGCGGCGATGAAATCAAAAAACTGTTTCTCTGGAATCTGCAGGATTTCGATGGTTTTGTTGTCTTGAGCCGAAAAGTTCATCTTGGTCGAGGCCGTTTGCCCGCCGCCGTAAAAGTTCCAGGTCATGGTGCCTTTGTCGTTCGGGTCAAGATTCCATGCGGGGTTACGAATGCCAACCCAGACTTCGCCATCTGTGAGTGAGCGGTGAATTTCGATGAACGCACCATCCTTTCTGTTGACTAGGCCGTAGCAGAAGACTTCGTTGGCGTCGTTGGTGATCCCGGCCACGCGCCAGAATTTGTCGGCCTGCTTATGGTAAAACTCGGAAGGGGCCGCGTGAGAAACGCCCATCAGCAGAAATGAAACCAGGAAGACTGTTATCGCGCGCATTGCGAAATTTCCCATGCAGAATCTTGAATCAAGGAGGTGAAATTCTAAGGGAATTCCTGCATAACCCTGCGTGAACTCGCGCGCAATAAGAAACACCCCCAACCCGGCTCAACTGCCAAACGGATTGAATTTCTATCCCTTTCCAGCGGGATGTTTTTGGGCTGGTCGGCAGGATGACTTCTGTCGTATGGCTCTTGATAGTAAGGCGCAATATGGACACCCGCAGGCGCACTCAGGAATGGGGCACCTTGGCGGCTTCATCACCGCAGCATGCGCCCCGCTCCAGCGACAGCAGGCATACACTCTGATCAACTAGGCCGCTGCTGTATTCTTGCGGGCCAGCGCTGCAAATAATGTCATCACAAGATATTCGACCCAAGCGTCAAACAATGTGCCCGCATGTGTGCAATCCGCGCTGGCCCCCCATGGCCTGGTGGTCTGCACGCGCTCCGGCCGCATGAGGATGGGCCTTGAAACGTTTATGCGTGTTTTTCCAGTCGCCATAGCCCGGCGGCCAATCCCGCCAAGAAGGGCATGTACGCAATATTCAAAAGATGGATTGGACGGACTTGTGAGTTGAGCGTCACACAGCTTGCTCAATTCGTCAAGCTCATGATGACACTATCTATCACTTCTTCAATCGGGCAAATGCCGCTGCCAACGCGGTCGGCGGCGCGGCGCGATTGTTGCCCTGCGCCCTGCCCTGCCCGTGAGGCGCGCGATTCGTCGCGCCGTTGCGATCGCCGGAAGTACGCGGCACGGGCTGCGCATCGAGCTTCATCGTCAAGCCGATGCGCCCGCGCGCCAAGTCCACTTCCAGTACTTTTACCTTGACGATCTGCCCGGTCTTGACGATCTGGTGCGCGTCCTGCACGAAGCGGTTGGCCAATTGACTGACGTGTATCAGGCCGTCCTGATGCACGCCCAAATCGACGAACGCGCCGAACTGCGCGACGTTGCTGACCGTGCCTTCGAGCACCATGCCGGGCTTGAGGTCGGCGATACTTTGCACGCCCTCATTGAAGCGCGCGACTTTGAAATCCGGACGCGGATCGCGGCCCGGTTTTTCCAGCTCTCCCAGAATGTCGCGCACCGTGATGGGGCCGAACTGCGCCGTGGCGAACTGATCGGGCCGCAAGGTTTTGAGCCACTCACCATGCCCCATGATCTGGTCGATGGCGCGGCCCGTCTGCACGATGATCTGCTCGACGACCGGATACGTTTCGGGATGCACGCCGGTCATGTCCAGCGGGTTGTCGCCGCCGCGGATGCGTAAAAAGCCCGCGCTCTGCTCAAAGCTCTTCGGCCCCAAACCGGTGACCTGCATGAGCTGCTGGCGGTTGGCGAAAGCACCGTGCGCTTCGCGCCAACGCACCACGGCGCGCGCCACCGCCGCCGACAGGCCCGATACGCGCGTCAGCAGCGGCGCGCTGGCCGTGTTCAGGTCCACGCCGACGCCGTTGACGCAATCCTCCACCACGGCGTCCAGCGTGCGCGCCAAATCGCCCTGGTTCACATCGTGCTGGTACTGGCCCACGCCGATGCTCTTGGGATCGATCTTGACCAGTTCCGCCAGCGGGTCTTGCAGCCGCCGGGCGATGCTGGCCGCGCCGCGCAAACTCACGTCCACGCCGGGCAATTCCTCACTGGCGTAGGCGCTGGCCGAATAGACCGACGCGCCTGCTTCGCTGACCACGACTTTTTCAGGCACGCTGCCGCCCTGTTCCTTGAGCCGCGTGATCAGGTCGGCAGCCAGCCGGTCGGTCTCGCGGCTGGCCGTGCCGTTGCCGATGGCGATCAGTTGTACGCCGTACTTTTGCGCCAGCCGCACCAGCGTTGCCAGGCTGCCGTCCCAGTCGCGGCGCGGCTCGTGCGGATAAACCGTGGCGGTATCGACCAGCTTGCCCGTCGCATCGACCACCGCCACTTTGACGCCGGTGCGGATGCCGGGGTCCAGCCCCATCACCACCTTCTGCCCGGCGGGCGCGGCCAGCAACAAATCGCGCAAGTTGTCCGCAAAGACTTCGATGGCGACTTTTTCCGCGCCTTCGCGCAGCCGCGCGAACAAATCGCGCTCGATGGCCAGCGACAGTTTGACGCGCCAGCACCAGGCGACGCACTTGCGCAGCAAATCGTCGGCAGGCCGCCCCTGATGCGACCAATCCAGTTGTTGCGCGATGCGGCCTTCGGCTATCGAAGGCTGCCCCGGCTCCGGCTCCACCGGCAGCGTCAGCCGCACATCCAGCATATCCAATTGCCGGCCCCGGAACACCGCCAGCGCCCGGTGCGAAGGCACGCGCGCGATCGGTTCGCGGTAATCGAAGTAATCGCGGAAACGCGCCACTTCCGCGTCCGCCTCGTTCTTACCCGTGGCCAGCTTGGACGTGAACAGTCCTTCGGTCCACAGCCACTCGCGCAAGGTTTGCAGCAGCGCCGCATCCTCGGCCCAGCGTTCGGACAGGATGTCGCGCACGCCGTCAAGCACCGCGGCGATAGTGGTGAAATCCTCGCCGCCTTCGCCCTTTTCGGCGCGCACGAAGGCTTGCGCCTCGGCGTGCGGATCGCGCCCCGGATCGGCCCACAGCAAATCCGCCAGCGGTTCGATGCCGAACTCGCGCGCGATCTGCCCCTTGGTGCGGCGCTTGGGCTTGTAGGGCAGGTACAGATCTTCGAGCGCCTGGCGCGTATCCGCCGCCTCGATCGCCGCGCGCAATTCGGGCGTGAGCTTACCCTGCGCTTCGATGCTTTTCAAAATCACCGCGCGGCGCTCGTGCAGCTCGCGCAGATATGCCAGGCGCGTTTCCAGCTCGCGCAATTGCGCGTCATCCAGCCCATCGGTCGCTTCCTTGCGGTACCGGGCAATGAAAGGCACTGTGGCTCCGCCGTCGAGCAAATCAATCGCCGCGCGCGTCTGCGCGGGCCGCACCCGCAACTCGGCGGCGATCTGCGCGGCAATGGTTTGCGTAATGACCTGGTCTTGAGAAGAACTGCTTTCGGACATGCGTTATCGGGTGACTGTCGTGATCGGGGAAAGCGGGCAAGTCTGCCATATCGGGCGCAGCACGGCATGACCCCACTAACGTCCATTTGACCGCTCAGCGGTGGTATGGGACTGCCCATGCCGTTCCCCGCCGAGGAGCATCCGTGCAATATGTATTGGCGGAATACACGTTAGTCCCAATTTGGGACTACAATTGATCCATGCGAATCGTCGCCGTCAGTACCCTGCGTGCCTACTGGCTCAAACGCCCTGACGCTGAGCGGGCATTACGCGCTTGGATGGCCGAGGTGCAGGCCGCTCAATGGACTAGCCCTGCCGATGTCAAGGCGCAGTTTCGTAATGCGAGCATCTTGCCGAGCCGTCGCGTGGTTTTCAACATCAAAGGCAATGACCATCGTCTGGTGGTGGCAATTGCATACGTTTTCGGCGCGGTCTATGTCAAGTTCGTCGGGACGCACGCTGAATACGACGCCATCAGTGCGCAAACCGTAGCGCGCGCCTCATCGAACAAGGAGTCGAAATCATGAACCGGCAACTCAAACCGATCCGTACAGAAGCCGATTACCGCGCCGCCCTGAAGGCGGCTGAAACGGTTTTCGATGCACCCGAGGAGCCTGACCCGAGTAGTGAAGAGGGCGCATATTTTGAAGCGTTACTCACGCTGATTGAGGCGTATGAGCGCAAGCACTACCCGGTAGATCCGCCTGACCCCATTGATGCGATCACATTTCGCATGGAACAAGCAGGGTTGAACGTAGCCGATCTCGTCCCTTACATTGGCCCGCGCCACCGGGTCTATGAGGTGCTGGGCCGCAAGCGCGCGCTGACGCTGAATATGATTCGACGGTTGATGACGTTGGGCATCCCGGCAGCATCATTGGTTGGCGGCATGCCACCCGCCGCAGCGTAAAAAGGCACGTTGGGGCCGGTAAGCTCACCCTCGTCCGTATGCGCGCGGCATCCTTGGCCGCGCAGCCTCATTCCCCCTCGGCGGTCAGTTCTTCTTCCGGCTCGGCGGGTTCGGAGCGGTGATCGCGTTTGGGCTGGGGCGTGATGTCGAGCTGCACCTGATCCTGATCGTCTATGTCCACCGACAGGCGTCCGCCTTCGGTCAGGCGGCCGAACAGCAATTCGTCGGCAAGGGCTTTGCGGATGGTTTCCTGAATCAGGCGTTGCATGGGCCGCGCGCCCATCAGCGGGTCAAACCCTTTCTTGGCGAGGAATTTGCGCAGCTTGTCGCTGAAGGTGACTTCAACCTTCTTTTCGGAGAGCTGGTGTTCCAGTTGCAGCAGGAATTTGTCCACTACACGCAAGATGACTTGCTCGTCGAGCGGTTTGAAACTGACGATGGCATCGAGCCGGTTGCGGAATTCCGGCGTAAACAGGCGCTTGATGTCCGCCATCTCATCGCCCGCCTGACGCTGGGTGGTAAAGCCTATGGTGGCTTTGCCCAGCGTTTCCGCGCCCGCGTTGGTGGTCATGATGATGATGACGTTGCGGAAGTCCGCTTTGCGGCCATTGTTGTCGGTCAGCGTGCCGTGGTCCATGACTTGCAGCAGCACGTTGTAGATGTCCGGGTGCGCCTTTTCGATTTCGTCGAGCAACAGCACGCAGTGCGGCTTTTTGGTGACGGCTTCGGTGAGCAGCCCGCCCTGGTCGAAGCCGACATAGCCGGGCGGCGCGCCGATCAGACGGCTGACGGCGTGGCGCTCCATGTATTCGGACATGTCGAAGCGCACCAGCTCAATCCCCAGGATGTAGGCCAATTGCTTGGCCGCTTCGGTCTTGCCCACGCCGGTGGGGCCGCTGAACAAAAACGCGCCGATTGGCTTGTCCGCCCTGCCCAGGCCTGAGCGCGCCGTTTTGACGGCAGAGGCCAGTGCCTCCAGTGCCTTGTCTTGCCCAAACACGACGCTTTTGAGGTCGCGCTCAAGCGTTTGCAGCTTGCTGCGGTCGTCGTTGGAGACGGTAGCGGGCGGAATGCGCGCGATCTTGGCGACGATTTCTTCGATTTCGTGCTTGCCGATGGTCTTTTTGCGCTTGGAGGCCACAGCCACGCGCTGCGCCGCGCCCGCTTCGTCGATCACGTCGATGGCTTTATCGGGCAGATGCCGATCGGTGATGTAACGCGACGAAAGCTCGGCTGCCGCCTGTAACGCGGCGCTGGCGTACTTGACGCTGTGGTGTTCCTCGAACCGGGTCTTGAGGCCCTTGAGGATTTCCACGGTTTCGGCCACGCTGGGTTCGACCACATCGACTTTCTGGAAACGCCGCGAAAGCGCCGCGTCTTTCTCAAAGACGGTGCGGTATTCGGTAAACGTGGTCGCGCCGATACATTTGAGCTGCCCGCTGGAGAGCGCCGGTTTGAGCAGGTTGGACGCATCAAGCGTACCGCCCGAAGCCGCGCCCGCGCCGATCAGGGTGTGGATTTCGTCAATGAACAAAATGGCGTGCGGTTTGTCCTTGAGCGACTTGAGCACGCCCTTGAGGCGCTGCTCGAAGTCGCCCCGGTATTTGGTGCCCGCCAGCAGTCCGCCCATGTCCAGCGCATACACCGTGGCTTCCTGCAACACCTCAGGCACCGTATTTTCGGTGATGCGCCAGGCCAGCCCTTCGGCGATGGCGGTTTTGCCCACGCCGGCTTCGCCCACCAGCAGCGGGTTGTTCTTGCGGCGGCGGCACAGGATTTGAATGACGCGCTCAACCTCATTCTCGCGCCCGATCAGCGGGTCGATCTTGCCGTCCTTGGCAAGCTGGTTGAGGTTTTGCGTGTACTGTTCCAGCGGCGAAGCCTTCTCGTTGCTTCGCTCGCTTTGCTGCTCCTGATCCTCGCCGCTGCCGCCGGCGCTCTGCCCTTCGGCGGGCTTGGCGTTTTCCGTGCCATCGCTCTTGCGGATGCCGTGCGCAATGAAGTTGACCACATCCAAACGCGTCACGCCCTGCTGGTGCAGGTAATACACCGCGTGGGAATCCTTCTCGCCAAAAATGGCCACCAGCACGTTGGCGCCGATGACCTCCTTCTTGCCGTTGCTGGTCGATTGCACGTGCATGATGGCGCGTTGGATCACGCGCTGAAAGCCTAGCGTAGCCTGTGCGTTGGCCTCATCAGTGCCCGCAACCTGCGGCGTGTTGTCCTTAATGAAATTGGCCAGCGACTTGCGCAGATCGTCGATGTTGGCCGCGCAGGCGCGCAACACCTCGGCCGCACTGGGGTTGTCCAAGAGCGCCAACAGCAAATGCTCCACGGTGATGAATTCGTGGCGCTGTTGCTTGGCCTCGACAAAGGCCATATGCAGGCTAACTTCGAGTTCCTGAGCAATCATGATGGATAGCTTCCTTTGCGCGTGGCCTGTTCGGCCCAAGCCACACTAGCGTTATACCGCAGTAAATTTGCACCTGCGGCGACTTCAATGTATCGAAAATGGGGGAAGGTTCGGACAAATCAACGTCACAACGACAACATGCGCTGACATCAATCATTGCACTGGTTCGCACACGCATTGCAAAGGGTGCCCAGCCTCGCGGGCCGCTTCCAGTACTTGGGCCACCTTGGTATTGGCTACGTCGTGCGTGTAAACACCGCAGATACCCCTGCCGTCCAAGTGGATACGCAACATGATCTGCGTGGCTGTATCACGATCCTTGCCAAAGTATTCTTGGATCACCGTGACCACAAACTCCATCGGCGTGTAATCGTCGTTGAGCATGACGACCTGGTAGCGCTGCGGTGGTTTGACCTGCTGCGGAACCCACTCCAATGCCACCTCGCCGTCATCGCGGTCGGGCGCAAAAGCTGGCGCCGTTGGCGGAATCGGTACGGGGATCTCTGGGGTCTTCGTCGCCATGTGTCTTATTTTATCGGTCTGGCCATCCGTCAAACATGATGGCGTGCCTGGGCTGCATCAAGTCCCCGCCATCGGTTTTTTACAACAGCAACAGTGTTTGTTGGTGTGTTGAAATTGACAAATCACATGCGTTTGCGCACACTGTCTGTCGGTTCGCAAGACGAACTGAGGATGAGCTATAAGCGCAATAGGGAGAACAAGTCATGCCACAAGGACGGGTCAAATGGTTTAATGACCTAAAAGGTTTCGGTTTCATCGAGCCTGACAGTGGGGGGGCTGATGTGTTTGCACACTTTTCAGCCATAGAAATGGAGGGGTTTAAAACCCTCAAAGAAGGGGCGCGCGTGCAATTCGAGATCGAACAAGGCCCTAAGGGGTTACTGGCACAGCACATACAGCATGTCCGCGCGGAGGCCGATGCCCCCTCCCTCGACAAGTCCCCCGACGAAGCCAACACTGTGCCGGCCGATTTGGCGTAAAGGTACAAAAAACCCACTTCAGCAAGTGGGCTTTTATTTGTTTGGCGACTTCTTACTTGGCTGCCTCTTCACGCAGCAGAGCATAAAGCTCATCTTTGATACGCAGTTTTTCTTTCTTGAGCGCGTCAATGTCGCTGTGGATGCCGCTGGCGTTGTGGTTTTCCAATGCTGTGATTTGGTGATCGAGTTCGTTGTGCTTTTCAAACAGGCTCAGAAACCGGGCATTGGTGCCCTCGGTCTTCAACTGGGTAATGAGTTCGCGGAATTCAGGGAACATAGCCTCTCCTATGGGTGTATCAAGCTGTGGGGTACGGCAAACAGGGGGAGCCGATGATACCAAGTCGGCACTCCATTCAACTCAGATCGCGCCACCTACCCGGCAGATGAGCAGCGGTTGCAGCAAGGCGGCCGATAGGATCACCGCCACACCAGCGGCAGCGCCGACAATGAGATGAGCTTACCCAGGATAACGCGCGGTAATGCCCCCACAACAAAACGCAGAAATGGATTGGCATGCGCACGCCTTGACGACCGATTGCATGCACGCGCCGAATGTCTACCCCAACTCCTCAGCCACACAATCGACGTAATGGCGCGCGTTGCCCTGTTCATCCCGGATCTCGACCAGGCCGTGGATGTCCGTCTCGAAGCCCGGACAGATCAGCGCGAAATCGCGCGCGAATTTCAGGTAATCGACGATCTTGCGGTTGAATACCTCGCCGGGAATCAGCAGCGGTATGCCCGGCGGGTACGGCGTGATGAGGCTGGTGGTGATGCGGCCTTCGAGCTGGTCTATCTCGACGCGCTCCACCTGCCGCCGCGCGATGCAGGCATAGGCATCGGCGGGCCGCATGGCCGGGGTCAGGTCCGATAAATACATATCGGTGGTCAAACGGGCGATGTCATAGCGCGCATACAGCTCGTGCACGTGCTGGCACAGATCGCGCAGCCCCATGCGTTCGTAGCGGCGGTGCTGCTGGCAAAACTCCGGCATGATGCGCCACATGGGGTGGTTGCGGTCGTAGTCGTCCTTGAACTGTTGCAGGGCCGTCAGCAGCGTATTCCAACGGCCTTTGGTGATGCCGATGGTAAACATGATGAAAAAACTGTAGAGGCCGGTCTTTTCCACCACCACGCCGTGTTCGGCGAGAAACTTGCTCACGATGCTGGCCGGAATGCCGGTTTTGTCGAAGCGCCCGTCCAGATTGAGGCCCGGCGTGACGATGGTGGACTTGATCGGGTCGAGCATGTTGAAGCCCGGCGCCAGTTTGCCGAAGCCGTGCCAGTTCTTGGATTTGGCGCTGCCGTTGCTGATGATCCAGTCATCGGCCCGGCCGATGCCCGTTTCGGCCAGCGCGTCCGGCCCCCAGACCCTGAACCACCAGTCGTTGTCGCCGAAATCCTGATCGACCTTGCGCATGGCGCGGCGGAAGTCCAGCGCTTCCCGCAGGCTTTCCTCAACCATCGCGGTGCCGCCGGGCGGCTCCATCATTGCCGCGGCCACGTCGCAACTGGCGATGATGCTGTATTGCGGACTGGTCGAGGTGTGCATCAGATACGACTCGTTGAACAAATAACGGTCGAGCTTGACCGTTTGCGAGTCCTGCACCAGCACCTGGCTGGCCTGGCTGATGCCCGCCAGCAGTTTGTGAATCGACTGCGTGGCATACACCACCGACTGCCGGGGCCGCGCGCGTTTTTTGCCCATGGCGTGATACGTGCCGTAGAACGGATGGAACGCCGCGTGCGGCAGCCATGCCTCATCGAAATGCAGGTTGTCCACATAGCCGTCGAGCATCTTTTTGATGGTCTCGGTGTTGTAGAGCACGCCGTCATAGGTCGATTGCGTCAGCGTGAGCACGCGCGGCCGCACCGCGTCGGCATCGACGTTTTTCAGCAGCGGATTGGCGCGGATCTTGGCCTTGATGGCCTGCGGCTCGAACTCGCTTTTGGGGATCGGCCCGATGATGCCGTAGTGGTTGCGCGTGGGCTTCAAAAACACCGGCACCGCGCCCGTCATGACGATGGCGTGCAGCACCGACTTGTGGCAATTGCGGTCCACCAGCACCACGTCGCCGGGCGCGACCGTGTGGTGCCAGACGATCTTGTTGCTCGTGCTGGTGCCGTTGGTGACGAAAAAGCAGTAGTCGGCATTGAAGATGCGGGCGGCGTTGCGCTCGCTCTCGCCGATGGCGCCGTCGTGGTCGAGCAACTGACCCAATTCCTCGACCGCGTTGCACACGTCCGCGCGCAGCATGTTCTCGCCGTAGAACTGGTGATACATCTGGCCGATGGGGCTTTTGAGGAACGCCACGCCGCCCGAATGGCCCGGGCAGTGCCAGGAATATGAACCGTCTTCCGCGTAATCGAGCAGCGCCTTGAAAAACGGCGGCTGAATGCCTTCGAGATAGCTCTTGGCCTCGCGGATGATGTGCTTGGCCACGAAATCCGGCGTGTCCTCGAACATGTGAATGAAGCCGTGCAGCTCGCGCAGGATGTCGTTGGGCAGGTGCTGGCTGGTCTTGGTCTCGCCGTAGATATAAATCGGCACGTCGGGGTTCTTGCGCCGCACTTCCTGAATGAAGTTGCGCAGGTTGAGCACCGCCGGCCCCAGTTCCGGCCCCGGCGTGAATTCCTCGTCGTCAATCGACAGAATGAACGCGCTGGCGCGGCTTTGTTGTTGCGCGAATTGCGCCAGGTCGCCGTAGCTGGTCGCGCCGACGACTTCGAAGCCTTCCTCCTCAATAGCCTCGGCCAGCGCCCGAATGCCCAGGCCCGACGTGTTCTCGGCACGGTAATCCTCGTCGATGATGACGATCGGAAAGCGGAACTTCATGAGGGCGGTCCTCCTCCACAAGAATTGTGACTTCTAATGCCAATGGCGCATTTGACCGGTACCGTCAACAAGAGCTGGCACGCACCGACGAAAGCGCGCAAGTGTACGAAAAATTACGACCTCCCCCCGCCGCCGTTACAATGCGCGCCTTCCACCCGGAGAGATGGATGAGTGGCTTAAGTCGCACGCCTGGAAAGCGTGTGTGGGTCAACAGCCCACCGCGGGTTCGAATCCCGCTCTCTCCGCCAGACAAACAGCAACAGCTTGTTACTGTTGGCCCATGCAACCTCTGGGGCGTTTCGTTTTGGAGACAAACGCACACAAATTGGGCGTTCCGCGCTGCGTTTTTGGCAGCAGCAGCGTATGATTCCACTCCGCGCCGCAAATGGCGGCGTGCAATATGCAGGTTAGGCCCAACCTGTATGGTTTTCAAACTCCAGGAGTTTTCACATGAAGAAGTCTCTCATTCTTGCCCTTGCCTCGGCTGGCTTGTTGGCCTTTGGTGCTGCTCAAGCTCAAGAAGCGGCTAGCGCTGCAGCTCCGGCTGCCGCACCGGAAGCATCTGCTCCCGCCAAAGCCAAGACCCACCACAAGGTCAAGCATCACAAAAAGCATGTCAAGAAGGCTGCTGCCGCTGCTTCTGAAGCTGGCAATGAGCCTGCAGCGCAGTAATTTTCAGCTCGTTGCTATCAACTGCTGAATCAACAGGCCAGGTGCGCAAGCAC
>Ga0209738_10000149_pt1 | contig 15934 bp, 17 predicted proteins | sample TergutNc150P5_FD_187289 | JGI IMG/M metagenome (GOLD analysis project Ga0209738, IMG submission 187289) | Nasutitermes corniger P5 segment gut microbial community from laboratory colony in Florida, USA - Nc150 P5 (SPAdes) (version 2) | ecosystem: Host-associated > Arthropoda: Insects >...
CGCGGGCCAGACGGGCCTGCTGCATTCGAGCCTCACGCATGCGGTGCTGTTCAGCGCTGCGACCACGGCCACGGCGTTTGGCAGTCTGTGGCTGTCGCATCATCCTGGCACATCCAGCATGGGACGGCTGCTGGCGTTATCGCTGGTGTGCACGTTAATCAGCGCCGTGGTGTTCCAGCCTGTGCTGATGGGCAAACCTCGTGTGAACAGCAACAGTAATAGTAACGGTAATAGTAACGGTAACGGTAACGACGAAGATAGCAAGGACATGGGTTCATGAACTCAACAAGAACAATCAGAACGCAACGCGCTGCGTTAGCCCTCACACTGGCCAGCGCCCTTTTGCTAACGGCCTGCGCCAGTGGTCCGGACCGCAAGCCAGGTGATCCGCTCGAACCCATGAATCGCGTCGTGTTCAAATTCAACAGCGATCTTGACGATGCGATTGCGCAACCCGTTGCGCGGGGCTACAAGAAAATCACGCCCTCTCCCCTGCGCCAGGTGATCAGTAATTTCTTTGCGAATTTCGGCGACATTGACACGCTGGCCAATGATGTATTGCAGCTGAAAATAACGTATGCCGCCAAGGACCTGATGCGCGTGGTTATCAATACAACATTCGGCGTGGGTGGGCTGTTTGATGTGGCCACAGAGGCACGGCTGCCAGAGCGGCATCAGGATTTCGGCCTGACACTGGGCTACTGGGGCATGCCATCCGGGCCGTATCTGGTCTTGCCGCTGTTTGGGCCCAGCTCGTTTCGCGATGCAGCCGCGCGCGCTGTGGATGTGAAGTTCAATGTGCTGGGCAGTGTTGCGCCAGCCATTCGCAATCCACTGTATGGCATACAGTTCGTCAGCACGCGCTCGGATATGCTCGGCGCCACGGATCTGCTGTCACAGGCGGCGCTCGACCCGTATTCGTTTGTGCGCGATGCCTATCTGCAGCAGCGCAAGGCGGCAGTGCATGGCGATGATGCCAGCGCGAAAAATGAAGAACCCCCGCTGCCTGACTATGGCGACCCGGGGGATACGGAAGATACCAGCAGCAACACCAGCAATACCACGGGCAATGCTGGCGCAGCGAGCGCGCCGGCTGCTTCAGCGCCAGCTGCCTCAGCGCCGGCGGCAGCGCCCTGACCTGCCTGACTTACTTCCTGAAGTTCTCTGCGCTTTCCTGAATCCTGAAGTTCTTCACGCCTTCAGTGATTTCCCGATGCGCATCCTCCATGCCAGCCCAGCCTTCGACCTTGACCCATTTGCCCTTTTCGAGCGCCTTGTACTGCTCGAAAAAATGCTTGATCTGATCTTTCAGATACGCAGAAACATCATCCATCGACTTGAGGCTTGCCGTCATCGGGCAGACCTTGTCATGCGGCACCGCGATCAGTTTTGCGTCCACGCCTGATTCGTCGGTCATCTTCAGCATGCCCAGCGCGCGCGCGCGCACGACAGAACCGGCCAGCAGCGGAAACGGCGTAATCACCAGCACGTCCACCGGATCGCCATCGCCGGACAGCGTCTGCGGAATAAAGCCATAGTTCACCGGATAACGCATCCCCGTGCCAATGAAGCGGTCAACCACGAGCAGGCCCAGCTCCTTGTCGGCCTCGTATTTCACAGGCTCGCTTTGCGCGGGAATTTCGATGATCACGTTGAAATCGTGCGGCAATTCCTTGCCGGCGGGGACGTTGCTAAAGTTCATGATGCTCTCTTTGTGGATGAAAGATGCGCGATTATAACCAGGCCGCCAGGGCGCTATGCCGGTAATGTTCGGCGGCCCGGGCCGCATCCCCCAGGCGATCATGCAATTGCGCCAGCGCGCCATGCACGCGCGCCTTCAGCGCTTCATTGCCCGCAGAAAATTTCAGCGCGGCTTCAAAAAACGCCTGCGCCTTGCCCCACAACTGCTGTTTTTCGCACAGCCGCCCGAGCGCGAACAGCAGATCCGCATCGTCAGGATGTTCCTTCTGCCAGGCCTCGGCCTTCTGGATCAGGGGCAATGCATCATTGCCCGCCGTGTCGGGATAGCGATGCAGCAGGCGCGCATCCCAGCGCTGCGCAAGCGCTTCCTCAACGATGCTCCGCGCGCTGGGCGCGCGATCGAGCTTCACCAGCAATTGCGCAGCGAGATCAGCCAGCCGGGGCGAATGCCGCTCGACGGAGGAAAACGAGCGCCATAGCTCCATCAATGCATCCGCATCATGGCGCCGGTCGCGCAGCAGATTTTCCGCGGCAAGCTGGCGCAGTTGCACCGCCACAGCAGGATGCAACGCTTCACGTTTTTCCAGCGCCCTGGCCAGATGGTGCACCTCATGCCAGTTCTTCAGCTGCTGGTGCGCGCGCAATGCGATTTTCTGCGCCTGGATGCGACGCGCGCCGCGCAGCGGCATTTCGTCGAGCATGGCCAGAGCGCCCTGCGCATCGTGCGCGCTGGCGTGCATGCGGGCGCTTGCCATCAGGCGCGCCTCCTGCCATTGCGCGTCGCCATGCGCGTCATTGACCTGCGCAAGCCAGTCATCACGTCGCGCGTATTCATGCATTTCATGCGCGGCCTGCGCGGCAATCAGGCCCGCCGCGCCACGATTTGCGCTATCGTCCAGCGCCGCGCGCGCCGATTTTTCCGCGCGCGCAAAACGCCCGGCAAACAGGTTGCCCACGGCATCGAGCAGCGCACGATGCGCTTTTTTCACGCGCCGGCGCGCGCGCAATGCCGCCACACGCTGTGGCATGACGAAAATCGCGCGCACGATGCGCGTGATCGCATACAGCACGAAAAACGCGATGACGAGGGCAACCACGCAGGTGTTCAGCGACATATCCACGCGATACGGCGCATAGACGATCATCACATGCCCCGCGTCGGGCCGCCCGAAGATGGCCAGCGCCACCGCAGCGACGAACAGCAACAGGAACCACAGCAGTCCACGCATCGTTCATCCCCGGTTCTGGTATGACTGGAGCGCGCGCAGGCTGTCGTCCAGATTTGGCGCTGCCGCAGCATTCGCGCCAGACTGCACCTGCTGCAGCAGCTCATGCATGGCCTGGGTGGACTTTGCGTCGTGATCGAAATAGCGCGTAAGCGCAGCATCCGCGTCGCGCAGATCCGCCTTCAGCGTGACGGGGTTATGCGAGAGCAGCGACACGCGCGCAGACAGCAACCGCAGCTTCAGGTTCTCGCGCGCAAAAGCGCCCTGCTCCGGGGACAGCAGCATCGTGTCCGCGTTGTCGATGCGGCGCACCTGCACGAGGCTCGCCAGCTGCTGCCCCGCGTTCGCTGCGAACTGGCGCAGCCAGGTTTTCCAGCGCGATTCATGCGCCAGGGCTTTCGTATTGTTCTGATGCGTGAGGTGCGGCGCGGGCGAGATTTCATTCGCTTCGCCTGTCAGCGGCAATGTATCCACCTGGCTCACCGCGCTATCGAGTTTCAGCGCAAGGCCCGCGACATCCATGGACGGCGCGGTTTTCAGTTTGCTGATATCGGAGGCAATGGCCTGGCGCGCAGCAATCACCTGCGCGCTGCCCGATGTGGCAAGGCGTGCATCCACATTCTGTAGCGCCGCGAGCGCGCGTTTCGTGTTGCCTGTCAATGCAAGCTGCTCACTTGCGCTCGTCAGTATCTGGCTGGCTTCGATGAGCATCCAGTCATCATGGTTATGCGCGAGGTCGGCATATTGCCGCGCCAGCGCCTGCTGTGAGGCTGCATCATCGGCCAGCTGTTTTTTCAGCGCATCGAGCTGCGCGCTGTTCTGGGCGGCATCGCTGGTCTGCGTGTGCAGTTGCGCGTTGATGACCTGCTGACGCTGCCCGATATGGTCCAGCCTGCGGTTCAGCAGATAACCGCCCGCGCCCGCTGCGGCAAGCGCCAGTATCGCCAGCACCACCGCCAGCCAGGGCAACACCCTCGGCGCGGCAGGTTCCGTGCGGTCGTTATCAGGAGAAACGTTCTGTTCTGTCATACGCGAAGGTGTTGCCACAAAAGGAAGAAACACAGAATCAGCAGCGGGTACAGCTGGTTATGCGGATTGTACGACGTTCGCCAGCAAAACCAGTGTTGACTCGATAGATTCATCGCCCGGGCCCGACAGGGTCACAGCGCAAAACCCCAGGCTGTGCGCCGTTTCGGCGATGCGCGCGTGCGGCGCGACGAGGGTTGCGCGGCGCAATGCAGCGTTTTCATGCGCGCTCAGATGCGCGCGCGCCAGCGCATCCAGATTGCGCACGCCTTCGGAACTCGTGAGGACCCACGCATGCGCTTCGCCGCCAAGCAATGCGCGCACGCGCGCCCATGCGTTAAGCGATGGCTGGGGCATCACGCGACGGTAAGCCGCCACGGTTTCAACCTCCGCGCCCGCCTCACGCAGCCGGTTGGCCAGCCATGCGCGCCCCCCGTCGCCCCGCACGATCAATACGCGGCGACCTTGCAGTGCATGCGCACCGAGAGTTTTTTCAATGGCGTCATAAAGCGCTTCGGAATCAAACCGCGCGGGACATATGGAAGCGCTGTCGTCCGTATCGCCCGCCGTATTGCCCGGGCTGATGATCGTGCAGCCCGGTGCAGCAAGCCCATGGCGCGCCAGCGCCGCAACGCTCGACGGGCCTACCGCTGCCACGGGCAACGTGCGTGGCCAGGCCTTGACATCGCCGCGGGCATCACGATGACGCGCAAACGCCCATTCAACGGCGTTCGGCGACACGAAGATCACCAGCGCATAACGCTCCAGCGCGCCAAGCGCCGCGCGCAATGGCGCATCATCATCCAGCGCCTCAATGCCAAGCAACGGAAAATCGAGCACACCCAGGCCGCGCGCGGCCAGCTTTTCGATCAGCGCGGCAGACTGCCCCGCCGGCCGGGTGAGCACCACGGTGAAGGGCGTTGCCGGCGTTCCCGGAGTTTCATTCAAGGTCAAGGATTTTGCTGTTTACGCTTGCGGGGTTGGGGTGCAGGATTGACCTGGGCCGCATTTACTGTATGTGGCCCGGGTGTCTGCACCTGCTGCAATCCGAGCCTGGAAATGCACGCTGACACTCCGGGGGCAAGGGATTCCTGGGTAGGACCAAAATCGCCTATTCCAATGTTAAACGTTACGCTAAGGCAAAAAAGGCCTTCATGAATCCCCTGCGCCTTGATCAGCGCTTCAATAACGTCTTCAATGGAAAACAGGAGGGGCTGATGATGTGGTGATGTCATCCCACTCTGGTTTTCCTCTTTCCGTCGTTTTGGTGTACTGGGTGTGTTCTTTGCCATAGATATGTACCGTGAGATTATTCACTGCATGATGTGTGTCGGCGAGTTTGTCGTCGATCGCCTGACAAACCCAGTCATTCAGTGAAGTGTTGTCCCTGTCCGCCGCCAGCGCAGCGCTTCTGTGCAAATCTGGGCCAACACGAACATTAAAGGATCCCTTGAACGGGACATCCGGTTGATCGCCAATTTCCTGGCAAGTCGCCAGGTAATCGTCAACGGCGGCATGGAAAGCTTCTTCAAGCTCTTTTGCCGTGCTGGCAACGTAGGACACCACATCGCGGATAAACAGCAATCTTCCAACCAGGAGTTTGTCCTCAGTACTGACTTCAGCAGAGCCGTAGTATCCCTTGTACTCAAATTTGCTGTTCATGATATTTCGCCCGTCGCTTTAAGGCCTTCGATCAAGTCATCCATTGCATACGGCAACAGGATGTTTTGTGGGTGAGGTTCATGAATAAAAACTTTCGCTCCGCTTGCATGGCGAAATACGCGTCTCGAACCCGTTGTCTTTAGCAAGGTGAAATTGCATTGGTGCATAAGCGTAACAGCTTCATCCCATGTGAAGCCACGAGATTTCGTCCGTAGCTTCTCAAGCAATTTTTCCTTTCGCGTCATTTTATTCTACCTGTTTTTTGCCAAAGTTAGCAACTAAACCTGGTTGCAATCGTGTGACACCCCTCCTTCCTGCCGCATGCCCTGCCCGGATATCGCCCGCACAATATCAAGCGCGCCCTGTGCGATCAGCGCCTGCGCGACGTCATCGCCCAGCGCGGTGGCCTGTGTCTGCGCCTGCGTCTGGTGGATATCCAGGCTGCGCACGCTGTGTTGCGCCTTCAGCAGCTGGCTGGCGTCGGGCGTGGCCACGGTCGCGCGCAACTGCAACGTATCGCCCTGCCATTGCGCATAGGCGGCCAGCGGCACCTCGCAACTGCCTCCCAGGCGGCGCGACACCTGGCGTTCCGCCTGCACGGCCAGCGCCGTGCGCAGATGATGCAAAGGCGCGAGCCAGGCGACCAGCTCGGGCCGGTCAGCGCGAATTTCGATGCCCAGCGCGCCCTGCCCGGCGGCGGGCAGGCTGTCTTCCGGCGCAATCAGCGCGCGGATGCGGTGTTGCGCGCCCAGGCGAATCAGCCCGGCAGCGGCCAGGATAATGGCGGCGTAATCGCCCCGGTCCAGCTTGGCCAGGCGCGTATCCAGATTGCCGCGCAACGGGCGAACCTGCAAATGCGGATACCTTGCGCGCAGCGCGGCCTCGCGGCGCAGGCTGGAGGTGCCCACCACACTGCCCGGCGGCAGGGCATCCAGCGACGCATGATCGTTTGACACGAACGCGTCCTGCGGATTCTCGCGCTCCATGATGGCCGCCAGCGTGAACCCGCGCGGCAGTTCCATGGGCACATCTTTCAGTGAATGCACGGCGAGATCCGCGCGGCCCTCGGCAAGCGCAGCTTCCAGTTCCTTGACGAACAGCCCCTTGCCGCCGACTTTCGATAATGCGCGATCGAGAATCTGGTCACCGCGCGTGGTCATGCCGGTGATCGTAATGTCACATGACGGATACAGCGCACGCAGCGCCGCCTGCACATGTGTGGCCTGCCACATCGCAAGACGGCTTTCCCGGGATGCGATGACGAGTTTGCGGGGCAGCGAGTCACTCATCTGTCGCCACTCCCTCGCGTCCTTTTCTGCGGTATGCCCAGACCATCAGCGCCACGCCCGCAATAATCATCGGCAGTGACAGCCATTGCCCCATCGACATCCCCAGGGCAAGCAGCCCGAGAAAATCATCCGGCTCGCGCGCGAATTCGATCACGAACCGCGCCACGCCATAGCCCATCAGGAACAGCGCCGACACCGCGCCCACGGGCCGCGCCCTGCGCGAAAAAATAATCAGCAGGAAAAACAGCGCCACGCCTTCGAGCGCAATTTCGTAAAGCTCGGACGGATGGCGCGGCAGCATCTGGTATTGCGCGAAAACATCCGCCAGATGCCATTGCATGATCTGAGGAATATGGGCAGGCTGTTGCATCCAGATCGCATCGTCATGCCTTGCGGTGGGAAACAGCATCGCCCATGGCGCTGTGGGGCTGGTCACGCGGCCCCACAGTTCGCCATTGATGAAATTGCCAAAGCGCCCTGCTGCCAGGCCTGTGGGCACCAGGGGCGCAATAAAATCCGTCACCTGCATCCAGGTGCGCTTGCGCTGCCACGCAAACAGCGCCATCGCAAAAATCACGCCCAGAAACCCGCCGTGAAACGACATGCCGCCTTCCCAGACCTTGAATATATCGAGCGGATGCGCGAAATACCAGTCAGCCTTGTAAAACAGCACATAGCCCAGACGCCCGCCGAGCACCACGCCCAGCACGCCGTAAAACAGCATGTCGTCGATATCCGAGGCCTTCCAGCCTTGCGCGGCAACGTGGGGCAAACGCAGGCGCCAGCGCCCGATCACGATCGCCATGACGAACGCCGCCAGATACATCAGCCCGTACCAGTGCACGCCCACAGGCCCCAGCCTGAGCGCGACCGGATCAAAATCTGGATGAATATACATCGTGAAAAATAAAAATAAAAAGGAGTCAGGTTGCCAAACGATCAAACGCGTAATGATGTCATAATTCAGGCCCATCTATCCAGGCTAATGGAGTTTTTTCCATGTCGTTCCCTCTTCGTTCCCGCACATCCACCCACGGACGCAACATGGCGGGCGCACGCGCGCTGTGGCGCGCCACGGGCATGCAGGATGCCGACTTCGACAAACCCATCATCGCGGTGGTCAATTCCTTCACGCAGTTCGTGCCCGGGCACGTGCACCTGCGCGAGCTGGGCGCGCTGGTCGCCAGGGAGATCGAAGCCGCGGGCGGCGTAGCCAAAGAATTCAATACCATTGCGATAGACGATGGGATCGCGATGGGCCACGACGGCATGCTGTATTCGCTGCCCTCGCGCGAATTGATCGCCGACTCAGTGGAATACATGGTCAATGCGCACTGCGCCGACGCGATGGTGTGCATCTCCAACTGCGACAAGGTCACACCAGGCATGCTGATGGCCGCGATGCGGCTGAACATTCCCGTGGTATTCGTGTCCGGCGGGCCGATGGAAGCGGGCAGGATCAAGCCGTCCGTCGCAGGCGAGCCAGTCATCAAGATCGACCTGATCGATGCGATGATCAAGGCCGCCGATCCTGGCGTGACCGACGCGCTGGTTGAGCAGTATGAATACAATGCCTGCCCCACCTGCGGCTCGTGCTCCGGCATGTTCACCGCGAATTCGATGAACTGCCTGGCCGAGGCCATTGGGCTGGCGCTGCCTGGCAACGGTACGCTGGTAGCCACGCATGCACAGCGCAAAGGCCTGTTCGAGCAGGCGGGCCGCGTGATTGTCGAGCTGTGCCGCCGGTATTACGGGCAGGAAGATGTTTCGGCGCTGCCACGCGCCATTGCCACCCGAAAGGCTTTTGAGAACGCCATGACGCTGGACGTGGCCATGGGAGGCTCCACCAACACGGTGCTGCATCTGCTGGCCATCGCGCAGGAAGCGCAGGTGGACTTCACGATGGCCGATATCGACCGCATCTCGCGCAAAACGCCCTGCCTGTGCAAGGTCGCGCCAACGACGGACAAATTCCATATCGAGGATGTGCACCGCGCGGGCGGCATCATGGGCATTCTGGGCGAGCTGGGCCGGGCCGGGCTGATCGATCCGGACTGCGGCACGGTGCACAGCCGCACACTGGGCGCAGCCCTGGCGCAGTGGGATATCAACGGCGGCGCAGGCGAGCCGGCGCGCCAGTTTTACCGCGCAGCGCCTGGCGGCAAGCGCAGCACGGTGGCGTTCAGCCAGGATGCCCGCTGGCCTGATATCGACCAGGACCGCGCAGCAGGATGCATCCGCGACAGGGAACACGCTTATTCCGCCGATGGCGGGCTGGCGGTGCTGTATGGCAACCTGGCGCAGAAAGGCTGCATCGTCAAGACTGCGGGCGTGGATGAATCGCAATGGGTGTTCAGGGGCAAGGCATGCGTGTTTGAAAGCCAGGAAGAAGCCGCAGAGGGCATCCTGGGCGACAAGGTTGCGCCAGGCGACGTGGTGGTGATCCGCTACGAAGGCCCCAAGGGCGGCCCCGGTATGCAGGAGATGCTCTACCCAACGTCCTACCTCAAAGCTAAAGGGCTGGGCAAGGTGTGCGCGTTGTTCACGGATGGGCGTTTTTCGGGCGGATCGTCGGGCCTGGTCATCGGCCATGCGTCACCGGAGGCCGCCGAGGGCGGCATGGTGGCGCTGGTCGAAAATGGCGACGCCATCGAGATTGACATCCCCGCGCGCCGCATCCACCTGGCCGTTTCCGAGGCCGAGCTGGCGCGCCGCCACGCTGCCATGCAGGCGCGCGGCGATCAGGCCTGGAAACCCGCGAACCGGCAACGCGCCGTCTCCGCAGCGCTGCAAGCCTATGCTGCGCTGGCTGCTTCCGCCGACCGGGGCGCGGTGCGCGATCTGGCGCAGCTCAAACGCTGACATCCAGCAGGCGGCATTGGCTGCAAAAGGCTTGAAATATGGCGCTTCGCCACCATGTAAATAATTCCTTTCACTGGTGAAGCGACACAGGAGATAGCCATGCTCAATGCCGCATTTGTATGGAGCGCCGCTGCGGCTCTGGCGCTCAGCGCCGCAGCAGTCAACGCTCAACCCGCGCACTACACTGGCCCCAGCAAGGCCCCCAAGGCTGCCGCTGCCCGGGGTGCATACTCTGGCCCCGTCACCGCGCCGCTAATGACCGTCAAACAACTGCTCAGCACGGGCCGCGATGATGATCGCGCGCGGTTGCGGGGCCGCATCGTTTCATTCGACGGCAACGAACGCTACACATTCGAGGACGCAACAGGCCGCATGACTGTGGAAATCGACCCCGAAGATTTTCCTGCCGGTCAAACGGTAAGCGCGGAACACCGCGTTGAACTGCTGGGCGAGTTCGACAAGGGGCTGCGCAAGACCGAGTTCAATGTGGAGCGTGTCACGCTTTTGCGCTGACTGCGTTTTGCGCGTCATTGCGGGGAAAGTGCGGGTTTGAAACCCGCTCCTACCTGTCTTCGCGGCGGTAATTGTTGAGCGTATAGCCGCGATCACGATAGAACCGGTAACGTTCCCGGCCTGTGGCCAGTTCATCGTTCGTGTCGCCAATCACTTCGAGCAGGCGCTCGAACCGCGCGAATTGCGGCGGCACATCTGCGCCCAGATTCAGCAGGATCCGGTAATGCGGCGCCTGCTCAGGGTCGGCGGCCAGCACGACGGGCGTTTGCGCGGCCAGCTGGCTGTCGGCCATACAGTGCGGCACAAAATCGAGCGCTGAAAACGTCCATAACATTTCGTTGAACGCGCGCAGTCGCGCGGCATCGGCGGTGACCACCACAGGCTCGCCCGCCAGATACGCCTTGCGCACGAGCCGGCACGCGTAATGCAGGGAATCGCCCACGTGCGTGTGAAAGTCGATGCGCGTCATTCTGTCCTCACTGCGCCGGCCTTCACTGCGCGCGGTCGATCAGGAACTGCGTGAGCAGCGCCACGGGCCGCCCCGTCGCGCCCTTGGTGGCGCCGCTTTGCCATGCGGTGCCCGCGATATCCAGATGCGCCCACGGATAATCCTGCGCGAAGCGCGACAGGAAGCACGCCGCCGTCACGCTGCCTGCGGGGCGTCCGCCAATGTTCGCCAGATCCGCGAAGTTTGACTTCAGCTGTTCCTGATACGCATCGTCGATGGGCAGCCGCCATGCGGGATCATTCGCCTCATGCGCAGCGTCCAGCAGCTCGCCGGCCAGCGCATCGCTGGTTGAAAACAGGCCGCTGTTGTGATGCCCCAGCGCAATCACGCATGCGCCGGTCAATGTGGCAATGTCGATCACGGCGGCGGGCTTGAAGCGCTTTGCGTAAGTCAGCGCATCGCACAGGATCAGGCGGCCTTCGGCATCCGTATTCAGTATCTCGACAGTCAGGCCCGACAAGCTGGTAATCACATCGCCGGGTTTTGTCGCCATGCCCGAGGGCAGGTTTTCGCACGCGGGAATCACGCCCGTCACGTTGATTTTCAGCCCCAGTTCGGCCACCGCGCGCAATGTGCCCAGCACAGCGCCCGCGCCGCACATGTCATAGCGCATTTCATCCATGCCTTCGCCAGGCTTCAGTGAAATGCCGCCCGCATCGAACGTAATGCCCTTGCCGACGAGCACAATGGGCGCGCTTTTTGCCGATGCGCCCTGATATTGCAGCACGATAAACTGCGGCGGCTGCACAGAGCCGCGCGCCACGGCAAGGAACGCGCCCATTTTCAGCGCCTCGATCTGCTTGTGGCCAAGCGTCTGGACTTTCATTTTCCAGTCATGCGCGAGTTCTTTGGCAACCTGCGCCAGATACGCTGGCGTGCACACGTTCCCCGGCAGGTCGCCCAGCTCGCGCGTCAATTCCATGCCATTGGCCAGCGCGTTGCCTTCTTTCACTGCGCACCTTGCGGCAGGCTCATCGGCAACGTCCACACTGAACACCACGCGTTTGAGGGCGCGCGGCGGCGTGTCGGGCTGGCTCTTCATCCGCGTGAAGCGCCAGGCCTCGCTGCGCAATGCAAGAATCGCGGCGCGCGTGGCCCAGGCCGTGCTGCGGTCCTTGATGGGCAATTGCGCAAGCGTGAAGGTGACCTGCGCGATCTTCGTGCCAGAAATCGCGCGCCACGCAGCCTTCACCGCATCACCATAAGCTTTCTGGTCGAACGCATCCTGCTTGCCCAGGCCCACCAGCAGCACGCGCGATGCGCCCATGCCCGTGACCTCAGGCAGAAAGAGCGCGCTGCCCGCCTTGCCGTCGATATCGCCCGCCTTCACCACCCGCGCAATCAGGCCGCCAATGGCTGTATCCAGCGCGCGCGCCGCGCCCGACAAGGGTTGCGCCTCGAACACGCCCACCACCACACAGCCCGGCTTGCCCGTCAGAAGACGCACCTGTGTTGCCACGCTCCAGTCACAGGCTTTTATGCTAAAGTCCATCGCGCTCGCTCCAGAAACAGGAAAAGGCGCCATTATCCGTCATTTCCCATGATTTCCCATATGGCGCGTCCTTGCGGTATCATGCGCCGCCTCTGCCAGGTTCGCGCCCATCGCGCGTTCGTTTCTGGCCGGATTTTTATTTTTGTTTTTATTTTTATTTCTACACCGTTCATCAGTGTCCATCCTTCATGATCTTTGAACGTTCCCTGCGCCGCGAGTTGATGTATACGGCCAGCGCCGTGTTCATGGTGTTGCTTACGATCATGCTGACCACCATGATGATACGCATCGTCGGCTACGCCGCGACGGGCCAGGTGGATCCGCGTGATGTGGTCGTGCTGATCGGCCTGACGGTGATTGGTTATATGGCGGTGATGCTGATCGTCACATTGTTTGTGTCGATCCTGTTCGTGCTCACGCGCTGGTACCGGGACTCGGAAATGGTGGTGTGGTTCACCTCCGGCGTCAGTCTGACACGGCTGATCAAACCCATCGCCACATTTGCCGCGCCGATTCTTGTATTGATCCTGTTCTTCGCGTTCATTGCGTGGCCGTGGTCCAACCAGAAAAGCCAGTCGATCCGGCAGCGTTTCCAGCAGCGCGACGAAGTGTCGATGCTCGCGCCTGGACAGTTCCGCGAATCGCCCTCTACGCACCGCGTGTTTTTCATCGAAAAGATGAGTCCCGATCAGGTGCATGTCCAGAATGTGTTTGTGACCAGCACGGAAAATGGCCGCGTGAATGTGATCGTATCGAAGCAGGGCTATATCGAAACGATGAATGACCGCAGCCGCTTCGTCGTGCTCGAAAATGGTCGCCGTTATGATGGCGAACCCGGCAAGCCGGACTTCCGCATTACCGAGTTCGGGCAGTACGGCGTGAAAATCCAGCATCCGCCGTTCGTGCAGGCAAGCACGCCCAACAGCACCTCCACGCTGGGGTTGCTGCGCAATCCCACCGCGCAGAATCTTGGCGAACTCGCCTGGCGCATTGGCCTGCCGCTGATCGCTGTCAACCTGATGCTGCTGGGCATTCCGCTGTCCTACCAGAACCCGCGACGCAGCCGCACGATCAATCTCGTGATGGCCGTGCTGATCTATCTGACCTACTCCAACCTGCTGAACGTGATGCAGTCGTGGATCGAGCAGGGCAAGGTGTCGTTTGGCGTGGCGCTGCTGCCATTGCATGTGGTCGTGGCGGTACTCGTTGTGTTCGCGTTCTGGATACGGGTGCGCAACCGGCCACTGATTTCGCGCGCGATGTTCACGCGGGCCTCATGATATGGGGCGATGAGGAACCCAACGATGCGTATCTACGAAAAATATTTCGCGCGGCAGATTTATCTGGCCTTCCTGTTTATCCTGTTCGCGTTTTCAGGGCTGTTTTTCTTTTTCGACCTGATCAACGAGCTGAACTCCGTGGGCAGTGGCGCAGGCAAACTGCCCTTCTCGTTCGCGCTGATGCGCGCGGCGTTGCAGATGCCATTGCACTTTTACGAAATCATCCCGGTGGCCGCGCTGATCAGCGCGATCTACGTGTTCGCGCAGATGGCAGCGAATTCCGAGTTCACGATCTTTCGCGTCTCCGGCCTGCCCACAGGCCAGGCATTGCGCTCATTGATGAAGGTCGGCATTCCGCTCGTGCTGCTGACCTACCTGATCGGCGAAGTTATCGGCCCCTACACCAACCAGCTGGCCGAACGCCTGCGGCTCGAGGCGCTGGGCGCGTCGGTGTCCAGCGCATTCCAGTCCGGCGTATGGGTCAAGGATACGTTAAGCGCGCGCGAAAACGGCGAGCAGGTCACGCGGTTCGTGAACGTCGGAAAACTGCAACCCGACTCGACGATCACCCATGTGCGCATCTATGAATTCGACCCGCACTTTCGCCTGTCCAGTGTTCGGCTGGCGCAAAGCGGCGCTTACCAGCCGCCGGGGCACTGGCTGCTCAAAGGCGTCACTGATACGGAGCTGACGTTCAACTCACCGCCCCAGGGGCAACCTGTTGATGCGCTCGCGCCGGTCTATAGCGCGAAGCAGATCACCGCGCCGCAGTATTCGATGCGCTCGGAACTCACGCCGCGGATTCTGTCGGTGCTGATGGTCTCGCCGAACAACATGTCGATGTTCAACCTGTTCCGCTATATCCAGCATCTGAAGGAAAACCATCAGGACACCCAGGCCTACAACATCGCGTTGTGGCGCAAGTTGCTGTATCCGTTTGCGGTATTCGTGATGCTGGTATTGTCATTGCCCTTCGCCTATCTGCATACGCGCGCAGGCGTGGTGGGCATGAAGGTGTTTGGCGGCATCATGCTGGGCATGAGCTTCCAGCTCGTGAACACATTGTTCTCGCATATGGGCACACTGAACACCTGGCCCGCGCCGCTCACAGCGGCCACGCCCGGGTTGCTCTATCTGGCGCTTGGATTGCTCAGCCTGCGCTGGGTCGAGCGGCACTGATGGCGGAAGGCCTGCATGGCCTGATCCTGTTTGGGCATGGCGCGCGCCATGCCCGCTGGGTTGAGCCTTTTGCACGCATTGCCGAAAAACTGGGCGCGGCCTATGGCAGCGCGGGGCCGGTCAGTCTGGCCTTTCTTGAATATATGGAACCCGATCTGCCTGCTGCGGTTCATGCGCAGGTCACTGCGGGTTGCCGCGCGATCACCATCATTCCACTTTTCCTGGGCCAGGGCAGCCATGTCACGCGCGATCTGGCCGCGCAGGTTGCGTGCTGCGTGGAGGCTTATCCTGAAGTGCGCATACATTGCGCAAAAACGGTGGGCGAGGATGACGCGGTGCTGGAAGCCATCGTGCAATATTGCCTGGCCAGCGCAACAGGCTGATTACGCAGATTGCGCAGGTTGTGCGGATCGTCTGGCTACCTGCCCTGCCCCGCTGCTGACGGAATCATCATCACAGGCACCGTGGCGCGGCGCACGCAGCATTCGGCCACGCTGCCAAGCAGCAGACGCTTCACGCCGCTGCGCCCGTGCGTGCCCATCACAATCAGATCTGCATTGAATTCCGTGGCGCCCTGCAGGATCGCATTTGCGATGGTGTCGTTGTTCACCGTATCGATTTCGCCGGTGACCAGCGCGCCCTTGATGCCGCGCTCGCGCATCGTCCTGTCCAGTTCCACGCCCAGCGCCTGGGCCTGCTGCATCTGTTTTTCGCGCACCAATGCGGGGTCGCTGCTGCCGCCGGAGAACAGCGCGCCACTGCCGCTGCCACTGCTGATCACATAGAACAGCTGCAATGCTGCGCTGGTTTTGCACGCCAGATCCATCGCGGCCTCAAAGGCCTGGCGAGCTACGGGGCTGTTGTCGATGGCAACGAGAATACGGGAATACTTATACATGAACAAAGAAAAAGAAAAATAAAAATCTTCGGTGAAGACGCGAATTATGACGCTAAAATGCGGGGCGCTGCGTTTCCCGTTTGCATCCTTTATTCCTTATTCCTTATTCCTTATTCTTTATTCTTCATTCATCATTCATGGCCCAGTACGTTTTCACAATGAACCGCGTCGGCAAGATCGTGCCGCCCAAACGCCAGATACTGAAAGATATCTCGCTGTCGTTTTTCCCCGGCGCAAAGATCGGCGTGCTCGGCCTGAATGGCGCGGGCAAATCCACATTGCTGAGAATCATGGCGGG
>Ga0209738_10000150_pt1 | contig 15832 bp, 19 predicted proteins | sample TergutNc150P5_FD_187289 | JGI IMG/M metagenome (GOLD analysis project Ga0209738, IMG submission 187289) | Nasutitermes corniger P5 segment gut microbial community from laboratory colony in Florida, USA - Nc150 P5 (SPAdes) (version 2) | ecosystem: Host-associated > Arthropoda: Insects >...
TTACGGTGGAAAATCTCCTGCGAACAGGAGCACCGCATCATTATAACTCACTGATTCTACTTGTTTCTATCGCTGGAAACTAAATAGCGTGAATGTCTGTGGTGCCGGGAACCGGACTTGAACCGGCAAGCCGTGAGGCGGCGGATTTTAAGTCCGCTATGTTTACCAATTTCATCATCCCGGCAGAATGGGCGCGATTCTAGCATTGTCACGACTGATGGTTACGACGCTGGTTCGCCAGCTCAATCCCAGCAATTCCGAAACGCCACAGCCACGATCACGGGCACGGTGAGCACCAGTGGAATGGCGAAGTACGGGATTTCGAGATTCACCAGGTAGTTGTAAACCATCCAGCCTACGCCTGCGGCTAATGTGGCAATGCCCACCAGCGCTGTCAGGACGTTGATGAGTATGCGCGAAAAGCGTTTTTGCGTCTTTGTTCGTGGCTCGTTCATGAGGGTTTGTTCTGGGGCAGGGTTAAATCAGCACGCTTCGTTTGGCACGTCATACGGCAAGGGCAGCCTCTGTAACGCTGGGCCATCCACCGCGCCGGTATGCACATCACCCGCTTTCATCGCTTCCAGCTTCAGTTCGGCCAGCAGATCGACCCCGCCGTCGGGCGACAGGGCCGCATTCACGATCATGCCGCATGGCTGGCCAGGGTCGGCGGCATGGAAAAGCGCCACGCCAGCATGGGCCACATCGAGCGTGGTTGCAACATGCGCCAGCGCCATGCGCCGCTTGATCGTGCCGCGATACTGCGTGCGCGCCACCACTTCCTGGCCAGGATAACAACCCTTGTGAAAATTCACGCCGCCCAGCAGATCGAAATTCACGCTCTGTGGCACGAACTGCGAGGCGGTTGCCTGCACGATGCGCGGCTCGCCCGCGCGGATGGAAAACCAGTCCCATACCTCGGGGGATACATTCGTAAACGCCTTGTTGAACGCAGCGCTCTGCGCGCTGATGGCCGCCTTCGGGCCAATGAGCAGATAACGCGCGCGACCGGCAGCCTCCGGCAGACGGATCAGCGCGCCCAATGGCGTGTTGAACTGCGCATAACCTGCCGCGGGTTCATCATCACAGGGCAGAGGGGTGTGGGTAATGTCTGCCAGCGCATCGCGCACATCGCCGATAAACCCTGCCACGATCAACCCATCGTCTGGCGCGCTGGCATCGACAAGGCTGACCCTGGCGCGCAGCACGAACATCCCCAGCCGTTTCTGCACGGCATGTTGCAGATCCCGGGCCAGCAGCAGCCGGATCGCATCATCAGCGCGCCACGCAAGAAACGACGCAAGAAGCCGCCCCTGTGGCGAACAGTAACCCGCCAGATGCGCGTGCGCGCCATCGAGCTGCTGCATGTTATTCGTGAACTGGCCATGCAGGAACGATGTGTGATCGTCGCCACGGGCTTCGATCACGCCAAACTGCGGCAGGATCGTCCATGCGGTCGTCAGGGGAAGGGAAGCGAGGGAAGATGCTGCATTCATAAACGGGGAGTGTCGCCAGCTGTGCCGGGAATATTGACATTCAAGTATTATAGAGAGCCTTTGTGCATCCGTATGGTTATTCGTACGGTTGTTCGTGCTGATCCGTGATTTATCGCCGTGTTCCTGAAAAAACATCTCCATCCTGTTATCACACTCTGCCTGGTCTGCGTGGCGCTTATCGTGGGCGGCATGGCCTGGTGGGCCACGCGCCCGCTGACGCTGGCGAGCTCGCCGCTGGACGTCACCATCCGCCCGCATAGCAGCGTGCGCAGCGTGGCCGCGCAATTGCAGCGCGGCGGCGTGCCCGTGTCGCCCGCGCTGTTCGAGCTGATGACACGCGCGCTGGGCGAACAGGCGCGGCTGAAGTCCGGCAACTACGAGTTCAAAACGGGCATCACGCCTTACGGCGTATTGCGCAAAATGGTACTGGGCGATGTGAACGAAGGCATGGTCACGATCATCGAAGGATGGACGTTCCATAAAATGCGCGCGGAGCTGGATGCCAATCCAGCGCTGCGCCACGACACCGCAGCCATGACGGACGCGCAGCTGCTTGCCACGCTGGGTGCGCCCGCAGCGCCCATGAACAATGCTGAGGGATTGTTTTTCCCCGATACCTATCTGTTCGATAAAAAATCGAGCGACCTGAGCGTATATCGCCGCGCCTACCGCCAGATGCAGAAGCGCCTGGCCAGCGCATGGGCCGCGCGCGCGCCTGGCCTGCCGCTGTCCACACCTTACGAGGCGCTGACGCTGGCCTCATTGATCGAAAAGGAAACCGGCATGGCCGCAGACCGCTCCATGGTGGCCGCAGTGTTTATCAACCGGCTGCGCGCGCATATGCCATTGCAGACCGACCCGAGCGTGATCTACGGGTTGGGCAGTGCGTATCAGGGCCGCCTGCACAAGGCCGACCTGCAAACTCGCACGATCTATAACACCTATCTGCATACCGGCCTGCCGCCCACGCCTATTGCGCTGCCCAGCGCAGCTTCGCTGCATGCGGCGCTGCATCCGGCGCATTCCTCCGCGCTGTATTTCGTGGCGCGCGGCGATGGCAGCAGCGAGTTTTCCAACACCTTGCGCGAGCACGATCAGGCCGTGGATCGCTATATTCTGGACAAGTCAAAGGATGATGGCAGCCATGGCAGCAGCGCGCGGTAAGTTCATCACATTCGAGGGCATTGACGGCGCGGGCAAGACCACGCATCTGGCATGGTTTGGCGAGCGCCTCGCGCAGAAGCTTGCGCCGCTGGGCGCACAGCTGCTCACCACGCGCGAGCCTGGCGGCACGCCGCTGGGGGAAACGCTGCGCGATATCCTGCTGCATCAACGCGAGCATATGCATCTGGAAACGGAGGCGCTGCTGATGTTCGCTGCGCGCCGTGAACATCTGGCCCAGGTCATTGAACCGGCGCTTGCGCGAGGCGACTGGGTGCTGTGCGACCGCTTTACCGATGCGACGTTTGCCTATCAGGGCGGCGGTCGCGGCCTGGCGCATGAGCGGCTGGAAACACTGGAGCGCTGGGTGCAGCGCGGCCTGCAACCGGAGCTGACCGTATTGTTCGATGTGACGCCACAGACAGCCAGCGCGCGGCGCGGCGCGGTGCGCGACCCGGACCGCTTCGAGCGCGAAACAGAAGCGTTTTTCGAGCGCACGCGCAACGAATATCTGCGGCGCGCGCAGGAAGCGCCGCAGCGTTTTGCGATCATCGACGCAGCGGGCAGCATTGAACAGGTTCGCGCGCAGCTTGCCGCGCAGCTTGACGCGCTTTAGGGAGCCAGCCTGCATATGATCTATCCGTGGCAAACCGGTGACTGGGGCCGCCTGCAACAGCTGCGCGCGCACTGGCCGCATGCCTTGCTGCTGCATGGGCAGGCGGGCATCGGCAAACTGCATTTTGCGCAGCAGCTGGCCTGTGCGCTGTTATGTGAAACACCGCTGGCCGAGCGGGAAAATGGCATGCCATGCAATGCGTGCGCGGCCTGCCACTGGTTCGAGCAGCGCAATCATCCTGATTACCGGCTTGTTGTTCCCGATGCACTTGCTGCGGAAACAGGCGGCGGCAGCGCTGCTGAGGGCGACGGGGACGGAAAAAACGAAGCCGGAAGCAGGGCTGACACCGACGAAGGCAGCGGCAAAAAGAGCCGCGCGCCAAGCCGCGAAATTCGCATCGAACAGATTCGCGCGCTGCTGGAATTCTGTGACATAGGATCGCACCGCGGTGGCATGCGTGTGGTGGTGCTGTATCCCGCCGAGGCGCTGAATGTGGCCGCCGCGAATGCGCTGCTGAAAACCCTGGAAGAGCCGCCTGCGGGCGTGGTGTTCCTGCTGGTCACATCGCGCATCGACCGGTTGTTGCCCACCATCATCAGCCGTTGCCGCCAGTGGCCTATGGGCACGCCCGCGCCGCAGCAGGCGCAGGCCTGGCTGGCTGCGCAGCAGGTGGACGATGCGGGCGCGTTGCTTGCCGAGGCGGGCGGCGCACCGCTGGCCGCGCTGGCGCTGGCGCAGAACGAAAGCCACCGCGAACTGCGCGACTGGACGCTTGCGCAGCTGGCCGCTGGCGCGCGATGCGACGCGTTTGCGTGCGGTGAAACGTTGCAGAAAATGCCGGTGCCATGGGTGCTGGGCTGGCTGCAACGCTGGCTGTATGATTTGCTGGCCGCGCGCACGGCAGGGCAGGTGCGCTATTTTCCGGCAATGCACACTGCGCTGGCGCGCTGCGCGCAACGGCTCGACCCTGTGGCGCTGGCGCGTTTTGCACGGCATGTCACACGGCAGCGGGCGGTGGAAAACCATCCGTTGAATGCGAGGCTGGTATTCGAGGAACTGTTTCTCGGCTATCGCGCGCTGTTCGCGGCATAACCCGTCGCTTCTGTCGCTTTTGTCAATGCAGGCTGCCCGCGCTTATGAGTCTCGTTTATCGCCACGCCACGCTCGATGACTTGCCCGCCATCGTGGCCATCTACAATTCGACCATCGCGTCCCGCCAGGTCACTGCCGATCTGGAGCCGGTCAGCGTTGAAAGCCGCCTGTCATGGTTTCATGCGCATCGCGCGGCCACGCGTCCGCTGTGGGTCGTTGAAGAAGCGGGGCGCGTGATTGCATGGTTGAGCTTTTCGGATTTCTACGGTCGGCCAGCTTACCGGCATACGGCGGAAATCAGCCTCTATCTGCACGAAACGGCGCGCGGAAAGGGGCTGGGCAAACAGCTGCTCGATGCGGCGCTGAAGGCTGCGCCTGCCTTGCAGATCAGCACGGCGCTGGGCTTCGTGTTCCGTCATAATGTGCGAAGCATGCGGTTGTTTGAAAGCTTTGGGTTCAGCGCGTGGGGCACGTTGCCGAAGGTGGCCGTGCTCGATGGCGTTGAACGTGATCTGATGATTCTGGGTAAACGTCTTGTTTGTTGATTCGCACTGTCATCTGAATTTCGAGGAACTCGCCGGGCGCTTGCCGCAGGTGCTGGAGGCCATGCGCGAGCACAATGTCACGCACGCGCTGTGCGCCTGCGTCGATCTGCAAACCTTGCCTGCGGTGCTGCGCCTGGCGGAGCAGCACGACAACCTCTATGCGTCCGTTGGCGTGCATCCTGAAACTGATGAAAGCCAGCAGCCGTGTGTCGATGAGCTTGTCGAGCTGGCGCGTCACCCGAAAGTCGTTGCCATTGGCGAAACCGGGCTGGATTACTATCGTCTGGGCGAGCGCACCGTGCAGGATATGGAATGGCAGCGCGAGCGGTTTCGCACGCATATCCGCGCAGCGCATATCTGCGGCAAACCGCTGATCGTGCATACGCGCGCGGCGGCGGAGGATACGCTGCGCATCATGGAAGAAGAGCGCGCGGGAGACACCGGCGGCGTGATGCACTGCTTCACCGAACCCTGGCCCGTGGCGCAGCGCGCGCTGGCGCAGAATTTTTATGTGTCGCTGTCCGGCATCGTGACGTTCAGGAACGCGGCGGACATACAAAACGTGGCGCGCCTGGTGCCGCTTGATAAACTGCTGATCGAAACGGATTCACCGTATCTGGCGCCTGTGCCTCACCGGGGCAGGCCCAACGAGCCTGCCTGGGTCAGTGATGTGGGCCGGTTCATCGCGCAGCTGCGAGGCATCACGGACGCTGAACTGGGCGCTGCGACCACGCAGAATTTTTTCCGGTTGTTCAACCTTCCACTTCCGTCTTAATTTTTATCTTCATCTTCATCTTCCTTTTGAGGTCACGCATGAAATCACAAGAACTGAACCGCACGCAAACGCGCTCCCGTTCCCTTTCTGCGCTTGTCGCGGCGGTGTTCGCGGCCAGCGCGATGGGCGCGCTGTGCACGGCGCTGCCTGCCCATGCCACATCCGTCGATACGCTGGTGAAGGACACGAAGTTCGACGATGTGAAAGGCGTTGCGAAAGATCTGGCCAGCGGGCTGGACGTCAATGCCACCGATGATCGGGGCACGCCGTTGATCGTGATCGCCGCGCGGGAGAAGTCGGCAAAGGTCGCCGCGCTGCTGGCCGATAACCCGAAGACCAACCTTGAAGCCGTGGATCGTGCGGGCGAAAACGCGCTGATGATGGCCGCGCTCAATGGCGATGTGAACATGACGAAGCTGCTGCTCTCAAAGCATGTGGCGGTGAACAAGGCGGGCTGGACGCCGCTGCATTACGCGGCCACCAATGGTCATGACGATATTGTGCGGCTGCTGGTTGCGCATTCCGCGAAGGTCAACGCGGCTTCGCCCAACGGCTCCACGCCCTTGATGCTGGCTGCGCGCGGGGATCATCTGTCAACGATCAAGCTGCTGCTGTCTGAAGGCGCGACGCTGAACGCGAAGAACAGCATCGGGCTGACCGCGCTCGACTTCGCGCATATCTACCGCTCGCCCGACGCGATCCGGTATCTGACCGCGCAAGGCGGACAGCGCACAACGCCGGACAGGGAGCAGGATAAAAAGTAGGAAAGTAAGCGCTGAATCTGACGGGCGCTGCCCCCGTCAGATATTCAACCGCGTAATCTTCGTTCCCGTGAGCGAAAGATCGCCCATCAGGCCGGTGTTGGTCAGCACGATCACTTCAACGGGGCTCATTGCCGTGGTCGTGTCGATCACGCCGTTCGCGCCGACTTTCACGAGCGCCACCGAGGCGTCGCCGCCCACTGACCAGCCGCTCGAATTACGGAAGTCATCGAGCGCGGTCTGCGTCATGAACAGAAAGATCACTGCCTTGGACTGCACGCCGATCAGCGCGCCGAAGGCGCCGGAGACCGTGTTGTAATAGCCCACCGTGTTGTTGTCCACGCGCAGCGAGCCATCGCCGTACTGCGCGCCAAACACGAAGCCCGCCTGCACCACCGACGGGAACACCAGCACGCCACGCGCCTTGCCCACCAGTTCCTGCGAGCCGCGCACGATGCGGAACAGGCGCGTCATGGCGGCATCCACGCCTGCGTCGATCTTGCGGCGTTTGGCTTCGTTTTCCGCCGCGATGACATCGGGGGCGGACGCGGTTGTGGTGCAGCCAGCCAGCGCCAGCCCTCCTGCCGCAAGCGCTGCCGAGGATTTCAGGATAAAACTGCGTCGTTGCATGGAGTTCCTCCGTCAAGAGGTCAGTAGGGATGGGCCAGGATGGGCGATGGTTTGATTATCGCACGGACGGACATTACTTCGTGGACAGGCACTGCTTCATGAACGCCTTGCGATCCGCGCCGGTTTTGCCGGTGGCCTGCTGGTTGCAGTCCTTCATGCGCTGCTGTTGGGTTTTTTGCGGCGCAGGCGCGGCGCTGCTGGCCGACAGGCACTGTTTCATGAATGCCTTGCGGGCGTCGCCGGTTTTGCCGGCGGCCTGCTGGTTGCAGGCCTTCATCTTCGTTTGCTGGCTATTGGCTGTGGCGGCTTGTGTGAATGCGGGCGCGGCGATCATGCCGCCGATCATGATGGCAGTAACAACAACAGATTGAATCTTCATTTAAGGCTCCTTGGGAAAATATCCTTGTGATGATGAACAGGCAATGCGCAATTGTCAAGAATCCAGGACTGGCGTTCAGTCGTCGCCATGGGCAAACCGGGCAATTGGATCGTCGTCACCATCCTGTGGTGCCTGCGGTGTTTGTGGCGCCTGTTCGCTGGCCGCGGCAGGCGCGCGCGCTGGCACCACGCGACGGATGCCGTCGAAACGGCTGCCCCAGTACGTGTTCTCCAGGCTGTCGAGCCGCACCGTGCCGCCCGTGGAGGGCGCATTCACAAACCGCAGTTTGCCCACGTAAATGCCCACGTGCGAATGGGGCCGCCCGGTCGTGTTGAAGAACACGAGATCCCCCGCTGCGATGCCTTCGGGTTGCACGGGTTCGCCATACCGGCTCATGTCGGCTGTCGTGCGCGGCAGCTGGATGGAGGTTGCGCGCGCCACCACATACTGCACGAGGCCGCTGCAATCGAAACCGCCCTCGGGCGTGTTGCCGCCCCACCGGTAGGGCACGCCCACCAGGCTCATGGCTTCGATCGGAATTTCTTCGTGGCCGGTGCTGTGATCCACGAAATGCGGAAGATGCGCCAGCGCGCGATGGCCGCCGCCGCGCCTGCCCGGGTGATGCGCAGGCTGCCACGGCGCACTGGAGCACGCGGCCAGCAGCACAGCGACCACCACGGTCAGGAAAGCTGGCCGCAGCAGTCGCATGGCATGAGTCAGGGAGTTACAGTTGCAGTTACAGTCAACGAATCAGCATCACATCAGCGCATCAGCGCGGCAGTGCGGCAACGTTGGCCCGCTTTTCGTGCGCGCTGATCAGATCCATCAGCAGCACGGGGTAATCGACCACGACTTCCAGCTGCTTCCTTTCTCCCAGCGTATACAGGATCGGGCGGATGCGGTTCAGGATACGATCGCTGATCTTGCCTTTCCAGCTCTCACGGTATTCATCCACCAGATTGCTCACGATGGTGCGCAGGAACATGCCGTCGCGATTAGGTTCCGGTGACACGCCCAGGGAATCGCTCATGTTGTGATACCAGGAGGTGAGCACCTCTTTTTCGATCTTTTGCTGCAACAGCAGCAGCGAGGAGCGCAGCTCATCCCATGCGCCCGATGAACGCAGCGCGCGCAGATCCTGCCCCAGCGGGGATTGATCCAGGTAGGTCAACAGCTCCTGGCTAAACGCCAGTTCTGCGGGACTATCCGGTTTCTGCCTCAGGTAAACCCATGCGTTTTCCTGCGCCAGCGAATGGATGGGCAGGAATTTGGCGTTGCGCTGCATCCAGTCATTGAGCACCAGCGTCTGGATATCTTCCTCGGAGCGGAACATCCCCTGGCGAAACAGTTTGCAGCAGGCCAGCGCCAGGTTCTCCACGCGCGAGGGCAGAATCTTCGCGCCCTTCGTGCGCCATGCTTCCTTCAGGGTTTCCTGACGGATGTTTTCCGAGTAGCTGCGAAAAACCTTGTCCAGCACCGTTTCCAGTTCACCGGGTTTGTGGTTGCCAGGATCGCGGCGCGGCGCGGGGGCCTGGGACTGGCGCTGACGTTGCGACGACTGCTGGATCTGCTGTTGATGTTGATGTTGTTGTGCAGGTTGTTCCGTGGCCTCTCCGCCCAGGTAACGCAGGGTGACAGGGGAGTTATGAAACGCAAAGGCCTCTGCTGCCGGAGCGGGGCGCATGAGGCAGGACATGACATTGCCTTCCTCATCCCTGTGCTCGATGGCCAGAAGGTACAGCTGCTGTGCGTTTCCAGGAAAATATACCAGGCGTACCTGTTCCAGAAACTCTTGTGGGGAGATTACGGATGGTTCCATACTTCGCTCCTTGAAGGTGCATGATCGTTGAAGAACAGCCCTCTGTGCCTGTCGGGTGTCCCAAATGCTTCTTTCTGTTTCGTGTCTGCAAAACTGAATCTATCGCTGCTTCTTCTCTTCTGTTCCTTCTGTTCCTGCCATTCCTGCTTTTTTATTTCCCTGCGCTCCATCCATACAGGGGGGCGCTCGAAAAGGGCATTATAGTATAGCTTTCCAGGGGGGCGGAAAGGAATCGCGCAACAGGCTGTTCCTGCTTGCGGTAAAATCCGGCTTCTCTTTTTCTGAGCTCAAACGAATCCAGCCCATGTACCAGTCAGACATCACGCAGTTCCTGAACCAGATGAAAAAGGATCACCCCGCGCTCGAAGAAGCGCAGCGTGCGGGTCGCGCGCGGCTGTGGGACAAGGCGCCGGTCGATCTCGATGAGCGCGCGCGCAATGAAGCCTCGCGCGTGAAGCAGACGCCTTACGTGTATTACCAGAACTGCTGAACCTGCTGATTGACTGACCGATTGACTGACCTTCCGATGACAGGCGATATGGACAGCACGCCCGCGACAGTCGATGGCGTTGCCTTCGCGCGGCTGTATGGCGAGCCGCTGTTCAAGCTGCCGCAGGATCTGTATATCCCGCCGGATGCGCTGGAGGTTTTTCTTGAAACGTTTGAAGGCCCGCTCGATCTGCTGCTTTATCTGATTCGCCGGCAGAATCTCAATGTGCTCGATATTCCGATGGCCGAAGTCACCGTGCAGTATCTGGGCTATGTGGAGCAGCTGCGGCGCGCCAATCTCGAGCTGGCGGCGGAATATCTGCTGATGGCCGCGATGCTCATCGAGATCAAGTCGCGCATGTTATTGCCGGTGAAGAAGGCGGACACGGGCGAAGAGGCCGAGGATCCGCGCGCGGAACTGGTGCGCCGCCTGCTGGAATACGAACGCATGAAACTCGCCGCGCAGCGCATTGACCAGCTCCCGCAGCTGGGCCGCGATTTTCTGCGCACCGGGATGGATATCGATCAGGATAGCGCGCCGCGTTTTCCCGATGTGCATCCTGACGATCTGCTTGCGGCCTGGCGCGATGTGCTTAAGCGCGCAACGCTGGTGCAGCGCCACCAGGTGTCGCGCAAGGAGCTTTCCGTGCGCGAGCATATGAGCCTGATCCTGCGCCGTCTGCAACATGCGCGGTTCGTGGAATTTTCCGACCTGTTCGATCTGGAGCATGGCGTGCCGGGGGTCGTGGTGAATTTCATTGCAATGCTGGAACTCTCGCGCGAGTCCCTGATCGAAATCACGCAGGCTGAGGCGTTCGCGCCGATTTATGTCCGGCTTGCGTATCAGCCCATGTAATGCCGGGCTTTGTTTTTTGTTTCCTTGTCTTTTTGTTTTCCCTTTATCTGACTCATGAAAGTTATTCGTACCATCGAGGAGCTGCGCGACCAGTTGCGCGGCCAGAACCGCACCGCCTTTGTGCCCACCATGGGCAACCTGCATGACGGCCATCTGTCGTTGATGCGGCTGGCGCGCCAGCATGGAGACCCGGTGGTGGCCAGTATCTTCGTGAACCGTCTGCAATTCGGCCCGAATGAAGACTTCGACCAGTATCCGCGCACGCTGGACAAGGATATCGAAAAATTGCAGCGCGAAAATGTATATGTGCTGTTCGCGCCCGATGAGCGCGAGATGTATCCCGAGCCGCAGGAATACCGCGTGCAGCCGCCAGAGAATCTCGGCAACCTGCTCGAAGGCGAATTCCGCCCCGGCTTTTTCACGGGCGTGTGCACGGTGGTGCTCAAGCTGATGTCGTGCGTGCAGCCGAGCGTGGCCGTGTTCGGCAAGAAGGATTACCAGCAGCTGATGATCGTGCGCGCGATGTGCCGCCAGCTGGCGCTGCCTACAGAAATTGTGGCCGCTGAAACCGTGCGGGATACGGATGGCCTGGCGTTGAGTTCGCGCAACCGTTACCTGTCGCCTGCCGAACGCGTGGAAGCGCCGCAACTGGCGGGCATGCTGCGCGCGATGCGCGAGGAGATACACGCAGGTCAGCGCGATTTTGCGCGGCTCGAACGCAACGCGATGGCCTCGCTGACCCAGCGCGGCTGGCAACCCGATTATGTGTCGATTCGGCGGCGTGCGGATTTGTCCGCGCCATCGTCTGATGCGCCACTGGGTTCGCTGGTGGCGCTGGTGGCCGCGAAAATTGGCGCGACGCGGTTGATCGACAACATCGAAATCTGAATTTCGTGCGCGGCCCATTGCAGGGCAGGCACGTAACGGCGCGCGGCTTCGGCGGGCGGGGTGTGCTGCTTGAGATACACCACGTTCAGGCTGCCGAACACGCGCCCCGCTGAGGCAATGGCCACCGCCACGCTGCCAATCTTGCCCTGGTCAATCCAGTCGCCATGGTTAGTGCCAAAGCCTGCGTTGCAGGTTTGTTCCACAAGGTTGCGGATAAACACGCGATCGAGCGCCAGCGCCTGCTGCTGCGCGCCGCCCGCGCCTGCGCGCAGCCCCTCCAGGATATTTTCGCGCTCGGCATCCGTGCAGGTGGACAGATAAACGCGCCCGGATGCCGTGAGCAGCATCGGCAGGCGTACGCCCACCATGGAGCGGTGAAACGACAGCCGGCTGAACCGGTGCGTGGTTTCCCGGATCAGCATCGCATCGCCATTGGGCGTGGCCAGATCCGACGGCCACGCAATGCGCTGAAGCAGCTGGGCCATGATGGGCGGCGCCACGGTGGCAATCTGTTCATCGTCGGTGAAGCCTTCGCTGAGCGTGCGCACATTCAGCGTGAGCCGGAAGCTGTCATCGGACACGCTGCGGCGCACCATTCCCTCGCCGATCAGTGTTTCCAGCAGACGCCGCACAGTGGTGCGGTGCAGCCCCGTGACCTCCGCGAGCTGCATGCTGGTGGCGCGCCCGCCTTCCATCGCGTTGAGCGCGCGCAGCACACAAAGACCGCGGGAGAGGCTCTGCACTGGGGTATATCTGGACATAAAAATCCATAAAATGCATAAAAATATACATATAAAACAATACAGTGCATTCTATGCCCATTTTGGAGAAATTGTTGATAGCGGGTTGCGACTCCCTTTATATTGCATGAACTATCGATCATCACGTGGCCGGGCCAGGAGGGGTTCCCATGTTTATCGACGACACCCAGCGTCCGCGGTTAAGCCCGGAGGCTATCAGCGCGCTAGCCGCCAGGCTGCGCGAAGCGGAGCAGAACCGGCAGCCGGTTGCGCCTGTGCGCGGTGAAATTGCGCTGGATGACATGCAGACCGCTTACGCCGTGCAGCGTGAAAATCTCTATGTGCGCCAGAATCATGGCGAGCGCATCGTCGGCAGCAAGATTGGGCTGACCTCGGTGGCCGTGCAGCAGCAGCTGGGCGTCGATCAGCCCGATTTCGGCACGCTGTTTGCCAGCATGGCTTATGGCGATGCCCAGCCCATGCCGCTGTCGCGCCTGATCCAGCCGAAGGTGGAAGCGGAAATTGCGCTGGTGCTGGAGCGTGACCTGAAATGCCGCAGGCATACGTTCGCCGACATCATCCGCGCGACGGCCTGGGCCGTGGCCGCCATCGAAGTGGTGGACAGCCGCATCGAAAACTGGGATATCCGTTTCGTGGATACCGTGGCGGACAACGCCTCCAGCGCGATGTTCGTGCTGGGCAGCCGCCCCGTGCCGCTATCCGCGCTGGACCTGCCGGCGCTGGGCATGACCCTGTCCTGCGGGAGTGACGTTGTATCGCGCGGGCAGGGCGCGGCGTGCCTGGGCAATCCGCTGAACGCCGCCGTGTGGCTGGCGGACACGATGGCGTATTTTGGCATGCCGCTGCGCGCGGGCGATGTGATATTGACGGGCGCACTGGGGCCAATGGCCAGCGTCACGCAGCCCTCGACCTTCACCGCGCAGATCGAGGGGCTGGGCAGCGTTCGGGCAGTTTTTTCAGGAGAGCAACCATGACAACAACAATGACAACAACGATGACCGAAGCCGCCACGAGCCATTTCGTGCAGGTCGAGGATGGCGCACAGGCCTTCAACGTGCATTACAACGATACCGCCCAGGGCGATGACACCGTCGTGCTGCTGCACGGCTCGGGGCCGGGCGCCAGCGGCTGGGCCAATTTCAGCAGCAATATCGATGCGCTGGCGGGCGCAGGTTTTCGCGTGCTGCTGGTGGATATGCCCGGCTGGGGCAAGAGCGATAGCGTGGTGGTTTCCAGCGGCACGCGCTCGGACTTCAACGCCCGCATCCTGCGCGCCGTGCTCGATGCGCTGGGCATCAGCAAAGTTCATCTCCTGGGCAATTCGATGGGCGGGCACAGCGCGGTGGCGTTTGCGCTGGCGCATCCGCAGCGGGTGGGCAAACTGATCCTGATGGGCGGCGGCACGGGCGGGCCGGGTGTGCTCACGCCGATGCCCGCCGAAGGCATCAAGCTGCTGAACCTGCTTTACCGCGAACCCACCCTCGAGAACCTCAAACGCATGATGAACGTGTTCGTGTATGACCCGGGCACATTGACCGAAGCGCTGATACAGGCGCGGCTGGCCAACATGCTCGCGCGCCGCGATCACTTGGAAAATTTCGTGAAAAGCCAGCAGGCCAACCCGAAGCAGTACAGCGATTACCGCGCCAGGCTTTCGGAGATTGCCGCGCCCACGCTGGTGGTGTGGGGGCGTGAAGACCGCTTCGTGCCGTTCGATATCGCGCTGCATCTACTCGCGGGCATCCCCGATGCGCAGCTGCATGTGTTCAACCGCTGCGGGCACTGGGTGCAATGGGAACATGCGCAGACCTTCAACCGGCTGGTGGCGGATTTTCTTGCGCATTGAGCATCGAGGGCCGAGGACTGAGGACTGAGGACTGAGGATTGAGAACTGAGGACAAGGAGGAGGAAACATGCCGGTAAAACTGAAATGTCTGTCGCATACGCCATTGCGCGGGCGCAATGATCCGGGCGAGGAGGTGCTCGCCGAGGTGCATGGCGTGCTGGCGGCGTTGCGCGCGGATGTCGAGGCGTTCGACCCCGAGCTGATCGTGCTGTTTGGCCCCGATCATTACAACGGGCTGTTTTACGATCTGATGCCGCCCTTCGTGATTGCCACGAACGCGGTGTCCGTGGGCGATTACGACACGCTGGACGGCCCCCTGGCCGTTCCGTCGTCGCTGGCGCTGGAGATGGCGCGCTTCATTCTCGACAACGATGTCGATATTGCGCTGTCGCACCGCCTGCAGGTGGACCACGGCTGCACGCAGGCGCTCGAAGAGCTGACGGGCAGCCTGACGCGATACCCGGTGATCCCCATCGTGATCAACTCGGTTGCGCCGCCTTTTGGCCCGTACCGGCGCATTCTGAGGCTGGGCAACGCGGTGGGGCGCTTTATCGCCGGGCTGGGCGACAAGCGCGTGCTGATCCTGGGCACGGGCGGCCTGTCGCACGAGCCGCCGGTGCCGCTGTATGCGGGCGCCAGCGAGGAAGTGGCCGAGTTCCTGATCTGCGGGCGCAATCCCACGCCGGAAAAGCGCGCGGCGCGCCAGGCCAATACCATCGCTGCCGGGAAAATCTACGGCACGCCGGAAAGCCCGCTCACGCCGCTGAACCCCGAATGGGATCTGAAGTTCATCAACATGCTGGTCAGTGGCCATGTGGGCGAGTCCTCCCATTTCAGCATCGACGAAATTTCCCGCGTGGCGGGCCGCTCGACGCATGAAGTGCGCACCTGGGTGGCCGCCTTCGCGGCATTGCAGGCCACCGGCCCGTATCACGCGCGCAAGGAGTATTACCGCGCGATCAACGAATGGATCGCCGGTTATGGCGTGGTCAGCGCCGAGGCGGCCTGAGCGCGTTGGCATTCTCTAACGTATTTCCTGATTTTCGATATATTTTCGATACAAGGAGGCATCAAGATGTCACATCCCATTCCCACTGGAGAAGAAATCGTTGCGCGCGCCCAGGCGCTGATCCCCAAACTGCGCGAGCGCGCCGAGGCCACCGAGAAGGCGCGCTGTGTGCCGAAGGAAACGATTGCCGAGTTCCACGAAGCGGGCTTTTTCCGCATTCTTCAACCGAAACGATGGGGCGGCTATGAAATGCACCCCAATGTGTTCAACCGGGTGCTGATGGAACTGGCGCGCGGCTGCCCGTCCAGCGCCTGGGTCGTGATGGTGCTGGGCGTGCACCCGTTCGAGTTTGGCGTGCTGGATCCGCGCGCGGGAGATGAGCTTTGGGGCAAGGACGACTCGCTGCTGGTGTCGTCTTCCTATGCGCCGTTCGGCAAGGCAAAGGTCGTCGAGGGCGGCTATATCCTGAATGGCGAATGGCATACGTCCAGCGGCTGCGATCATTCGCATGGCGGCGCGGTGGTAGGCGCCCGCATTCTGGACGAGCAGGGCCGTCCTGTCGATTATCGCGCGTTCTGGGTGCCACGCGACCAGTACGAATTCGTCGATGACTGGCACGTCGTGGGTTTGCAGGGCACGGGCAGCAAGAGCCTGCGCCTGAACAAGGACGTTTTCGTGCCTGCCTACCGCAGCCACAGCATCCATGCGTATC
>Ga0209738_10000151_pt1 | contig 15815 bp, 15 predicted proteins | sample TergutNc150P5_FD_187289 | JGI IMG/M metagenome (GOLD analysis project Ga0209738, IMG submission 187289) | Nasutitermes corniger P5 segment gut microbial community from laboratory colony in Florida, USA - Nc150 P5 (SPAdes) (version 2) | ecosystem: Host-associated > Arthropoda: Insects >...
CATTTATCAATTTGCACCGAATAAGGTAAAACGCTTGATTTTGTTGGCTCCGGACGGATTATATACAAATTGGTGGAACAAATTTTGGGTGCAAACTTATATCGGCAACCGCACCATTGCATTCTTTTTAAAACGTCCCAAATCTGCCATGAAACTTTTAAATTGGTATAAAAAGAATCATCTCATCAATCATAAAATTTATTGTTTTGCACAAGGATTGCTCAGTTCCAAACGCGAAGGAAAGTTGCTGTACAAGCGTTGGAAACTGATGCTCAAAATGCGCCCTTCTTTACATAAAATAGGCAACCTTATTACTCAGTATCAAACGCCGGTATCGCTGGTTTTCGGAAAGGCAGATGGCATTACGCCTTCGGGCGATGCACAATATTTTGCGGAAAAAACCAAGCCTTATGTAGCATATTCCAAATGGAATGCCGGACATTTGCTTTTAAGACAAAAATATTTGCCGCAATTGATTTCGTTATTCAAATAGCCCTTTTATAAAATGATACAAACCATTTTTTTTATTACCGAAATTTTGCTTGCATTGTATTGTGTTTTGATTTTTTTGTATGCTTATTGGTTATTGCATATAAAAAAATTTTCGGTAGATAAAACGCTCAATCCGCCGCAAACAAAATTCAGTATCATTGTTCCGGCGCGAAACGAAGAAAAAAATATTGAAACTTGTTTGCGCTCCATCCTTCACAATCATTATCCGAAAAATTTGTTTGAGATAATTGTGGCGGATGATAGTTCCGAAGACCGCACAGCGGCTATTGTTCGGCAATTACAAGAAAAATATCCGCAGTTGAAATTACTTAACATGAACGAATTGATACATGAAAAAATAAATTCTCATAAGAAAAAAGCCATTGAAGCAGCTATTCACCATGCCGGCGGCAATTGGATTCTTACCACTGATGCCGATTGCATGGTATCTGAAAATTGGTTGATGAATTTTGACAATTACATTCGTCAAACACAAAAACGATTTGTCGCCGCGCCGGTTGCCTTTACCAACAAACCTAATTTTCTCAATCGGTTTCAATGTCTCGATTTTCTAAGTCTGCAAGGCATTACGGCGGCTTCGGTTTCCGCAGGTATGCACAACATGTGCAACGGCGCTAACCTTGGCTATGAGAAACAATTATTCTTTGATATAAACGGTTTTGATGGAATTGACCAATTAGCAAGCGGCGATGATATGCTGCTGATGAATAAAGTAAAACAACAATTTCCCGATGTCATCGGTTATCTTTATTCGCAAGATGCTATTGTTTTTACGCAGCCGATGCCTACATGGAAGTCTTTTATTAATCAGCGCATCCGCTGGGCAAGTAAATCGTCTCATTATCATGATGCACGCATTACCGCCGTTTTGTGCGGTGTATATTTAACCAATTTGTTTTTGCTGATAAGCTTTGCTGCTGCGCTGTTTCAGCCGATTTATTTATTGTATTGGTTAGGATTTATCATTATCAAAACATTAGTAGAAGGACTGTTGATGCAGCCAACCGCCTCATTTTTCAAACAAAAAAATTTACTGAAATGGTTTCCTGTAATGCAACCGATACACATAATATATATGGTAGTCGCGGGCTTTTTAGGTATGTTCGGAAAATATCAATGGAAAGGAAGAATGGTGAAATAGTGCAAAAAAAATAGAAGGCTGACCATAACCCGCCAACCTTCTACTCACTAACTCATTAAAATCTGATGCTAAATTACAACCTTACCGCTTATTTCCGAAATATTTTTAGCAGGTGTGAATAAGTTTAATCCGAGAAAAAACTAATAAACAAAACAGATATTCTTATAAAATAAAAATATATTATAACAATAATTAATAATTTTTTATCAATAAGTTGTATAATATATTTAAATACGAAAATTAAATAACAAAATGCTATGGAAACAACAAACAAAAAGTTTCTTTTGAATTTTCCTATCAGCATATATCAATTACTATATTATGAAAATAATTTTTATGTAAATTTAAAATCAAATAATTAGGATATTATCTAAAAATTAAGAGCGACAAAGTGAACGGAATGCAGCTTTCCGTCTTTCTTTTGCGCTTTCACAACTTTTTTTCATTTTACCTGTAACTTTTTTCCGCTTTTTACGTCATGTATGTAGCGATGGATCCGATAGAAACATTTACCGAACGAATTTTACCACTTAAAAATAAGCTTTTGCGCGTGGCATTCGGCATTGTTCGGCAAGTGGAAGAAGCGGAAGATATTGTGCAGGAGGTGATGATGAAAATTTGGGACAAGCGCAACGAATGGCTCAACCTGAGTAATTGTGAAGGTTATTGTATGGCAATGGTACGAAATATGAGTATTGATTTTTTACGAAGAAAAAAATCGCCGCTGGTATCTTTGAACGAAGCGCAATTGCTTTCGACGAAAGACGAAAACATGCTGGAAAAGATGTCGAATAAAGAAGCCGTTGCAACTATTCAGCAAGCCATGCAATTGCTGCCCGAAAAACAGTTTCTTTCCTTGCAGTTGCGCGAAGTGGAAGGAAAATCTTATACCGAAATTGCCGCGATGCTGAATATGACTAATGAACAGGTGAAAGTAAATATTCATCGTGCGAGGAACAGCCTCCGCCGGCAATTAATAAAATAAGGAAATGATGGAATACAACGAAATAAAAAATTTATTAGACAAATATCTCGCAGGAGAAACTTCGGCAGAAGAAGAAAAAATATTGAGCGAATATTTTGCGCAAGTCCATGTGCATGCGGATTTTGAAGAATGGAAACCTTTGTTTACTTATTTCTCTTCCGAAAAAAACTTGACGGTAAGTAACGATTTTGATGAAAAGATTTTGACGAAAATCAATCAAAAACAAAATGCAATCAAAATCGTAAATTGGCGGTGGATAAGCCTTGCAGCAAGTTTTTTATTGATGTTGGGCGCCATAGGCGTTGTTTACAAATTAACGGATAAAAGCAAAAATCTTTCTGCACCGATTGCTCAAACAAATGCTCCGCAGGGGAAAATCCAAGATACGGTTTCGGAATTACAAGTTTTAAAGGACACCGTTTCCACCCAAAATGTTGCACTATTAACGAAGAAAAATAATGTTTCTTCAACAAAATCTATTCTTCGGTTTTCAGCACAGGAACACAAGAATGCCGATACGCTGAATACGGTTGAAGCAAAAAAAATAGTGGAACAAGCGCTGGCGAAGTTTGCAGAAAATTGGAACAAAGGAAAAAATATTGCAATGGAAAATATCAAAAAAGCAAACATAAACGAGTATGAAAACAGGATAATAGCAAATCTCAACCTGTTAAGCTCAACTATGAACGAAGGAGAAAATAAGGTAATCGAAAATCTTCAGGAATTAGATACAATAGAGAAGCAAAACAATAATCAATAAAAAATTAATTCACTAAAAAATAAAATATCATGAACAAGTATAAAAAATCAATCATGCTGTTTGCAGCCGTTTTTTTCGTGAGCCTGCAAGCTTTTTCGCAAAAAAGTCCGGTGGATGAGTTTTTCAATCGGTATGCCAACGACAACAGATTTACACTTATATCCGTTGGTCCGCAAATGACCTCTCTATTCGGTTCAATGAGTGATTTATTCGGTTCAATGAATGAGAAACAGTTAGGCTTAAACGATGGCATTATTAGAAGCGTGCATTCCATTAAAAGTTTACGCATGCTCACAACGGACTCTGCTACAACAAATGCAGAACATAAACGATTCTATCGGGAAGTTACAAATAATTTGGATATTTCTCATTACGAAGAATTAATGAATATTCGAGATAAAGATGATAATATCAACTGTTTTGCCGTAAGAAAAAATGATAGAATAGTAGAAATAATAATGGTAATATGCGACGACGATTCTTTTACGTTGATGGACATTATGGGAGATGACCTCGACATCAATTCCATGACTCAAATGAATGGGCAAGAATAATAAACGGATTGCTGATTATAATCAAAAATTTTTATCACTAAAAAATACAAGTATATGAAACGGAAATTAATGCTATTGCTGTTGTTTGTAACTGTTACGGCAAGCGTGTTTGCACAAAATTCTTTAAAAAATTTTATTCATAAATACAGAAAAACGGAAAATGTTACGCACATAAAAATCGGTCGATTACTAACTTTTCCTATGTTCAGTTTAACTCATCTCAAAATTCATTTCATTGAAGTACTTTCTTTTGAAAATAGTATTCAACAGAAAAAGAATATCCCTTCCGAAATATCGAATCTGCAATCAAATTTAATAAAAGACGGTTACAATGAATGGCTGTATGTAAGAAGCGGCGATGATAGAGTAAATATTCTCGGTAAAATGGAAAGCGATAACATCATTAAAGACTGTATATTTTTAGTAAACGACAGCGAAGGCGAAACATGCATTGTACGCTTGAAAGGAAATTTAGATTTCAGAAATATAAACCTCAACCATATTGCAAATCTTGATATAAGCAAATGGACATCACACATAAATATCAAACAACCTTCTTTGTCTCTGTTTTCTACAATATTTTCAAACTAAAAAAATTTTCGAAGGCGCGTATCCACACGCTTCTAATCATTTAGTTCAAAACATATTTTCCCAAGTCATCGGCAATTTTTCGGTCGTTACTGAGGCGCGGCAATTTGTTTTGCCCGCCCAATTTCCCGATAGATTTCATGTAATGAATAAATCCGTCTTTTTTTATCACCGAAATTTTTAATTGCCGTAAAATGTTGCCCGAAATCAAATCATCGTAATACGTATTTTTTTTGCGGAGCAAGCAATCAATTTCTTCGGCAAATGCCTGCAAATTTTCGGGCTGTTTTTCAAACTCAATAAACCATTCGTGATAACTCTTGCCTTCGCCTTGTTCTACCATTGGCGCAACGGTAAACTCCGTAACTTTTGCATCAAATTTTTTCACTGCTTCCGAAATAGCAAAATCCACTTCTTCGCCGATAACATGCTCGCCGAAAGCAGAAATAAAATGTTTTATGCGCCCGGTAACCAAGATGCGATAAGGATTTAAGCTGACAAACTTTATAGTATCGCCAATATCATATGCCCACAAACCCGCATTGTTATTGACAATGAGCGCATAATTTTCATTAAGCTTCACGTCCCTTAAAGAAATTCTTTGTGCATTTTCTTTGTAAAAATCTTCCACACGAATAAACTCAAAAAATATGCCCGAATTGGTATTGAGCAACAAGCCTTGCTCCGTTTGCGAATCTTGAAAAGCAAAAAACCCTTCCGATGCAGGAAACGTTTCTATTGAATCTACGGACTTTCCAACGGATTCAAACAGTTTTTGTTTATACGGCTCAAAGTTTACGCCACCGTAAACAAAAACCGAAAAATCTGGAAAAATATCCTTGATTTTTTTGCCCGTTTTTTCAGTCAATTTATCAAAATACATTTGCACCCAAGGCGGAATGCCGCTAATGAGCGTCATATCTTTATGGATGGTTTCGCCAACAATCTTATCCAATTTCGTTTCCCAATCTTCTATACAATTTGTTGTGTAAGACGGCAATTGATTCTTGCGCAAATACGCCGGCACATGGTGATTGACAATGCCGCTAAGCCTTCCGGTTGGAATGCCGGCAATGCGCTCCAATTCAGGCGAGCCGCTGAGAAAAATCATTTTCCCATTGGTAAATTTTGTATTGCCCGATTGCGCAATGTAGCACAGCAGCGCGTTTCGCGCCGAATGGATATGATTGGAAATAGATTCTTTCGAAATGGGAATGTACTTCGCGCCGCTGGTTGTACCGCTGGTTTTGGCAAAATAAATAGGCTTGCCTTTCCACAAAATATTATCCTTGCCGGCTTTTATTTTTTCGATATACGGTTTCAACATTTCGTAATTACGAATAGGAACAGCTTGCAAAAAATCTTCGTAAGTACGAATGTCTTTAAAATGATGCTCGCGTCCAAACGCAGTGTGGGCAGCAGTTTTGATTAAATATTGAAAAATATTTCGCTGATTTTCTTCAGCCAATAATCTTTCTTTTTTTATTTTATGATAAACAAAATCGGCAAACGGTTTTGCCAACATCGATTTTAATTCCATCCTTATTTTTCTGATTTTTCAAAGATAAAAAAATTTCGGAAGTAATGATTTGTTCTATACTTTTTCTGTTGTTACCTTTGAACAAACTTTGAATTGTATGGAAACTAATCGCGCTTTTATCCGATGTGCCAAATGGGTGTTTTACTTAACTTTTCTCGTCATTTTTATGGGAACTTTTGTGCGCACTACGCACAGCGGAATGGGTTGTCCCGACTGGCCTCGCTGTTTCGGCAAATGGATTCCGCCCATGAATGCAGGGCAATTGCCGCCCGATTATGAAAAATATTTGAGCCGCCAAGATATTGACCATACTTTCAACGCCGCACATACATGGACGGAATATGTCAATCGCTTGTGCGGGCTGGCGTTGGGGATTATGATTGTCGTATTAATTGTATGGGCTGCCGTAAAATATTTTCATACTAATAAAAAAAGTGTTTTTTATTGGTCGTTGCTTTTATTCCTACTTTTTCTGTCCGAAGCCTTGTTGGGATGGGCGCTTGTAGCTTCTAATCTTAATGTATGGACGCTCACGGCGCACATGCTGCCCGCGCTTTTAATGGCGGCAAGTTGTGTGGTGATTATTTTTTTAATGGAAAACAAAGATAAAATATTGGACAGCCGTTTAGCGCTGTTTCTGTGGATAGCACTGGTGGCGTTGCTGGTACAAATTTTTATGGGTACGCAGGTGCGTTCCGAAGTAGATATTGTGTCGAAGCAATTCAATTATATGCAACGTGAAATTTGGCTGCAACACGTAGGAACCTTTTTACAAGTGCACGAAATATTTGCATGGATTGCCGCGCTTTGCTGTTTTATTGTTGTAGGCAAATCCTTTACGCATCACGCTTTGCAACGAAGAGCTGTCATTATTTTGATATTGGTTTTAGCCGAAGTTCTCTTAGGATTAATTATGACACAAATGCGAATGCCCATGTTTGCGCAGCCTTTGCATTTGCTGTTTTCATCTATTTTAGTCGTTACCGTTTTTTCACAACTATTACGAGTAAAATAAATTTCATTAATTCTTTAAAAGGAAAAAATTAGTTTGACAAGTTGATAAATATTACATCCTAATTTTTTTCTTTTATGATATTCAAAAATCTTACATTATAATTTTTAATTCATGGACGAACGCACCGAAATATCCACGCTTGGCGAGTTTGGATTAATTCAACACCTCACCAAAAATTTTGAAACATACAATGCTTCAACCATTGAAGCTGTTGGCGACGATGCTGCCGTAATAGACCATTTCGGCAAACAAACCGTCATCACTACCGATTTGTTGATTGAAGGTATTCATTTCGATTTGATGTACACGCCGCTAAAACATTTGGGCTACAAAGCGGTAATCGTAAACCTGAGCGATGTGTATGCCATGAATGCACAACCTACGCAAATCACGGTAAGCATTGGCGTGAGCAATCGTTTTAGCGTTGAAGCTTTGACGGAATTTTACGAAGGCATCTATGCCGCATGTGAAAAATATAAAGTGGATTTGGTAGGCGGCGATACTTCCGCTTCGCAAAAGGGTTTTATTATTTCCGTTACGGCTTTGGGAGAAGTAACGCCGGACAAATACGTAAAACGCAGTACTGCGCAAAATGGTGATTTGCTCTGCGTTTCAGGCGATTTGGGCGGTGCTTTTTTGGGATTGACTTTATTGGAAAGAGAGAAAAAAATCTATTTGGAAAATTCAAAAATTCAGCCCGATTTGGAAGGCGAAGACTACATTGTCGGACGCATTTTAAAACCGGAAGCACGCAGAGATATTATTGATTTTTTTGAGAAAAATAATATCATGCCTACTGCTATGATGGATATAAGCGACGGCGTTAGCAGCGAAGCGTTGCACATTTGTAAACAAAGCCATTTAGGTTGCAAAATATACGAAGATAAATTGCCCATTAACGATGCTGCACGAAAAGCTGCTTTTAAATTCGGGCTTGATCCTACGGTTTGCGCGCTGAACGGCGGTGAAGATTATGAATTAATTTTTACATTGAAGCAAGAAGATTACGACAAGATTACGCTTAATGAAGACATCAGCGTTATCGGCTACATGACCGATGCGGCGAAGGGTTGCAAGTTTTTATCCAAAGGCGGCAATGTATTTGATATTACCGCGCAGGGCTGGAAAGCATTTTAAATTCTCCACATCGTATGCGCAGGAGCAGGTATTTCTTCTTTCGCATGTACAATAATCGAATACTATGATTTCTTATCCCAACGCAAAAATAAATTTAGGATTATATGTTACGCGCAAGCGCAGCGACGGTTTTCACGACCTTGCTACTATTTTTTATCCGTTGCCTTTATGTGATGCTTTGGAAGTAATTACCAACGAAGAGAATGATTTTTCTATCACCATTTCAGGAATTGAAATAAAAGGCGAAAGGACTGAAAACCTTTGTAGCAAAGCCTTTCAACTGATTAAAAAAGATTTTCCGCAAATACCTGACGTAAAAATGTATTTGCACAAAACCATTCCAATCGGCGCGGGACTTGGCGGCGGCAGCGCCGACGGCGCTTTTGCTTTGCAACTATTGAACAATAAATATCAATTACACCTTTCCCAAAATCAGCTGATGAAATACGCTTTACAGTTGGGAAGCGATTGCCCTTTTTTCATTTACAATCAACCTTGCATTGCAACCGGTCGCGGAGAAATTTTGGAAGAAATAAAAATACAATTAAGCGGTTATTACATAGTGCTGGTATATCCGAAAATTCATATTAATACGGGATGGGCTTTCGCGCAGATGCAACCGAAACCATTGGAAATATCTTTACAAGAAATTGCCAAGCTACCCATTGATAAATGGAAGGATTTTTTGAAAAATGATTTTGAAAATTCGGTGTTTGAACAATATCCCGCTATTCAATCTATCAAAGAAAAAATGTATGCACAAGGCGCTGCATATGCCTCCATGACAGGCTCGGGAAGCAGTGTTTACGGTATTTTCAGAGAGAAAAAAGAATTAAGCGATTTTGGTTTTGATAAAAATTATTTTCAATTTGAAGCTACCTTGTAAAATTTGATTAGTCGCACAACATTGCCAATCAGCATCACTGTCATACTCGAAAGCCAAATCATCGATACACCTTCAACGCCTTGTTTATATGATGTACCGAAAAATGCGCCACTGAGAATAACAGCAAGTAAACTAAGAGCAAACGATAGCCAAGCTTTTTTGAAAAAAATCCATGAAAGAATAATGAGCGGATTGGCAAACCATGGATAGAAAATATCCCCCTTAAAAAGGAACTCACCTCCAAGTATTAAAAGCACCCAGCCACGCTGCACTATCAAAGCAACAACATAAATAAAAATGCTTGCCCACAAAAAAATTTTTGCTATGCTGATTTTCATTATTATAATACTATTAAAATAATTTAATTTTCTTTATTTGCTTCTGCGATTTCAATGAAGCAATTATTTAATCATTCCACCGGTCTATCTTTTTTTGCCGCACCGAAATTTTTGTTAGGAACCGCCCCCATTGCGAGTTCCAGCGTTCCACCGTTCATAATGTCTTTGTATGTGATATAAGATTTTGAATATGCTTTCCCATTTAATTTCGCAGATTGTATATAAATATTTTTTTCGGAAAGATTGGTTGCCGTTATGACGAAAGCCTTACCACCATTGAGTTTGATGGATGCTTTGTCAAACAACGGCGTGCCTAAAACAAAAATTCCGTTGGAAGGATTTACCTGATAAAATCCCAAAGCCGAAGTTACATACCATGCGCTCATCTGCCCGCAATCATCATTACCGCACAATCCGTCCGATTTATCGGTATAAAATTCCGTAGAAATTTGATGTACTTTCTCTGCCGTTTTCCATTGCTGCCCTGCAAACGGATACAGGTATGCAACATGGTGTACCGGCTCGTTACCATGACTGTACATGCCGATTAATCCTGAAATATCGGGCGATGCATTAGCTCCCAAATCACCGGTAACAACAAACAAACTATCCAATTTGTTTACAAAAGATTCATCGCTGCCGAAAAGTTGAATCAATCCTTGAACATCCTGCGGCGCCAACCAAATATATTGCCATGCGTTGCCTTCGGTATAATCGTTTTCGCGATGAATGGATTGAAAAGGATTGAACGGTTCTCGAAAACTGCCGTCAGATGTGATTCCGCGCATGAATTGCGTTTTGGCATCGAAATATTTTTTATAATATTCCGAACGCTTTTTATACAATTCATAATCGTTTTGCCGATGCAAATATTTTGCTACCAAAGCAATGGAACCGTCATCTACCGCGTATTCCAGCGCTTTTGAAACGGATTCTATTTCTTTATCTGCCGGAATGTATCCCAATTGTTTCAAGTATTGCAATCCGTTGTCATCCCTGTTGGCAGAAGCTTTCAGGGCTTCGTAAGCGAGGTTCACATCAAAGCCTTTAAAGCCTTTCAATATTGCATCGGCAACTACCGGCACCGCACTGTAACCCACCATACAATCGGTTTCGTTGCCCATGAGATGCCACACGGGAAGCTTACCTTGTTGCCGGTAAATAGCCAACATGGAGTTTACAAAATCATTAATCAATTCGGGATGAAGTACCGTCATTAGGGGATTGAGCGCACGATAAGTATCCCACAAAGAGAAGACCGAATAATTGTTGAAAGCCGCATGAGGATAGACTTTTTTGTCCGTACCGCGATAAGAGCTATCCGCATCGTTAAACAAAACAGGGGCTATAAACATGTGATACAATGCCGTATAAAACACGGTTTTTTTTGCCGTATCGTTGGAGGTAATTTGAACGCATGAAAGCGCTCTACGCCACTGCTGTTGGGCATTTGCAACGACTTTATCAAAATTCCAATCGGGAATTTCAATTGAAATATTTTTGAGTGCATTTTGAAAACTTACAGGCGAAATTCCTACTTTGAACTCGACTGTACCGATATTTTTTGAAAAAGAAATAACGCCTTTTGTATTGACTGCAGTGAGCAAATCTTTCGACTTTAAAGCCGAACTGTCATAAAGAACAAACGCTTTCATCGGTTTGGAAATTTTGATGGCAAACCATAAACGCTGATCTGGCGCCCATCCTTTCGAAAAACGATAACCTACCAAAGTCGAATCATTGAGCTTGCGTATAAAAGTTTTTACGGGACTATCCCACCCTATACCTTGCGATAAGTCAATAATCACACGGGCTTCAGCATTTTTCGGAAAATTATATCGGTGAAAAGCGACTCTTTTGCTCGCAGTAAGCGCCACATTGATACCGGATTTTTTCAACTTTACGGAATAAAATCCGGGCATTACTTTTTCATCGGCATGATTGTATATATCGCAGTATTGGCGCGGGTTTGTAGTTATTTCACCAACGAAAGGCATCATCAAAACATCGCCCAAATCGCCAATACCCGTGCCGCTCAAATGCAATTGAGCAAAGCCCCGCATCACACTATCGGAATAATGATAACCGGAACACCAATCCCAACCTTGCGTAAAATTGGTGGGACCTACCTGTACCGCACCCCAAGGCACATTAGCGCCTACAAACACATGCCCATGCGCCGCCGAGCCAATCATGGGATTTACATACTGCAATACATCGTTTTGCTTCGAGGTATGGGTATGTTGCGCATAAGTATATGTCATCATTACGCATATCGTAAGTGCACTTATTAATTTTGCTTTCATCGTTCTATCTTTAATAAAAAACCGCAATCAGCAAGCTCTGTTGCATAACTGCGGTTTGTGTTTTTTGTTTTGGAAAAATTATTTCAATTCCCATACCAAAGCGCTTGCACCGAGTATTGCAGCATCGGATTCTTTCAACTCGCTTGGAATGAGTTTTATTTTATTCCGAAAAATCGGCAGTAAATTTTCCTCCATATGTTTTCTTGTCGGTTCAAATATAAACTTGCCGGCTTTACTCAATCCACCGAATAATACAATCGCTTCCGGTGAAGAAAACATAACAAAATTTGCCAACGCTTTTCCTAAAATTTCTCCGGTAAATAGAAAAGTTTCCTTTGCTATTTCATCGCCTTGCACGGCACAATCGTATATAATATGACTGTCAATTTCGCTCTCCTCATATTTTCTCAAAAGGCTCGGTTTATCCTTATATTTTTCCAACAATTCCAACGCGGTAATCCTTACGCCGGTTGCGGAAGCATACGTTTCCAACGAGCCGTGAAAGCCTGTTGACCAGTGTTTGCGCCCATTGGGAATGATAATGGTATGTCCCAATTCGCCCGCAAAACCGTCGTGCCCATATACCAACTGCCCGTTTACAACAATACCGCTGCCCACGCCGGTACCCAACGTAATCATGATAAAATCTCTCATACCTTTGGCTGCGCCGTAAGTCATTTCGCCCACAGCAGCAGCGTTTGCATCGTTGGTAAGCGCTGCCGGTAAGCTCAATTTGTCTTGAATTAATTTAGCCAAAGGGATTTCGCCCGTCCAAGGAAGATTGGGCGCATACTCAATTTTGCCGGAATAATAGTTTCCGTTGGGCGCACCGATGCCGATGCCGCGAATATAATTTACCGTTCCTGTTTGATTAATGGCAATAGCCGGCGCAATGGCAGTGCAAAGCTCGTCAATATAATCTTCGATATGCTCGTGTTTGCGGGTAGCGATAGCGCCGCGATAGCTTATTTCGCCTCTGTGATCCACAATTCCGAATACGGTGTTTGTGCCACCAATATCAATGCCAATAGCTTTTTGCTTAGAAATAGGTATATCTAACATAATGATTTATTTTTTCAGTGGACTAAATTACTATAAGTTTTTTACATTAAAATTATTTTTGGGAAAGATATTTTAATAGTTCATATTTGCGCCACTAAAAAATAAAGTATGCAGAAAGCAATTTTATTATTCATGATGTGCCTTGTTTCAATAGCAAGTGTTTTTTCACAGAATATTATTTCCGGCATCGTGAAAGATGAAACGGGCGCAGGTGTACCTTTTGCTACTTTGAAATTTCATTTGAAAGACAGTACCGCCGTTAAAGCCGAAAAAATTGCCGACGCTACCGGAACCTTTATGGTGCAGGTAAACGGCGCAGGCAGCTATACCGTTGATTTTTCCGCAATGGGATATAAAGATACTTCGCTGAATTTTACGGTTAGTGCTTCGTTGACCAATTTTAATTTGTTCGTCAAGCGCAGTGAAAAAAGTTTGAACGATGTAACGGTTACGACTAATACCCATCCGCCCATGATTCAGCGCAAAATTGACCGCGTGGTGATGAATGTGGAAAATAACGCGCTCACTTCGGGAAAATCATCCTTAGATATTTTCAAATTAGCACCGGGTGTGTTTGTCAATAATGGCGCAATCGCTATCAATGGCGTATAGGGTACGCGCGTTATGATAAATGGGAAAATGCTGAATTTTAGCGGTGATGACCTTAAAAATTATCTGCAAAATCTTAGGTCGAGCGATATTCAATCCATTGAAATTATCGCGCATCCTTCCGCCGAATACGATGCGGAAGGTGCAGGCGGTATTATTAATATCATTTTAAAGAAAAATGCAAAAGACGGACTGAATGGCTATGTGGGCGCGGATTATTCCATCGGTTTGGGAAAATATCCCGGCTACAATCCCTATGTGGGCTTGACTTTTAAAAGAGATAAATTGCAACTGAATGCTACTTATTTCTACGCTTGGCAGAAAGAATTTCAAAATATTTCGCAGGAACGGGATTTGTCCGACAATGGTGAATATACTTCTAATTCCTACTCCATACAACACAGACAGTCCAATAACATAAATGTAGGCGCTACTTACGATATAACCGATAAGCAATACATTGCGCTAAGTTATACGGGGCAATACGGAAGTTTTAATGATTCCGAAAACAGTATTACGCATATCGTTTATCCGAGTAATACGGCAAACAATACAAATTCTTCAGGATTATTTCCGTCCAATTCTACAACGAAGTATTCGGATGTTGGGTTGAATTACCATTTACAAACCGATACAATGGGTTCAACATTTAGCATTATTTCCGATTATGCGTACAATAACAGAACAGGCAGGAGCGGAACATTTTCTCAAACTTATGATTACAAAAATGCGCTGACAAACGATACCTCTTTTTACTTCAACTATCCGAGCCGCACGAAAATTTTTACGGCAAATGCGCAGTACAACAAAGTATTTAAATCGGGAACACAGCTAATGGTGGGCGGAAAGGCAAGCATCACCAATATCAGCAATGTTAACTCCTACGACATTTTCAATGGAAATATTTGGAACACCGATTTGGCGCAAGGATTTAATTATTTGTATAAAGAAAAAATATTTGCCGGCTTTGCAAATCTATCGGGAAAGTTACTGAACATAGAATATAAAATTGGACTAAGGGGCGAAAATAGTGATATTGACGGCTATCTCACAGGCGGCGCTCAGGATACGGCTATACACAGAAATTATTTTAACCTGTTCCCCGACGTTTATTTTAAAAGAAATCTGGATAAAGACGGCAACAACTTTTTAAGCCTTTCTTATAGTAGGAGAATATCGCGCCCGTCTTATTTTGAGCTAAATCCATACAAATATTACATTGATAATTACAGTGTACAATCGGGCAATCCGTACCTTAATCCGCAGTTTACCAACTCGGTGGAATTGGGTTACACACTTCATGGTCAATACTATTTTTCGCTGTCTTATAGCTATACCCAAGATGTCATCAATCAAGTAATAGAGACCAATCCGAACAATGCATATATGTCCATCATGCGGCAGAATGCGGGCAATAATTCGGTGTATGTAGCCACGTTCAGTATTCCGGTCAAAATAACAAAGTGGTGGACGACCAGCAACAATTTGCTGCTCACTTATACAAAAGCTGTTGCGCCCGAATTTGACTTAAAGAGAGGCTCTTTCTTAGTGCAAACGCAACAGGAAATAGACTTTACGCCCACTTTCAACTTTACCTTCAACGGATTTTATACGCCAAACGTACTGCAAGGCAATATTATTACGGGGCATATAGCCGAAGTTGATGCAGGTTTCCAAAAGAAATTTTTGAAAAACAAATTGGTGGCAAAGGCTTCCGTAAACGATATTTTTTACACGGACAATTTCAAAGCCACAAGTTATTACAACGACATGACGATTAGATTAAATCAAAAAGAACAAACGCGCTTTTTGACACTTTCATTGGTATATAATTTCAATTGGGGAAAAGCATTTGAAGCAAAAGAAATGAAGAAAAGTAACAGTGATGAAAAAAACAGGTTACAATAAAGATATTGTTTCCCCAAAAAATTAAATTTTTCCTTTTCGCGTTTATAGATTTTTTATTCAAATTTGCATATTCATTTTATTTCGAAAAGTAGATAAAAAAACTGTTGTGCATTTAGAAAAATAAATATCGCGCGTCATGCCGAACTTGTTTCGGCATCTCTGATTTTCCCGTCATTCCCGCGAAAGTGGGAATCTCGAAATTTCAAAGTTTGATTTGGTGGATGCTGAAACAAGTTCAGCAGGACGAAAGAAAAAATCTAAATGCACAATAGATGAAGAAAATCATCATTCATCAATCACCAATAACGTTATGCTCAACTTTTTAATGAAAAGAATCGCTTACGGAGTGCTGGTTTTAATGGGCATTGTGGTGGTTGTATTTTTTTTATTCCAAGGCTTCGGCGATCCGGCGCGCTTGGTATTGGGGCAAACCGGCGATAATGCCACCATTCAAAATGTGCGCAAGGAATTGG
>Ga0209738_10000152_pt1 | contig 15711 bp, 12 predicted proteins | sample TergutNc150P5_FD_187289 | JGI IMG/M metagenome (GOLD analysis project Ga0209738, IMG submission 187289) | Nasutitermes corniger P5 segment gut microbial community from laboratory colony in Florida, USA - Nc150 P5 (SPAdes) (version 2) | ecosystem: Host-associated > Arthropoda: Insects >...
GGATGAGGCGATGGCGCACGATCTGACCGGCTACGTGCCGCCCGCGGCGGCGAATGAACTTGTCAACGCCGTGTGTGGGTATCTCGGCGGCCACTACGGCTGGGGGGTCGCGCCCGATCAGGTGCATCCCGCGGGCGACGTGTTGTCGGTGCTGGGTGACATGCTCACGGTCTGGACACAGCCCGGCGCGCCGGTGATCGTGCCGACCCCGGCGTACATGCCGTTCGTGTCGCTGCCGGTGGCGTACGGGCATCCGGTGCTGCAGGTGCCGCTGCACCACGACGAGGCCGGCTGGACGCTCGACCTCGACGACCTGGACGCCGCGTTCCGTGCCGGCGGGCGGGTGCTGATCCTGTGCAACCCGCACAATCCGATCGGCAAGGTGTACACGCGCGACGAGCTGCTCGGCATCGCCGCGGTGGTCGAACGCCACGGCGGCCAGGTGTTCGCCGACGAGATCCATGCGCCGCTGGTCTACGACCCGGTGGCGACGCCGCACATCCCGTACGCCAGCCTGGGCGACGACATCGCCGCGCACACGCTGACCGCCTTCTCGGCGTCCAAGGCGTTCAACCTGCCGGGCCTGAAGTGCGCGCAGTTCGTGGTGACCAACCCGGATCACGCCGCCTGGCTGCGCGAGCACCACTTCAGCGGCGGCGCCGGCACGCTGGGCGTGGTGGCCAACATCGCGGCGTACCGCGACGGCTGGAGCTGGTTTGCCGACGTGCTCGCCTACCTGGATGGCAACCGCCGGCTGCTCGCCGACCTGGTGCGCGATCAGCTGCCGGGCGTGCGCATGGACGTCCCCGATGCCACCTACCTGGCCTGGCTGGATGTCAGTGCCCTGGGCCTGGGCGAGGCGCCGGGTGCGTTCTTCGCCGACAGGGCGCACGTGGTGATGAACGAGGGCACCACCTGCGGCGATGCCGGGCGCGGCTTCGTCCGCCTTAACTTCGCGACCTCGCGCCAGGTGCTGCGCCAGATCGTGGCCCAGCTTGCCGACGCCGTGCGCTAGCGGTCGCTACGGCTTGAGTTTCGACACCGCGGCGGCGAAGCCAGGCGCTCCGGCGGTGCCCAGGTTCGCCAGCACGCCGTCCAGGCTCAGCGGAGGGTTGCGCAGTGCTGCGGTGATGTCGTGCAGCACGCTGACAACGGCAGATTGATGCGTGGTCAACAATTTCAGGAGGAGCGAGTCGGGGGTCATGGCGCTCAGCCCGTACCGTTCGAGCGTCGGCGCGGGGAAGTCCGAGATGTTGCGCGTCACGATGACGTCGGCGGGCGAGCGATGGGCGGCGCCGATGATCAGGCGGTCTTCCGGATCGGGGGATGGGTAGTTCGCTGGATCCAGGTCGGCGCAATCGACCATCGCTGCCGGGAATGAGCGTCGCATGGCGGCGAACCGCCGTTCCACGCTAGCCGGAGGAAGGTCGGGCCGCCGGTGTTTCGCGGCTGACAATGCGGCCGTCATCACGTGCTCTGACCAGAATGGGCTGAGCACGCCGCGTTCCGCAAGAGACAACAACATGTCCGCAAAGGAGACGGGAACCAGGACGTTGGCATCGAGGAAGACCGGTTGGGGACTCACGCGTCTTCGCTCCAGGTGACATGGTCGGGGTCCAGTCCGGCGGCTCGCGCCGCAGCTCGCTCGGCGCGGACTTCCCGGAATGCTTCGTCGACCTCAGCGGCGCTCATGAAGTATGTGCCGTCGGCAATCGCCTCGCGTCTCATCTCGTCGAGGAAGGCCCGCTGCTCGGCGTGCATCTGCTCCTTGTAGGCTAGGACATCGTCCAGATGCAGCTGGCGATGGACGTTGGGCTGGGCATAGGCGAGCTTGCCTTCTTCGAGCATCTTGACGAGCGTGGTCCGGGAGACGCCCAGCATGTCGGCGGCCTGGCCGGTGGTCAGCAGCGTGGGCATGGGTTCGATGCGGACGCTGGTCCCGTTGGCCAGGGCCTCGACGGCGCCCGTGAAGGCGTCGCGGATCTCTGGCGTGGGCGAGGCCTCGGCGACGATCTGGGCGAACCTCGCCAGCACCGCGGGATCGCTGGGCGGTGAGACAACGGTGGTAGCCATGCGACTATCGTCCTCTTGAAACGAGCGAAACGCAAGGGGTGAAGCCGAGCCTCAGCGCTGGTCGTCCTTGGGGCGGCAGGCGGGGACCATCCGCCACAGGCGTCCGAACACGATCATGGCGAGCGTGGGGATGCCGAACTGGGGCCATCCGGCGGCGCCGGCCAGGCCGTCGGCGGTGGCGCTGAGCCGGACGCCGAGGAAGTCGGAGGTCACCTCCTGGGCAGACTGCGTCTGGGCGAGCGCGGTGGACATGCCGGATTGGTAGGCCAGGGCGATGACGACCAGGGCGGCCGCCGTGATGACCAGGGCCGCGATTCCCCGCGCCCACAGCGGCCCGCGCCGCAGGTCGAGGGCATCGTTGTAGTGCTGGGCGAGGTCCTTGGCCGGGCCGAGATCGGCCAGGGCCTGGCGCATGCCGACGTGGGCCGCCGCCTCATCGGTGTCGGCGACGAGCTCCTTGCGCAGGGCATCCCACTGTTCCGAGGAGACATTGGGCATCTGCTCGTGCACCCGGTACAGGTACCAGAAGCGCTGCCAGCGCTGCGGCAGCGTGATGCGGCGGGGGTCGGACATGGGGTCACTCCTTCGGGTCGGGAGGTCGGGTGAGGGCGCGGATGACGATGGCGCACAGTTCGTCCCACCGTGCGGCGGTGTCGCGCAATTCGTGGGCGCCCGCGTCGGTCAGGGTGTAGTACTTGCGGGCGGGGCCGGACGGTGAGGACAGCAGGTACGACGCGATCGCGCCCTCGCGCTCCAGCCGTGCGATCAGCGGGTAGATCGTGCCCGAACTGGCCTGTGCCAGGCCGATCGCCCGCAGGTCTTCGACGAGTTGGTAGCCGTACGAGTCGCCGGAGCGCAGCAGGCCGAGGATCAGCATCGGCAGCGTGCCCTTGAGCATCTGCGAGTCCGGCTGCGCCTCGTTCATGGCACTACGGTAATGCCCTGTAGCTTGCTATGCAAGGTAGTGGCCGGAGGTTTGTTGGAACACGCAGGGGCCAGATGCGCCAGAAGGCCCTTGCGCATCACGCGGGTCGGGGTGCTGCCAGGGTCGTCGACGGCGACTGCTCCATGCAGACCATGCGCATCACGCAGGCCAGAGAGGATTGTGGGACATTCGCGGGGCCAGATGTGTCAGATGTCCGATTTCGGGCCGTTTCGCGCATCTGACCCCGCCGTTGTCCCACAACGACGGGAGACTCGCGGTCAACGGGACGACTGACGGCGGCGCCTACTCGGCGGCGGGCTTGCCTTCAAGCTCGCCGACCAGGTGCGACCCGTCGGCCGAGGTGAGCTGGCCCATCGTCGAGTACTGCTCCAGCTTGGTGCGGGTGTCGGCGATGTCGAGGTTGCGCATCGTCAGCTGGCCGATGCGGTCGAGCGGGCCGAAGGCGGCGTCTTCGACGCGCTCCATCGACAGCTTCTCGGGCTGGTAGCTGAACGCCGGGCCGGTGGTATCGAGGATCGTGTAGTCGTCGCCGCGGCGCAGCCGCAGCGTGACGGTGCCGTCGACCAGCGCGGCCACCCAGCGCTGCAGGCTCTCGCGCAGCATGAGGCTCTGCGGGTCGAGCCAGCGGCCTTCGTACATCAAACGGCCTAGCCGCAGGCCCTCCTGGCGGTAGTTGGCCAGGGTGTCCTCGTTGTGAATCGCGCTCAGCAGGCGCTCGTAGGCGATCGACAGCAGCGCCATCGCCGGGGCCTCGTAGATGCCGCGCGACTTGGCCTCGATGATGCGGTTCTCGATCTGGTCGCTCATGCCCAGGCCGTGGCGCCCGCCGATGGTGTTGGCCGCCAACACGAGCTCGACCCGCGAGTCGTAGCGCGTGCCGTTGATCGCCACGGGCCAGCCGTGCTCGAAGGTGATCGCGACATCCTCGGTCTGGATCGCGACCGAAGGATCCCAGAACTTGACGCCCATGATGGGTTCGACGCTTTCGAGTGACACGTCCAGGCTTTCCAGCGTCTTGGCCTCGTGCGTGGCGCCCCAGATGTTGGCGTCGGTGCTGTACGCCTTCTCGGCCGAGTCGCGGTAGGGCAGGTGGTGCGCCGCGAGCCACTGGCTCATCTCGTGGCGCCCGCCCAATTCGTCGACGAACGCCGGGTCGAGCCAGGGCTTGTAGATACGCAGGTTCGGGTTGGCCATCAGGCCGTAGCGGTAGAACCGCTCGATGTCGTTGCCCTTGTACGTCGAGCCGTCGCCCCAGACCTGGACGTCGTCGGCGGCCATCGCGCGCACCAGCAGCGTGCCGGTCACGGCGCGGCCCAGCGGCGTGGTGTTGTAGTACGCCTTGCCGGCCGTGCGGATGTGGAACGCCCCGCACTGCAGCGCGACCAGGCCCTCGTCGACCAGATAGTCGCGGCAGTCGACCAGCCGCGAGATCTCAGCCCCATATGCCGCCGCGCGCCCGGGCACCGACGCGATGTCGGGCTCATCGTACTGGCCGATGTCTGCTGTATACGTGCATGGAATCGCTCCGTGCTCGCGCATCCAGGCGACGGCCACGGAGGTGTCCAGGCCGCCCGAGAAGGCCAGGCCCACCCGCTCGCCGGCGGGCAACGACGTCAGTACTTTCGGCATGTCCCCAGCATAGTCGCATACTTATGCATCAGACAACATAACTATGCGAAAAGACCGACCGGCGCTGCACCAGACGCGTCGCCCGGTTCCCGGGCCGGAGGCTCACCCCACGAATGGGACAAACGCGCAGCCAGAATCGCAAAACGCCCCACAATCGGCGATCTGAGACATCTAGCCCCGCGTTTGTCCCACAATCGTGGGGCACGGGCGGGCGATGCCCAGATCACATGCGCGCATAGACGGCGCTGGCGGTGGCGGCGATGTCGCCCCAGGTGCAGTCGTCGGTCATGACGACGAGCACGAAGTTGCCCTTGGGCGAGTAGACGATGCCGGCGTCGTGCAGCAGGGCATCGAGGAATCCCACCTTGTCAGCGACCGTTGCCTGGCCCGCAAGGCCGGCGGGGATTCCCGAGCGATACACCTGGTTCTCCATCGCGGCGATCATGGTCGCCTGGTCGGTGGAGTCCATGAGCTCCCCGTCGTACAGCTTCGCGAGCGTCTGGGCCAGGTCGTCGGCGGTGGTCTGCATGTCGGATTCGGCGAAGGTGGTGTGCTCCGCGCCGATCGCATGGGCCTGGTCGGTCAGCGTCTGGTAACCGTAGGTGTCGAGCCACGCCTGCGGGCAGTCGTTGTCCGAATCGACGATCATCTTCTGGAAACAGTCCTGCAGCGTCGTCCCGTTCAGCGGCGAGTTCCACGTCAGCTGCCCCTGCTCGACGGCGTTGGTCATCGCGTAGGCCACGAAGATCTTGTACGTGCTCGCCGACGTGAACACCTCGGCGCCGTTGACCGAGAAGCGCTGGTGTTGCCCCGTCAGTCCGATCACCGACACGGCGTACGGACGGTTCCCGAACCTCGCCGCCAGCTCCTGCCGCAGCCCCTCGAACGTATCCGGGTAGCTCAGCGACGGGTCCGCGCTGCTCGCCACCTCCAGGCTGACGCCGACCGGCCCGCCTCCGCCGGTGAGCGCGGATGTTGCTGCCTTCGCCGTGGCCGCCCAGTCGATCGACACGGCATCCTGCGTGCCCGAGGCCGTCGCCCTGGCCGTCCAGCTGCTCAGCGTGGCCCGCAGCCCGGCGGCATCCACCGCGGCCGTCAGCGTGGGGCCGGTGGGCGTGAACGACAGCATGCTGAGCACGCTCGTCGCGTCCAGCGTCTTGCTCTGACCGTTTGTGGTGAACGTCAGCCCGTGCGCGAGGTTGCCCATGATGGTGTCGCGCAGCGTGGCGGCCGCCGCGGTCGAGATCTGCGGCTGCGTCGTCGTGCCCGCGACCTCCACCGTGGCGGCGTGGGCGGGCGACAGCACGGTCGCATTGATCTTGGCCAGCAGGTGCGGGTCGTCGGCCTGGAAGCCCAGCTGCGCGGGCATGACCTGCAGCGTGTCGCCGGCGACGACGACGGCGGCGTTCACGGGCGCGTGGGACAAGTCGGGCAGCTGTGCCTGCGCCAGCATAGGGTGGACGGATGTGCCCACGCCCACCTCCGCGCGCCACAGCAGCGATCCGGGGATCAGCCGTTGCCACAGGGGGTATTGCGTCGCCGGCGCCCTCGCGGACAGTGCGCCGGTGGGCAGCGTCAGGTTCATCAGCGGCTCCCCGGCCGCATCCACGAGGTGCACGGGCTGGGACATATATGCAGCCGTCACCGCCGTCCCGGCCTGCGCCAGAGCAAGGCCACCGACGTCCACGCCGTCGATGCGTTCGTGCGGCAGCATGCGTCCGGACGGCCACGCCACCTGGAACACCACCAGCAGCACGACCACCACGATCGCCGCCACGAGGGCGCGTCGGCGCGTGAACGCGGGACGGGTCCGCGCCGGGGCCGCCAGCTCCCGGACGGAGTGGCGCCCCGGTTGCACGGTCAGCGGCGTGACGGGCACCCAGCCGTCCAGCTCGTCCTCGAACCGCCGCTCGTGTTTGGCCGGCGGCGTCGCCACGCGCGGGGTGGCCTCGGGTGCGATGATCGGCGTCCAGTCGTCCAGCGAGTCGTCGGCGCCGGCCCGGTGTCGCGGCTGATAGCCGTCTGGCGCGATCGGCCGATGCCCGTACGGGTCGCTGACGAGGCGTCGGGGCGCATCACCGGGGATCAACCATCTCGCCTTTCCGAGCTGTACGGGGTCGGAGAGGGGTGATCTCCTGGTACCGTCAGCCTAACGAATCAGGCGATGCGTCCGCTGTGGTTTGTCGCAGCGTGTTCTTTGACGATTCACAGGGTCAAGACGATCTTGCCGGTCACCGATCCGGACTCCAGCAGCTCGTGCGCCCGGGCAGCCTGCGGCATGGGGACGAACGTCGTGGGCGGGGTCGAGATTGTCCCATCGGCGTAGTGGGGCCAGACACGCTCGGCGACGCCGGTGCAGATCGCGGCCTTCTGCGATTCCGGACGCCCGCGCAGCCCGGTCGCCAGGATCGTGCCCCGCTTGGCCAGCAGCCGGGCGATGTTGAGCGTGCCGCGCGCGCCCTTCTGCATGCCGATGATGACCAGGCGGCCGTCCTCGGCCAGCGCGTTGACGTTGTGCTCCAGGTACGCGGCGCCGATGATGTCCCAGATGACGTCCGCGCCGCGGTCGTCGGTCGCCATCGCCACGTCGTCCCACCACTCGCCGTGGTAGTCGATCGCGACGTCCGCCCCGAGATGGCGGCAGTATGCCAGCTTGTCAGGCGTGCCTGCGGTGGCGATGACGCGGCATCCCTGCGTGTGCGCGTACTGGATCGCGAAGCCGCCCACCCCGCCAGCCCCGCCGTGTACCAGCACCGTCTCGCCACGCGTCAGCCCCACGGCGTCCATGTTGGACAGCACCGTCGCGGCCGCCTCCATCAGCCCGCCCGCGGTCGCCAGGTCGATTCCGGACGGCGGCGCGACGCACGTCGATGCCGGGACGACCACGTACTCGGCATAGCCGCCCCCGGCCAGCAGCACGACCACCGGATCACCGGGTCGCCAGGCCGTGACGCCGTCGCCACAACGGGTGACGACACCCGTCGCCTCCAGCCCCAGGATGTCGCTGGCTCCGGGCGGGGGCGGATAGTGCCCCTGCCGCTGCAGCAGATCGGCCCGGTTGACCCCGGCCGCCACGACCTTGACCTGCACCTGTCCGGGCCCCGGCTGCGGCGTCGGCACCTCGTCCCACATCAACTCCGCCGGCCCACCGGGCTGGCGCACCACAATCGCCTTCATGGTTTCCAGCCTACGAGGTCAGTGCCGGCAACCGACTAGACTGGGCGTCCTGCGCGTCCGGGACAGACGTGCACGGCGAGATCGCATAGTGGACGAGTGCAGCCGCCTTGAAAGCGGCCGAGGGTCAAACCTCCCAGGGTTCGAATCCCTGTCTCGCCGCCACAGGCGTCCGTCCTCACTTCTGGGGACTGTAGGCGCAGACGTCCGGGGTCTGAGCCGGGGCGGTGGTCCGCGGATTGATCGCCGCGCGCTGCACGGACAGCACCAGCTGCCGCATGAGCCCGAAGTTGGGATTCGACTCGTTAAACCCGTTCAGCCCGTTGGTGAACGACAGGCGCGACACCGTCCCGGCCTTCGCAGAGCTGGCGAGCTTGGCCAGCGTCGGCAGGGCGGACGCCGGGATGTCGGTCACCGACATCGACGTGGTCGAGTGCGCGATCTGGTCGAACTTGGTGACCAGCGTCGTCGTGTCGGTCTGCGACACGATCGCGTGGGCCAGGCAGACCTGGCGGTTCATGAGCCCGTACTCGGTCTGCGGGTCGTTGCAGACGCTGCGTCCGAACCACAGCGCCTGGGTGCCGTCCAGGTGCTGGTTGGCGCCCTGCGGGATGCTGCCCTGCGCGCCGCAGTCGGCCTGCGTCGAGCCGCCCATCGCGACGTTGAAGTTGACGTTGACCGTGACGCCGCCGATCGCGTCGACCAGCTGCTGCACGCTGCTGACGTCCAGCAGCGCGAAGTAGTCGATCTGCATGCCCAGCGCCGTGCCGACGCCGAGCTTCATGGCGTCCCCACCTGGGAAGTCGGTGTTCGTGAACAGCTCGGGATGGATCGCGGGCACGTTGTTCCAGATCGCGCCCAGGGTGAAGTTGGTGTTTCCGGCGCTCTTGCCGTCGTAGAAGCCGACCGGGTAGGCGTCGGCCAGCTTGCTGTCCTTGGGGAACGGCGTGCGCGCCATGCCGGGCGGCAGCTGGATCAGCACGGTGTTGCCCGTGGCGACGTTGATCGAGGCGACCATCACGGTGTCGATCGTCATCTTCGCGGACGTGCCGGCGCCGTTCGAGTCGGCGCCGAGCAGCAGGATGTTCATCCAGTCCCCGGACAGCGGCGTCGCGGCGGACGCCGGACGGGTCGCGCTGCGGTTGTTCTCGCCGAAGATGCCGGAGATGGTGCTCGCGGCGGCGAAGGACGCCACGGCGCTCAGCGCCATCGCGGCCGCCACGATGAGCGACAGCACCGCCGTCACGATCACCCCGGCCGCCTTCTGGCCGCCGGTGCCCGGACGCGGCCGCGTGAGCAGGTACGTCCCGATGATCATCGCGAGCCACACCAGGCCCAAGACGATGAACAGCACGCCCGCCAGACGGTCGAGCCCCGGATGCAGCACGAAGGTGACGAGGCGGGACGGCGAAACCGCCGCGGTGATGACCGTCGTCAGGCCCAGGATGACGAAGACCGCCAGCACGACGATGCCGACGACGGTGTTGCGACGCTTCGGGGCGACGTTGATGAGCCCGGCGCCGGGGAAGACGGTGGACAGGACGGTCCGTCCCAGGCTGTGGCTGAGCGGCAGGTTGGCCGGGGCCTGTGGCTCGCGCGCAGGCTGTTCTGCGACCTCGGCGGCCGTCGCGGGTGCGGACTCCTCGGCGACCTCGACCGGTGTCGCTGCAGCGGTCTTCGCGGCTTTGGCTTCGGCCTTTGCGGTCTTGGCGTCGGCTTTCGCGGCCGCCTTCTGTTCGGCGCGCTCGCGGCGCAGGTCGGCGCGGCTCTTGGCCGGCGGGGCGGCGGGCGCCTCGGGTTCGGGGGCCGGCGTTTCGGGCAGCACCAATTCGATGGGCTCCGCGAACTGCGGGCCGGACGTCTCAGGCTCAACGACCGGCTCAGCGCTCACCGGGGCGGACGGATGCGTCGGCGGCGTGGTCTCGACGACCATGTCGGCCGGCTGCGCGGCAATGGGCGTCGGGCGCACGGGCGCCGGTGCGGGCGTCGGCGCCGCGGCCGGACGCGTCACGGGCTGATGCAGGTCGCGCAGGCCGGTCGTCGGCGTCGTCGGACGGACGGGCGGGGTCGTCGGCGGAGGCGTCGTCGGACGGACCGGCGGGGTCGTCGGCGTGGGCGTCGGCGTGGGCGTCAGCGGATGCACGGGCGCGGTCGTGGGGCGCAGCGGCGACAGCAGCGGCGCGGAGGCCGGGGGCACGGACGAAGCCGGCGGGGTTGTCGGCGTGACCTGCGGTCGCGGGATCGTCGGACGCACGGGCGCGGGCGTCGCCGCAGCGGGCGGCGTGGTCGGGGCCGCTGGGGCCGCAGGAGTGGCCGGAGCCGCAGGAGTGGCCGGTGCCGTCGGAGCTCCCGCGGGCGTCGTCCACTTGGCCAGCAACGCATCGATCTCGCCGCGGCTCATCGGACGGCGCGTCGCAGGCGCCGCCGGTGCAGCGGATGCTGGACTCGGAGTGGAGGGTTTGGGTGTCGCCCCCGGGATCGTCGGCCGGGTCAGCGGCGGCAGGGCGGACGCGGCCGGTGGCCGCGCCTGTCCGGGAGCGCCGGGGCTCGGCGTGCCAGGGGTGCCGCCAGCCAGCCCCTCGGGGCGGTTGATCGCGGCCATGAACTCTGGCGTCATCCAGGATTGTGCGCCTGGGGTCGTGGAGACGAGCGCCTCATCGGCGTCGGGCGCGCCAGGGCGTCCTCCCGGTGCTCCGGTGGTGGGTGACGCAGGACGTCCAGACCGTGGGTCTGCTCCTGCGGGGAAAGGAGGCTCGTCAACCATGGTGGCACCAGGCTAGCCGACCTGCGGATCAGAATCCACATTGCGACGGCCTGTCCATCTGTCAGGCTCCCGGTCCCGCGGCCCGGTGTGGGGCCTATGCTGAAGCCAGAATCCAGGATAAGGCCGCACCCCGGTCGGCCGTCCTGGCTGAAGCACTACCCCCGGCACATCCGATTCGGAGTTGGCAAGGAAGGAGCCCCGGATGACCCAGATGACCGCAACCACGTCCGTCCCCAAGCTCAGGAAGGTGCTCATCGCCAACCGCGGCGAGATCGCCGTCCGTGTCATTCGGGCGTGCGCCTCGTACGGCCTCAAATCGGTGGCCGTCTACGCCGACTCCGACGCGAACGCGCTGCACGTGCGGCTGGCCGATGAGGCCTATGCGCTCAACGGGCGCACGGCGCTGGAGACGTATCTCGACATCGACAAGCTGGTGGACGTCGCGCTGACCTGCGGGGCCGACGCGGTGCACCCGGGCTACGGCTTTCTGTCCGAGCGGGCCGACTTCGCGCAGGCCGTCGAGGACGCCGGCCTGACCTGGATCGGCCCGACCCCGCAGAACATGGAACTGCTCGGCGACAAGGTCGCGGCCCGTGCCATCGCGCGCAAGGTCGGCGCGCCGCTCGTGCCCGGCACGCCCGGGCCGGTCGAGTCGGTGGACGAGATCTGGGATTTCGCGAACCAGTACGGGTTTCCTATCGCGATCAAGGCCGCGTTCGGCGGCGGCGGGCGCGGGCTGAAGGTCGTCTACGGGCCCGATGAGCTGGAGGCGGGCTTCCAGCAGGCCACGTCCGAGGCGCTGTCGGCGTTCGGACGCGGCGAGTGCTACGCCGAGAAGTTCGTCCAGCGCCCGCGGCACGTCGAGGCGCAGATCTTGGGCGACGGCCGCGGCCGCGTCGTCGTCGTCGGCACCCGTGACTGCTCGCTGCAGCGCCGCCACCAGAAGGTGCTGGAAGAGGCCCCGGCCCCGTTCCTGACCGACAGCCAGTTCACGGAGCTCGTCGAGGCGGCGCGCGCGATCGGCGAGGAGGTCAAGTACCGCGGCGTCGGCACGCTCGAATTCATGCTCGGCGACGATGGCGCCTTGTCGTTCCTCGAAGTCAACACCCGGTTGCAGGTGGAGCATCCGGTCACCGAGCGCACCACGGGCCTCGACCTGGTCGTCGAGCAGTTCAAGGTCGCCGAGGGGGGCACGCTCGATCACTTGCCCGACGTCGTGCCCGCTTACGGCCACGCGATCGAGTTCCGTATCAACGCCGAGGATCCGGGCCGCGGGTTCTTCCCCATGCCCGGCCACCTGACCCGATTCGACATGCCCGGCGGTCCGTTCCTGCGCGTGGATGCAGGCGTCACCAGCAATGGCTCGATCTCTCCAGAGTTCGACTCGATGATCGCCAAGGTGATCGTGTGGGGCGTCGATCGCGATGAGGCCATCGGCCGCGGCCGCCAGGCCATGCGCGAATGTGTGATCGAGGGTGTGCCGTCGCTGGTCGGTTTCCACCGCCGGATCCTGCAGGAGCCGGGTTTCGCCGCCAAGACCGCCGAAGAGTTCACGATCCACACCAACTGGATCGAGACCGAATGCACCTGGCTCGACAGCCTCGTGCAGCCGTACCCCGCCGGCTTCGCCAGCACCGACGTCGTCCGTACCTGGTTTGAGGTGGACGGACGCTGGGTGCGCCTCGGCTTCCCCGCCGCGCTGCTCAGCTCGTTGCGGCGGTCGTCCGCCAGCGCGCCGGAGGTGTCCGACCAGCTGCACGGGGCCGTGTGGGCGACCATGAGCGGCGTCGTGTCCCGCTGGTTCGTCGCGCTGGGCGACGAGGTCGAGGAGGGCATGCGCCTGGGCACCCTGGAGGCCATGAAGATGGAGGTGCCCATCGTCGCCGACCACGCCGGCCTGTTCGCGTACCTCGTCGAGGAGGGGTCTATCGTCCAAGAGGGCCAGCCCCTCGCCCTGGTCGGCTGAGCACGACGAGGGCGTCGTTGCGGTCCGCCTTGTGGATGTCCAATCCACGGCGGCGGCCTGCGCCTAGCCCCCGCCGCGCTCAGATGTCCGTAGGGGTGGCGGGCAAGCTCGGGCGGTGACTGCGCCTGCCGGTAGACTTCGCGGCATGGGTCGGATCATCGCCAAGATCGTGCGGCGGCTGGTCGTCACACTGGTCGTGCTGGCGGTGGTGGCGATCGGCGGCCCCTGGGCGTCGGTGCACCTTCTCACCCATGGGCGCGTGTATGGCCAGGCATCCCAGGCGCCAGTGCGCAAGGTGGCGCTGGTGCTCGGCGCGGCGGTGTGGCCGAGCGGGCCATCGCCGTATCTGCAGGGGCGTCTGGATGTGGCGGCCGACCTGTATCGGCACGGCAAGGTGTCGGTGATCATCGTGTCAGGCACGTTGGATGGCAGCTACGACGAGCCCGATGCCATGCGTGCAGCGCTGGTCAAGGCGGGCGTCCCGTACGCTCGAATCGTCCCTGACTACGCCGGATTCGACACCTACTCGTCGTGCCTGCGGGCCCGCGACGTGTTCGGCGTGAAGGCGTTGACTGTGGTGTCGCAGGCCTATCATGTGCCCCGCGCTGTGGCGACGTGTCGGCTGGTCGGAGTGGATGCCATCGGTGTCGGCGACGACTCCCAGACCCACGATGCGCGATGGTGGCAGTACCAGGTGCGCGAGCTGGGTTCGAATATGAAGATGGTCTGGGATGTGGTGCGGCACCGGCGGCTGTCCGACATGGCCCCCAGCTCCGCTGTCACCGAGGCCCTGGCGACGGCCGGGTAGTCGCCTGCACCACCGCATGCCCTGCGGCGCCCAGCGCCGCGACGGCGTCGCCCAGCCGATCGGCCGGCACCAGCAGGTAGTCGGTCAGGTAGGTCGATGTGGCGAAAACGGGGATGTTTGCGCTTGCCAGCGTGGTGGTGAGTGTGGCGAGGATACCCACGAGATCGAAATCCAGCGGGCCGAGCACCCGGAGCATCGCCCAGCCGTCCCGGCTGGTGCTCAGCGGGGCGGCCGCACTGGGGCAGACCAGCGAGATCTCCTGGTCGGTGACGGCCAGAAAGACCGGCCCGGCGTCGGCGGCCAGTGCCCGTGCGTCGGGTAGCTCATCCAGGTGCCTCACGGCGAACGTGCCCGGCATCACCTCCAGCTGCATGGGGCCATTCTGGCATCCTGCCAGACTCGGTTCCCGGGTCGCCGGAACATTTCGGGGCTGTGGCCGTTTCGGGGCTGTGGCGGTTTTGGGACAACGGGCCAGTCAGGTGCGGTGAATTCTCGGATCTGGCTCCATGTGGGCGCCTGGCTCCGCCGTTGTCCCGTTCGTCGTGGTGTCCGGTGGTGCCATGAGCCCGACGTGTGTGGTTGTCCCCAGCCGGCGTCGATGTGAGGCTGTGACCGTTTTGGGACAATGGGCCAGTCAGGTGCGGCGAATCCTCGGATCTGGCCCGATGTGGGCGCCTGGCTCCGCTGTTGTCCCGTTCGTGGTGGTGTCTGGTGGCGCCATGAGCTTGATGTGTGTGGTTGTCCTCAGTCGGCGTCGATGTGAGGCTGTGACCACTCCGGGGCTGTGAGCCCCCCCTGGGGCTGTGGCTATTTGGGGACAACGGGCCAGTCAGGTGCGGCGAATTCTCGGATCTGGCTCGATGTGGGCGCCTGGCTCCGCTGTTGTCCCGTTCGTGGTGGTGTCCGGTGGCGCCATGAGCCCGACGTGTGTGGTTGTCCCCAGCCGGCGCCGATGTGAGGCTGTGGCGGTTTTGGGACAACGGGCCAGTCAGGTGCGGCGAATCCTCGGATCTGGCCCGATGTGGGCGCCTGGCTCTGCCGTTGTCCCGTTCGTGGTGGTGTCTGGTGGCGCCATGAGCCCGACGTGTGTGGTTGTCCTCAGTCGGCGTCGATGTGAGGCTGTGTCCTCCCGGGGCTGTGACCACCCTGGGGCTGTGGCCGTTTTGGGACAACGGGCCAGTCAGGTGCGGCGAATCCTCGGATCTGGCCCGATATGGGCATCTGGCTCCGCCGTTGTCCCGTTCGTCGTGGTGTCTGGCGGGGTTACAAGCCTGACTTGTGCGGTTGTCCCCAGCCGGCGTTGATCCGAGGTTTTGTCCACAGGGCGACGAAGTGGGCGGGTGGAGCGGGCCTCGCGCAAACAGGGTGGGGGCATGATCGATATTGATGCGTTACTCGCCCGCAATAAGGGCATTATCGTCGCACGGGACCACCGGGGACTGAAGTCGAGCCTGTCCCGATGGGTGCAACAAGGCAAGCTGGCCCGCATCATGCGCGGCGTCTACGCGCATCCGCAGGCTGGCGCCGATGGGCGGATTCAGGCGGTGCTAGCCACCGTGCCGGGTGCGGTGATCGCAGACCAAACTGCCTTGTCGGTGCACAAAATGTCAGACAAGCCGATCCAGACCGTGCAGGTGTGCGTGCCGAGGCACCGCAAGAACCAGCCGGGTTTCCAGTTCATTGAGCGCACGATCCCGCGGGAGCGCGCACGTTTCGGCATCATGGACCCCGTCGTGGCGGCGGTCGACCTGGCCGATGACAACCCGTTTTGGTTGGATGACCTGGCCCGCCAACACAAGGCCGGCCTCGCCGACTACGAGCAGGTGCTGCGTGAATTCCCCTGTCGCGCCGGCAATCGAACGCGTCGGCGCCGGATCGCGCGCACCTCGACCAGCCCGTGGTCGATAGCCGAGCGCGACTACCACGATCTGTTCGATGCCCATGGCATCAAGGGGTGGGTGGCCAATCAGATGATCCGCGTCGGACATCGCGATTTCGCACCCGACTTGGCCTTCGAGGACTGCAAGCTTGCCATCGAGATCGACGGCCGTGCCTATCATGGGGCCGACCGGTTCGAGGCCGATCGCATCCGTGACGCCGAGCTGATGAAGGCCGGCTGGATGGTGCTGCACCTGACGTGGGACATGCTGTCGCGGCCCGACTGGGTCATCGAAACGGTGACCACCATCCTGGCGCAGCGCCGGCGCGAGATGCGGCGGCGCAGCTGAGGGTTTGGGGCTGCGAGGGTCGTCACGCAATGGGACAACGGGCCAGCCAGATGTGGTGAAACCTCGGGTTTGGCCTGGTTTGCGCTGCTGGCCCCTCGGTTGTCCCGTTTGGTGGCGACGCTG
>Ga0209738_10000153_pt1 | contig 15688 bp, 17 predicted proteins | sample TergutNc150P5_FD_187289 | JGI IMG/M metagenome (GOLD analysis project Ga0209738, IMG submission 187289) | Nasutitermes corniger P5 segment gut microbial community from laboratory colony in Florida, USA - Nc150 P5 (SPAdes) (version 2) | ecosystem: Host-associated > Arthropoda: Insects >...
CCGCTGCATCACCCGCCGCAAATGCCGACGCGAAACAGCCTGACCGTGCGCCCACAGGTGAGGCGTGGTCGCGCGTGATGCCTGCTGATCCGGTCTTGCTGTTCCGTTATTCGGCGCTGACGTTCAACAGCCATCGCATCCATTACGATCATCCGTATGTCACGCAAAGGGAAGGTTATCCTGGCCTGGTTGTGCATGGGCCGCTGATTGCGACGATGCTGGCCGATCTGGTTACGCAGCATCTGCCTGGGCGCACGATGACGGCATTCTCGTTTCGCGCGGTCAGGCCAACCTTTGGCGGCCATCCGTTCAGTGTGTGCGGCACGCCTTCGGAGGACGGCAACACGGTCGATCTATGGGCGAAGGATCATGACGGCTTTTTGACCATGCGCGCCACGGCGACGCTGGGCTGACCAGGAGTGGCCCGTGCGTTTTCCCCATACCTATCTGTTCGTGCCGGGCAACCGGCCTGAGCGTTTTGCGAAGGCCCACGCGGCGGGCGCGGACGTGGTGATTCTCGATCTTGAGGATGCCGTGCCGCCCGACGCGAAAACCGCGGCGCGCGATGCGATCATCCATGCGCTGGATCCCGCGCGGCCCGTTTATCTGCGCATCAACGGCGCGAATACGCGCTGGTTTGATGATGACGTGGCCGCGTTCGCAGCGCATGCCGGGGTCGCGGGCATTCTGCTGCCGAAGGCTGAAGGCGCGCAGCAGATCGAAGCCGTGGCGCAGCGCGCGCATGCTGCGCTGGCTGTGCTGCCGGTGATCGAAACAGCGTGCGGGTTTGCGCATGTCGATGCCCTGTGCGGCGCAGCGCGCGTGCAGCGCATCGTGTTTGGCACGCTGGATTTCCAGGTCGATCTTGGCATCGAAGCCGATGAAAATGATGAAGGCGAACTGTTGCCGTTCCGCATGGGCCTCGTGCTTGCGTCGCGCATGGCCGGGCTGCCTGCGCCTGTCGATGGCGTCACGACGGTGATCGACGATGCCGCCTTGATCGAAGCCGCTGCGCGACGTGGCCGGCGCGCCGGGTTTGGCGGCAAACTGTGCATTCACCCCAGGCAGATTGAAGCCGTTCGTCGCGCGTATGCGTATACCGCTGCGCAGCGCGACTGGGCTGCGCGCGTGCTTTTTGCGGCGGCGCGCGGTGAGGGCGTGGCCGTGGTGGACGGGCGCATGGTGGATGCGCCCGTGATTGCCAGGGCCACGCAGATCATGGAAAGCGCGGGCGAATAACTACTGCTGCTGCCAGCCCAGCGTGACATAGACACCGCGCCGCGGCGTGTTATAGGTATAGGCCAGCTCGTAATGCTTGTTGAACAGGTTCAGCAGCTGCGCGTTGACGAACCACGATTTCGTGATGTGATAGCGCGCCGACAGATTCACAACGCCATAGCCGCCCAGCGTATTGCCCTGTTCTGTGCGCGCGCTGGACAGAAACCATTCGCCGCCCACACGCACAGGGCCCAGGTTGCGGTTCACCGAGAACGATGCAAAACGCCGTGCGCGTAAATCCAGATCGGTGTTGTTGTCTTCGTTGACCGGATTCTGGAACGTAAACGCAGCGCGCACATCCGTTTTGCCAATATGCCCCGTCCAGGAGCCTTCGATGCCCTGCACCTTCGCGCGGCCCACGTTCTGCGACGCATAAATCCACGGCAGCGCAGTCGGCTCTGCTTCGATCAGGTCAGCGTAGCGTGTCTGGAAAAGGTTCACGCGAAACAGGCCCAGCGCGTCCGACGCATATTGCACGCCCATCTCAACGGAATGGCTGCGCTCGGGCCGGATCAGCGGGTTGCCATAGCCCGGGTAATACAGATCGTTGAACGTTGGCGCGCGAAACGCGTTCGACCAGCTTGCGGTGGCTTTCCAGTGAGGGTCGAAATTGAAGCCATAGCCAACGTAATAACTGTTCGCGCCACCGAAATCGGAATACTGGTCGCGCCGGATGTTGGCCTGAATCTCGTTGCGCCCAAACTTTCCACTATAGCCCGCGAAGCCCGAATTGACATGGCGCTGTGGCGCGCTGTATCCGTCTGAATCGAGGCTCTGGTCCAGGTGCTCGTAACCCAGCTGGAATTTGTGCTGCGGCGCAATCACGAAATCGTTCTGCCAGGTGTATTGCCGGTTATCCGTGTTGAAATGATCGGTGTATGCGCCGTTCAACCATGAGACGTTGCGGTCATTGCCGGTCGCAGCGGTCAGGTGCGTGGTCCACCAGTCAGTGATCTTTCCGTTCGCGTAAGCGGATATCTGCTGCACCTTGCTGTACAGATTGTTCAGATCGGTGGGCAGGCCATACGCGTTGTCATAACTGTTGTCACCGTTGGACTGGAAATAACGGATGCCGGCATTCCATTTGTCATTGAAGCGATGCTGCAACGATGCGGAAATGCTTTCGTTCAGATAACCGTTTGCGTTGGGGTTGGCCGATGGCGCGAGCGATGGATTGATCGACGTGAATCCATCGGTTTTCATGCGCGCAAGCGATACGTTGAACGTTGTATTGCCGCTCTTGTCCAGCGCGCCGGAGACGCCGGCCTGCTGCGTTTGCGTGTGATAGTCGCCATAACCGGCGGAGAAATTCAAACGCGGCGGGTAGTCATCAGCGCTGCCCGTTTTCGTGAATATCTGCACCACGCCGCCGATGGCGCCCGAACCATAGAGCGCGGACACATTGCCGTTCACCACTTCGATATGGTCGATCTGGTCCAGCGGAATCTGGCCCAGCTGCGCGCTGCCCAGGCTGGCCGAATCCACCCGCACGCCGTCGATCAGCAGCAGCGACTGCTGCAAGCTTGCGCCACGCAGGAAAAGGCTGGCCACCGAGCCAGGCGCGCCGTTTCTTGCGATCTGCGCGCCAGGCGCCTGGGCCAGGATGCCGGGCAGATCCTGCGCGGTGGAATCGGCGATGGCCTGTGCGTTGAATGTCGTGGTTTGCGGAATCGCGGCGGCCAGGGGCTGCGGGCTGCGATCAGCGGTGACGACGATCGGCGGCAGGGTGAGTTCTGCAACGGGCGCGGGCGGTGGCGCTGTGTCTGTGATGGGCGATTGCGCGAAAGCGGACAACGGCAGGCCCAGCGCCAGCGCGATCATGCCTGTACGTCCGGCGCGAGTGGTGAGATGGTTCATCGAAGAAAAACCTGTGGATGCAAGCGCGATTTCGTCCCTCTGCGAAACCATTGCGCGAAGCAGCGCATCGCAGATCGCCCGCATTCAGGAATGCCGACGGTTCGCGCAATGCGCCCGTGTCCTGGCCGGTATCCGGACTGACGACGCTCCGACGCCGCCTTCCCACGCATCCTCATGCGCAGTGGCTGCAACCGCACTGTGCAGTGCATTGTTGGGCAATGCACAGGCGGATGGAGTCGGGGTGTAGCGCGCCGTGAAAACGTGCGCTACGGTCGCTTACCGTTGCAGGGGCAGTACAGGTTGGCGCGTGCAGGCCGCACGCCGCTTCCTGTTTCCCGTTTAACCGCGTCGTAGAGAATAAAATAAAACGCGGGCACCAGGTACGCGCAAGTGTAGAGGTGCGCCCTGCATCCGTCAATACTATGGGGGCGCTATGGCGCCCTGTGCACAAAAAAACGTCATACTGCGCAATTCGCGCTAGAATGCACCATCTTCAGAGGACGCAGTCCATGCTCAACGAACTCGAAAACCTTTCTGTCAATATCGGCCGGTTGATCGACGTTAACCGGCGCGAGCATGAAACGGGCGCTGCGCTGTGCGCAGAACTTGCGCAATTGCGCGCGCAATGTGCCACGATGCATGCAGAACTCGAACAGTTGCGCGGCGAGCGCAACGCATTGCAGGACGAGCGGGACGCACTGGCCGACAGGATTGCCGACGCCCAGGTGCGCCTGAACGTGATTCTTGAAAAACTGCCGAATTCAAAAGGTGGCGAGAAAATGGAGAACCAGTTTGACCTGCTGGAAACCGGCCCGGATGCGCCAGCGCCCGACGGTTACCCGGCCTATGGAGAAAAGGCATGACCAGCAAGCAGATCGAAGCCACCATTCTTGGTCAATCGTACCGGCTTGCGTGTTCTCCTGAAACCGAAGGCGCACTGCGCGAGGCGGTGGCGCGCGTGGATGCGGAGATGACGAAGATTCGCGCGAACAGCACAATCCGCGGCACGGACCGCATCGCGGTGATGGCCGCGCTGTCGCTGGCCTCGGAGCTGCTGGCATTGCAGACGAGCGTGCGCCACGGCGAGGTGCTGCCCGCTGAGGAAATCCAGCGTACAATGCATCAGATGAACGAGCAACTCGTTGCGGTGCTTCAGCGCTATGATGAAGCGCAGTAACGGGTGAGCCCCAGGGGGTGTCGTTCAACTGCTTTGTTTCCCTGCCCGGTTCGTTAAGGTCATACATTCCTTGAACCAATGCCATGTGCATGGTTGCGGAAATTTGCAGCGCGGGTGTGCGCGTCACTTTGTCTGATGTACCCGAAGCGTTGCTAACTGCGACCAATTCTGAACCACCGGTTCAGGATGCCGGCCTGACGGCCACGGCGGGGACTTTATCCGATGGCGCCAGATTTGCATTTCACGAGTCTGGCGCCATTCCTGTCTTTGCCCAGGGAGGTTTCGATGCGCAAGCGTAAAGCCACTTCGATACTTGTTGCCACACTGGCCGCCACAGGCATGTTTGCATGGAGCGGCGCGCAGGCGCAGCCCATGCCGGGTTTTCTGATGCCGTTCATGCAGTCCGCGAACCTGCTGACCCTGTCGGCTTCTGCAAATGACAAGGTATCGCAGGACAGCGTGGTGATCACGTTATTCTATGAGCAGGAATCGAAAGATCCGAAAGCGCTTTCCGCTGCGTTGAACCAGCATCTGGAGGCTGCGCTGAAAAAAACGCAGGGCGTTGACGGGATCAATGTCAGCACCGGGCAGTCTGCGCAGTTCATGTCCAGTTCCAGTGAGAGCAGTCGTGGCGAGCATGCGTCCTGGCGGGGCCGGGTGCAGATCAGTCTGGAGTCGAAAAACATTGCGGCGGCATCGAAGCTTGCGCAAACGCTCACGCCAGACATGCAGATAGAAGACGTGCGGTTCACGTTATCGCCCGATGCGCGGCGCGCTGCCGAAGAAAAACTGTCGCGCCGCGCCATCGCGGCGTTCCGCGAGAAGGCGCAGGCTGCGGTGCGCGCGCTGGGGTATCGCCATTACACGATTCTCCAGATCAGCATCACGGGCGAGCCGGATCAGGTCTGGATGCTTGACGGCATGCGCCGGGAAGCCGTGGCCTCGGCAGGCAATCTGTCCGCAGGCGTGCCGATGAAGGCGGGCATGTCAACGGTCACGGTGAAGGTGATGGGGACGGTGCAGATGAAGTAGCAAACGGGCGGCATTCTGCCGTTCGCACGGTGCTATCTTGCAGCTTGCAGTGCGACGCGTTGCACCTTGATGCGTTTTTCGTGCGCGCGCACTGCTGCCATGTCATGCGCGGCCTGCATTCGCAACAGCGTGTCAGCATGGATGCCGAATGCCTTTTCAAATCGCAGCGCCATTTCTGCCGAAATGCCGGATCGGCCATTAAGCAGATAGCTCATGGCTTGCCGTGTTACCCCAAGCTTGCTGGCGGCTTCGGTTACACTCAATCCGTAGGGCTGCACGATCTCGGCGCGCAGCCAGACGCCCGGATGCACAGCAAAACTGGAATGCAGTTGAATCGCCATCAGTGATAATCCTCAAGGTTCATATCCGTTATTTCAGGGGTGTCATTGACGCGAAACGTCATTCGCCAGTTTTTGGTGACAGTCAGCGACCAGACCCCTCCCCGATCGCCCTTGAGCAGGTGTGCTCCAAAATTTGGAGGAATCCGCAGTTCCTGTTCATCCTCGATCTGTGACAGATATGCAAGCATGTCGCGCAGCCGTTCTACCAGGTTGCCAGGCAAACCAGCGGCTTTCCCCGTCTGGGCAAAATCCCGTAACGCTTTGTGCCGGATGTTTGCAATGTCCATGATGTTCATTATAATTCTGGCCACTGGAAGGTGTCAATCGACGCTTTACGCGCTGTCCGCTGGCGCGCCCATGAGGCGGGCATGTCAACCGTTACGGTGAAGGTCACGGGGCGGATGACGTGGCAGGGGGTGTTAGAGGTACTACAGGATAGGAATTACGGGTACAATTAAAAAATTCTCTTGGGTTTATATGCGTAATATATTCAGGATGTTATCAATTTGTGGAATTCTGGCTTCTACTGTGACCGGATGTGTTACTCCTACCGTTCCCTCTCATCAGCGCGTACTTTATGATGATGCATCAAAGATGAACTCGTTATCTGTTGGCATGACAAAAGCACAGATGATCGAAGTCATGGGTATACCTGCTACCTCAAGCGCGCGTAGTGGCATTGAGTGTGCAGAATATCAACTATTGGAACATAGTACTGATTTTTATCAGCATCCATCGTCATATTACGTCATTTTTATTGGCGGAAAAATAAGCGAATTTGGAAGGGGTGCTTGTTCAGACACGTCTCATGATATAGGGGAAATGAATCGTGCAATTGGGCATGAAACCATCAATAGCTTGTCAATTGGTATGCCAGAGTCGGATGTGCTGACGACAATAAGTAACTTGCCGAATACCTTTCTAATTCGACGGGAAACGTATGAAAAGTATGGTATAGGGTGTGTCAATTATATTACTGATAGAAAACAACGTTTTGTTGCTTTCAAAAACGGAAAGCTAATAGCATCTGGCAATTCACTGTGTGATATAGGGATGTTTAAAGCGCCCTAACTTTGTTCCACGAAGACGGGGAGGAATACGCGAGTCATATGCTAGCTGTCGCATCCTGGGCGATTGCATAGATTCTTGGCATTATCTCCTGTTTATGTCGAGAGCGATAATGGGTCAGGCATAGGCTGATGAACAGCCTGGCTTGTGTCACTTCGGGAAAGTCCTGTCATGATGATCATCCTGCACAAGAATGCCCGTATCACTCCAGCCGTGCGCGCCCAGATTGCCACAATTACATCTGCGGCTTCTGCACCACCACCCGCCGCGCATCACGCGCCACCACCTGCATCGGCAGGCCCTGCGCGGCCAGCTGCGTATAGCGCCACACCGGCATTACCGCCAGCGCGTGGCGCGTGGCGTTCCAGCGCTGTTCCCACAGCGCAATCGTCGGAATCCACTTTTGCGGTTCGATGGACGTACCAAACTTCAGCTCATCAGGATCCTGCACAAGAATCGTCGTGTGACCCACATAGAACGGCAGCGTGTGGTCAAGCATCCCCACCGCATAGAATGGCGTACCCGGCGGCGACTTTGCCAAAGCTTCCTTTACCGCAGGCGCAAGCAGCGCGCCAGAACTGTACCGGCCAAACACATCGTGCCCCGTGCCAGCAATCGTCGTCATCAGCAACCAGGCAAGACCAAACGCAGTGATGGACACAGGAAGCGCCGCAGCGCAGGACGCACACGGATTGACCGCATCCGCCGCTGCATGGCGCGGATAACGGCACAGCCACCACGCCGCAAAAAGCGTCAGCACAAACGCCACGCCCAGCGCCGCGAACGCCCACATCATGAACACGTGATACAACGCATGAGGTGTGCGCGCATTGCCATGCTGGCCCAGCATCAGCACCACCGGCACCATGATGACCAGGAGCGCCAGATAGCCGCCCAGGTGCCGCCGCCATTCAATCCGCCCCAGCTGCGACAGATACTTTCCGGCAATGAGCGCCAGCGCCGGCGCGATGGGCAGGGTGTAGGACATCAGCTTGGAATGCGACGCGCTGAAGAACACGAAGATGAACACACTCCACACCAGCAGCAACGTGACAGGCGCAAAACCATTGGCCTGGCGCTGCACACGCAGCATGTCGCGCAGATTGCGCGCGATGACCGATAACCACGGCAGAAACCCCGCCAGCAACACCGGCGCGAAATACCAGAACGGGCCTGGGCGCTGCTGCGCGGGCGTCAGGTAACGCTCGAACTGCTGCACGATAAAAAAGAAATGCAGGAACTCAGGGTTGCGCAACTGCACCAGCACGAACCACGGCGCAACGATCACCAGGAAAATCACCAGCCCGCTGACCAGATGCAGCCGCTTCCACAGCTTCCAGTCGCGCGCGATGAAGGTATACAGCACCAGCGCCGCGCCTGGCAGAATGATGCCGATCAGCCCTTTGGAGAGCATGGCCAGCGCCATCGCCGCCCAGCCTGTCCACATCCAGCTCCTGACGGCGCGAGGCGAAAGACCGTTGCGCTGCGCGAGCAGCAACGCGCACAGCGCCAGCTCCATCCAGAATGACAGGCCCATGTCCAGCGTGTTGAAATGGCCCATCAGCGCCCAGTACGGCGCGCATGCGAGCGCGATCGCCGCATAAAACCCTGCCTTTGCGTTGAAGATGCGCGCGCCCGTGAACCCGATCAGCAATATGCCCAGAAAGCCGGTCAGCGCCGTATAGAGCCGCGCCTGCCACACCCCGATGCCAAACCATGCAAAGGACAGCGCATTGGCCCAGGTTTGCAGCGGAGGTTTCTCAAAGTAGATGTAGCCGTTGTAGCGCGGCGTGATCCAGTCGCCCGTCAGGAACATTTCACGCGCCATTTCGGCGTAACGGCCTTCATCGCTAGGCAGCAGATGCCGCCAGCCCAGGGGTACGAACCAGATGATGGCCAGTGCAACGATCATCAGAAAAATCGTGGTCTGGCTGGGCGTGCCATCCGGGCGCATGCGCAGGGCGTTGTTCATGGTTCGATCAGTAATGCCGCCAGCACGCTGCGGCCTTCTGCCATCAGGATGTTGTAGGTGCGGCAGGCGGCCTGCGTGTCCATGGTTTCCACGCCAATGCGCTGCGCGAGGAGCGCGGCGATCAGACGTGGATGCGGAAAACGCAGGCGCGCGCCGCTGCCGAAAATCACCACCTCCGGGCTGAACGCGAGCAATGAGGCGAAATGGTCGGGCGTCAATGCGTCAAAGGCGGCCACCGGCCAGGGCGTGATGGGCGCGCTGGGCGCGACGATCAGGCTGCTGGCGTGCCGTTCGAGATTCACGTCAACATGATGCGCGCCGTAACCCGTCACGGTATTGAGCGTGCCAGTGGACTCCTGGAGCAACTTCAAGATGGTAAAAGTAAATGGCCGGGAAAAAACAGGGAACAGGGAACAGAAAACAGAAAACAGAAAACAGAAAGCGAAAACGCCGAAACTTGCGCAACAATATGCCAGAAATACAGCGCGTCGCGGGAATCGGCTAGAATCGTGAAGATTATAAACTCTCCGTCGCGTGGTTCGTAATGGCGCGACCTTATTTTCTCCGTTGCCATGAAACCCATCCAGAAATCCAGCAAGCTGCAAAACGTCTGTTATGACATCCGCGGGCCAGTGCTTGAACATGCCACGCGTCTTGAGGAAGAAGGTCAGCGCATCATCAAGCTGAACATCGGCAATCTCGCATCGTTTGGCTTCCTGCCGCCCGACGAGATGGTGCACGACATGATCCGTAACCTGCAAAGGGCTTCGGGATATTCGGACTCCCGGGGCGTGTTCTCGGCGCGCAAGGCGATCATGCATTACGCGCAGCAAAAGGGCGTGCGCGGCGTCGGGCTGGATGATATCTATCTGGGCAATGGCGCCTCCGAGCTGATCGTGATGTCGATGCAGGCGCTGCTCAACAATGGCGACGAAGTGCTGCTGCCCGCGCCGGACTACCCGTTATGGACGGCGGCGGTCAGCCTGTCCGGCGGCACGCCAGTGCATTATCTGTGCGACGAGAGCAACGCGTGGATGCCCGATCTGGATGATATGCGCGCGAAAATCACGCCGAACACGCGCGCGATCGTGATCATCAATCCGAACAATCCGACCGGAGCGCTGTATTCGGACGATCTGCTGCGCGGCATCATCGCGCTGGCGCGCGAGTACGGGCTGATTATTTTTGCCGATGAGGTGTATGACAAGATTCTGTACGATGGCCGCCAGCATACGGCGATGGGTTCGCTGTCCGATGATGTGTTGACGATCACATTGAACAGCCTGTCGAAAAGCTATCGCGCGTGCGGCTATCGCGCGGGCTGGATGTTCCTGTCAGGCACGGAGCGCAAGAACGCGAAAGACTATATCGAAGGGCTGAACATCCTGTCGTCGATGCGGCTGTGTTCGAACGTGCCAGGGCAATATGCCATCCAGACCGCGCTGGGCGGCTACCAGAGCATCAACGAACTGATCGCGCCAGGCGGGCGGCTGTATCGCCAGCGCGAACTCGCGCATGCGATGCTGACATCGATTCCTGGCGTGAGTTGCGTGAAGCCGCAGGCGGCGCTTTACATGTTCCCGCGGCTGGACCCGAACATGTATCCCATCGAGGATGACCAGAAGTTCGTGCTCGACCTGCTTCTGGCCGAGCATGTGCTGCTGGTGCAGGGCAGCGGTTTCAACTGGAAGCAGCCTGACCATTTCCGTGTGGTGTTCCTGCCGAATGTGGATGATCTGGCCGACGCGATCAACCGGATCGCACGTTTTCTGGATGGCTACCGCAAGCGTCATGGTTCATGACATGTTCAAGTCAAAGCCAAAGTCAAAGTCAACGTTCAAATTTTAAATTTCAATTTCAATTTCAATACGCACGGCATGGAAGCAATCAAGGTAGGACTGCTGGGATTCGGCACCGTTGGCAAAGGCATGTGGACAGTGCTCAGCCGCAATCAGGAAGAAATCCGGCGGCGCGCAGGGCGCGGCATCGAAGTCACGCATATCGCGGTGCGCAACCCGGCCAGGGCGCTGGCGGCGATGGGCGACGATGCCCGTTCAAACGTTAACGTAACCTCCGACTTCAATGCGGTGGTGGATGATCCGGCGATCACCATCGTGGCCGAAATGATCGGCGGCACGGGCATTGCGCGCGAGCTGGTGTTGCGCGCGATCGCCAATGGCAAGCATGTGGTCACGGCGAACAAGGCGCTGCTCGCGGTGCATGGCTCCGAGATTTTCGCGGCGGCCAGAGAGCAGGGCGTGATGGTGGCGTTCGAGGCCGCCGTGGCTGGCGGCATTCCGATCATCAAGGCGCTGCGCGAAGGGTTGACTGCGAACCGGATCCAGTACATCGCGGGCATCATCAATGGCACGACGAACTACATCCTGTCCGAGATGCGCGAGCGCGGCGTGGATTTTGCGGCGGCGCTCAAGGACGCGCAGCAGCTCGGTTACGCGGAAGCCGATCCGACCTTCGATATCGAAGGCATCGACGCGGCGCACAAGGTCACATTGATGAGCGCGATTGCGTTTGGCGTGCCCGTGCAGTTCGATAAGGCTTATGTCGAAGGCGTCAGCCATCTGGCGCCGCTCGATATCCGGTATGCGGAATCGCTGGGTTATCGCATCAAGCTGCTGGGCATTGCGCGGCGCACCGCGCGCGGCATCGAGCTGCGCGTGCACCCGACGCTGATTCCGGCGCGCTGCCTGCTGGCCAATGTCGAAGGCGCGATGAACGCGGTGTTCGTGTGTGGCGACGCGGTGGGCACCACACTGTATTACGGCAAGGGCGCGGGCGCGGAGCCTACGGCTTCGGCAGTGGTGGCCGATCTGGTGGATGTGACAAGGCTGCACACCGTTGATCCAGGCAACCGCGTGCCGCATCTGGCGTTCCAGCCAGACAGCCTGTCGAACACGCCGATCCTGCCCATCGACGAAGTTACGAGCGGCTATTACCTGCGGCTGCGCGTGGCCGATCAAACGGGCGTGCTTGCGGATATCACGCGCATTCTGGCCGATAACGGCATTTCGATCGACGCGCTGCGGCAACTGGAATCGGAACATGTGGATGCGCTTGGCCAGTGCGAAACCGATATTGTGCTGATTACGCATGAAACGCGCGAGAAGCATGTGAACGCGGCCATCGCAAAGATCGAGGCGTTGCCCACCGTGATGTCGAAAGTCACGAAGCTGCGCATGGAATCGCTGGATTAAATTAATTAATTGATGGATTATCAGGCTCTGAAATGAATTACCTGTCCACGCGCGGTGCTGGCAATAACGAACATCATTCCTTTCTGTCTGTGCTGCTCGGCGGGCTTGCGCCGGATGGCGGGCTGTATCTGCCCGCGCAGTATCCGCAGATTGAGGCTGACGAACTGGCGCGCTGGCGCGGGCTTTCGTATGCCGACCTTGCGTTTGAAGTTCTGACGAAGTTCTGCGATGACATTCCCGCTGCCGATTTGCGCGCGCTGGTGCAGCGCACCTATACTGCCGCGACATACTGCCATGTGCGCGACGGTGAAAACGCCGCGGCGATCACGCCATTGCGCGCGCTGGGCGTTGAAAACGGCGCGCCGCTCGCCCTGCTCGAACTCTCCAACGGGCCGACGCTCGCGTTCAAGGACATGGCGATGCAACTGCTCGGCAACCTGTTTGAATACGCGCTGGCGAAGGCGGGTGACACGCTGAACATTCTTGGCGCGACTTCGGGAGATACGGGCAGCGCGGCTGAATATGCGATGCGCGGCAAGGCGGGCGTGCGCGTGTTCATGCTGTCGCCCCACGGCAAGATGAGCGCGTTCCAGACCGCGCAGATGTACAGCCTGCATGACGCGAACATTTTCAATCTGGCCGTGCAGGGCGTGTTCGATGATTGCCAGGACATTGTGAAGGCCGTATCGAACGATCACGCATTCAAGTCGCATTACAAAATCGGCACGGTCAATTCGATTAACTGGGCGCGCGTGGTGGCGCAGGTCGTCTATTATTTCGCTGGTTATTTCGCAGCCACGCGCAGCAATGACGAGCGGGTGTCGTTCGCCGTGCCCTCGGGCAATTTTGGCAATGTGTGCGCGGGGCATATCGCGCGGATGATGAGCTTGCCGATCGACCAGCTGGTTGTGGCGACCAACGAAAACGATGTGCTAGACGAATTTTTCCGCACCGGCGTCTATCGTGTGCGCGGCGCCGCCCAGACCTGGCACACCAGCAGCCCGAGCATGGATATTTCCAGGGCGTCGAACTTCGAGCGCTTCGTGTTCGATCTGCTGGGCCGCGATGCGGCGCGCGTGCGGCAGCTGTTCGCGCAGCTGGATGCGCAGGGCGGCTTCGATCTGGCTGCGAGCGGCGATTTTGCGCGCGTGCGCGAATTCGGCTTTACGTCGGGGCGCAGCACGCACGCTGACCGCGTGAGTACCATCCGCGATATTTACCAGCGTTATGGCGCAATGATCGACACGCACACCGCCGACGGCGTGAAAGTCGCGCGCGAGCATCTGCGCCCCGGCGTGCCGATGATCGTGCTCGAAACTGCACAGCCCGCGAAGTTCAGCGAGACCATCCATGAAGCCCTGCAGCGCGAGCCGCAGCGCCCTGCCGCATTCAACGGGCTGGAGGCGTTGCCGCAACGCTTCGATATATTGCCTGCCGATGCGCAGCAGGTGAAGGATTACATCGCGGCGCATGTGGCCGCGTAACATGCTGTCCACTGCCGACGCGCTGGCGCTGCTGCTCGATGCCGCGAAGCCCGTCGAGGGGCGCGAAACCGTGGCGACGCTCGATGCGCTGAATCGCGTATTGGCTGCCGATGTCATATCGCCGCTCGATGTGCCGCCAATGGCCATCAGCGCAATGGATGGCTATGCGGTATCGACAGCCGGTCTGGCGCACCATCACAACGCACAGCCGCTGCGCTTGCCGGTCTCGCAACAGATCCCGGCGGGCCATGCGCCCCAGCCGCTCAGGGCGGGCACCGCCGCGCGCATTTTCACGGGCGCGCCGGTGCCTCCGGGCGCGGATGCGGTGGTGATGCAGGAGCAGACCGCAACGGACGATGAAAACCAGGAAAACCCTGTGACCTTGCTGCACAGGCCGCATGCGGGCGAATGGATCACGCCGCAGGGCGCGGATATTCGCCGCGGTGCGACGATCCTGAACATGGGCGCGCGGCTGACGCCGCAGGCCCTGGGGCTGGCCGCATCGGTGGGGTGCGCGACGCTCGATGTGATGCGCCGCGTGAAGGTCGCGGTGTTTTTTACCGGCGATGAACTGACGATGCCCGGCGAGCCATTGCGCGCGGGCGCGATTTATAACTCGAACGGTTTTACCTTGCGCGGGCTGCTGGCCAGTCTCGGTTGCGATGTGACGGATTACGGCATCGTGCCCGACCAGCGCGATGCAACGCGCGAAGTCCTGCGCCGCGCTGCGGCACAGCACGATCTGATTCTGGCCAGCGGCGGCGTATCCGTGGGCGATGAAGACCATGTGAAGGCGGCGCTTGAAGCAGAAGGGCGTCTGTCGCTGTGGCGCATTGCGATGAAGCCGGGCAAGCCGCTGGCGTTTGGCGCGGTGCGCAAGCCTGGTGGCGGCGAAACATTTTTTATCGGCTTGCCAGGCAATCCAGTGTCAAGCCTGGTCACGTTCATGCTATTGGTGCGGCCCTTCCTTTTGCGGCTGATGGGCGCAACGGCGCTCAACCCGCCTGCGTTCCTGCTGCGCGCCGATTTTTCGCAGACGAAAAGCGATGCGCGCAACGAGTTTTTGCGCGCGCGCATCAACGCATCCGGCGGCCTCGATCTGTTTGAAAACCAGGGGTCGGCGGTGCTCACCTCCACCGTATGGGCTGATGGGCTGATCGACAATCCGCCCGGTCACGCCATCCGCGCGGGCGAGCTTGTGCGGTTTCTGCCGTTTTCCGGGCTGCTTTGCTGACGGGGTGACGCTTTCATGACCATGCAGATACGCGTGCGATATTTTGCCTCGGTGCGCGAGGCGCTGGGCGTGGAGGATGAAACGCTCACATTGCCCGATGATGTGATCACGCTGGGTGATCTGCGCGCATGGTTATGCGCGCGCGGCGACGTGTGGGCCGATACCCTGGCCTGTGGCCGTGCACTGCGCATGGCCTGCGATTATCAGCTCAGCGATGCGCGCGCGCGCGTGGCGAATGGTTGCGAAGTGGCCTTCTTTCCGCCTGTCACGGGCGGCTGATATGCAGCCAGTATTCAACGAACCTGTGGAATATTCACCATGCCAGTCCGTGTGCAAACCGAAGATTTCGATCTGAGCGCCGAGATTGCGCAGCTGCGCGCGCGCCGCCCGTCACCCGGCGCGATTGCGTGCTTCATTGGCGTGGTGCGCGATTTCAGTGATGGCCAGCCGGTCAGCGCGATGGAGCTCGAACACTATCCAGGCATGACGGAAAGATCGCTTGAAGCCATTGCCGATGATGCAATGCAGCGCTGGCCTGGCATCGACGTGCTGATCGTGCATCGGGTGGGCAAGCTGCGCGCGCAGGAGCAGATCGTGCTGGTGGCCACCACCGCAGCGCATCGTGGCGCAGCGTTTGCATCATGCGAGTTCGTGATGGACCGCCTGAAAACGCAGGCCCCGTTCTGGAAGAAGGAAACCACGCCCCAGGGCGAGCGCTGGGTGAAGGCGCGCGCGGAAGATCAATCCTCTTTTTCCTGATGCCGCTTTGGCGCAATGCAATCGATCAGCGTCTGCTGCTGCGCCGGAATTTTGTAATTCCGCCCAAACAGGTTCAGCTGCAAACTCTGCGCGATGCGCAGCGCCGGCTCCATAAAGCGCACTGCCGCGGCGGGTTCGTACAGTGACTCCACCGTATCAAGAAAAAGATACAGCCAGCGGTTGAAATGCTGCGGCGCCAGGTGGGTAAATGGCTGATGCGCGCGCAGCACATTGCCCTGATATGTTTTCTCGCCCAGCACCAGGCTCGCCCAGA
>Ga0209738_10000154_pt1 | contig 15664 bp, 11 predicted proteins | sample TergutNc150P5_FD_187289 | JGI IMG/M metagenome (GOLD analysis project Ga0209738, IMG submission 187289) | Nasutitermes corniger P5 segment gut microbial community from laboratory colony in Florida, USA - Nc150 P5 (SPAdes) (version 2) | ecosystem: Host-associated > Arthropoda: Insects >...
TTTCAGAGAATTGGGCAACAGTTTTAAAGTTTCTTCCGTTGAACGAATGATAATGGGCAACATCATGACGGCAAGCACAATACTACCCGAAAGCGCCGAATGGCTTCCAAACGGAACGACTAACCATAAGTAACCGACAATGCCGATGACAATAGACGGAATGCCTTGCAATATATCTACGCAGATACTTATCCAGTAAGTGAGTTTATTCTTTTTAAATTCATTCAAATAAATGCCGCATAAAATGCCGACCGGTACGGCAATAATGGTAGCGACCGAAATGATAATTACCGTTCCGATTAACGCATTGGCGATGCCTCCGCCGATTTCTCCTACGGGTTTCGGAATGTTTATGAAAAAGTCCCAATTAATGGCGTTAATACCGGCTTTGATGATATATGCTAAAATGAAAATCAGCGGTAGCACGCATATTGTCGAAAGCAGGATAATCAACCAATTCATTCCTTTGCTCTTTATGATTCTGTATTTTAGTTTTGTATTCATTTATTTAATTTTTCGCCAGCCGTTTGATAATGGTTTTACCAATCAAATTGATAAGAAAAGTAATTAAAAACAAAAATAATCCCATTTCTATCAATGCCGAAACATAGACAGGATCGGGCGCTGCGCCAAATTCGTTGGCAATAACGCTTGCCATCGTATTGCCTGTTGAGAAAATACTTTTGGGCAAATCACTCGCATTACCGATAACCATCGTTACCGCCATAGTTTCGCCGATAGCGCGACCGAGCGATAACAATATTCCGGCAAATAAACCCGATTTTGAATAAGGTAAAATAACATAGCGTAAAACTTCCCAACGGGTTGCGCCTAATGCATAAGCGCTTTCTTTCAATTCGGAAGGCACCATTTTAATCATGGATGTTCCTAATGATGCTGCGTAGGGGATAATCATAATGGATAAAATCAATGAAGCGGAAAACAGTCCTACACCATTGGGCATCACGCCGAGTTTTATTTCTAAAATCCGTATCAATGGTACCAAAATAAAAAATCCCCAAAATCCGAATATAACCGAAGGTATAGCAGCAATTAAATCAATTACATTGCGCATAAAGCCGGAGAAACTGCTATTAGGAAAATATTCGCCCAGCAATACGGCAACCGCCATTGAGAAAGGAATGGAAATAATCAAAGCGGTAAAAGAAGTAATCAAGGTGCCGAGCAAAAACGGCAATGCACCGAAAACATTATTGACGGGGTTCCATGTTGAGCTTCCATAAAATTTCAATCCCAATGCTTGAAATGCCGGTATGGACTGCCATACCAGCGTTACAAGAATGGAACATACTACCAAAATCAACAGAAATCCCGCAGCATTAAGCAAGCCTTTAAATGCTTTTCCGTTTTTTATAGAACGCTGTAATTGCGCTGCCTGCTTGGTTTTAGGTATGCTGCTTTCACGATGTGCAAAGCCAATGCTGCCGTTTTGTATTAAGGAAATATCATTTCCAATTGCTATATCCATATTGAATTTTTTAAATAAACCATTTATTTTAAAATCGGTTGTCCGTTGAATGTTGCGGATTTCAAGAGGTTTTCACCTACGGATACGGCAGCGCTCGAAAGCGGCGCATAGTACAAGTTTGCGCTATATTGTTGTCCTTCGTGAATCATCCAATTTAATAATTGTATTAATTGTGTCGCTTGCGTTTGTGTACGCTTGCCATAACCTTGTTCTTTATACAGCAATATCCAAGAAAATCCGGCAATCGGATAACCATCCGGTGCATCGGTATTGGTCAATAAAAGTTTTCCGTCAGCAGGAATTTCAGTGTTCGCGGCAGCCGTAACACTTTGGATGGACGGAACAATGAAATTACCTGCTTTATTTTGAATCATTGCATAAGGTAAATTATTTTGAATGGCATAAGCCAATTCAATATAACCGATTCCGCCCGGCGTTTGTTTGATTAATCCTGAGACGCCTTCATTTCCTTTTCCACCCAATCCTACCGCCCAATTAACTGCCGTACCGGAACCTATTTTATTTTGCCATTCCGGACTTATTTTAGAAAGATAGGATGTGAAAATAGCCGAAGTGCCGCTGCCGTCGGAACGGTGCGCCACAACAATTGGTATTGCCGGCAATTTGATGCTCGGATTAGCTGCAACAATGGCTGCATCATTCCATTTGGTGATTTTTCCCAGAAAAATATTGGCGATAATATCCGGTGTAAATTTCAATGTATCTTTTACATTAGGTAAGTTGTAACTGATAACCACCGCGCCCGCTGTAATCGGAATATGCAATACGGGCGCTGCGGCGGCGCTCTCTTGCTTGCTGTTCATGGGTGCATCGGATGCTCCGAAATCAACGGTTTTATTGGTCAATTGAGAAATACCGGCACCTGAACCAACGGACTGATAATTAATTTGAATTTTTGTTGCATCGTAATACACGGCAAACATTTTTGAGAATAGCGGATTGTCAAACGAACTGCCGGCGCCGGTAATCGTATGGCTGTTTCCGTTGTTACTTGCTCCGCTTCCGTTGCACGAAGTAAGCGATGTATGTAAGATTAATGCTATGGCAAGCAATGTAATGATACTCGAAATTTTGATTCTCATAAATTTTTTATTTGCCTGCAAAATAATCGGCATCATATTATTCCAATGTTATTGGCGAATTATCTTAACATTAATTCGGATAGGAAATATGGATGACTAAATTGTTTTATGATTTTAAAATTTAGGATATTTGCGCATTGAACAAATCTGTTTTGCTTTAATTACATGAAGATTATAAAAGAAATATTCGGTCGTATTTGGGCATTGTGGGGATATAGCGTAATGGTCGTATCCATGCTGTTTTGCTTTATTTTTATGACGCCTTGTTTTCTGCTGAAAGATCCGCAGCGCGCGGCTTGGCAGAAAAATGTATCTAAACTTTGGATGTGGTTGTTTCTCACGCCTTCGCTTTGTTTTAGAACAACGAAGTATAAAAATGTTTTTCAAAAAGGAAAAAATTATATCCTCGTATGCAATCACAACAGTTTCATGGATGTTTTCGCTACCAATCCTTTTGTGCCGAATGTTTCCAAAACCATTGCCAAATCCGGCTTTGCGAAGATTCCGGTATTGGGTTCTATTTATACTTGGGGTTCGGTATTGGTGAATCGAGACAGCGCGCAAAGCCGTCAGCACAGTTATAACGAAATGAAGGAAACGCTTGCTATGGGAATGGATATGCTGCTTTTTCCCGAAGGGACACGCAATAAAACCGATAAGCCTTTGGGTAAATTTCAAAACGGCGCATTTAGATTAGCAGTAGATACGCAAAAAGAAATCATTCCGATTGTGCTTTTCAACACCAGAAAAATTATGCCGGCAGATAAGAAATTTTATATGATGCCCGGAATTATCAAAATGCACTATCTCCCGCCGATAAGTCCCGAAGGCAAAACCGCCGAAGCCTTACGCAATGAGGTTTTTGAGGTTATGTGGAAGTATTATGAGGCGAATAAATAGTTTTGCATTTTGGTAATTTGATAATTCGGCAATGAAGAATTTCTCCATTCACAAATTCAATTATTTAATCATCGCTAAATTATTTTACTTTTGTAGTATAAAATCACAAGTAAGATGGAAACTGAAATTATCCGACAAAAATTGCATCATCTTATCAATACGGTTGAAGATAAAAAAGTGGCGGCTATTTACACGTTGTTGGAAACCGAAATTAACCTCGATGACCAAAGGAAAAATTTAATAAAAGCCGAAAGAGAAAATCATTTTAAAGGTATCGGAAAGGTTTACGATTGGAGCGAAATTAAGGCGATGGCGTTAGATAAAGAAAAGCGACATGCCTTATAAAATTGAACTTCGACCTTTGGCTGCTATTGATGTGCTCGAAGCATTCGATTGGTATGAGTTGCAAAGAGAAGGTTTAGGTAATGAATTTTTATATGAATTAGAAACATTTTACGATAGTTTGCAACGCAATCCAAATACTTATTCTTATTATGAAAAGCTTGTAAGACAGGGTAAAATAAGGCGTTTCCCATACATGGTAGTTTATGAAGTTTTTGAGTCTTCAATTGTTATTTACAGTGTATTTATGGCAAAACAAAATCCTGATAAAAAAGAACGCTATAAATAATTTGATGATGAAGAATTTCCATCCTTCGTAATTTCAATTAATCATCCCCTCACATTGCCAAATTACATACCTTTGCAGCTTTAAAAATCGTACATCTCAATGGCTTTACAAGCAGGTATTGTAGGACTTCCGAATGTGGGCAAATCCACTTTGTTTAATGCTGTCAGCAACAGCGCCAAAGCGCAAGCGAGCAATTATCGTTTTTGCACTATCGAGCCGAATGTGGGATTGGTAGAGGTGCCGGATATGCGCTTGCAGCAATTGGCGGATTTGGTTCATCCCAATCGAATCGTTCCTACGCAAATCGAAATTGTGGACATTGCCGGCTTGGTAAAAGGTGCCAGCAAGGGCGAGGGTTTGGGTAATAAATTTTTGGCAAATATCCGCGAAGTGGATGCTATTATTCACGTGGTACGGTGCTTTGAAGACGAAAATATTTTGCGCGAAGAAGGCGCTATCAATCCTGTTGCCGACAAGGAAGTGATAGATACCGAACTTCAACTGAAAGATTTGGAAAGTGTGGAGAAAAAAATTCAACGAATAGAAAAGCAAGCAAAATCGGGCGATGCGAAACTTAAAGAAGAATTGGATGTGCTAAATCGTTGCTATGCGCATTTGGAGAATGGAAAAAATATTCGCGAATTGGGATTGACCAAAGAAGAGAAAGTTGCTGTTGCCGATTTATTTTTATTAACCGATAAACCCATACTCTACGTTGCCAATGTGGACGAAGCGTCCATGCATACAGGAAATAAATTTTCCGCCGCGCTGGCAGAGATTGCTAAAAAAGAAAATGCCGAAATTATTATTATGAACAATTCGGTTGAAGAGCAAATCTCCTCTATGGAAAGTCCCGATAAGGAACTGTTCATGGAAGAATATCAAATGAAAGAGCCGGCGCTCGATCGCTTAATTCATTCGGCTTATCGGCTTTTAAATTTATCTACTTATTTCACCGCAGGTCCGCAGGAGGTGCGCGCATGGACTATTCATCGTGGCTGGAAAGCGCCACAGGCAGCGGGCGTTATTCATACCGATTTTGAAAAAGGATTTATCCGCGCCGAAGTAATCAAGTACGATGATTTCCTGAAATATAAGTCGGAAGCGGCTTGTAGAGAAAACGGTAAACTTGCAATTGAAGGTAAAAATTACGAAGTGCAGGACGGCGATATAATGCACTTCTTATTTAATGTATAGTTGTTCGGACTAATTATTTCCCCATTTTTGCTTTGTAAATGGCATCTAAAAGTCCGTCGTTATATAGGTCGTAGGGCAATTCCCAAAACATAATACCACCGAGTTTTTTAGCGATAGCATATTTTGTTTTCATGATTACGGAATGCTTATCGTCGCCGGTTGCAAACATGCGGGCTGTTGTATTGTACCAATAGGGCGCTTGCGCTTTATCATCCCAAAAGGCTTGCCAGCCGTTGGTTGCAACAAATGCGCTATCATATTTTTTATAATCAACGCCTCTGTAAAAAATACCGCTTTGATACAATCCGTGATTTGTATCCGCTACATTCTGCCAAACTCTGGCATAGAATGCTGCGCCAATCACTATTTTATGGGAAGGAATACCCAATTTTAAAAGATAATCTACGGCTCTGTCGGCAGATTGGTCTTGTGTTCGCGCGCTGTATAATGCCGTGTGATGTCCGGTAGTTGTAGCATAGCCGGAAACCAAATCGTAGCTCATCACATTTACCAGATTGACAAACGGCATTACTTTTTTCCAATCTACCGCATCATCCAAATAATGCTGAAAGCCGCCGGCAGCAAAGCTTAGCTCATATTTTTTCCCCATGGTGGCACGCAAGCGGCGCATCAAATCGGTGAAGTTATCTTTATCATTTATAGCATATTGATGTTTCGGAAAGCCTTCAATAGTGGGATATTCCCAATCCATATCAAATCCGTCTAAGTGAAAATAATCGCTTATATCCTTTACCGATTGTATGAAACGCGCTCTGCTTTCGGGCGTTGAAAACGTTTCGGAACAAGCGGAACAGCCGCCCCAACCGCCCATAGAGAGCATTACTTTTAAATGCGGATATTTCGATTTCAGCAACACAAGTTTCTCAATTGTTGCCGTATCTTTCTTTCTATCCAAATGCAAAATGCCGTCCTTGATATGCCCGAAACTGTATATGATATGCGTTAATTGCGAAAGATTGTATTGCTCAATTAATGTATCATTACCTGTGTAATAAGCCAGCACAGCGAGTTTCGGAGCTTTCTGTGCAAACGAAAATGTAGAAAAACCAACAATAAATAAACTAAAAAAAATTATTTTTTTAATCATCTTGTCTATTATTAATTTTCCGAATGGGGCTTTTTCTTTATTTTAAAGGAATAACCAATACCCAAAGAAATCGTATTGAATTTTACTTTGCCATTTAAATCGGAAAAGTAAGGATGCTGCGCATTTCCACCATTTGTATAATTTACTTGACCAAATAAATAATTGAACCGTGCATCAATAAAAAAATGCTTGATGTAGTAAGAAACGCCGCCGCTCGCGCCATATTGGAAAACATTAAATTGATTGCTATAAAGTGGAACGCTTTCACTTCCCTGATTTTTCGTTTCCTTTCCTGCAAGATTAAGATTGAATGTAGGACCAATATTCACACTCAACGATGGCAAAATGTAATATTTCAGCAACAGCGGAACATTTAATTGCTGAATATTCAAATTTGCCGAAGTCATTGCCGAACCCGTAACCTCGCTTCGCATATTATATTCCGAATTCATAGTTGAGTATAAAATTTCCAACTGTATTTTGAATGGATTATCCGGTCGTGCAATGGAATATTCCAAAAAGCCTCCGCCCCATACGCCTGGACGTATGTTGCCGTGGATGGTAACAGTTGTTGGATCGCTCAATTCCACATGAGAAAGGGACATATTTCCACCGGCTTTAATGCCCCATTGCCACGTAGATTGCGCAAACACAGAAGTAGATAAAAGCATTGCTGCCGCAAAAAACAATTTTTTCATTTCAAACGATTTTTGCAAAAAAACATTGTTATCAAATAAGAAATGCAAAACAGTGCAATATTAACGCTTTTATGGCTTAGTTAAAAAGTAAATCGCAAAATTTTCGGTTTCAAATTCAATTTGGAAATTACCTTTATGCCCGATTCTTTTACTTTAAAAACCGAAAATAATGAATATATTTCTTAAACAGGAAACAGAATTTCAGCGCCGCCATATCGGTAGCTTATCATTATCCGAAACTGCTGAAATGCTGAATACCATTGGCGTTGCAAGTATAGATGAGTTAATGGGGAAGACTATTCCTAAAAATATTTTGCTGACTGAAAAATTAAATTTACCGCAGGGCATCAGCGAACAAGCCTATTTGTCGGAGATAAAAAAGATTGCATCGAAAAACAAAATCTTTAAGTCGTACATTGGACAAGGATATTACGGCACGGTTACGCCGTCCGTTATTCTGCGGAATATTTTTGAAAACCCCGGTTGGTACACGCAATACACGCCCTATCAGGCGGAAATTTCGCAAGGCAGATTGGAAAGTTTGCTGAATTTTCAAACAATGGTAAGCGATTTGACGGACTTGCCTATTGCCAATGCTTCTCTGCTGGACGAGGCTACATCTGCTGCGGAAGGCATGACAATGCTTTTTCGGCAAGCAAATCAGAGAGCGGTTACGCGCACAAAATTTTTTGTAGATGAACATATTTTTCAACAAACAAAAGCAGTGCTGCAAACGCGCGCTACGCCGCTGGACATTGAATTAGTAACCGGCAATTATCGCACGGCAACATTGGATGAAACATACTTTGGTGCAATAGTGCAATATCCCGACAGCAATGGTTTGGTAAAAGATTATCGTGCATTTATTGATAAAGCGCATCAAGCTGGCGCATTTGTTATCATGGCTGCGGACTTGCTGGCGTTGGCTTTGCTTACGCCGCCCGGCGAGCTAAACGCAGATGTGGCGGTAGGTTCGGCTCAACGCTTCGGTGTTCCGATGGGATATGGCGGTCCTCATGCAGGATTTTTTGCCGCAAAGGAAGAATTTAAACGAATTATTCCGGGCAGAATTATCGGCGTAAGTGTTGATGCGCAAAATAATCGCGCGCTGCGCATGGCTTTGCAAACGCGCGAGCAGCATATCAAACGCGAAAAAGCTACTTCCAACATTTGTACGGCGCAGGCGTTGCTTGCTAACATGGCAGCGATGTATGCGGTATATCACGGTGCAGAAGGTATTCGGAATATAGCATTGCGCATTCATTTCATTGCTCAAAAAATAAGTAACGAATTAAAAAAATCGGGTTACGAAAATTTAAACAAATATTATTTCGATACGCTGAAATTGAGCGCTGATAAGGATTTGATACAACCGATTGCAGAAGCGCATCAAATGAATTTTCATTATTTTGATGATGGAACAATTGGCATTTCGATTGATGAAACAACTACGCAAAACGATGCGCTGAATATCATTGATGTATTTGCGCAAGCGAAAAAAATGAAAGCAGCTGCTGTTGATTTTGATATTAATAATAATGCCGAATGGCAGATTCCGCAAGCATTGCAGCGTACCTCTACTTATTTAACGCATCCTGTTTTTAATACTTATCACAGCGAAACGCAGATGATGCGCTACATTAAAAAATTGGAAAATAAAGATTTGGCGCTGAATACAAGCATGATTCCTTTGGGTAGTTGCACAATGAAATTGAATGCTGCTACGGAAATGATGCCCGTAAGTTGGCAAGAATTCAGCGACATTCACCCGTTTGCGCCGGCATCTCAAACCGAAGGTTATCAAATAATCATTGACGAATTGAGCAACTATTTGTGTACCATTACCGGTTTTGATGTTTGTTGTTTGCAACCTAATAGTGGTGCGCAGGGCGAATTTACCGGACTGACAACGATTATGAATTATCACAAAGCCAATGGTAATGCGCATCGCAATGTAGCGCTCATTCCGATTTCCGCACACGGCACCAATCCTGCATCCGCAGTGATGGCGGGTATGAAAATAATAGTGGTGAAAAGCGATGAAAACGGTCAAATAGATATTACAGATTTGAAAGCAAAAGCCGAACAATACAAAGACACGCTCGGCGCTTTGATGATTACTTATCCTTCAACTTTCGGTGTGTTTGAAGAAAGCGTCAAAGAAATTTGCAACATTATTCACCAAAACGGCGGGCAGGTATATATGGATGGCGCCAACATGAATGCCCAAGTAGGCTATACTTCTCCGGCATTTATCGGCGCGGATATTTGCCATTTGAATTTGCACAAAACCTTTGCTATTCCGCACGGCGGCGGCGGTCCGGGCGTAGGACCTGTGTGCGCCAAAGCGCATTTAAAACCGTTTCTTCCGGTGCCTATCGGAAAAAACGGATGTGCTGTAAGCGCGGCTGCATATGGCTCTGCTTCCATTTTACTCATTAGTTATGCATATATAAAAATGATGGGCGGCGAAGGTCTTCGTTTGGCAACGGCATATGCCGTTCTCAATGCCAATTACATGAAAGCGCGATTGGCAAAGGATTTCCCGATTTTATACGCCGGCAAAAACAATATGTGCGCGCACGAATTTATTGTTGATTTGCGTTCATTCAAATCTTCTGTGGGCATAGATGCCGAAGATGTTGCCAAAAGGCTGATGGATTACGGCTTTCACGCGCCGACATTAAGTTTTCCTATTCACGATACCATTATGATTGAACCTACGGAAAGCGAAGATAAAGCCGAGCTTGACCGTTTTTGCGATGCGCTGATAAATATTTATCGGGAAATAAAATCTATCGAAAACGGAGCATTCGATAAAACGGATAATGTGCTGAAAAACGCGCCGCACACGCAACAGGTAGTTTGTGCCAACGAATGGCATCATGCTTATACGCGCGAGCAAGCAGCTTTCCCAATGAGTTATTTAAAAGAAAATAAATTCTGGACATCTGTTTCGCGCATCAATAATACATACGGCGATAGAAATTTGGTGTGTACTTGCGCACCAATGGATAATTATGCGTAAATAATTATTTCATTACTTACGAAGTTCACAGTGTGATTGAAAGCAAATAAAAAAGAGCAAGCATAAAGCCTGCTCTTTTTTTAATATCGGCAGATTGCTATTTCGTAAAGCGAAGCGACATGTTCCTGTCTTTTGCTCTTAAAGAATCAGGAGCAGATGCGGGATATTTAGCAAATTGTTCCCCGTATCCTTCTGCGCCCGTAATCTGCGCGCTTACAGCAGCAAATGCAGCTCTTAAAGCATTGGCACGTTGTTGCGATAATTTCAGATTATTGGCGGGATCGCCAACGCTATCCGTATAAGCACCAAACTTAACTTTTGCATTGGGATATTGTTTCAAAATATCAATCAAGTTATTGATTTGCGGATAAGACGAAGAATCCAATTGAGTTGTACCGGTTTTGAAATTAATATTATCAAAATTAAACCATACGTTTTTCAAAGAATCTTCCGTTGCGGTTTTGTATGCAGGCGAATTTAAGAAAGCAACAATCTGGTCTTCTATTCCGTTTTTGTAAGCATGAATAGCTTCGCCGCTGGGCAATGTGATGGTAGTAGTATCTCTTACTACGGGCGCCGGCGCTACAACAGTAGTATCGGTCGTAGTTGCAACAGCTGGTCCCTTATTGCAAGTCTTCATCAAAACCCACAGAATAAGCGCAATGATAATCAGCGCCAATATCAGCGGCAAAAGGAAATTGCCACTCTTTTTCTTTTCCGTTTCATATGCCGTTTTCACTTCGCTTGCCACATGTTCTGCTACATGTTCTGTTCCGTATGCTATGTGAGAGAACAGTGAACCAATGCCCAAAGATGCCGGCAAAGCGCTCAAAAATGCCATACGATGCTGTTTGAAAAAGTTGGTAACATCGCTTAATGTAGATTTGTTTTCTACAACATCTTTGCCTATGCCACCCAACGCGGCAACACCCGAAGCATTCAACAGCGCGTGTGCGGAAGATTGTTTAATACCGGCATAGGTAGAAATTTTTTCCGTAAAATGATGCACGAGATTACCGAATAAACTTTTTACAAAGCCCGATGCGGGCGCAGCAGTATCGGTAGGAACCTGCGCTAATACGTTTGGCAAATTTTTCAAACTACTGCCGTTGGTAAAAATACTTTTAGCTTTGTCAAGAACTGTGGACATGAAGGATGAGTCTTGAGAAACCTTATGCTCTATGCCGGCAAATATGGTAGGAACAGCGGCAGATAAAGCTTTGGTAATGCCATCGGGACTCTCTTTAAGTTTTGAAGCAGCTTCTTGCACAAACGAGTTATTTAAATAACTCCTGACGAAATCCAATACAGAATCAGTCATGATGTTTTAATTTTAATTTTGGGAGCTTTTAAAAATTAGTTTTAAAAAATTTTTGTTTCTCATGCATAGTTAAGCGCCCATAAGCTCGCACGAAAAACGGGGTCAAAAATACAGAAATAAATAAAAAACAAAAAAAAATTTATGCGTTATTACAATGGGGGAGAATATTAATTATTCTCTTGCGCTTTTAATTGAAGCATAGCCATTATTTCGTTAAGCGTTCGCTGCATTCCCTGATTGCTGCCATCCAGAAAAATAATATTTCCCTTGCCTTTTTCGGCAAAATTTTGAATAGCTTCCGTCCACATACTAAACAAAATAACATTTGTGTCCATATTTGCTTGGCGCATTTGCAAAGCAGCATCGCTCATGCCTCGTGCAACTTCTTCTCTAAACAAGGCAACACCCTGCCCGCGCAGGCGTGCAGCTTCTTTTTCGGCTTCTGCGGAAATTTTTATGGCATTACCTTCCGCTTCGGCAGCTTTGGTTTTTGTAATCAGCAAAGCTTGTCCTTCGTTCTCTGCTGCAGCTTTCAAATTATTGCTGGCAACCACTTTGCTCATGCTTTCCATAATTGCCGCATCGAACGTAATATCGTTAATTTGTAAATCAAGTAAATGATAGCCCCATTCTTCCAATACATGATCAACTTCTTCTTTTACCGAATTGACAATATCTTTCCGCAGCGCCAATATTTCCGCCTGTTTTTTGGTTGCCACATACGAGCGCACGTTGCCTTCGATAGTGCGGACAAGCGCCGTCATCAATTCTTTATCATTAATAAATTTGAAAGCAACTTTTTGAATGGTCGCCTCGTCGGAAGCCATTACCGCATACAACAGCATGGTTTTGAAATAAACATTTGCCTGATCAAAAGTTACCGCTTGAAACTCCATTTCCGCAGAACGGTTTTGAATACTGATTCTTTTGTAAATGACTTCAAACAAAGGAACCTTGAAATTCAGTCCCGGACGAAGAATGCGGCGATATTTGCCGAACAACGTAATGACTGCAATAAAGCCTTGATTGACACTCACCAATCCGCTGAAAATAATTATCAATACAAAAACGCCAATGATATATAACGGAATCATAGAAATCATAAAACAGACTTTTAAAAGTTAAAAATATTTATTTCACAAAAATAAGGATGAAACTGATTAAAAAGACAGTTGTATAAATGATACCGTTTATGTTACCATAAACGAAATGCAACAATATTATTATATGAAAAAAGCCCTGTAATATAGCATTTACAAGGCTTTTGCTTTGAGCCTTCTATGTGATTTGAACACACGACCTACTATTTACGAAACAGTTGCTCTACCGCTGAGCTAAGAAGGCAATAAGGTTGCAAAGGTAAATGTTATCGTTGAATTTTTAAAATCTGATGAATAAAAGTTATAAAGAAAGATGAGAAGCGTTGCGGGATTTAGTATCTTCCGTCTTCGGCTTAATCCTTTAAAATCCGGCGGGATGCTCATGCGTTTATTATCTTTGCTTCGGTATCTAAAATTTTTTTATATTTAGTATTGTTTTATGTCTATCAAAGAACAACTCGAAGCAAATTTTTGGAAGGAATATGAAAGACTAAATGAGGAGCAACGGCAAGCCGTTGATACTATTGAGGGTCCGGTGATGGTGATTGCCGGTCCGGGTACGGGCAAAACGCAAATTCTTTCTATGCGCATCGGTAATATTTTGTTGAAAACCGATACGCAGCCGCAAAATATTTTATGCCTTACTTATACCGATTCGGGTGTAGTTGCAATGCGCAATCGCCTGAAATCCTTTATTGGCGCGGATTCGTACAAGGTGAGTATTTTTACTTTTCATGCTTTTTGCAATGAAATTATACAAAGCAATCTTTCTTATTTTGAAAAAACTTCGCTCGATCCTATCTCCGATTTGGAAAGTATGGAGCTGTTTAAAGAATTGATTGATGGTTTGGAAAAAGGTAATCCGCTGAAACGCTATCGTGGCGATGTATATTACGAAATCGGCAATTTGCGCTCCTTATTCAGCGCTATGAAACGCGAAGGTTGGTCTGCCGAATTGATTGAAAAAAGAATGGATGAATTTATTGATGAAATAAAAAATTGTGATGAAGATTCGGATTATTATGCTACTTATAAATACAAACGAAAAACCAAAAATAAAAATGTAGGCGACCTGAAACCCGCATTTGACGAGCTTTTGGAACGAATGGATAAATTGCGTGCTGCTGTTCTTCTGTTTGAACAATATCAAAACTTGATGCGCCGCCGTAATCGTTACGATTTTGATGATATGATTAATTGGGTGCTGAAAGCATTTGAAGAAAATCCTATATTGCTGGCACGTTATCAAGAACAATATCAGTATATTTTGGTGGACGAATATCAGGATACCAGCGGAACGCAAAACGCGCTGGTGCAAATGCTTACAAGCTATTGGGATAAGCCGAATATATTTGTTGTGGGTGATGACGACCAAAGTATTTATCGTTTTCAGGGCGCGAATTTGGAAAATATGATTGAGTTTGCGAATCAACAATTGAAAAACGATTTGAAAATGATTGTACTTACCAAAAATTATCGTTCCGTGCAACCGATTCTTGATTTGGCAAAAGCCTTGATAGATAACAATCAGGAACGATTGGTAAAAAAATTTCCGACGCTCAGTAAAGATTTAAAATCTTCAAATCCCGAAATCAATTTGCTAAAAATTCAACCGCAATTATTACAATACGAAACACAGTTTGATGAAATGATTGGCATTACGCAAAGCGTGAAAAACCTTATCGGCAAAGGCATTGGGGCAGGTAATATTGCCGTTATTTATAAGGAACACAAATATGGAGATGCGCTTGCAAAATTTTTTCAACAAAAAAATATTCCTTTTTATTCCAGAAAAACGGACAATGTTTTCTTCACCGTTTTCGGGCGCAAACTATTGAAAATACTGGATTATTTGAATGCCGAACATGATACGCCTTATGGCGGTGATGAAATGCTGTTTGAAATTTTGCACTTCGATTGGTTTAAAATTCCACCGATAGAAATTGCAAAATTGTCTATGGAAGTTGCCAACAGACAATTTGGAAAAGATGCTACTTCGTTGAGAAAATTGCTGTACGAAAAAACGCATCCGCAGCAAATTGATTTGTTCACATCCGCGCCGCATGAGGGTTTGCGTTTTGCCTGTGAGGCATTGGAAAACTTAATTGCCGATGTTCCGAATTGCACATTGCAACAGCTTTTTGAGCAAGTCATTATTAGAAATGAAATTTTGAATTACCTGATGCGCAGCCCTGAAAAATTTCAATTGCTCAAAATTCTGACGGCATTATTCGATTTCATAAAAGAAGAAACGGCGCGCAATCCGTTGCTGAATTTAAAGCAATTTATGGCAACCGTGAAATTAATGCAGGAAGAAGAAATTGCTATTCCCATTGTTGAAATCAGTGGATCGGAAAAAGGCGTAAACCTACTGACGGCGCATGGTTCCAAAGGTTTGGAATTTCGGTATGTATTCTTTGCCGGATGCGTTTCATCGGTTTGGGAAAAGAAAAGAAATCCGAATAAGGGCTATACATTTCCCGATACGCTGTTTGTATCTGTTGCGAAAGAAAAGGAAGCGGAAGAATTGCGAAGGTTGTTTTATGTAGCTGCCACGCGTGCTGAGCAGTATTTATTCATTTCTTATTATCAATTCAATGCAAAAAACAAGGAAGAAGAACCTACGCAGTTTATTGCCGAAATTCAGGAACAGCAAGCATTTGAGGCGGAAAAATTTTTAATTCCGCAAGAAGTAAAAGAAGAATTTCAACTGTTGGAATTTACTAAGCAACAGGTACCGGAATTGCAAAAAATCGAATCGGATATTATAGAAAGAGCATTGGAAAATTTTGCATTGAGCGTAACGGCATTGAATAATTTTCTCAAATGTCCGTTGAGTTTTTATTACAATCAAATACTGCGAATGCCCGCCGCTAAAAGCGAATCGCTGGTTTTTGGTTCGGCTGTGCATTTCGCTGTGGAAAAATTATTTTCCAAAATGTTGAAGGATAATCAAAAGTCTTTCCCTGAAAAAGAAGTATTCATCAACGATTTTGAATGGTACATGAAACGGCATCGCGAGAGCTTTTTGCAGGAAAATTTTGATAGACGAATGGAATATGGGCATGAAATTCTATCGAATTATTACG
>Ga0209738_10000155_pt1 | contig 15630 bp, 14 predicted proteins | sample TergutNc150P5_FD_187289 | JGI IMG/M metagenome (GOLD analysis project Ga0209738, IMG submission 187289) | Nasutitermes corniger P5 segment gut microbial community from laboratory colony in Florida, USA - Nc150 P5 (SPAdes) (version 2) | ecosystem: Host-associated > Arthropoda: Insects >...
CGCTTCATGGAACGGAGAGATGGCATGACCTACCAGCCCTTCCCAGCATTCCGAGACTGGCCCGTCGATTTCGACCCCAGCGTCGTAGACGCCTACGCCGAACAGCTGCTGCGGGCCAAGGCCATTGCGACGCCGGAGGCCCTGAATGCGGCTCTGAGTGTCGCCCTGCGCTCGGCCGCCGTCGAGACTGGAGCAATCGAGGGCCTGTACACGAGCGACCGAGGCTTCACGCGTACGGTGGCGACCCAAGCGGCGGCATGGGAGTTGTTGGCCGATGAGCGCGGCCCCAATGTCCGCCGATCGATCAACGACCAGATTGCGGGCTACGAGTATGTGCTCGATGCGGTCACCCGGCAGCGTCTGCCCGAGATCACTGAGAACTGGATACGGGAGCTGCATACAACGATCTGCGCCAGTAAGGATACCTACCGGGTGTTCTTGGAGAGTCCCCGCGGATGGCAAGACCAGCCGCTACCCAAGGGCGAATACAAGCACTTCCCCAACAATCCGACAAATCTGGCAACGAACGAGATTCATGAATATGCGCCGGTACTGGACACACCAGAAGAGATGAGGCGGCTGCTCGAGCAACTGTCTACGCCGGAGTTCGAGGCTGCTCACCCGGTCATTCAGGCGGCATACGCGCATTACGCCTTCATTTGCGTCCATCCGTTCGCCGACGGCAATGGTCGCGTCTCTCGTGCCCTGGCGAGCGTCTTCCTGTATCGCAACCCAGGCGTGCCGCTCGTAGTCTTCTCCGATCAGCGTGATTCCTACCTGGACGCGTTGGGCGACGCGGACAAGGGCAACCCTCATCCTTTCGTACACTTCATCGAGCAGCGAGTAATCGACACGGTGAACCTCGTCGCACGTGCACTGACGACGGACGTCACCCATGACAACCCTGACGTAGCCGGCATCAGCTCGGTGGTTGCCTCGCTTAATCAACCTCTGTTGCTGGCTGGTGAGCGCTTGGTTCAGGTGTGCCTGCCTCGACTCCGCGCGGCCATCGACGCACTCCATCTTCCATCGCAGATTCGGATGACCATCACGGGACCTCATTCCCATTCAGCCTCTGTGAAGATCCCGCCGAGTTACACGCAGCTACCCGAGGGCGGCATCTGGATTCGAGCGAAGTTTCGATCCACCGATCAGTGGGTGCGCTCTGAAGTGGTCATGGCCGATGGGCCGGAAATGACGCCTCAACTCCTCATCATCCCAGATGATGACGCCGAGCCGCTTGCGGTTCGCCGCAGCGATATCGACCCCACCGAGACGATGTACCTCGATGCGTTGCTTGCTCAGTGGGCTGCAGGTGAGGCAAACCGGTTGGCGCACCGGTTGAACGAGGCCCTGACTCAGCAAGGTCACGCATGAACCCGCTGATTAGCCCAGCTGAATGATCTCGCCGCCGAAGAAGGACGCCTGGGCTGGGTCGTGGGTGATCAGGATCACATCCAAGCCGGCGATGCGATCGCGGACGTAGGCCATCACCTCGGGCAGCGCGTCGGCGTCGATGCCGGTGAAGGGCTCGTCCAGGGCGATCACCTCGGCGTCGGCCCGCAGCGCGCGCACCAGACAGACGCGGCGGCGCTGGCCGCCGGACAGAGCCGACACGGGGCGATCCCACGCGTCCGCGTCCAGACCGATTGCCGTCAGCTCGGCGCAGATCTCCGCATTGGTCGCCGGTCGCCGCGAGGTCAGACGGACGTTCGCGATCGCCGACAGGGGCTCGATCAGGCGGTCCTCCTGGAAGACTGCCGCCAGCGGGCGTCCGGCCACGCCCTCGACGCGTCCGGACGACGGCGCGAGCAGCCCGAGCACGACCTTCAGCAGCGTGGTCTTGCCCGCGCCGTTGGCTCCGGAAAGCTGCAGCACTCCCCCGCCGCCCGGCAGTTCGCCGGACACGCCCTCGAAGACCGCCGTCTCGGCATCCGGGTACACAAACCCGACATCCACAAGCCGAATCACCGGGCATACCTCCCGCCCAGCCAGCGTTGCAGCAGCCCCAGCAGCCACAGCACCACCCTCTCGCACACCACGGCCAACACGACAACCACGGCCGTCCACGCGAACAGATCGGCGGTCGACAAGAACAGCTTGGCCTCGTACAGCCGCTCGCCGATGCTCCCCGACGTCAGGCCGATCACCTCGGCGCTCACGCCGGCCTTCCAGGCCAAGCCCATGCCGACGCGCGCACCCGCGGTCAGGTACGGCATCAGTCTCGGCAAGGTGATCGCCCACCAGCGCCGCGACGCAGGCAGGTCATACACCCGCGCCAGATCGTCCAGCTTCGGGTCCCGCCGAGCCACACCCTCCTCGGCGTTGGCGTAGATCACTGGCAGCACCATGAGCCCCGAGACGGCCGCCGCCAGCCACGCGGGGCTGGCCCAGATCAGAATCAGGATGATCACGCTGACCACCGGCACCGACCGGATGACCCGGATGGGCACCCCGATCAGCGCGGCCGACCACGGCCCCAGGCTCGCCAGTCCAGCCAGCCCTAGCCCGACCAGGAACGCCAGGACGAAGCCGAGCCCGATCCGTCCCAACGTGAACCCGACGTTGGCCCAGAATGCCCCCGTCGGCAGCAGCTGTACCAGACGCACGGCCGCCTCGACCGGCGAAACCAGCAGCACCTCGTGGCCGATGGCCCAGGCGGCCACCTGCCACACCACGAGCCAGGCCACGATCGCAACGCCCGTGCGCAGCCACGGCGTGCCAAAGCCCCCCCACCGGGCGCGCGCGGCGTCCGGCGCACCAGATGAGGGGGCCAGGGACACTATTCGCTCCAGTAGAAGTCGTTGCCGGGCAGCGATCCGCCGACCGAGGCCGGATTGGCCGCGTACAGCACCTTGAGATAGCTGTCAACGGCGAGCTTCGCCGACTCGCCCGCCATGTACACCAGGTGGCAGCGCGGGATGGCCGACGCTGCGATCGCGGCACTCGGCACGATGCCCGCCTTCGCGATCAGCGCACCGGCCTGCGTCGGATTCTCCTCGGCGTACTCGATCGAGCTCTTGTACTCGCTCAGGAACGCCGCAAGCTCGGCACGGTGTCCGTCCGCCCAGGTCTTATTGACCACGAGCGCCCCGGTGACCAGCGGCGAATCCGGATCCGCGGTCGCCCACGCCTGCGTCAGGTCGATGACCGGCTTGATCGACGGATCCTTGGCCATGACGGTCGTGACGTACGGCTCGGGCAGGATCGCCACGCCCGAACTGGCCGCCACCAGGCGGCTGGCCACCTCGGATGCCTCGCTCAGGTAGTCGAGCTTGACGCCGGTGACCCCGGCCTGCGACAGCAGATGGTTGGTGACGTAGTCGGGTGTCGTCCCCTTGCCCGTCGACCAGACTGTCTGTCCGTCCAGGTCGGCCAGCGAGGTGATGGACGACGCCGGCGCCCCCTTGGCGACGACGTACAGCACCCCGAGCGTGTTGACGGCCGCCAGCTGCACCTGGCCGTTGGTCTTGGCGTACAGCACCGCCGCCAGGTTCACCGGCACGGTCGCAATCGGGACGGAGCCGGTGACCAGCTTCGGCGTGATCGCATCGGCGCTGCCGTACAACGACACATCGAACACCGCCGGGGTGCCCGCGGGCACCTCCTTCTGGGCGTCCATGAGCTGGGCCAGGCCCATGCCGGTGGGACCGTTCATGCCCGCCACGGCGACGTGCGCCGGGGCCGCAGGCGTGGCCTGGTCAGGCGAGGCATCCGCCGTCGCACAGCCGGTGGTGGCCAGTCCCAGGCAGATCAGGATCGCGCCGAGCGCGTGTGCCGCGCGGCCCCTCACCGGCCGGTCCCCGCGGGACGGAACGGCGCGTAGCTGGTGTGCAGCAGTTCGTGCGCCCGTGGCGAGTTGGGTTGTCCGTAGTAGTCGTCGTAGAGATGCAGCACGTCTGGGTTCTCCTGTGCCTTCCGGTAGGTGGATGTGCGGTCGATGTCGACGAGGACCTCTTGGCGACCCTTCAGCTCGTCGACCTCGTGGGGCGCCGGATTGCCGGCCCCCGAGATGCAGCCGCCCGGGCAGGCCATGACCTCGACCAGGTCGTAGCCGACGTCCTCGCCCGCGATCACGCGCTTGACGAGGTCGTCTGCATTGCCCAGGCCCGAGATGACAGCCACGCGCACCGTGGTGCCCCCGGCGGTGACCTGCGTGTGCTTGAAGCCCGCGAACCCGCGGACCTCTTCGAAATCGAGGTGATCGACCAGCGGCTCGCCGGTCAGCTTCTCGACGGCCATGCGCAGCGCCGCCTCGGCCACACCGCCCGACGCGCCGAACAGCACGCCCGCGCCGGTGACCCGGGAGTACGGCTCGTCGAACGTGGACGGCTTGACCTGGTGCGCGTCGATCCGCACGGTGTCGATGATCTCCAGGAACTCGTTGGTCGTCAGCACGGCGTCCACGTCGCGGATGCCGGCCGGGGCGAATTCCGGACGGGCCGCCTCGTACGTCTTGGCCAGGCACGGCACGATCGAGACGACGTACAGGTCGTCCAGGCTGACGCCGTACTTCTGCGCGAAGTGGCTCTTGACCGTCGCGCCCATCATCTGCTGCGGCGAACGGCAGCTCGACAGGTGCGGGATCAGCGCCGGGTAGCGCTTCTCGACGTGGTTGATCCAGGCCGGGCAGCACGACGTGAACTGCGGCATGACCCCGCCCGAGGCGACGCGGTTCAAGAACTCGGTCGCCTCCTCCATGATCGTGAGGTCAGCCGCGAACGAGAAGTCGAACACCTTGTCGAAGCCGAATTCGCGCATCAGCCCGGCGGCGAAGCCCGCCGCCTGGTCGAACGGGACGTCGAACTTGTGCGCCAACACCGAGCGCGGCGCCGGGGCGATGAAGCCCACGACCAGCTTGGTCGGGTCGTTGATCGCGGCAAACAGGTCGGGGCTGACGCGGCGGTAGTCGAGCGCACCGCACGGGCAGGCGGTGACGCACTGGCCGCACGAGACGCAGTCGGTCTCGATCAGCGGGCGTCCGTCCGACGTGCCCACGGCCAGCTGGCCGTCGCGGTACTGGTAGGCCAGCACGCCGACGCCCTCGACATCGGCGCACACCGCGATGCAGCGCCCGCAGGTGATGCACTTGTTCGGGTTGCGCAGGATGAACGGGTGGTCGCGCACGATCGGCTGGAACTTGCGCTGGTGCAGCGGCTCCTGGTAGCACACCTCGGCATGCGTGGCGGCCTGGCGCAGCTCGCAGTCGAAGCGCACCTTGCAGCCGCAGCGCAGGCAGCGTCCGGCCTCGGCCCGGGCCGTGGCCTCGTCGTAGCCGAGATCGACCTGGTCGAAGTTGGTGACGCGCTCGGCGATCTGCAGCTCCGGCATGCCGTGGCGGTCCTGCTTCGGGTAGCGCTGGAAGTCGGCGCGCGACAGGTCGGACAGCCGCCCGCGCGAGCAGTTGTACGGCTTGGGCTGCGGACGGACGTAGCCCTTAGTCACGAACTGGTCGATCGACCGGGCGGCCGCATGTCCGGCGGCCACGGCCTCGATCACGGTCGCCGGACCGGTCACACAGTCGCCTCCGGCGAAGATCTTCGTCTCCGAGGTCTCCAGCGTGCCGCCGTTGATGTCGATGTTGCCCCACTTGTCCAGGCGCACCGGCAGGTCGTTGTACAGGAACTGCGTGTTGGTCGACTGGCCGATCGCGCCGATGATCGTGTTCGCCGTCAGCGCGAAATCGCTGCCTTCGACGGGGATCGGACGACGCCGTCCCGAACGGTCGGGCTCGCCGAGCTCCATCTTCATGCACCACAGCTCCAGGCGGCCGTCCTCGCCCCGCGTGATGTGGTCGGGCGCGGTCAGGAAGACCATCTCGACGCCCTCGGCCATCGCGTCGGCCACCTCGCGAGCCTCGGCCGGCATCTCCTCCTGCGTGCGGCGGTAGACCAGACGCACGTGCGCGCCCTGGCGCAGCGCGGTGCGGCAGCAGTCGATCGCGGTGTTGCCGCCGCCGACCACGAGCACCTCGGCGCCCATGTCGGGCGCGGCGCCCTTGGCCACGGCCTCCAGGTAGTTGATGCCCAGCCAGACGCCGTGCGAATCCTGCCCGTCGATCTGCATGGGTGTGGCCCGCCACGAGCCGATGGCCAGGTAGGTGGCGTCGAAGTCGCGCTGCAGGTCCTCCAGCGTGATGTGCGTGCCCAGCGACTTGCCGCACTGGATCGAGATGCCCATCTGGCGCATCACGTCGATCTCGGCATCCAGCGTCGCCTTCGGCAGCCGGTACTCCGGGATGCCGTAGCGCATCATGCCGCCCGGGGCCGGCTGGCGCTCGAACACGGTGACGCTGTGGCCGGCGATCGCGCTGTAGTACGCGGCCGACAGTCCGGACGGACCGGCGCCCACGATCGCGATGCGCTTGCCGGTGGACGGCGCCAGTTCGGGCAGCCACGGCTCACCCTCGGCCATGTCGAGGTCGGCGGTGAAGCGCTTGACGTTGTTGATGGCCACCGGCTCGTCCACCAGGTTGCGCCGGCAGGCGTACTCGCACGGATGCGGGCAGACGCGGCCGCAGGCGCTCGGGAAGGGATTGTTGTCCTTGATGACCCGCAGGGCCGAATCGAAGTTGCCGTCCTTGACCAGGCCCAGGTAGCGCTGGATGTCGATGCCAGCCGGGCAGGTCTGCTGGCAGGGCGGCAGGCAGTCGGCGTTGTGGTCGGCGAGCAGCTGCTCCAGCCTGATCTGGCGGAACGCGTCGATCTGCGCGTTGTGCGTCGTGATCTGCATGCCCTCGCGCACGGGCGTCGCGCACGCCTTGACCGCGCGCTCGTCGTCCCCCACCTGCACCATGCACAGGCCGCAGTTGCCATGCGACTTCGACAGACGCACATCGTGGCACAGGGAAGGGATGCTGATGCCCTCCGTCGTCAGTGCCTCCAGAATGGACAGGTTCTCCAGAACCTCCAATGGGTGCCCATCGACCGTGACGCCGATGCGATTGTGTGACATGGATGCCCTTTCCGCTTGTCAGCCGAACCCGTCGCCGACGTCCAGGATACCGGAGCGGCCCTAGCACGCGCGAACACGGGGTACGAAACGACGGGCGGACAGACGGCCCTGTCGCGGCACTATTGGCGTCCGGACGCGCGCTCGGCACGGTAGAGTTTGGCGCATGGACAACTCAGACCTTTTCACTTGCATCGACCACGTCGCGCTGGCATATCCCAACCGTGAGGACGCGGTCGCGTTCTTCGTCAACACGATGGGCTGGCACTGCCTGCACACCGAGGAGAACGATGACCAAGGCGTGGCCGAGGCCATGCTGAGCCCGGTCGCCAACCCGGCCGTGACGGACACGAAGATCCAGATCGTCGCGCCGATCCGTCCGGACGCAACCGTCGCCAAGTGGCTGGAGAAGAACCGCCCGGGCCTGCATCACTTCGCCTGGCGGGTCACCGACATCGATGCCGTCTCGGCCGAGCTGCGCAAGCGCGGCGTCGTGCTGCTCTACGACGAGCCTCGCATCGGCACCAGCGGCTCGCGCATCAACTTCATGCACCCGAAGTACGCCAACGGCGTGCTCACCGAGCTGGTGGAGCCCAAGAAGTAATCGCCTAGAAGAGGCGGTCCTCGGGGTGGTCGAGGCCGCGCAGCGCGTCGTAATCCACCAGGACGCAGTCGATGTGCCGATCGACGGCCAGCGTGCGCGCCTGGGGCTTGATCTGCTGCGCGGCGAAGACCCCCTCGACATGCCCGAGCAGCGGGTCGCGGCGCATCAGGTCGAGATAGCGCGTGAGCTGCTCGACGCCATCGATCTCGCCGCGCCGCTTGACCTCGACGGCGATGTAGCCGCCATCGGCATCGCGTAGCAGCAGATCGACTGGACCGATCGGTGTCGGATACTCGCGACGCACCAGCGAAGACCCCTCGCGGATGGTTTCGGGATTCTCCGCGAGCAACGCCTGCAGGTGCGCCTCGACGCCGTCCTTCTGCAGGCCCGGATCGACGCCCAGATCCTGCTCGTAGTCGTGGAAGATCTGCCCCAGGCTGATCTGCAGCCGATCGGTTCCGCTGCCCACGACGTCCCAGACCTGCGTGAAGCCGGCGTCCGCCTCGTCCGGATCCGGTTCGCGAACGCTCAACGTGCACGGCGGGCTCATCCAGTTGAGCGGCTTGTACGCCCGGTCGTCGGCGTGGATCGACACCGAATGGTCGGCCTTGACCAGAATCAGCCGGGTCGCCAGCGGCAGGTGCGCCGTCAGCCTTCCCGCATAGTCGACCTGGCATTCGGCGATCACGATCCGCATGGCCTCCACCCTACCGGCCGAAACCAGAACGGCCGGCGGGCCGACGCGCTAGACTCGTCCGCCGTGGCACATGGCAAGAGCAAGTACGCGCGCCCGTTCCGGCCTCTGCACGTCAACTCGGCCAGCGTGGAGAAGATGGACGGCACGTGGATCGTCAAGACGGTGCGTGCGGGCACCTCGATCAAGACCTACACGTGCCCCGGCTGCCAGGGCATGATCGCCCCGGGCGAGCCACATCTGGTCGCCTGGCCCGCCACCCCGCCGATCGGGTCGAGCACCACGATCGAGCACCGGCGGCACTGGCACCCCGACTGCTGGCGCCTGCACCACTGAGCCAGGCTCAGCCGACCGTGATCGAGGTGACGTTGATCGGGTGCAGCGGCGTCTGGGAGTTTCCGGACGTGTCGCCGTCCTTGGCCGCGATCGCGTCCACCACCGACATCGAGGCCGCGGACACGGTGCCCAGCACGTCGTAGCTCGGCGGCAGGCTCGGCGCATCGGCCAACATGATGAAGAACTGGCTGCCGTTGGTGTTCGGCCCCGCGTTGGCCATGGCCACCGTGCCGCGCGTGTATTTCTCGTTGCCGGAAAGCTCGTCAGCGAAGCTGTAGCCCGGGCCGCCCGTGCCCGTGGCCGTCGGGTCGCCGCACTGCAGCACGAAGCCCGGCACCAACCGGTGGCACTTCGTGGCGTCGAAGTAGTGCTGCTCGGCCAGCGACACGAACGAGTTGACGGCGCACGGCGCGCCCGACCGGTCGAACGTCATGTTGATCACGCCGTCACCGGTGGTCATGGTGACGTTCACCGTGCCGGTGTTCGACGCCGAGGTGGACGGCGGCTTGACGGCCTTAGCGGCATTCCCCGCCGCCGGATACGCGCACGTCACCGTGCCCGCGGCCGCGCTGGACGACGAGGGCGCCGCCGACGAAGCCGAGGACGCCGCACTCGTCGTCGGGGATGGCGTGCTCGGCGTGCCCTGCGAGCATCCGGCCAGCGTCACCGCCGTCAGGATCGCCAGCGCCGCCGCGCCCGTCGTGCGTGCCATGCTGTGTCGTGCCATGTCGGGCCTCCTCAAGGTCTGCCAGCCTTCATTCTAAAGGCGCAGACCCCGCGACCCGTGCACCAGAACAGCGCAGAGTTCTTGCGGGCATAGCCCGGCGCGCCCGAAGCGCTCATGCATCACCCACGCGACTACGCCACAGACAAGACTGACCACCAGCAGTGCCACAAGAGCGCCCGTCGAGACTGCTCCGCCGCAACCACATCAATGCTTGCGTCTGAAACGATATCTGCCAAGAGCGGAAGCCTGTGAGTCTCCACGTTCCGGCGGTCACTTCACGCAACCGCAGGACCGCCTACACTGGCGCCATGGTGAAGCTGACGCGGATCTACACACGCACAGGCGACGAGGGACGCACGCGGCTGGCCGACAACGCGGAGGCGTCCAAGACCGACCCGCGGCTGGATGCGTACGGCAGCGTGGACGAGGCGAACTGCGCGCTGGGCGTGGCGCTGGCGCTGCCGGACGTGCCCGCCGACCTCGCGCAGGTGCTCGGGCTGATGCAGAACGAGCTGTTCGACGTGGGCGCCGACCTGGCCACGCCGATGCGCGGTGACCTGCCGTACCAGCCGGTGCGCGTGGAGCAGGCGTCCATCGATCGGCTGGAGGCCTGGTGCGACCGGTTCAACGCCGACCTGGCACCGCTGGCGTCGTTCGTCCTGCCCGGGGGCTGTCCGCTGGCCGCCCAGCTGCACGTCGCGCGCACGCAGGTGCGCCGGGCCGAGCGCGCCGCCTGGGCCGCCGCCGAGGCGTACGGCCTGGACGACGAGACGGACGACTCCCCCGCCGGCACCAACGCCCTGGCGATCCGATACCTCAACCGGGCCTCCGACCTGCTGTTCATCCTGGCCCGGTGCGCCAACCGGGCCGCGGGCGTGGACGAGGTCTGCTGGACACCCCAGGCCGGGCGCTGAGATTCACCCCTTGATGCCGGTCAGGCTGACGCCCTTGACGATGTAGCGCTCGAAGATCACGAACAGCACGATCATCGGCAGCGACGCCACCATGTTGGCGGTCATGGGCATGACGTAGTCGATGGTGTACGTGCCGGCGAACGTCGGGATGCCGATTGGCAGCGTGAACATGTCCCCGCTCATCGTCGCCAGCAGCGGCCACAGGTAGTTGTTCCAGCTGGCCGTGAACGAGAAGATGCCGACGGTCACGAGCACCGTCTTCGACAGCGGCAAGATGATGTGGCCGTACACGCGCCAGTAGCCCGCGCCGTCGATGGTGGCGGCCTCGATCAGCTCATCGGGGATGCGCCGCATGAACGACACCATGATGATGAAGTTCATCGACACGGCCACGTTGGGCAAGATGAGCCCCGCGAACGTGTTGATCAGGTCCAGCTTGTTGGCCGTCAGGAACAGCGGCACCACCATGGCCTCGACCGGGATCATCAGACCGAGGATGAAGTACACGTAAAAGACGGTGGCGCCCCGGAACTTGATCTTGGCGATCGCGTACGCGGCCATCGGCGAGATGACCAGCGTCAGCACCGTCGACAGCACGGCGACGATCAGGCTGTTGACGAACCAGGTGGGCACACCCGACGCCAGCAGCACGCGCGGATAGTTCTCCAGTGTGTACGGCGGCAGGAACCAGGCCAGCACGTTGCTGACCCCCTCGCCCTCATGCTTGAGCGAGACGGCCAGCGACCACAACAGCGGCAACAGGAACAGGATGGCCAGCGCGACGGTGAGCACCGTCAGCACCCAGCCGCCGACGCCCGTGTGTTTCTTCATGATGCATCACCCCGGTTCTGCACCCGCAGCTGCAGCAGCGAGAACACCAGCAAGATGATGAACAGGGCGTACGACATCGCGGAGGCATACCCCAGGTTGTCCTTGCCGAAGCCAGTGTCGTAGACGTACTGCACAAGGGGCCGCGTCGACACCCCCGGCCCGCCGTTGGTGATCAGCCGCACCTGCCCGAACACCTTGAACGAGGCGATCACCTGCAGCAGGAACACCAGCCAATGCGTGCGCGACAACAGCGGCAGCGTGATGGAGAACAGCTGGCGCACCTTGCTGGCGCCGTCCACCTCGGCGGCCTCGTAGACCTCGTCCGGAATCTCCTGCAGCGCGGCCAGATACAGAAGCATTGAGAATCCGACCGTCCACCACACGGTCGTCAGCGCCAGCGTCACCCAGGCCAGGTTCTTGCCGATGATCCACTGCGGCTCATCGCCGGGTGGTATCAGCCCGATATCGTGCAGCAGTTCGTTGATGAATCCCATGCGCGGGGAGCCCAGGTAGATCGCGATGTACGAGATCACCGACACCGACAAGACGCTCGGGATGTAGAACGCCGAACGCGCGAACTTGCGGATCTTGGTCGCCCGGTTCGCCAACAGCGCCAACACGATCGCCGTCACGATCAGCAGGGGCACCGTGATGACGACGAACTTGGTCGTGTTGCCGAGCGCGCCCCAGAAGTATTTGTCGTGGAATGCCCTCGTGTAGTTGGCCAGGCCGACGAAGCTCTGCTTGCCCATCAGCCCCCACTTGTAGAAGCTGACATAGACGCCCTGGAACACGGGCCAGATGGTGAACACGGTGTACAGCAGCCCGAACGGAGCCATGAACAGCAGCGCCGTCCCCAACCCCCGATGTCGTCGCTTCGGGTTCATCCGTCACCCTCCCTTCTGGCCCGTGCCCGGACCGGTCACGACAGGTCGGCCTGCATCTCGGAGACCATGTTGTCGATCGCCGAGGTGGAGTCCTTCTGGTCGTTCCAGATGGCGTCCAGGTTCTGGATCATCGTGTCCTTGAGGGCGTAGAAGTTCTCGTTGTGCGGCGGCAGCACCGCCAGGTTCTTCTCTTCCAGGTATTCGCTGCGGTACGGCATCGCGAGGTACTCCTTGCTGCCCGTGACAGTGGAGCTGGCCGGGATCTGCCCCGAGCCGGCCCACGTCAGTGCGCCCGTCGACGACACGTAGTTGATGAAGTCGACGGCTGCCTGCGTGTCCGAATCCGACCGCTTCGAGTTGGTCGGGATGACCAGCGTGTGCGAATCGGCCCACGCCGCCTGGCTTCCGTTGAACAGCGACGGGAAGATCTGCGGTGCGAAGTCGAGCCCCTGCGTCTGCTCGAACGCGCCCGTGGCCCAGGTGCCGCCGAACAGGAACGCCGCCTTGCCGTCCTGGAACATCTTCTGGTGGTCCTGGATGCCCGGCTGGATGTAGCCGTCGGTGTACAGGCTGTGCAAGAAATCGGCCGCCTTGACCGCCGTCGCCTTGTCGAGCGTGATGGTAGAGCCATCGTCCGACACGATCGGCGTGCCGCCCATCTGGAAGTACGTCGCCCACCAGACGCGGTACGGATCGTCGCCCTGCTGGGTCAGCGCCAGCGCAGTGTTCCCGTCGCCGACGACGGGCTTCAGCTTCGCGAGCATGCTCAACAGGTCGGACGAGCTCTTGATCGTCACCTGCCCCTCGGAGTTGACGGGGATGCCCGCCTTGTCCATGTACGCCTTATTGACGAACATGATCTCGGCGTGCGTGTCCAGCGGGATGGCGTAGTGCTTCCCGTCAAACGTCACCCCCGCCTGCGACGCGTCCGGGTAGTTGCCCCACTGCGTGCCGGCCACACTCGTGTACGTGTCGATGGGTTGCACGATGCCCTTGGCCACCAGCTCGGGCAGCTTCGACATGTGCGAGACACCGATGTCGGGCCCGTTCCCGGTGGCAACGGCCGTGGTCAACTTGGTGTAATAGTCGGCCCACACCAGCATGACCGACTGCACCTGCTTGGGTGGGTTGGTTGCGTTGTATGCGGCGATGATCTTGTCCATGTACGCGCCGTCACCGCCCGAGAACAGCGACCAAAACACCAGCTTGTTGGGGTCGGTCTTCACATTCTGGGGATTGTTGACGGTGCCGTCGGAGTTCAGGCCGACGTCGGGCGTGCCGGTCGCTGTGCTGGCGCCGCCGCCGGTGCCACAGCCGGTCAGGGCCAGCACCGCGCTGAGCGCCACGGCACAGATCAGGGTATTTCTGGTTCTCATTGGGTTTTCTCCTTTACTCGGTTGTGGATCACATGGTGTGGTCGATCAGATCGTTGATCGCCTTGATCTGGGCGGGATCGCACTTGGGTTCGCGCGCGTACGTCAGCAGGCCGTTAGTCTCCTGCTCGACGTCGTACAGCTGCGTGTAGCAGAAGCCGACCACGGCCTGCGATGCGCCGATGGCCCTGACCAGCCGGTCGTACTGCGCCACGAACTCGTCCGCACTGTCCGCCCGCGTGTAGCCCCAGCCGTCCACGTCGGCGATGTCGAAGCCGATGCCCCCGAATTCGGACAAAACGATGGGGACACCCTCGTCGACGAAACCGCGGGCGTACACGCTGCGGGCGTACGGCACGGGTGTCAGGATCTGTGCGCGCGTGCTCAGATGCCGGACGAACGTGTCGAACCGTCCCTGCTCGTCTGGGCCGCCGTGCCGGTAGAAATGCACCGTGCACAGGTCGGACTGCGTGTGCTCCCAGCCGTCGTTGGAGACCACCAGCCGCGTCGGGTCCAGCGCGTGGATCAGGTGGTACAGCGCCAGGGAGTAGCTCTGCTGGCGCGCGTCGGTCGCGATGCCCGTGGCACCCCAGCTCTCGTTGAGCGGCACCCAGGTGAGGATGCAGGGATGGTTGAAGTCGCGCGCGATGATCTCGGGCCACTCGCGCACCGCCATCGTCACGGCCCGCTCGCCGAAGGCCGGCGCCGCCGCGCACTCGCCCCAAACCAGGAATCCGAGCGTGTCGGCCCAGTACAGGAAGCGCGGATCCTCCACCTTCTGGTGCTTGCGGCATCCGTTGAATCCCCGGCGCTTCGCCGCCTCGATGTCGGCGCGGAAGGCTTCGTCGTCCGGGGCCGTCCACAGACCACCCGGCCAGTACCCCTGGTCGAGCACGAGCTTTTGGTAGTACGGACGGTTGTTCAGCAAGACCATGCCGTCAACCGCCTCGACCTTGCGCATGCCGAAATACGAGCGCACCACGTCCTGGGTCTGCCCGCCGCGGCGCACCGTCACCACGACATCGAACAGGTGAGGCGCCTCGGGTGACCAGCATCGACCCTGTTCGTGGAAGCTGCCGTTGAGCACCTGTCGCCCGAACACCTCCAGGCGGCAGCACCCGCTGCGTCCGGGCAGGCGCACCGTCTGTTCGGCCACCGGCTCACCGGCGAACGACACCGCAACATCCAGCTCCGCACCCGCGACAGGACCTGCCAGCTCGTAGCCGATGCCTACCTCGCCCGCATCCACGTCCGGGGTGAACCGCAGCGCCGCGATGTGCGTATCAGCCACGGGCTCCAGCCACACGCTCTGCCAGATGCCGGTGCACCGGCTGTACCACACTCCGCGCGGGCGCAGCTGCCAGAACTGCTTGCCGCGGGCGATCTGCTCGTCGGTGGACGGATCCTCGACCTTCACGACCACCGTCTCGCGCCGCCATGTCAGCTGCTCGGTGATGTCGAGGCTGAACCCGGTCTGGCCGCCGACATGCTCACCGACCAGCTGGCCGTTGACGTAGACCCAGGCGTGGTAGTCCACCGCCCCCAGGTGCAGCAGCACGCGCTGATCGCGCCAGTCCGCCGGCACCTCGAACGCACGCCGGTACCACACGACATCGTGGAAGTCCGGGCAGCCGATCCCCGACAGGGCGCTCTGGAACACGAACGGCACCTCGATCGTCATCGCAAGCTCGTGCCCGCCCGCGCACCAGCGTTCGCGCTCCCCCACGGCGTCGTCGTCGAACCCGAACCCCCAGGGGCCGTTGAGGCTGAGCCAGCGCTCGCGCACGCACTGCGGTCGCGGATATTCGGGACGGTATACGGCGTGCCCCCTTCGTGGACGACATCGTTCGGCACGGGCGGCACTGACCACCGTACGCAGCGGCCGGTGCGGTGTATATACCAGATCTATGTAGAAATCCCCACGCGTCCCGCGCCCACGGCCCGGCTGCTACCGTGAGCTACGTGGCGAGGTCATCGACGCGAGGCGGGCAGGCATGACGATCCCCCTGTACAAGCAGATCCAGCAGGACATCTTCCGCAAGATCGCCACGGGCGCCCTGCGCGAGGGCGATTGGGTGGCATCGGAATCGGAGCTGGCGACGCAGTGGCTGGTCAGCCCCATCACCGCTCGGAACGCGCTCAATGGCCTGGTCGACCAGGGTCTGGTGCGCCGCGTCCGCGGCAAGGGGACGTTCGTGATCCACAGCCCCTTCTCGACGCCGCCGTCCGGACGCACCAACGCGGCCATCGCAGCCGTGCTGCCCACGATGGCCACGCGCGTCGAACAGAGCTATCTGGTGCTGCTGGAACAGC
>Ga0209738_10000156_pt1 | contig 15622 bp, 11 predicted proteins | sample TergutNc150P5_FD_187289 | JGI IMG/M metagenome (GOLD analysis project Ga0209738, IMG submission 187289) | Nasutitermes corniger P5 segment gut microbial community from laboratory colony in Florida, USA - Nc150 P5 (SPAdes) (version 2) | ecosystem: Host-associated > Arthropoda: Insects >...
AGCAGTAATTGACTTGGATGGCACGCGCCCATTTATTTCAAGTTCATCGGGTTGGGCAAAAATGCCGGCTGATTGGCAAGGTTCTTATCCCGACAATAAGCCAGCCGGCGTATATAGCGGCGGACCTTATTCGTGGAAAGATCCGAAATATTATTATCGCTTAGCGGACACAGCAAAAGATTGGGTGTTTAAGGATGAAACAGGTATTCCTTCTTTACCGCCTGTAAATACATTGAAAAAAATTATTCCCAATCATTCATGGGATACTTCGTTGCCGTTCCCGTTCAATCATACGTGGGGCTATCATGATGCCTGCACCGGTGCAGCGATGTACGATAAATACAATGATGAAATGATAGCGCGCTACGGCAAATCAATGGATTTGGACAGCTTTGACAATAAAATGCAATTGATGAATGCAACCGGTTATCAGGGAATTTTTGAAGCAGCTAATTCGCGAATTAGCGCTACCGGCGGCGTAATGCTTTGGAAGTTGAATCCGGCTTTTCCAAGCGTAGTGTGGCAAATTTACGATTGGTACTTGATGCCCAATGCCGGATATTATTTTATTAAAAATGCCTGCGAACCGCTGCATGTGCAATTTAATCAGCGCGATTCGAGTATTGCTGTTATCAACCGTACAAGATTTACGGCAAATGATTTAACAGCAACAGCGCAAATTTTTTCTATTGACGGGAAAAAGATTTTTGAAAATTCGGGTAGCGTAAAGTCCATTAATTATGATAGCTCTGCTATTGCATTATCTATTAAAAACATTTTGCGGCAGCATCCCGAATTTAATTTTATCCTCCTTAGTTTGAAAAATAATAAGGGAGAAATTATTTCTAAAAACATTTATTGGACGGCAAAAGGCAACGATTATCGCGCATTGAACAACATGACGCAAGCAACATTGCAAGCCAAGATAGTAAGTTCCGTAACGGAAGGCAATGAGAAAGTTTTAAAGATAAACGTAAAAAATACCGGTAATCAAATAGCATTTTTTACACGCATGCAATTGATGCAAGAAGAAGAAATAACGCCGAGTTTTTGGAGCAATAATTATTTTACGCTTTTGCCAAATGCGGAAGAAACGCTTACTCTTCGTGTGCCGCTTACCTCTTGCAAAAGCGCAGAACCGCTACGCATAGACGTTTCGGGATGGAACGCAAAGACAATGAGTGTTGAAATAAAATAGAATGAAATTAAAGTTCTCACTGTTTATGATTGCAATATATCCTACCTAAGAAAGAATTTGAAGTAAGGTATGGAAAAAAGTAAAAAATGAAAGGTCGCTATAAGCGACCTTTGTGTTAGTCCATTAATCAATTCTTTTCTTTCTTCTGTCCTACATTACTTTTTTTCTTCTTTTTTGTTGCAATGGGTTTCGCCGTTTTTTTCTTCTTGGTATCCGATTTTAAAACCCAATCATAATCCAATTGCCGCCTATCCAAATTTGCCGAAACTACTTTTATCCAAACTTTATCGCCCATCTGAAACCTACGTCCCGTGCGGCTTCCGACAAGCATGTAATCGGTTTCTACAAATTTAAAATCATCGTAGTTACTCAAATTTTGAATGCTTACCAAGCCCTCGCATTTCTGTTCAATCGTTTCTACCCAAAAACCAAATTCCGCCACACCGCTGATGATACCTTCAAATTCTTCTCCCAAAAATTGTTGCATGTATTCTACTTGCTTGTACTTGTTGGCAGTGCGTTCCGCATCCATTGCGGCACGTTCCTGTTCACTGCAATGTCTGCATTTCTCTTCCAAATGCTTATCCATAATGGGATGTTCTACTAAACAACTTTCAATAATTCTATGCACCAATACATCGGGATAACGGCGAATGGGCGAAGTAAAATGGCAATAATTTTTAAATCCCAAACCATAATGCCCAATGTTGTTTGTCGAATAAATTGCCTTCGCCATAGTGCGAATGCCAAGCTGTTCAAGTACATGCTGCTCGGGCTTCCCAAGCGCATTGGCGAGCATTTCGTTGAAACTTTTTGCAACAGTTTCAGGCGTAGAAATGTCGAAATGATAACCGTATTTTTTAGCAAACAGAATAAAATTTTTCAATTTTTCTTCATCGGCTTGGTCGTGAATGCGGTAAGGGAAAGGTAATTTTTTATTATCGATTTTTATACTTGCTGCATACGCGGCAACATACTTGTTTGCCAATAACATTAACTCTTCCACCAACTGATGAGAAGGTTGGCTTTCTTTAATTTCAATGCCAATCGGCTTTCCTTTTTCATCTAATTTAAAACGAACTTCTTCCGAAGAAAAGTTAATAGCGCCTGCTGAAAACCGCTCGCTACGCAGGTTTTGCGCAATATGATTAAGCAATAAAATTTCATCTTTATACAAACCATTCTCCTCATCAATGATTTGCTGCACATCTTCGTAAGTAAATCTTTTGTCGGAATGAATAATGGTTTTGCCAATCCAATGCTCTTTTACTTTACCATTTTTATTCATTACAAAAACAGCCGAAAACGTGAGTTTGTCTTCATTCGGACGAAGCGAACATAGTACGTTTGAGATATGTTCCGGCAACATTGGCGTTACTCTATCGGGAAAATAAACAGATGTGGCGCGGTGATAAGCCTCTTTATCCAACGCAGTTTCCGGCGTTACAAAATAGCTTACATCGGCAATGTGCACGCCCACTTCGTACCAAGTATTGGTCAGTTTTTTTATAGAAATAGCATCGTCAAAATCTTTTGCATCAACGGGATCAATAGTAAATGTAAGTGTCTTACGGAAATCTTTTCTTTTTGTAATTTCTTTTTTAGAAATTTTTTCGGGTAAGGCATTTGCTTCTTCCATTACGGCATCTGGAAATGCAGTGTTGAAGCCATTTTCCGCCAATATACCATTCATAGCAAAATTATTTTCGGCTTCGGCATCTACCACAGAAATTACTTCGCCCGTAGGTTTCTTTTTATTATTCGTCCATTCTACCAAGCGAACAAGCACTTTGGACTTATCTGGAATCTTTACGATGCTCTTATTTTTGGGAATATAAAAGTCCGGCATCGGTTTTTCACTTGATGGCGTAAAGAATGCAAAAGTGTCTGAAATGCTGATGACGCCTATAAATTCAGTTCGTTTACGCTGCAACACTTCTATAATTCTGCCTTCTTTTCTTCCGCTGGAAGTATTATGTTTTATGACTTTCACAAGTACCATATCGCCGTCCAGCGCAATGCCCATATCTTGCGGGCGCACCAGCACATCTCTTTCTTCAGGATTGTCGGTAACAATATAACCGATTCCGCTGCGAGTTACATCCAGCCTGCCTTTCAGCTCAACATGAATGTGATTCTTAGTAGCTATATGTTTATTCTTTTTGCTTTTTTTCTGTTGCGATTTATTTTTGTTCATAATTATTTATTGAATTGAGAAACAAAATTTTTTATCGAATTATCAAATTTCTCCTGTTCATTAAAAAGAAAAAATATTTCCATCGGCAGCAAATATACGGGTACTTTGGAAAGCGCATTAGCAAAGGTTTTCAGCTTGACGGCATCTTTTTCAGTTGTGATAATAATTGTCTTTTTACTGTTTGCCTGATACGCCGCAACGATTTTTTGAATATCGGAAACCGTGTAATGATGATGATCTGCAAATTTTATTTCGTCAAAATTTTTGTCGAAAGATGCAATATAATTTCTCAAAGCAGTCGCATTGGCAATGCCGTGAACCAATAAATAATGTGTACTGTTATTTAAAATAAATTCTTCCGAATTGCTGATGTGGTAAGGATTTCCGTATTTGATTGCCGTAAAAAAAACATCTTGATTGGTTGGATTTATATAATTCGTGATTTTCGCTCTATCGTCATTCGATAAATCGGCAGGACATTTTGTAACAACAATCATATCCGCTCTTTTGGCGGAACATCTTTGGTCGCGCAATGTTCCGGTCGGCAAAAAATAATCTTTATAAAAAGGCTGTGTAAAATCGGTAAGTAAAATATTCAGTCCCGCCGCAATTTTTCTATGTTGCAACGCATCATCTAAAATAATGGTTTTTATGTCGGGTTTCAAATTTAATAATTGTCGCACGGCATTCACTCTATCTTCGCCTACGCAAACATTTACGTTGGGAAATTTACTGTGAAATTGCATCGGCTCATCGCCGATTTCATCATTGGTTGTTTTATTATTTGCCGGAAAAAATCCTTTCGTTTTTCTTCTGTAACCCCTGCTAATCGTGGCTATCCGACTGTTTTGTGATAACAATTTTATCAAATATTCGGTCATCGGCGTTTTGCCGGTACCGCCAACAGCAATATTTCCAACACAAATTATCGGTAAATTGAAACTTGTAGAATGAAGTATTTTTTTGTCGAATAAAAAATTGCGAATATGAACAATGCAGCCATAAACAATAGCAATGGGAAATGAAAGGATTTTTAATAAAAAGAAAATAATATTTTTAAAATTCATAAATCGCGTACGGCGTTATACAATAGTTTAAAGGTATATCAAATTGGTGAACATCGGTGATTTCTTCAACAGGCGGAAAATAACTGAAACCGATTTTTACGATAGTTGCACAACAGTCTTGCAAAAATTTATCGTAATATCCCTTTCCATAACCTACGCGAAACCCTTTGCTGTCGCAGATTACAAACGGAACAAAAATGATGTTAATATATTTGGAGGCAATTATTTTTCCGGTTACAGGCTCGATTATTTTATATTTATTTTTTCGATAAGCTGTTTTTTCATCTACCAAAATTGCCAGCATTTCATTTGCAGCAAAGTTGATTTTCGGATATGCAATTTGTACATGCGGCATTTCATTTCGAAGATAATTTGAAAAAAGAAAAGTATCCGGTTCGTTTCTTTCTTCCATCGGAAAATAGCTCATCAAAATTCGAGCATCGTCAAAAGGCAGATGCAGCAAGCGTTCCAGCAATGAATTATCTAATTCCGATTTTTCTTGAGAAGATAAATTCATTCTCCTTTCAAGATATATTTTCCGTAATTCTTGCTTCGTCATTTATACCGGTCTTTCAAAAAAAGAGAAAATAGTGGTGCCGTAATTTCTTTGAAAACTATAACCTTTAAACTCTTTGTAATCGTTACGCGGCGTATGTTCCAGCACAAAATAGCCGGCATCTGAAATCAAATTTTTCTCCATAATTATCTTAGGCAACTCGTCAATCGCACCTAAGGCATAAGGCGGTCCGGCAAAAATAAAATCAAATTCATCATCGCAATTTTCAAGAAAAGAAAATACATCCATCCGAAACACGCGTGCCTGCTGTATTTGGAGTAAATTGATATTTTGTTGAATAAAATTTTGCATCGTGTTGTCCTTCTCCACTATCGTCAAATCAGCTGCTCCGCGCGAGGCAAGTTCGTAGCTGATAGCGCCCGTTCCGCCGAACAAATCAAGCGTTTTAATACCTTCAAGGTTCATTCTGTTTTGTAAAATATTGAATAAACCTTCTTTCGCAATGTCCGTAGTAGGGCGCGTATAAGGCATTTTCGCAGGCGGATTAATTTTTCTTCCACCAAACTTTCCCGATATAATTCTCATTATGCATATTTAAAAAATGGAACGAAAAAGTGTGCCGGATGTTCGCTAAAATTATCTTTTAAGAAATCACCGTTTTCGAATGTATCAACATCAATATTTTGAATGTATTTGTAAATTTCTTTGTAGGCGGTGGAATCTCCGTCAATCAATCCCGACAGCGTAACCACACATAAAGAAACGCTGGTATTCAGCTGCCTCACGGCATTCAAGCAATAATAAACGACATCGGTTCCGGAAGAAAAATATACGGTATTTACAAATTGCAATTTACTGTTTTTAATCGCGGTTATTATAAAATGATTCGGATAAAAAATCAGCAACAATTGCAATTTATCGTCATTGGAATAGTCGGGCAAGCGCGTAATTATTTCATAGTATTTGTGCGAATCTTCGGCATTGGGAAACGCAGCGTGCAATGCATTCCATTTCGATTCATCTACTAAAAACGGAATGGCACAAAGGTCATTTTTACATAATAATTTTTTTTGCGGAGACAAATCATTCTCTATAAAATCGTAAATAAAATCATTAATGGATTCATCATAAAAACTTGCCGGAATGTACCGGGCATAAGCATTTCCCCAAATAATTTTCGTATATTCATAATCTTGTTTCAAGATTAAAGACTGCTCTTTTATCTGCAATAAAACAGCATCGAAATTATCGTTAGCACCAAAACCGTAAAATTCAAAATTTCTACTTGCAGTTTTATCCTTATCGGAAGCGCTCAACGCTATGTATGCGTTACCCGCTTCGATATGAAGAAAATAATTGGAAGCATTCCTTTGTTGTACATCAAAAATTTTCTGCAACATAATTCAATTAACGATTCTGTTTGCAATGTTACGAAACATCGAGGGTAATTGTTTAACTTTGAAAATAATTCAAAAAAATAAACAGTTTATAATGACAAAACTAAGCGTAAACATCAATAAAATCGCGGTATTGCGCAATAGTCGCGGCGGCAATAATCCCAATGTAACGCAGGCGGCAATGGATGCGCAGCGTTTTGGTGCAGACGGAATTACGGTGCATCCGCGCCCTGATGAGCGGCATGTTCGTTACAGCGACGTGCGCGAAATAAAAAAAATTATTTCAACGGAATTTAATATTGAAGGCAATTGCAGCGAGCAGAAATTTGTAGATTTGGTATTGGAAGTAAAACCTCAACAGGTAACGTTGGTGCCGGATGCTGCCGGACAAATTACCAGCAATCACGGCTGGAACACCATTGTTCATCAGGATTATTTGAAAGAAATGGTGCGGATTTTTAAGAAAGAAAATATCCGCGTAAGCATTTTTGTTGATCCTGTTTTGGAGATGATAGATGCTGCAAAAACAACCGGAACGGACAGAATTGAATTATATACAGAAGGCTATGCAACAGCGTATGTAACGGATAAAAATAAAGCGATAGAAAAATATAAAATTGCGGCGGAACGCGCTCATGGCTTAGGTTTGGGCATTAATGCCGGGCATGATTTGGATTTGCACAATTTGAAATTTTTTAAAGAAAATATTCCTTATTTGGATGAAGTATCCATTGGTCATGCGCTGATTTGCGATGCACTTTATCTGGGTTTTGAAAATACTATTCAGTTGTATCAACGACAACTGAAAGAGTAGTACGATAAATTTATTTTTACTTGAAATTTTTAAAAAATAAGATAATACTGCGCTTGCGCAAAGCTGCAAAAATAGTTACCATTGTTTTTGCTTCGTTGATAGCGTTGTATGTTGTTGCGTGGATAGGCGTATCTTGGTATATAAATGCTCACAAAACAGAATTGCTGCAAAAAATATCCGCACAAGTTAGCGATAAAGTAAACGGAAATTTTCATATTGAGGACATACAACCCGCGCTGTTAAAAGGTTTCCCGAGCATTGCCGTTGAATTAAAAGGTATTAGTTTAAGCGATAGTTTGTATTCGTTACATCATCAAAATTTAATAGAGATACAATCGGTTTATATCAAAGCAAATATTTTTTCTTTATTGACAGGGCATCCGAAAGCCGCCAAACTGACGTTGGAAAATGGGCGATTTTATTTGTTTACCGATAGTAGCGGATATAGCAATGATTATTTATTGAAATTAAAAAATAAAAATAATCATAGCAAAAATGCAGACCTCAATTTTGACAATTTTGCTATTGAAAATTTTACGATTGATATAGAACATCCGGGTAAACAATTACTTTTTTTGATTAAAAACATGAAGGGTTATATCCACTCAAACGTTGATGGTATGGACATTTTAGCCGATTCGAAATTGCATGTAAAACAGTTGGCTTTTAATTTGGCAAAGGGCGGATACCTTACCAATAAAGATGTGGAAGCAAAATTTCATTTAACCTATAACGGCAATAAAAAGTTGTTGCAAATGTTGCCGCAAAAAGTAAAAATCAATAAAACGAATTTGCTGATAGGCGCTGATTTTGACTTTGCAAAAAATCCTTCCACGTATGCTTTAAATATCAGCGTGGAATCAATTAATTTTCGCGAAGCCGCGTCAATAGTGCCTCGTAACGTTTCCGAAAAATTGCAGCGCTTCGATTTTAAGAAAAATATTCCAATTAAAGTAACGGTAACCAACGGGCATCTTACAGGAGCCGATGATCCGATTGTTTATGCTTATTTAACATCGAAAGACAACGATTTTATTACGCCGGTCGGCGAGTTTCAACATGCAAATTTCAATGCTTCCTTTGATAATAATATTGTTGCCAATCGCCCGCACGGCGATGATAATTCGCAAATCATATTAAATTCGTTTGCAGCATCCGTCAATGGCATTCCTGTTACAATACCCAATCTTCACGTGTCGAATTTGATTAATCCTGTTATGGATTTTCATTTTATTTCCGCCTTTTCCGTTGAGCGTTTAAATACAATTTTCGGCAATACTTTTTCGTTTAAAAAAGGACAGGTAAATATCAATCTCACTTATCATGGCGGGATAGATGCAAAGGATAGTTTGCCGCATAATTTAACGGGTATTATTCGCTTGCAAAACGGGGCATTTTCCTACGTTCCGCGTACCCTTGAATTTAAAAACGGCAATGCGAATTTGTTGTTTAAAAATAATGATTTGATATTGCAAAATGCAACACTATCAACGAACCGGAGCGATATAACCCTTTCGGGATACTCCCCCAATTTCATGAGTTTATATTTTAAAAATGAACCGCAAAAAATTGTTTTTAATTGGAATTTGAAAAGCCAAAAATTAGTGTTTGACGAATTTGCAAATTTGTTCAATTCGACAGCGACAACAGCTGCGCAAAACAGTAACAACAATTTTTTTAATAACATAGATACCAACCTGAGCAACATCATGCGGCAGAGTAATATCAATTTACATGTACAAGTAGATACCGTTTTTTTCAGAACATTCTCGGCGCAAAATTTATCGGCAGATGCCAATTTTTCAAACTCGGAACTTACGTTGAACAACGCCGGCGCGCGCTTTTCGGGAGGAAACATCAGTGCCGATGTTTTTGTACGACATAATGAAAAAGCCTTGCCATTCGGCATTAAAGCGAATGTCAACAGCGTGGAAATTGATAAGTTGTTTAAGTCTTTCGATAATTTTCAGCAAACTTTTATTACCGATAAAAATTTACGTGGTTCGGTTTTTGCCAATGTAAATATTTCAGGATGGATGACGCCGCAGGCTAATTTAGTGCCTAATTCCATATCAGGAAAAGCATCTTTTAGATTGGAAGACGGGCAGTTATTGAATTTTGAGCCGCTAATGTCTATTCAAAAATTTATTTTTAAGAAACGAAATCTTGCCGATGTATCGTTCAAAAATATTCAGAATACATTTTCGTTTTCTAATGGAAAGGTTACCGTACCGCCGATGTACATTGCTTCAAATGTAATTGAACTGAGTTTGCAAGGCGTTTATGGGTTTGAAAAAGGAACGAACATTGCGCTTGCCATACCCTTACGTAATCCTGAAAAAGCGGAAGAAGAAAAAACAACAAGAAGAAAGCTGCTGGGAAATGGAATTGTTGTGTATTTGCGCGCGCGCGACAATAATGACGGAGATATAAGATTATACTGGGATCCTTTACATGCCGCGCCGTTGAAAAAAAATATCAATGATAGTGATTGATGTATATCTATTATCTAATGCCTATGAATTTTTTTTCATTCATCTTACTCCGGCAATTGCAATACGGAATGCAACAGCCAATATAACAATGCTGCAATACCGGCGCTCACCGGAATAGTAAGCACCCATGCCCATACCAAATTAACAGTAACACCCCAACGCACGGCAGATAAGCGTTTGGTAGCGCCTACCCCCATAATAGCGCCGGCTACCGTATGCGTGGTACTTACCGGAATACCCATTGCTTCGGTAAGGATTAAGGTAGAAGCTGCGGCTGTTTCGGCAGCCACGCCTTCCACAGGCGTAACTTTTGTAATGCGCGAACCCATTGTTTTTACAATACGCCATCCGCCGCTCATAGTACCCAAGCCTATTGCCGTATAGCAAGCCAGCGGTATCCAATTATGCTCTACCATAGTAGCAACAATCGGAGCATTATCTGCCAACGAATGCCCGCCGCTTTTATCCAGCAATAAAGCTACTGTGATTAATCCCATTACTTTTTGTGCATCATTACCGCCATGCCCTAAACTGAATGCGGCAGACGATAATAGTTGCAACCGTTTAAACCATTTTTCCGCTCGATACGGATGCGCCCTTCGCGCTATCCAATTAATGGCAATAGTAATGATGAATGATAAAATCATTCCGATAACAGGCGACAAAAAAATAAACAATATCGTAACGCCTACATTACGCAATTCTATTACGCTTATGTTGCCCGTATGCATAAGTGCAGCACCGATAAAACCGCCGATTAACGTGTGAGACGAACTTGACGGAATGCCAAACCACCATGTAAGCAAATTCCAAAAAATAGCAGCCAACAATCCTGCGAAAACAACGGTAAGCGTTACGAATGCAGGATGAATGGTTGTAGCAACCGTATTGGCAACTTTATGCTCTTTAAAAACAAAGTAGGCTGTAAAATTCCAAAATGCTGCCCACAATACCGCTTGAAACGGCGTGAGTACTTTGGTAGAAACAATGGTAGCTATTGAGTTTGCCGAGTCATGAAACCCATTGATATAGTCAAATATTAAAGCAAATACAATAATAACAATCAATAAAGTAGAAAACCCAAACATGCAATATATTTTAATAGAAAAGAATAATAGAATTTCCGAACAAGTGCATCAAGAATATTTAATAATGATAGATTCAACCGTGTCGGAAACATCCTCCATTTTATCGGCTACTGTTTCCAACAGCTCATACACTTCTCTTTTTTTGATAAGCGCTTTTATATCGTTTTCCATTTGAAATAATTTTTCAATACCCAAATCGGAAATATCATCTGCCTGATTTTCGAGGCTATTAATTTTTATCAGCGATTCGGTCATTTTGCGTAAGTCTTTCATATTACGCAATCCGTTTACGGCTTTTTCCAGCTCGATTGTTCCTATTTCAATCAATTCAGTCATGCGTTGAATCACGGAATCGTTTATCGGATTAATACCGTAAGCTTGCATTTTTTTTGCGGAAGCATAAATGCAATCCGCCACATCGTCCAGCGACATTGCCAGCGCGTGAATATCTTCGCGGTCGAACGGCGTAATAAAATTGCGCCCCAATTCCGTCATGATACGGTGCGTATTTTCATCGTTTTTATGTTCCAAATTTTCCAGTGAGGAAGCATAAACAGCACGTTTATCTCTGTCCGGTTCGTCCACCAATTTTTTCATCAATTCGCCCATCGAGTGGAGTGTGATAACTACATTTTCAAATATCTCGTAAAATATTTTGTTTTTAGGCATAAATATATTACCAAAATTATTCAGTCCCATCGTCAATTGCTGTATTTGCGGGCAAATTTAAGGTAAGATTAAAACAAAGAATTGCATCCAATGTTACTAAATTGTAACCAATTCTCGAATAAAATATAGATGCATTACAAATATTTCACAATGTATTTTTATGAGATAATAGGAATGCTTTTTATGAAGAAATGTAATTAATTAGAGAAAGAAAAATCTCGAAATGCACGTTGAACTAGGCTTTTAAAAAGTGACCCCGTCAGGATTCAAACCTGAAACCTTTTGATCCGTAGTCAAATGCTCTATTCAATTGAGCTACGGGGCCCTTAGTTTAGTATGCCGGCAAAGGTACTTCTTTGCTGCTTTATTTTCAAACCTTTTTTAAAATAAATTCCAATATGCGCCGGCTTATTGTTTCGGTTCATTCATTGTTTCCAATGCTTGTTTCAGCATTGCATCATTTTGATTGTTTACTTCAAAATAACCTTGCGTACCAAAACGCTCTTTGGCTACCAACGCTACAAATTTTTCCAAAATATTTGTTTTAGCTTTCTCATTCAGTCCGTTTAATTGCACGCTGTCTTTTGCGGCAAACAATACCAAGGATTGCCAAACAGCATCATTGGGTTTTAAATAATCGGTCAATTCCGCCGGCGTTTTTATCATTTGCAAATCACTTATATGCCGCAAATAATATAGAAATACGAACTTGGTAAGCGATCCCTTCAAAAACAAGTCCACTGCGGGTTTCGGCAAAATAGTGGTATCATACGGAACATACACATCGGGCGTAATGCCGCCGCCGCCATATACAATATTACCTTGCGGCGTTTTATAATGTTTGCCTTGCGGCGTCGATGTATCGGCATACACCATTTCACCTTTAAAAAAACGCTTCGCCAATTTCGGACTGTCGTTTCGGATATTCTTACCGTAAGGTTTTTGGATATTGCGCCCTAACGGTGTAAAATATTTTGCTACCGTAAGCCGCAAAGCCGCGCCGTTGCTGAGTTTGAATTGCTCTTCCACTAATCCCTTGCCAAAACTTCTGCGCCCGATAATAACGGCTCTATCCCAATCTTGCAAAGCGCCGGCAAGCACTTCGCTCGCCGAAGCAGTAGTTTCGTCAATCAACACTTCGAGCTTTAATTCAGGATAAAATCCATCACGCACGCAACGATATTCTTTTTTACCGATTTTTTCTCCATTGGTGTAAACAATGAGTTCGTTGGCATGTAAAAATTCATTGGCAATTTGTGTTGCCGAAGTAAGAACGCCGCCGGTATTGCCCCGCAAATCAATAATCAATTGCTGCATACCTTGCGCTTTCAGCTTTTCGAGCGCCAGCATAAATTCGCGATAAGTAGTTTCGGAAAATTTGTTGAGCCGAATATACGCTGTCTTAGAATTCATCATATAAGCCGCATCTACGGAAGAAATGGGCAACAATGCTTTTGTAATATTTACGCTAAATGTTTTTCCTGCACGATAAACTTTTACTTTTACCGTGCTGCCCAATTCTCTTAAAAGGTTTACCACGCCTGATTTTAGGCGGTTATTACCCGAAATAATAAGGCTATCATTCAGTGATAAAAAAACATCACCTATTTGAACGCCGACTTTGTAGGCGGGCGCGTTTTGTGTAACATCGGTAATGTACACCGAATCATTAATAAGCTCGAATCCTATACCGATACCTGTAAAATTTCCTTTGGTTTCATCGTTCAGCAACTTTACTTGACTTGCCGGAATATAGACGGAATAAGGATCTAATTGTGATAGTATATTATTGATAGCGATGTTTTGCAGCGAATCCGTATTTACATTATCCACATAATTCTTACCGATGATGCTTAAAACCTGCGTTGCTGCTGCGTTTGTGCTATTCTTCAAAAAAGAAGCAGCGCCCGTTGTGTCTTGTCTTAGCTTATAACCAAGCACCATTCCCACCACCATTATTACGGAAAGCAATAGCGGCAATCCTATTTGTAATTTTTTTTGCTTCACCTCAAAAATTATTGCTTATAAACAACGGATTTTAAAACCCAACCTTTCTTTGAAAAAGAAAATAATTACGGATTATATGTCGTTCTCACGCCAAAAACAAAACAAGCATCTTGCACTTTTCTTTCTTCCTATCCGTTCATACTTGCCAAAAACTCTTCATTGTTTCTGGTGCCGCGCATTTGTTTCAGCAAATCGGTCATGGCTTCTTCCGGCTTCATATCACCCAGATAAACACGCAAAATATTTACTCTCGACAATATATCTTTGTCTAACAACAAATCGTCGCGGCGCGTAGAAGAGGCTACAATATCTATTGCAGGGAAAATGCGTTTGTTTGCCAATCGTCTATCCAGCAGCAATTCCATGTTGCCGGTGCCTTTAAATTCTTCAAAAATTACTTCATCCATTTTGCTGCCGGTTTCAATCAATGCAGTTGCAAGAATGGTAAGCGAACCGCCAAATTCAATTTTGCGGGCAGCGCCAAAAAATTGTTTCGGTTTTTGCATGGCATTGCTTTCTACGCCGCCGGACAATACCTTGCCTGATGCCGGCGCAACCGTATTATGCGCGCGCGCCAAGCGTGTGATGCTATCTAAAAGAATAACAACATCGTGTCCGCATTCTACCAAACGCTTTGCTTTTTGCAAAGCCATCGTAGAAACCTTTACATGTTTTTCGGCAGGCTCGTCAAACGTAGAAGCAATTACTTCGGCTTTTACGCTGCGTTCCATATCGGTAACTTCTTCGGGGCGCTCGTCAATCAACACCACCATTAAATAACATTCGGGATGATTTGCCGCAATGGCATTAGCCACTTCTTTCAGCAAAACCGTTTTGCCCACTTTGGGCGGCGCTACAATCAATCCGCGCTGACCTTTGCCGATGGGCGTAAACAAATCCATCATGCGCGTACTGTAATGCGAGGGACTTTGAAATAAATTTAATTTTTCAAAAGGAAACAACGGCGTGAGATAATCGAACGGAACGCGGTCGCGCACTTCGTCGGGCGATTTTCCGTTAATGGTTTCTACACGCAGCAAAGCAAAATATTTTTCGCCGTCTTTTGGCGGGCGCACCGCGCCAAATACGGTATCGCCAGTTTTTAATCCGAATAATTTTATTTGCGAGGGAGAAACATAAATATCATCGGGCGAGGAAAGATAGTTGTAATCCGACGAGCGTAAAAAGCCGTATCCGTCGGGCATCATTTCCAAAACGCCTTCGCTTAGTACCACTCCATCGAATTCGATATTGAAAGATGTTTCTTTTTTCGGAATTTGCGGACGCCGCGGATTATTATAGTTGTCTTGTTTAGCGGGTTTTGGAATTAAATCGTTTTCATCCATTGCTTCCAATTCTTCTGAAGTAATATCGCCTTCTTCGTTGCTCAACAATTCCAAAAAAGCGCTTGGAATGACAGGTATGTCCTCGTTTTTAATTTCGGATATATCTTCGTTTTCAACTTCCGATGTTTTCTCTTCCTGCTCTTTTTGCGTATTTTCAACAACCGCCGGCATTACGATGTCGTTTCCCTCCTGTGGTGCAGGTATTATTGTTCCTTCTTGCGATGCGGCTACAAGCGTTTCCGGCTCCTTTTTATGAACAATTTTTTTCATCGGCTTTTTTTCCTTTTTCTTTTCCGGCGCCGGTTCAGCTTCCGTTGTTACCGGTTTTTCTCCACTGCTCATCACTTCGGCTTCTTCCACCGTATTGCTGGTCGTAGCTTTGACGGTGCGCTTGCGTTGAGACCTCTCACCCGACTGTTCGCCACTCGAATTGAGCGCTTGCCTGTCAAGAATTTTGTAAATAAGTTCCTGTTTATCTGTTTTTTTACCAATGGATACGTGCAGTTGTTCCGCAATGTCAAGTAATTCGGGAACCAACATGTCATTTAATTGCAAAATGTCGTACATAAATAAAGTATAAATTAATTAAAATGATTTTATCATTTGCTTAAACGCAGTAAAACCACGCTAATCGCTTATTTTAGCTCTTATGGAGAAAATTTTGTTATTGAATTTTTTTGAAGAGAACAGCATCGATAATAATTTGGCTGCTTAATTATCCCTTGTTTTCAAGTGCAATATTACAACAATAAATCTAATTTCAATTTTTTTTTAAAATTTATTCAACAAATTCTCTATACAGTGTTCAAGACTATTGATTTTTTGTT
>Ga0209738_10000157_pt1 | contig 15616 bp, 14 predicted proteins | sample TergutNc150P5_FD_187289 | JGI IMG/M metagenome (GOLD analysis project Ga0209738, IMG submission 187289) | Nasutitermes corniger P5 segment gut microbial community from laboratory colony in Florida, USA - Nc150 P5 (SPAdes) (version 2) | ecosystem: Host-associated > Arthropoda: Insects >...
GCCAGCGGCGCCCGTAACTTAACCTTGCCGTTGACAAGGTGTGAGAGCAACACGCGCGGCCACTCCAATTGGCGGGCCAAGCGCGTGATGAACAGGCCCTGGGCATCAAATACGGTTTCCTTGAGAATGATGCCTGGGTGCAGATGGGTATGGATCATGATGCGCTCTCTCTTCTCTCAGCAGCCGGATCGGTAGTCGAGCACGTCGACGTCGACGCCCACGAAGCGGAAAATGAGCCGCCAATCACTCTCAATCCACGCCGACCACTGCTCCGGCGACGCACCGGCAACCGGTTGCAGCCGCAGAGCGGTGTGGTTGAGTTCTTGCGGATTTTGAGCGACTTCCAACATCGCTAAGACCATAGCCAGCTTTCTGGCATGTGTTGCCTGAATGCCTTGCGTCTGGCCCGTGCGAAAAAACGCTTCGACACCGGAAGAGTGGAAATTGACAATCATGACCCGTATTTTAGTTGTATTGCGTTCAAGCATCGGCACACTAGCCAACGCGCTAACCGGACAAGCCCCAAAACGCAGCCCCGATCAAGATCATGAACACTCACACAACAAAGTTGTGTGCCCGCTTAACGTCTAGGGAAGCACACCAGAAGCGCCCCGCACGAACCCGAACACTTGCCCCAACGGCAACACCTCCGGCAGTACATAAACCACGCCCGGCTTGCGCGCAAACAGCGGATTGATGTAACGGTTGTAAAACGGCGCCGGCAAGTTCACGCAGCCAAAGGTGATGCGGCGCACACGCGGGTCGGGGTTGCGGATGCGCGCCAAGCGCGCCTCGCCGCGCACATCGCGCACCCGGTGCATCGACAGCGCTTGACTGTAGTCCAGCCAGACGATGTCCTCGCCATGCGTGTTGACACCGCTGGTGGTTTCAAAACGCCCTGCGGAGGTGATTTTTTCCGCCGGCCGCACTTTCGATAGTGGGCGCACACCAATATCCGGTGGCGCCACGTCGCCCTCGGCTTGCCCCACCAAGGCGAATGTGCGCGCCAACAAGCGGCCTTGGGCATCGAACACCCACAACATGGCGGCGGATTTGTCCAACACCGCGAACGGACGGCCCTGCGCGTCGCGTGCGCGCAGCACGTCAGCGGCAAAGCCCTGGACGCGCGCTTGCGCCGCATCCGCCGCTGTCGCTGTCGCTGTGGGCCGCACGTTCTCGTCCGCCCTTGCCGACAGCGGCGCGCTCATGATCCCTAACACGCCGACGAAAACACAAACGAAAGCGTGCGGCAGGCGGCTGCGTTTGAACATGGCGGACATTGTGTACGGGAATGACCGGTGTGTGCTGCCGCCGGGCTTCAAGCCCGGTTTGTTTCATCGGCCGCGGCAGACACAGGCCCGTGCAGAATCAGCCGCAGATCGGGGCCGATGCATTGCACGCCGTGTATGCGCCAGCGCGCCGCGCCGGTCAGCGACGCGGGCGCCGCGAGCTCGGCAATACCCGGGCCATCGCCCAGCAGCAACGGGGCTTGATACAGCAGCAGCTCGTCAGCAAGGCCCGCGCGCAAAAATGCGCCGGTCAGCGTCCCCCCGGCTTCGACGTGCAGCTCCCCCACTTCACGCCGCGCCAAATCGGTCAGCAACGCAGCCAAGTCGACTCGGCCATGTGTGTCGGCACAGTGGATCAGTTCCGCGCCGCGGGCACGCAACTGCCGTGCCGCATCGCCGGTGACGTCGGCGGCGGTATAGATCAGTGTGCGCCGTCCCTGGGCCTGCCACAACCGCGCGCCGGGCGGAGTGCGCAAGCGGCTGTCGAGGATGACCAGATCGGGCTGGCGGGTAACGCCGGGCAGACGCACGGTGAGCAACGGATCGTCGCGCAGCACCGTGCCGATGCCCGTCAGTACCGCGCCGGCGCGCGCGCGCCAGGCTTGACCATCGGCGCGTGCAGCAGCAGAGGTAATCCATTGACTGGCGCCGCCGGGCAATGCTGTGCGGCCATCGAGCGAAGCGGCGCTTTTCACGCGCACCCACGGACGGTTGCGTTCCATGCGGCTGAAAAAGCCCGGATTCATGGCGCGCGCCTCGGCCTGGCGCAGCCCTACATCCACCACGATACCCGCGTTACGCAGACGCGCCAAACCCTGCCCGGCCACGCGCGGATTGGGGTCCTGCGCCGCCGCTACCACGCGCGCCACGCCCGCGGCGATAAGCGCGTCGCAACACGGCCCGGTGCGCCCATGGTGCGAGCACGGTTCCAGCGTGACATAGACCGTTGCGCCGCGCACCTCATGGCCTTGCGCGGCTGCGTCGCGCAAGGCCATGATTTCGGCGTGCGCCTGCCCGGCCGCCTGTGTGCGACCCTGCCCCAGCACGCGCCCCTGGCTATCGGCAATGACACACCCGACCGCCGGATTGGGCGGACAGTGCCAGCACGCCCCTTCGGCAAACTGCAAGGCACGATCCATGAGCACGGCGTCACGGTCATGGCAAGTGATCGACGGTTGGGTCATGACATCCGGCTTGAATATTCAGGCATTCAATGTCGGGCGAATCGAAAGCCGTGCATAAGGTGCCGTTGACAATGCGCACACATAACCAGCGCCCTTACCCGCTGACCTGCCCGGCTTTAAAACCGGCCGCGCTCGCGCGGCTCGCGGCATGCAGACGCGGGACGGCCCCACAGTAGTAGTAGCGCAGCGGCGTAATGAATCAGCCCTCTTTGCCTTTGGCGAACAAGCCTTGAATAGCCCCCTGGATGTCGGCGGGCAGCACGATAGTTTTGGCGTTAGCCGACGCGGTCAGCTCCTGCATTGCGTTCAGATATTTTTCGCCCAACAGGTAGCGCATCGGCGCTTCCTGCCCGCCCAGCGCGTCGGCCACGCGGCGGATTGCCTGGGCGCTGGCCTCAGCCAGCGTAACCTGCGCCTGCGCGTCGCGTTGCGCGGATTCGAGCCGCGCCTCCGCTTCCAGGATGGCCGCCTGTTTGGCCCCTTCGGCCTTGGTAACGGTGGCCTTGCGCTCGCGCTCGGCGCTGGCTTGCGCTTCCATGGCGCGCTGCATGGATTGCGACGGGCTGATGTCCTGCAACTCCACCGACTTGACCGACAGGCCCCAGTCCAGCACTTCGTCGGCAATGCTCTCGCGCAGCCGCGCCTTGATCTTGTCGCGGCTGGAAAGCGCCGCGTCCAGATCCATCTCGCCGATGATCGAGCGCAGCGTGGTCATGATGAGGTTGCGGATGGCTTCCGCAAAATTGACCACGCCGTAAACCGCCTTGACCGGATCGGTGACTTTGATGAACGCGATGGCGTTGGTCACGATCACGGCGTTGTCATGCGTAATGACTTCTTGCTTCTGCACGTCCAGGATGATGTCCTTGGTGACCAGCTTGTAGGCCACACGATCGAGATAAGGAATCACCACGTTCAGCCCCGGCAACAGCGTACTGTGGTATTTGCCCAGGCGCTCGACGATCCACTCCTCGCCCTGCGGCACGATGCGAACACCCTTGGACAGCGTGATGACCGCGAATAACAGAATGACGACGATGAGCACCAATCCGCTGGGAATCATCATGATGAAACGGCTCCTTCTTGTACTTTGGCAACGGTAATCAGGTTGCCCTCGACGCGCATGATGCGCACACGCTCGCCGGCGGCGATTTCTTCATCGGCGATGCAAGGCCAGACCTCACTGCCGAGCAACGGTTTTTGAAAGCGTACCTCTCCCTTGCAAAAAGGCGCGACGGCTTTGGACAGCAGCCCGATCTCGCCGAGCGCGGCGTCGGCCATGCCGGCGTGCGTTTTGAATGCCTTGGATTGAAGCACGCGAAACCACAACACCACCAGCGCCAGCGACAGTACCAGCCACAGCGTCAGTTCCACCGTCAATCCAAGGCTGGGCAGCAACGCCAACAGAATGCCCACCACCACAGCCGCCACGCCGAACCACACCAACACAAACATCGGCAGCATCAACTCGGCGAGCAGCAACGCCAAGCCGAGAACGATCCAGTGCCACCATTCGATATGCATAGACATGCGAGCCTTGATTCCCTGCGCCTGTGTAAGAAAACAAACACAGCATACCCGAGACCTTGCACTCAAAGCGACCAGCCATAAAAATGCCCCGCCGAGCGAACCCTGCGGGGCATCATAGTGGAGTGCTGCAAATCAGCGCCGAGGCTTCAAACCCGCCTCAACGCCTGCCGCTGCCGACGGTTTACTTGACCGTCAGCGTGCCCTTCATCGTGTTGGCGTGTCCCGGGAAGGTGCAGAAGTAGACATACGATTCACCGGCCTTGAGCTTGCTCACCGCAAAGGTCGCCTTGTCGGATTCGCCGGGGCCAAGGAGCTTGGTGTCAGCGATGATTTTCGTGTCGGCGGGGTTGCGATAGTCCTTGGCGGGACCGGCAGCCATGCTCTCCGCAACAACTGCCTGTTGGTCGGCGGCCTTGGTCAGCACCCAATCGTGGCCCATCGCGGTCTTAGGCATTTTGCCCACGTTCTTGAGCGTAACGGTGAAGCTCTTGCACGAGGCCGGTACAACAATGCTGGACTTGTTGTACTGCATGGAGTCGTTGGCCTCGATCTCGGTCGAGCATTGGGCGGCAGCCATTGCCGCACCCGACATCAGCAGGCCGGTGGCGGCCAGCGCAAACAGACAGGATTTTTTCATCACATTTCTCCTAGGGTTGAAAGGGAGCCGGTAATCTTCAAAACTTCAAAACAGGTGGTTGCGCCGTTGCCATAAAACCCATGCCACCGGCCGCCCCCACGCAGAGGGGGTAATGATACGCCCACACGGCCTGGTACAAACAGGTGCCGGCGGTGTGATAAGGGCCGGTGCTGGCCGCATACAATGTTAAGTTTGGGTTTGCGGCACCAGAAATTTTCCGCGGACGGGAAGGAGGTCTGCGGAGAACGTACTTTCTGGAGCCTGTTTACGACTCTCGACTCCCGTATCAAACACCGGCATGTCACGCCCGACGCCTCTGATGGGCCGCCATCGCAAGAAAACAAACCGGCCTCCACAAGCGGCGCGGCGCAGCTGCGGTACGGTTGCGGCATAGGGTCGGCACGGCACGCACACTTTCCCTTTTTCCTATATCCGTTTCTAACAAGTTCCCCGTGATGACTGCCACCCCTCCCGCCAGCCCTGATCTGGATATCTTGATCCGTGAGGCGCGCGAACGCTTTGCACAGGCGCACGCCAGCGCCGATCTGGAAAACGCCAAGGCGCAGTTTCTGGGCAAAGCCGGCCGCGTGACGGCGTTGATGAAAGGGCTGGCGCAGCTTTCCATCGACGAGAAAAAAACGCGCGGCGCGGCCATCAACCAAGCCAAGCAGGCTATCGAGGCCGCATTGGCCGAGCGCCGCCAGCAATTGGCCGACGCGCAACTGGCGCAGCAACTGCAAGCCGAGGCGCTGGATGTGACGCTGCCGGGCCGTCAGCGCGGCGCGGGCGGCTTGCATCCGGTAAGCCTGGCGTGGGAACGCATCGTGAGCATCTTCGGCAGCATGGGCTTCGACGTGGCCGATGGGCCGGAAATCGAAACCGATTGGTTCAACTTCACGGCGCTGGGCAATCCGCCCAACCATCCCGCGCGGTCGATGCAGGATACGTTCTACGTCGATCTGCAAGACGAGCAGGGGCAACCCTATTGTCTGCGCACGCACACCAGCACGATGCAGATCCGCTACGCGGCCGCCCATGTCCGCCGGCATCGGGATGCTTTGCAGCGCGGCGAGGTCAGCGAGATCCGCGTCATTGCGCCGGGCCGCACCTACCGCGTGGATAACGATGCCACGCACTCGCCCATGTTCCACCAGTTTGAGGGGCTGTGGCTGGGGCGTGACGTGAACTTCAAAGACCTGAAGGCGACGTACCTGAATTTCTGCAAGGCGTTTTTCGAGGCGGACGATCTGATCATGCGTTTCCGCCCCAGCTACTTTCCGTTTACCGAGCCGAGCGCGGAGATCGACATCCAGTTTCAGAGCGGCCCGCTGGCGGGCAAATGGCTGGAAGTATCCGGCGCGGGCATGACGCATCCGCAGGTGCTGCGCAACATGGGGCTGGACCCGGAGCGGTATCAGGGCTTCGCTTTCGGTTCGGGCATCGACCGTTTGGCGATGCTGCGCTACGGCGTGGCCGATCTGCGCCAGTTTTTCGAGGGCGACATCCGTTTCCTCGCCCAGTTCCGCTAATCCATCAAGGCATCATGCAGTTTCCTGAATCCTGGCTGCGCGCGTTCTGCAACCCGCCCATTTCTACCCAACAGCTGGCCGATACGCTGACCATGGCGGGGCTGGAGGTGGAGGATGTACGCCCCGTCGCGCCGCCGTTTACCGGCGTCGTGGTGGGCGAGATCAAGTCCGCCGCGCCGCACCCCAACGCCGACCGCCTGCGCGTGTGCCAGGTCGATGCGGGGCAAGGCGCGTTATTGAACATCGTCTGCGGCGCGCCCAACGCGCGCGCGGGCATCCGCGTGCCGTGCGCTCTGGTGGGCGCCGAACTGCCGCCGGGCGAGGACGGCAAGCCATTCCGCATCAAGGCCAGCAAACTGCGCGGCGTGGAAAGCTACGGCATGTTGTGCTCGGCACGCGAGTTGGGCATTTCCGACGAACATGGCGGCTTGCTGGAACTGGCCGCCGATGCACCCGTCGGGCAAAACGTGCGCGATACGCTGCGCCTGGATGATGCGCTGCTCACGCTCAAGCTCACGCCCAATCTGGGCCATGCGCTGAGTGTTTATGGCGTTGCGCGAGAGCTTTCCGCGCTGACCGGCGCGCCGCTCGAAACGCCGGCATTCACGCCGGTGCCGGCCGCCAGCAGCGAGGTGTTGTCCGTTACCGTTGCCGCGCCGGATTTGTGCGGGCGGTTTTCCGGCCGCGTGATTCGCGGTCTGAATCATTCCGCGCCCACGCCCGCGTGGATGGTGGAGCGCCTGGCGCGCTGCGGCCAGCGCAGTGTGAATGCGCTGGTGGACATCTCCAATTACGTGATGTTCGAGTATGGCCGGCCCACGCATATCTTCGACCGCGACAAGATCAGCGGCGGGCTGGACGTGCGCTGGGGCCGCCCGGGAGAATCGCTCAAGCTGCTCAACGGCAACACGGTGGCGCTGGACGCATCGGTGGGCGTGATTGCCGACAGCGCCGATGGCGCGGTTGAATCGCTGGCGGGCATCATGGGGGGCGACGCCACCGCGGTGACGGACGCCACGACCAGCATCTACGTGGAAGCCGCGTTCTGGTGGCCACAGGCCGTGGCCGGGCGCTCGCGGCGCTACAACTTTGCCACCGAGGCCGGGCACCGCTTCGAGCGCGGCGTCGATCCCGCAACCACCACGGCGCACATCGAACACATTACGCGGCTGATTCTGGACATTTGCGGCACGCCGCAAACCGTCTGCGGCCCGGTCGATGACCAGCAGCCCAAGATGCCCAAGTCCGCGCCGATCGCTCTGCGCGTGGCGCGCGCGGCCCAAGTCATCGGCATACCGGTTACCGCCGCGCAGTGCACCGATGTGTTCCGGCGGCTAGGGCTGCCGTTTACCGAAAACGCGGGCGTGTTTACCGTGACGCCGCCCGCTTACCGTTTCGATTTGACGCTGGAAGCCGATCTGATCGAAGAAGTCGCGCGACTCATCGGCTACCAGAACCTGCCCGATACGCCGCCGCAGGCGCCCATCACGCCGCGCGTGCCGCCCGCTGACAAGGCGGGTCCTTTCGCGCTGCGGCGCGCGCTGGCCGATCTGGGCTATCTGGAAACGATCAATTTCAGCTTTGTGCCGGAAGCATGGGAACGGGACCTGGCCAGCAACGCGGCCCCGATCCGGCTGCTCAATCCGCTGGCTAGCCAGATGGACGTGATGCGCTCCTCGCTCATCGGGTCGCTGCTGGCCGTTCTCAAATACAACGTTGACCGGCGCGCCGACCGCGTGCGGGTGTTCGAACTGGGGCGCGTGTTCCGGCGCGACCCGCGGGTTGCCACGGGCGATGCCGACGTGCGCGGTATCGCCCAGCCGTTGCACGTGGCGGGGCTGGCGTGGGGGCCGGTGGCGCGGCAGGGCTGGACGGGCCGCCAGCCGAACGCCGATTTTTACGACATCAAAGGCGACGTGGAGGCGCTGCTCGCGGCGCGGCACGATCCGCGCGGGGCCGTGCGCTTTGAGGCTGCGGCGCATCCGGCACTGCATCCGGGGCGTTCCGCGCGCATCGTGGTCGATGGACAAGACGCCGGCGTGCTGGGCGAGTTGCACCCGCGCTGGACGCAAGGCTGGGATTTGCCGCATCCGCCCGTGGTGTTCGAGCTGGCGGCGGACATCGTGCTGGCGCGCAGACTGCTGCAGGCCCAGCCGCTGCCGCACGCGCTGCCGGTGCAGCGCGACATCGCCGTCGTCGTGCCGGAAGCCGTCACGCATGAGCGGCTGATGGACACCGTCAACAGCGCCGCCACGGGCGGCCTGCTGCGCGAAGCCGTGTTGTTCGACCTCTACCGCCCCAAGCCCGGCACGGCGTCATCGGACATCCGCGATGGCGAGAAAAGTTTGGCCGTGCGCCTGACCTTGTGCGGCGAAACGACCCTGACCGATGAACAAAGCGACGCTGCCGTGTGCGCCGTTGTCGCCCGTCTACAAACCGTGCTGGATGCGCGGCTGCGCGGCTAAAGAAAATGCCTTGAACATATAAACTAAGCTTGATTGGAAAGTCCTTGCCATGACTGAATCCCCTGCTGCTTTGACCAATGAATCGGAGCCAGATCTCGAACTGGCCTTCGAAAGCCTATCAACCCCTACGCTGACCAAGGCGCATTTGACCGAGGCGCTGTTCGAGCAAATCGGCTTGAACAAGCGCGAAGCCAAGGAAATGGTCGAGGCGTTCTTTGACACCATCGCCGCGCGCCTCATCGCCGCCAGCCGCGCAGGTGAAGACAAAGACAGCGAGGAAGTCAAGCTCGCGGGCTTCGGCAACTTCCGCGTGCGCAACAAAAAACCCCGCCCCGGACGCAACCCGCGCACAGGGGAACTGGTGCCCATCGCCGCCCGGCGCGTCATTACCTTTCATGCCAGCGCCAAGCTCAAGGAGCGGGTGCAGCAGCAACAAGTCCACGACGCCCCCTGAGACACTCCCGGAGTTTTGGGAGCCTCCCTCCTGCGTGCGGTTGACGTGCGCATATGCCCCACAACCCAGCGGCTGTTCTTTCTCTGGGTTACCGCTTGCACAGCGGCAAATCCCTGTCCGATCAAATCAAGGCAGGCGCACCGATTTATCCGGGCCAGCGCCGCTTACGCGCCCGCGACGGTCTCCAGCAACTCCTTGCCGAAACGGTCCAGCTTGCGCTCGCCGATGCCGGGGATATAGCGCAACCCCTCCAGCGTGGTGGGGGCGCTGCGGGCAATGTCGGCAAGGGTTGCGTCGTGAAAGATGGCGTAAGCGGGCACGCCTTCGATCTGCGCGGTGGCCGTGCGCCATGCGCGCAGCCGCGCCCAACGGACGCGCTCGTCTACATCCATGCCGACGGTGGGATCGGCGCGCTCGCTGGTGCGGCCCGCCGCGCCGCGCTTGGTGCGGGTAGCGCGCGTGGGTTTGACATAGCGGCGCAGCGTAACGGTCTGCTCGCCCTTGAGCACCGGCTTGCTGGCCTCGGTCAGCGTCAGCGTGCCGAAGCCCGCGTAATCGACGGCCAGATAGCCGAAGGCGATCAGTTGCCGAAATACGGCGCGCCATTCGGCTTCGGACAAGGCCGTGCCGATGCCGAAGGTGGAAAGCCGCTCATGGCCGCGCTGCAAAACCTTGTCGCTGCGGTTGCCGCGCAGGATGTCGATCAGATGCCCCGCGCCGAAATTGAAGCCGCTGGCGCGCCGCACGCGGTAAACGCACGACAGCGCCATTTGGGCTTCGCGCGTGGCGTCCCAGGTTTCGGGCGGTTCCAGACAGGTATCGCAGTTGCCGCATGGCCCGCTGGCTTCGCCGAAGTACGCCAGCAGCCGCACGCGCCGGCACGAAGCGGTTTCGCACAGCCCCAGCAGCGCGTCGAGTTTGCCCGTCTGCACGCGCTTGTACGCCTCGTCCGCATCGGACTCGTCGATCATCCTGCGCTGCTGCACCACATCGCCCAGGCCATAGGCCATCCAGGCATTGGCGGGCAAGCCGTCGCGCCCGGCGCGGCCCGTTTCCTGGTAATAGCCTTCCACGCTTTTGGGCAGATCCAGATGGGCGACGAAGCGCACGTCCGGCTTGTCGATGCCCATGCCGAACGCGATGGTGGCGCACATCACCACGCCCTCCTCGCGCTGGAAAATTTCCTGATTGCGCTGCCGCGCATCGGCCGCCATGCCCGCGTGATACGGCAGCGCATGGATGCCCTGCGCTTGCAGCCATTCGGCGGTTTCTTCGACCTTGCGGCGCGTCAGGCAATAGACGATGCCCGCGTCCGTCGTACCGTCTGCATGCCCGTGTTCGGCGCTGATGAAGCGCAGCAGTTGCGCGCGGACATTGGCCTTTTCGACAATCCGGTAACGGATGTTGGGCCGGTCGAAACTCGATATGAATACCCGTGCATCCGTCAGCGCGAGGCGCTGCACGATCTCCTCGCGCGTGAGCGCGTCCGCGGTCGCCGTCAACGCGACGCGGGGCACGCGCGGAAAACGCTCATGCAGTACCGATAGCTGGCTGTATTCGGGCCGGAAGTCGTGCCCCCATTGCGATACGCAATGGGCCTCGTCGATCGCAAACAGGCCGATGCGCGTGCGGTCCAGCAGTTCGAGCATGCGCGGCATCATCAGCCGTTCGGGCGCGACGTAGAGCAGATCGATCTCGCCGCTCTGCAAGGCGCGCTCGACCGCGAAAGCCTGTTGTGCCGGCAAGGCCGAGTTCAGATACGCGGCGCGCACGCCCAGCCCGGTCAGCGCGGCCACCTGGTCCTGCATCAGCGCGATCAGCGGCGAAACGACGATGCCCGCGCCCAGCCCCGCCTGACCGCGCACCAATGCCGGAATCTGGTAGCACAACGACTTGCCGCCGCCCGTGGGCATGAGCACCAGCGCATCGCCGCCCGCCGCGACGTGCTCGATGATTTCGGCCTGCGGCCCGCGAAACGCGGGGTAGCCGAAAACGCTATTGAGAATTTCCAGCGCACGCGACACGGACAAGGCAGATGAACTCCCCGGAACAAACATTGCGCTTTACGCAGCCGCCGCACCGGTATCCCGGCGCGCACTGCACCTTCTCTCTCTCTTGTCGTTACTTGCGGCGCGCCGTCGGCTGCTGCGCGCCCGGATTTGCGCCCGGATGCAACATGTCTTTGAAGAAGTCGCTGCTCGCGGGGTCGATGACCAGTACGTCGTCCTTCTTGCCGATGCTGGCGCGGTAAGCGCCCAGTTCACGGTAGAACTTGGCAAAACCAGGGTTCTTGCCGAACGCTTCGGCGTAGATACGGTTGGCCTCGGCATCGCCCTCGCCGCGCACGCGCTCGGCATCACGGTAAGCATCGGCGATGATGACTTCGCGCTGGCGATCGGCATCGGCGCGGATTTGCTCGGCCTCAGCATCGCCCTTGGAACGCAACTCATTGGCCACACGCTGGCGTTCGGCCTGCATCCGGTTATAGACCGATGCGGTGATGGATTCGGCGTAATCGGCGCGCGTCAAGCGCACATCCACAATCTCGATGCCCCAAGGCTTGTCGCTTTTAATGGCGTCGGCCACTGTGCGTTTGACATTGCTCATCACCTCCTCACGCTTGCTGGAAATGAGTTCCTGCAAAGTGCGGCGGTTGATTTCTTCCTGAAAGGCGTTGCGCACCACGCGGTTGAGCTGCGACGCGCCGTCCGACTCGTCCGTGCCGACGTTGCGCACATAAGCCAGCGGATCGGTAATACGCCAGCGCACATACCAATCGACGACCACGCGCTGCTTCTCAGCAGTGAGCACCGGTTCGGCGTCTGAGCTGTCCAGCGTAAGCAGGCGTTTGTCGAGGTACACCACGTTTTCCAGCAACGGCCACTTGACGTTAAGCCCCGGCTGGGTAATCACGCGCTGCACCTTGCCGCCCAATTCGTACACCAGCCCGAAGCGCCGCTGATCGACCACGAACAGGCTCGACTTGAGCACCAGCAGCAGCAGCGCCAGCACGATGACGGCAATGATGAACTTGCCGAACTGGATCGGCTTCGGCACGTCGTTATTGTTGAGGTCTGCCATTTAGCGCGACTCCCGATCACGGCTGCGCGTATCGTCACGCGAGCGCGCATCCAATACCGCGTCGTTGTTGCCCGGCGGCGGCACGGACGCGGCAGCGGCTCCGGCCGGTGCGGATGCCGCTTGTGTCGGCGCGGCGGCTGCGGCACCGGTTTTGGCCCCTGCGGCTTGCAATACCTTGTCCAGCGGCAGATAGATCAGGTTGCCCCCCGCGCGGCTATCGACCAGTACCTTGGTGGCGTTGCTGTAAATTTCGCGCATGGTGTCGATATAGAGACGATCGCGGGTGACCTGCGGCGCTTTCTCGTACTGCGCCAGCACAGCGGAAAAGCGCTGCGCGTCACCTTCGGCCCGCGCCACCACGCTGGCCTTATAGCCTTCGGCTTCCTGCTTCAAGCGCGCGGCCACGCCGTTGGAGCGCGGCACCACGCTGTTGGCATACGCCTGGGCCACGTTGCGCGCGCGCGCTCTCTCCTGCCCGGCGGTGAGTACGTCATCGAATGCTGCCTTGACCTGCTCGGGCGGACTGACGCCGCTTTGCTGCAAGTTCACCGCCACCACTTCGATGCCAACCTTGTAACGGTCGAGGATGGACTGCATCAGATCGCGCACGCGCGGCGCGATCTGGTCGCGCTCGTCGGCCATGGCATTGTCCATGGTCATTTGGCCCACCACCTCGCGCACCGCGCTTTCAGCCGCTTGCCGCACGGCGTCCTCCGGTCTTTGGGTGTTGAACACGAACGCTGACGCGTCGCTGAGCCGGTATTGCACCGAGAACTTGATCTCGACGATGTTCTCGTCGGCCGTGAGCATGGCCGATTCATGCAGACCGGTGTTCTGCACCATGCTGTCGCCCCCCACATCGAGCGAGCGGATCAGCGTGACGTTGATGATCTCGGCACGCTGAAACGGCCACGGCAACCGCCAATTCATGCCTGCGCCTACCTTGGCGTGGTATTTGCCAAACTGGGTAATGATGGCCTGCTGGCCTTCCTTGACGATGAAAATGCCCGAACAAATCCAGACGATGAACCCCAACACCACGATGGCTACCAGCCCGATGCCCGCGCCCTTCATGCCCGGCTGCGGCAGATTGGGCAACCGGTTGTGATTGCGATTGCCGCCGTCGTTGCGCTGATTGCCCCCCCCGAACAACTGATTGAATCGGCGGCCGAGGTCGTTCCAGATTTCATCCAGATCCGGTGGCCCTTGGTTGGGACGACGCGGTGGTTGTTGCTGGGGTTGATTCGATGACGAGTCACCGTCCGGCGGCGGATCCTGCAGGGCCAGGGCAGGCGCACCTTGCCCGACGCGCACGCGCGCGCGGAACCACCGTGCGATCCATAACGGCAGTCGCAAGCGGTATTTCATACCTGGAGTTTCGCTACGCATATCAGAGTTCAAGCGGACAATTTGCTATTGTGCCCAATCATCACGTCGTCCGCCTGCGTGCGAACTGGTGTGTCGGACGGCGTCACGGTTCGGGCCGCCACCCAAGCCGCCAGCACAGCGCGCAATTGGGACACGCCTTCGCCATCGGCGGCGCTGACGAAGACTCGCGTCACTTCGCGGCCTTGCAGCATTACGGTATCGCGCAGCGCGCGCGGACGCGCGTCCGGCGCCAGCGCGTCGAGCTTGTTGAAAACCAGTACCTGCGGCACGTCGTGCGCGCCGATTTCCGCCAGCACGCGCGTTACTTCGGCCATTTGCTCCGGGTATCCGGGGTTGGCCGCGTCCACCACGTGCAGCAGCAGATCGGCATCGGCGGCCTCTTGCAGCGTGGCCTCGAATGCCTCTACCAAGCCGTGCGGCAGGTCCCGGATGAAACCCACCGTGTCCGACAGCGACACCGCGCGGCCCGGCGCGCCGGTCTGCGCATCGCCCAGCCAAAGCTGGCGCGTGGTGGTGTCGAGCGTGGCGAACAATTGGTCGGCGGCATAGGCGCGTGCGCGCGTGAGCGCGTTGAACAGCGTCGATTTGCCCGCGTTGGTGTAGCCCACCAGCGAGATGTCGAACGTCGGACGGCGCGCGCGCTGGCGGCGCTGGGTCTGGCGCTGGCGCTTGACTTTGACCAGACGCTCCTTGGTGCGCTTGATGGCCTCGCCGATCAGCCGCCGGTCCAGTTCGATCTGCGTCTCGCCCGGCCCGCCGCGCCCGCCGATACCGCCTTGCTGGCGCTCCAAATGCGTCCAGCGGCGCACCAGCCGCGTGCTCAGATATTGCAGGCGCGCCAGTTCGACTTGCAATTTGCCTTCGTGGCTGCGCGCGCGCTGCGCGAAAATTTCCAGAATCAGCAGCGTGCGGTCGTTGACCGGCAAACCGATGGCGCGTTCCAGATTGCGCTGCTGCACCGGCGAGAGCGCCTGGTCGAACAGCACCTCTTGCGCGCCATGCGCCTGCGCCAGCAGGCGGATTTCCTCGGCCTTGCCGCTGCCGACGAATAGCGCGGCGTCAGGCGCCTTGCGGCGGCACGTCAGCCGCGCTATCGGGGTAAAACCGGCGGTCTGCGCGAGCAGGCCAAGTTCTTCCAGCGCCGCGTCGAAATGCGGCGCACCTAAATCGACGCCCACCAATACCGCGCCGGGCGCTGCGGCTGGCGGGGCTGCTGCAACGGCGCCAGTCAATTACAGTGCGGGTCCTTGCGGCGGCACACTCCCCTCAATGGGTGGAGGTGGCTGCAAACTTACCGGGCGGCCGGGCACGATAGTCGAAATGGCGTGCTTGTACACCATTTGCGTAACGGTGTTGCGCAACAGCACGACGTATTGGTCGAAGGACTCAACCTGCCCTTGGAGCTTGATACCGTTGACCAGATAGATCGAAACCGGGATATGCTCTTTGCGCAAGGTGTTCAGGAATGGGTCTTGTAGAAGCTGCCCTTTGTTGCTCACGATATAAGCTCTGTATTAGTAAAAAGTTATGGGGAAAAACTCCGAAGGGGTCTATGATGCCACAAGCTGTACTGCGCCCTTGGAACTGCCCCGCAAACAACGCGGACAGCGGTAGGGACAAAGTTTGTGCCGCGTGTTCGGCGCCTCACGCTTTACTCCCTACAATCGCCGCGCCATGAGTCTACTCCTCGTCGCCTTGCCGCCCGGTGCGCCGGGAGGCTATCCGTATGCCGTATCGCGCGACGGCGCTACGGTGGCCGAGCATGGCATGGCCGCGCCTGCGTTGCTGCCGCCCGCCGCGCGCGGCACGGAGGTGGTGGTGATTGTTCCGGCGCGTCTGTTGTCGTGGCACCACGTAACATTACCCAAGGGTATCGGCCCCGGCTCACCGCGTTTGGCGGCGGTGCTGGCGGGAGCGCTGGAAGAGCACTTGCTCGATGAACCGGAGCAACTGCACTTTGCGCTGGCGCCCGACGCACGTGCCGGCGAGCCGGTGTGCGTAGCGGTGTGCGACAAAGCATGGCTGACTGCTCACCTGAAAGCGCTGGACGCGGCGGGG
>Ga0209738_10000158_pt1 | contig 15607 bp, 9 predicted proteins | sample TergutNc150P5_FD_187289 | JGI IMG/M metagenome (GOLD analysis project Ga0209738, IMG submission 187289) | Nasutitermes corniger P5 segment gut microbial community from laboratory colony in Florida, USA - Nc150 P5 (SPAdes) (version 2) | ecosystem: Host-associated > Arthropoda: Insects > Digestive...
AGCGCTGGGTCAAGCAGATCACGGTGACGGGCAAGGACGGTGAAATCCTCGGTATCGAAACCGCGCAGGCCGACGGCGACCGCTCGGTGCTGCAAATCGAGCCGCTGCCGCAGCCATCCCAGCAAACGCCCCCCGCTTCTTCTCCCGCGAGCGGGCAAGCGGAGTAAGTTCTGCTCATGCGCGCGCGCGCCGCCGTCTGGATCTGGGCGCTCGCGCTGATTGCGTGCGTGCTGGTAGCTGTCACCAGCCGCTACAGCACCGACATGTCGGCGTTCCTGCCCAAACAGCCCGACGCACGCCAGCGCCTGCTGATCGACCAGATCCGTGACGGCGCGCTTTCGCGCATGATCCTGATCGGCATTGATGGCGGCACCAGCGCCGAGCGCGCCCAGTCCTCGCAGCAACTGGCCGCCGCGCTGCGCGCCGATCCCGCGTTTGACGGTGCCGTCAACGGCGATGCCGCCAGCCGCGCGCACGACCAGGAACTGCTGCTGGCCGAGCGTTACGCGCTCAGCCCCGGCGTGACACCCGCGCGCTTCAGCGCCGAGGGCCTACACACGGCACTGGCGCAAACCATTGCCGATCTCTCCGGCTCCGCCGGCCTGATGCTCAAGATGCTGCTGCCGCGCGACCCGACCGGCGAACTGTTGCGCGTGCTCGACCAGGTCAGTAACGGCCAAACCCCCAACAGCGCCGACGGCGTGTGGGCCTCGCCCGACGGCCAGCGCGCCCTGCTCATTACCATGACCCGCGCCAGCGGCGCCGACACCGACGCGCAAATGCAGGCGCTGCAAGCCGTGCGCCGCGCCTTTGCCGCTGCCAACCCGGGCAACAGCCTGCGGCTGCGCATGTCCGGCGCGCCGGTGTTCTCGGTCGGCGCGCGCGCGGCCATCAAGCGCGACATTCACCGGCTCTCGCTGCTGGGCAGCTTGGGCGTGTTCGCGCTGCTGTTGCTGGCGTACCGCTCGCCGCGCAACGTGCTCATCGGGCTGCTGCCGGTACTTTCGGGCATCGCCGCCGGTATTGCCGCCGTCGGTCTGGGGTTTGCCACCGTGCATGCCGTCACCATCGGCTTTGGCGCCACCCTGATGGGCGAGGCGGTGGACTACAGCATCTACTACCTGGTGCAGGCAAAAGACCGGCAGGCCTGGGCGCGGCGCTTCTGGCCCACGGTGCGCCTGGGTGTAGCCACCTCCCTGTGCGGCTTTGCCGTGCTGCTGTTTTCCAGCTTCCCTGGGCTGGCGCAGATGGGGCTTTTTTCGGTCGCCGGACTGCTGACTGCCGCCGCCGTCACGCGCCTGGTACTGCCGGCGCTGCCGACCGCGCCCATACCGCTGGCGCATCTGACACGCATCGGCCAAATCGTCGAAAGCGCATGGGCGCTGGCCCGCAAGCTGCGCTGGGCGGCAGCGCTGCTGGCCGTGCTGGCCTTGGGCGCCGTGGTGCTGCACCGCGACACGCTATGGGCGCGCGGGTTGGAGGGACTCAATCCCGCGCCCATGAATTTGCAACAGTTGGACACTGAACTGCGCCGCGATGCCGACGCGCCCGATTTACAGCAGATGGTGGTGGCCTCGGCCGCCACCCAAGAAGCTGCCTTGGCCCTGGCCGAGCAGGTGGAAGCGCATCTGTCGCCGCTGCTCGCGCGCGGCCTGATCACCCGCATCGACAGCCCGGCGCACTTTTTGCCCAGCGCGGCCACGCAGCAAGCCCGCCGCGCCGCCTTACCTCCTGCCGATCTGTTGCAGGCGCGGCTGCGCACGGCCGTGCAAGGGCTGCCGCTGAACGCCGACCGACTGGCGCCTTTCGTGCAGGACGTGGAACGCGCGCGCCACGCACCGCCGCTGACCGCACAATCGCTGCAAGGCACCAGCCTGGCGTTCGCGGTGCATACGCTGCTGCTCAAGCGCGAGGACGGCTGGTCGGCGCTGCTGCCGCTGCAACTTGGCCCCGGCCCCAGAGCCGCCCAAGTGGCCGCCATCGAACAGGCTTTGCCCGCCGCCACGTTTAGCGATGGGCAGGTGTTTTACCTCGATTTGACACAGCAGAGCACGGCCATGTTCGGCCAGTATCTGCATCAGGCGCTGCGGCTGACCGGCCTTGGCATGCTATCAATTTTATTGCTGCTGGCCTTTGCACTGCGCGGGATAAGCCGCGTTTTGCGCGTCATCGCTCCACTGGCGGGGGCGGTGCTGCTGGTGATAGCCGCACACGCCTTGCTGGGCGTGCCCATGACGCTGCTGCACCTGGTAGGGCTGTTGCTGATCGTGGCCGTCGGCTCCAACTACGCACTGTTTTTTGTGAAGGGAATCCACCTGCCGCAACCGGGCGAAGCCGTGGCCGATACGGTGGCGCGCCGGCTGGCGCTGGCCTCGCTGGCGCTGGCCAATCTGGCGACCCTGCTGGGCTTTGGCATCCTGGCCTTCTCGCAAGTGCCGGTGCTGCACGCGCTGGGCGCTACCGTGGGACCGGGAGTGCTGCTGGCGCTTTGGCTGGCAATGGCGTGGTCGGCTGCGCCCTCTGACGCCAGCGCGCCGCTGCCGGCAGCCTAGCAAGCTCAGCGCGCCCGCTGCCTGGTGCCCCCCGGCGCGCGTCATGGATCTGCGCGGCAACCTGCATGAAGGCCAGATCGTCGGGTGACGGCGCTTTCGCCGCCGCTCACACATCCGCCAGCACCCGCACATGCGCTTCCACGCTGCGAGCCAGGGATTCGAGGTGGTAGCCGCCTTCCAGGCAACTGACGATGCGGCCTTGGGCGTACTGCCGGGCAATATCCTTGACGCGCTGGGTGAGCCAAACAAAGTCTTGTTCTGTCAAATTCAGTTGCCCCATCTCGTCGTCACGGTGAGCGTCAAAGCCCGCGCTGATGAGGATCAGTTCAGGGCGGTGTGCTTCCAGGCGCGGAATCCACATTTGTTCGGCCAGTTCACGAATGGCCATGCCGGGCGTGTAGGCGGCGACCGGGCAATTGATGAGGTTGGTGTCGTGCTTGACAGGTGTGTTGGGAAAGAAGGGGTGCTGGTAGAAACTGACCATCAAGATGCGTTCGTCACCCGCCACGATGTCTTCGGTGCCGTTGCCGTGGTGCACATCGAAGTCGACGATGGCCACGCGCTGCACACCCAGCCGTTCGCAGGCGTATTTGGCGGCGATGGCGATATTGCTGAAAAAGCAAAAGCCCATGACTTGGTTGCGCGAAGCGTGGTGGCCGGGCGGACGGGTACCGCAGAAGGCGTTTTCGAATTCGCCGCTCATGACGGCATCTACAGCATTGATGGCCGCGCCGGCCGATAGCCGCGCAGCGCGGTAAGTGTGCTGATTCATAGCGGTGTCGGGTTCGAGCGAATAGCGATCCGGACCGCCGGCGGCCATCTCCTCAACCAGCATGTCGTGCAGGCCGCGCAATGCCGCGACGTGCCGCCTCCCATGCGCCAACAGCAGCTCTCCCGTACCCGCAAGGGTTGCCTGGCGCCGTTCAAGCACATCGAATACGCCTGAAGCCAGCAGCCTGTCCTCAATCACGTCGAGCCGTTCGGGGCTTTCCGGATGGCCGTCCCCCATGTCGTGCTTGCGGCAATCGGGGTGCGAAAAATAGCCTGTTCTGCCCATACTTGGTCTCCCTTGTTTTTGCGCTCAACGCACGAAATCCGATAATGACGGGGGTATGAGCCACCCAACCGAGTCGATTCGAGCTGTGGTCGATCAGCTTAACACGGTCATCGTCGGCAAGTCCGCGCAGGTGCAAGACAGCGTGGTTTGTTTGCTCGCCGGCGGACATCTGTTGATCGAAGACATCCCCGGCGTGGGTAAAACGACGTTAGCGCACGCTCTCTCGCGCAGCTTTGGCTTGCAGTTCTCGCGCGTGCAGTTCACCGCCGACCTGATGCCCAGTGACCTGTCGGGCGTGTCGGTGTACGACCGCAGCCGCGAGCAGTTCACCTTCCATCCCGGACCGGTGTTCGCGCAAGTGCTGCTGGCCGACGAGATCAACCGCGCCAGCCCGAAAACACAAAGCGCGCTGCTCGAAGCGATGGAGGAACGCCAAGTGACGGTGGAAGGTGAAACGCGCCCGCTGCCCTGGCCGTTCTTCGTCATCGCCACACAGAACCCGCAAGATCAATTGGGCACTTACGCACTGCCGGAATCGCAACTCGACCGCTTCTTGATGCGTATTTCACTGGGCTATCCGGAACGCGCTGCCGAGCGCGAATTGCTCACCGGCCATGACCGCCGCGCACTGGCCGAGCAACTGGCGCCGGTGTTGACGATCGATGATCTAACTTCGTTACAACAGGCCGTGAGTGCCGTGCACGCGGCCGCGCCGCTGCTCGATTACGTGCAGGATTTAATCGCTGCGACACGCTCCGGCCGCTGGTTCTTGCGGGGTCTGTCGCCGCGCGCAGGCATCGCGCTGCTGCGCGCGGCGCGCGCGCAAGCACTGATGGCGGGACGCGATTACGTCGCACCGGACGATGTGCAGGCCATCTTGCCGCAGTGCATCGCGCACCGCTTGGTGCCGGTCGGCAACGCGGGCCGGGGCGCGGTAGAGCAGGTACGGGCCATGCTGTCCGCGGTGCCGCTGCCTTGATGACGATGGCCGAGCGCTAAGCGGTGGGCGTGTGATGTCGACAACTTTCGATCCTTCTGCGACCCTACCTTGGTGGGCTTGGCGCACACGGCTGCGGAGCTGGTGGACTGGGCGCATAGTTCCCACCGACACGTTCACGCTGACGCAGCGGCGCGTGTACATCCTGCCCACGCAAGCCGGACTCCTGTTGGTGGGAACCTTGGCGGTGCTGCTGATCGCGTCCATCAACTACCAACTCAACCTCGGCTATCTGCTCACCTTTTTACTCGCGGGCTGCGCCGCCGCCGACATCGCGGTCAGCCACGGCAATCTGCGCGGATTGACTTTGAAGATCGTGCCGCCGCAACCGATGTTCGCCGGTCACCCAGCGCCGCTGGAGGTACGCCTGATCAACGCGCGGCGCAGGCCGCGGTTGGCGATTGGTCTGGCGCGCTACGACACGACCGACAAACACCATTGGGCATGGGCCGACGTGCCCGGCCAGGGTGAAACCACGGTGCACATGAGCTGGCTGCCGCCGCGCCGCGGCTTGTGGCCGGTACCGCTGCTAACCGCCGAAACGCGCTACCCGCTGGGCGTGTTCCGCGTCTGGACGGTCTGGCGGCCTACCGCCCGCGTACTGGTCTATCCCGCGCCGGAAACCCCCTGCCCGCTTCTGCCGCCCGGCGAGCCGATAGCCGGCATCGGCGCGGCAGGCAGCGCGCGCGCCAGCGGCGAGTTCGACGGTGTACGCGCCTATCGGCGCGGCGATCCGCTCAAACTGTTGGTGTGGAAGAAATACGCGCGATCGGGCGAACTGATCTCGCGCGACACGCAAACGCCGCAACGGCAGGAACTGTGGTTCGACTTCAACCGCCTGACTGTGCCCTCCGCGCCCGAACAGCGCCTGTCACGCCTGACGGCTTGGGTACTGGCCGCCGATGCGCAAGAGTTGAGCTACGGCCTGCGTTTACCGGGGCTGGAAATCCCCCCCGACACCGGTCCGGCCCAGCGTTTGCGTTGTCTGGAAGCGTTGGCCAAATGCTGACCGCCGCCGGCCTTCCCGCAGCACGCACTTTCGGCTGGCGCCAGCGCCTGACGCATCTGCCGCGTGAAACCCGCGACACCTGGTTTTTGCTGGCGGTCATCGCCTGGATCACGCTGCCGCTGGCCTCCGCCATTCCGGTTTGGACCACGCTGTTCGCAGCGGCAGCGCTGCTCTGGCGCGGTTGGCTGGCGTGGGCATGTCGCCCGCTGCCGCGTCGGCGCTGGATAGCGGTGTTGCTGGCCGTCGTGGCAGCGGCGACCATGCTGACGTTCCATACCCTGATCGGGCGCGAGCCTGGCGTGGCGCTGATCGCGCTGCTGCTCAGCCTCAAGACATTGGAGTTGCGTGCCCAGCGTGATGCCTTCGTGGTGTTCTTCCTCGGCTTCTTCGTGCTGCTGACCAACTTTTTGTATTCGCAGTCGATAGCGTTGGCCGCCGCCATGCTGGTCGGTCTGTGGGGGCTGTTGACGGCACTGGTCAACGCGCACCGCCCGGTTGGCCAGCCGCGTTTACGCGACTCGGCGCGCACGGCGTTCTTGCTGACGCTGGCCGGTGTTCCGGTGATGCTGTTGCTGTTCGTGTTCTTTCCGCGCTTCAGTCCGCTGTGGGCCGTCCCGGAGAACGATCTCACCGGACGCAGCGGCCTGTCAGCCACCATGGATCTGGGCGCGATCAATAAATTGGCGCTCGATGATGGCATCGCCCTGCGCGTGCGTTTCACGGGCCAGCCCCCGCCGCAAAGCCAGCTTTATTTCCGCGGCCCGGTGCTCTCCTATTTCGACGGTCGCGTGTGGACCAGCGGCGGCGGGGAATTTGCGGCTCCAGGCTCGACCGGACCGCACGACTTGCAGGTCAGCGGCAATCCCTTGCGCTACGAAGTCACGCTCGAACCCAATCGCAACCGATGGCTGTTGGCGCTCGACGCCACGCCAGGGCCGCTGGTCATCGACGGCAGCAATGACCAACGCCCCCGGCGCGGGCGTCTGACGCGCGATCTGCAATGGCTGACCTACCCGTCCATTACCGACCTGCTGCGTTACCACGCCGAAAGCTATCCGCAATACCGCTACGGTCTGACCGGCCGGGACGGCCAGCCGCCGCGTCATCTGGCGCTCGATCTGCATCTGCCGCCGGGTGTCAACCCGCGCACCGCCGCGCTGGGACAGCAATTACGCACACAAGCCTCCGGTAACGCGCAAACCATCGTCAATCTGGCGCTGGCACGGCTGCGCACCGGTGGTTATGAATACACGCTCGACCCCGGCCCAACGGCTCCCGACAGCGCTGATCAGTTCTGGTTCGACACCAAGGCCGGGTTTTGCGAGCACATTGCCTCTGCCTTCGTCGTGCTGATGCGCGCAGCGGGCGTACCGGCGCGCATCGTCACCGGCTATCAGGGCGGCGAACTCAACAACATTGACGGCTACTGGGTAGTGCGCAATGCCGATGCTCATGCGTGGACAGAGGTGTGGTTGGCCGATCGGGGCTGGGTCCGCGTCGACCCGACCGGCGCCATCGCGCCGTGGCGCATCGGTGATCTCACCCAATCGCAATACCGGCGGCTGACCCCGCCTGAAGGATTGGCCGAGCGCGCCGTGGACGCCATCAGCCCGACGTTGCTGACGCAGATGCGCGCTTTCTGGGACGCCATCAACAACGGCTGGAACCAATGGGTGCTCAATTACACCCAAGCACGCCAATTCAACCTGCTGCGCGCGATCGGCTTTGCCGCGCCCAACGTGGCCGATCTGGTGAAAATCCTGGCCATCACGCTGGCCGTTGCGGCCCTGTGCGCAGCCGCTTGGGCCAAGTGGGAACGCAGCCAGCGCGACCCGTGGTTACGGCTGCTTGCGCATGCACAGGCGCGTTTGACGCGCGCAGGCGTCTGCGGCGTGCCGCGTGCCGGAACCGAGCCGACGACTCCGCGCGCATTGCTGCGCTGCGTGCAAGCAAGCCGCTTACCGCCAGATTTGCGCGAAGCGCTTGCCGACTGGCTGCTGCGGCTGGAACAATGGCGCTATGCTGTGCCGGATGCAACGCGCCGCAAAAATGGTCTGGCTGCACTGCGCAGACAATTCCGGCGCTTCGCTTGGTCCGCGGTACCGCGCGTTCAGCGTTTACCGCAAAACCAAGTGCATACTCACCACTCACAAACTCAACGCTAAATACCACCCCGATGTCCCTTCGCCGCCGTGATTTCGTTCGTCATGCCGCGCTCGGTGCTGCCGCGCTGGCGGCGGGCGTGCCCGTTTGCGCGCAGCCGGTTTGGCCGCTGGACCCTGACACGACAACGGCGCTCGGCTCCGGCAGTTACGCCCGCCGCCCGGAAGTTTTGCGCTGGGCCGAAAATGCCGCGCGCCGCCGCAATTTGGATGTAGCCTGGGTGCAGCAAGCTATCGCCAGCGCCAACTACCAGCCTCGTGTGGCGCAATTGATTCTGCCGCCCGCGCGCAGGAGCGCCAAGAATTGGCGCGCCTATCGTCAACGTTTCGTCGAACCGGTACGCATCCGGCGCGGTGCGGCGTTCTGGACACGCAATCGCGCGTTACTGACACGCGCGCAACAGCAATTCGGCGTCCCCCCGGAAATCATCGTCGGCATTCTGGGCGTGGAAACGATCTACGGCCAGAACATGGGCAACTTCCGTGTGCTGGACGCGCTGGCGACGCTGGCGTTCGACTACCCGCAAGGGCCGTCCAACGCTGCCGAGCGGCAAGCGTATTTCCGCGATGAACTGGAACACTTTCTGACATTGTGTCAACACATCGGCATGGCCTCCGGCGAGCCGCGCGGCAGCTATGCAGGCGCAATGGGGATACCGCAATTCATGCCCTCAAACTGGATCCGCTACGCCATCGACTTCGACAACGACGGCCGCGTCGATCTCTGGGAGAGCGAGGCCGACGCCATTGGCTCGGTCGCCAACTACTTCCGCGCCTTCGGCTGGACTCCGAATTTACCCACGCACTACGCGGTGCGCCTGTCACCCTCGATCAGCCAAACCGACCTGGATGCGTTACTGGCCCCCGACATCTTGCCCACCTTTACGCCCGCCACGCTGACTGCCCGAGGCGCGCAGCCGGACGCCGCCGCGCTGACCAATTCAGGCTTGCTGGCATTGGTGGAGCTGCAAAACGGCGACCCGTCCATGCCTGGCAACGCGCCCAGCTACGTTATCGGAACCGAGAACTTCTACGTCATCACCCGCTACAACCACAGCAGTTACTACGCCATGGCCGTCATTGAACTGGGGCAAGCCGTAGCCGACGCGCTGACTTGAACCCGCACTTTCAGAAGAGACTTGCTCGCCATGTCTATGGATTCCCCGATCTGCGCGACAGGCTTTGTCCCAATCGGTGAATGTTTTGCACCGCGTGCAGCACGGGCAGGACGCGCCAGGCGGTGATAGCCGCCGCCACAATCATCACTGCCGCCACGATCAGCCGCGCGGCGTAGCGACCGAACACTACCGCGAACACGAACAGCGCCAGAAAGCCCAAAATAACCATGTCGCCACTGAACCAGCCGCCACTGGCCGTGGCGCGCTCGCTCAGGCGGTGGCACTGGTCGCACAGGCGCAGCACCGTGGGCTCGCGGCTCAGCGCCTGTCGGCGCATGGCCAGCCACGCATCATCGGTAGCGCCGTGCGCCCGGATGCGCGCCATCAAGCCAGCGTGCTCGTCGAGCATATGGCGCAAAGAATCGGCGTCCGGAAACAGGAAAGTCATCTGGCGCGCGTGCCGGCCGATCTGTGTCAGGCTATCGCGAACCGCGGCTTGCAGCTCTACCCCCTCTTGAGCTTGCTGCTGCCGGCGCAACTCGTCCCGGCGCACCTGCTGCTCGGCCGTCTCGCGCGCCTCGGGCAACAGGGCCTCGCACGCCAGCAACCGCGCAGGCACCATGTTGCGCGGATCGCCCAATTCCGCCGTCCACGGAGATTGCACGGCCAACACGGCCAGTTCACGCGCCAGCCGACCGCGCAGCCGCTCGACCCACGCAGCATCGTAGGCCATGGCCAGCAGGCGCGGGAGCAGCATGGCCGGCGGCGGATACAGGGAAGGCGCGCCCGCCTTGGAGCCGTACATCAAGTCGTCAAAGTTCGCAACTTGCTCTGAATCGGACGCCTGGGTTTGGTGCTTTTGTAGTAGTGTCAGGCAATGGTTCCAGGCATCCTCGAAACTGGCGGCGGCGGCGTTCCAGCGCTCCATCAGTTCGCGCGCCTGCGCATTGCCGGCGGCAGCATAAGTAGCGAGCACGCGACGTTCATCAAGCTGGCAGAGCCACTGGGCGGCGGCTTGGTCGCCTCGCAGGGCTTGGCTGGCTTGCGTCAGCAGCGCGGGCAGTTCGATGCTGCGGCCTTGCCAGATGGGCGGTATGCCGGGGACAAAATGCAAAATGAAACGCAGCAATTGTTCGTCCACACCCAAACCGCTGTCGTAGCGCAATTGCAGCAGCAGGCGCACAGTGTTCTGGTCTTTCTGCACTTCGGTGAACCAGCGCAGCAGTTGGTCGTTGGTCAGATCGGCCACGCCAGCCTGCCAATGCCGCGCGAAGGCGACGGCCAACTGTTCGGGCGTAGCGCAGCGCTCGTCCAGCACGGCATAGGGCTGGACAAAGCCGGGCTCGGCCTCCTGTTCGGCGGCAGCGGGCAAATCCTCGTCGCCGGCCAGCCAGCGGTTGATTTCGCGGGCGTCCCAGCGCCGCTTGGGATCACGCAGCAGCAGACCGCCTATCAGCTTGCGCAAGCGCGCGTCGGCCACGCCGCTCAGGTCCATGGCGCGCGTGGTCAGGTGATGCATGATGACGGCGTCGGACAGTCCCCGGAACGGGTGCGCGCCGGTCGCCATTTCCAACAGCATCATGCCCAGCGCCCAATAGTCGGCCTTGGCATCGATCACGCCGGAAATCGCCTCGGGCGCGGCATGCAGCGAAAGCTTTTCCGCGACGACGAAGAAACGGTGCTCATCTTCGGCCAGTTGGCTGGGCTGGCGCGTCAGGCGCGAAGCAAAGTCCATCACCAGCGCGCAGCGCTCTTGCCGTTCCGCTGTAAGTTTACGCATCAGACTGGTGAGCGATTCCAGGCTCAGCATTTGCGCGCCGCCGGCCAGTTTCAGGCCAAACAGGCGTTCGGCCAATTGGCGCGGTTCCGGCTCATCGGGGTAGGCGCGGATGCCGTCGGCCGGGTCATACACCAGCATGCAGCCGAAACCGGACGCGCGCAGCGTCTCCCACAGCGAGCGCTGGAGCGGCACCAAAGCGGCTTGACCCGAAACGGGAACCAGAAAGGTGTCGCGGATGTTGCCGGAAATGACGAACTGCGAGCGGATCGGCAGCGTGCGCGCCAGATCGGCCAGCCAGCGCACAAACGGCTCGCTCACGGCAGGGACCGTTCCATGAGCCGCGGGGCGACAGCGCCCCGGCTGGCCTCGCGCTCGGCAAACTGCGGCAGGCGGTCGCGGACCACGCGCTGCACGGGCAACTCACCTGGTTCGAGGCGCCGGGTTATTTCCAGCGGCAGGCCACGCGCCTTGAGCGCCTCGAGCAGGGCGGGAAATTCGGCACACCATCGCTCTTCGGCCAGATGATCCCGCACGCTCGGCTCCCCGGTCGAGGCCTGTTCGGCGTCCACGGCGCGCACCACGTTGAAATGGATGTTGCCGCCGCCTTGCGCCACGCGCATCCGCACCATGTAGTCGCCCCAGTGGCTTTTGCGAAAGTGCGCCACGCCGCCTTCGACGAACAGCGTGGATTCGATGCCCTCCACCTGATAGCCCAGGTCTTGCAAGGACTGTTCGACCACCAGCGCCTGCGCCTGCCGCACTTCATCCTGCAAGGCCCGTTCGGCATGCAACTGAATGCGGCGGCGCAGTTCGCTGGCCAACAGTTGGGCGCGCGAACCATCGGCCGCGTGATCGAGTTCCCGCGCCAGTGACAGCATCTCCTCGGGCACCGCCCCCAGATGCGCGATGCGCCGCAGCAACCGTGCCGAGACGGTGGCGGCCTCCTCCTCCTGTACCGTGGGCGCAGCCGCCAAGGCCAACGCATCCGGTTCGCCTCCGTCATCCGGCGGCTGGCTGGCCAGCGCCGTCATCAGCGCATACCGCGCATCCACGTTGAACGCCTCACTGGCGCGCACGTAGCCGGACAGGGACAGGTAATCGCTACCTTGGGGCCGCAACGGGCGGGCCTGTTGCAGCGCCTGACCGTTGCCCAGCCGCTCGCTCAATTCGGCCAGGCGCGCCAGGCGTTCTTCGGCCGCGTCTGCCTGTGCCTGCAAGGCCGCCAGCCCCTGCTCATGCGCTTGCGCGTGGGTCTAATACACGGCGCGCGCCGCCCGGATGGCGGCGGCGGCCAACAGCACGGGCAGTACCTGACTGGGGAGAACGAGGACGGTGACCGGGCTGCTCATGACAGGCGAAATATAGGAAAACCGAAAGAAGCTGGCAAACGCTTCATTTGACGGCGGCGAAGCAGCCATAGATGGCGTCCATCGCCTGGACCTGTGCGCCTGTCGCCGCGTTTTTTTCGCACGCACGCCAGGTGCTATGAGTGCATCAACACACTGCCCATTGAGGCCTGAAAAGCGGCAACACAATAGCGTTCGTTGCCTTTTCATGCATGCCGGGGGAAATCAAAGGGCAAGCCTTTGTTCGCAACATTTTTTTACAATTGACACAAACTGAAACAAATATATTATGGATAGGACGTCCAGCAATAACTAACCAACAAATTCCATGCATTCATGATATAGTCCTAAGCGTTAGTTTTACCGGGGGGATTCCAAATTGGACAGCACCACATTACCCACAACACAGGCCACGCTCGTCAATAATTTGAACGTCGTGGTCGCCAGCGTTATCAACGCTGCAGTTGCTTCGATTCAATCTGCCATGAAGAAGTTCCCGTCCGACAGCAACGACGCGCAACTGCTGGCTGGTAGTTTGCAAACACTCACCGCCAACATCGAAGCCGCGGCGCAAAACACGACGCGGGAAATGGTCGTCAACACGCAAGGCGCCATCAGCAACGCCCAATTGACGCAAGGTTTAAATGCCTTGGTCGCCAGCATCATCAATGCCTCCAGCGTCGGGGTGCAGAACGTCATGAACCAGTTCCCGGCTGGATCCAGTGGTGCTTCGGCGGTCACGTATGGTCTGCAGGTCGTGATTCCGGCCATCATCAATGCCGCCAGCGTCACCGCACACGGCATCATCAACAACACACCCGACGCCCTCAATCCGCTCCCAACCCATATGGTTGCCATCACCGGCACCATTACGGCCAACCCCGATGGGGGGCTGAGCATCACCGGTACTGCTCAAGCCGGCAGCACGCTGAAAATTACGTACCCGGACGGCAGCGTCGACATTGCCACGGCGAATCTCCAAGGCCACTACAGCGCCACCACCCACACGCCGCAGACTTCGGGCAGCGTGCACCTGGCCGCCGTCGATGCGTCGGGCCAAGCCACAGGCATCAGCACCGACATTGCCTACACCGATGTCACGCCGCCGTTGGCGCCCACCATTACCAGCGTAACGCCGCACACCGACGGCGGCATTACCGTCGCCGGTATTGCCGAAGCCGGCAGCACGGTGACCGTGACTTATCCCGATGGCAGCACCGACAGCACCACAGCAAACCGCCAGGGCCAATACAGCCTGACCACCCACGCCATGCAACTGGGTGGTACGGTCGACGTCTGCGCCACCGACTTGGCCGGCAACGCCAGCGCGCACAGCGACGTTGCCTATGTCGCCACCCCGCTGGTGAGCTTCACGGCCATCGCGCCGGACATCAATGCCGACGGCGATTTTGTGGCCAGCGCCAATCACTTGGTGTTCCAGGGCCAATTGAGCATACCGCTGGCCTCCGGCGAGCAGGTGCAAATCGGCGGTTCTGGCGGCTGGCTGACCGCTGAGGTCAATGGCACCACCTGGTCGTATGACGACTCGACCGGCGCAGCCATACCCGACGGCACATACACCATTCAAGCACGTATGGTCGATAGTGCCGGTAACGTGCTGGGGGTGCCCGTCTCGCAGGTGTTCATCATCGATACCACGACATCGCTGATACCGTCAGTGTCTAGCGTGATTACCAACACCGATGGCGGCCTGACCATCACCGGAACAGCCAAAGCCGGCAGCACGATCCAGGTCACCTACCCGGACGGCGCAACGGCCCAAGTCACCGCTGATTCCAACGGGCACTACAACGTCACCAACCATACGCCGCAGATGAGCGGAACGATAGACATCACGGCCACCGACCTGACCGGCAACACCAGCCCGTCCATCAATATTGCCTATCCTACGCCGCCGCAAACCATTGCGTCCGTGCCGATCCAGACGAGGGCAAACGATGCAACGATCGTCTCCCAGCCGGCATACAACATCAATACGTCAGCAAGCAGCGCGGCGGATATGCTTCAGCTCGCCTCCTTCAACCGTCTGATTTGAGCCTCGGCTTACTCTGGCGCCCCCGCTTCAAGGCGCCTGAGCGTTGTGCTGCCAGTAATGTGCCGCTTCAACGCGCTCACAGTGCACCACGCCGGGCTGCGTGCTTTCCCAATGCATCGCGCCGCATGCAGGCGTGGCGATGAAATTCACGCCCGCCGCGCGGTAGCGCGCCACCACCTCCGGGTGCGGATGGCCGTAACGGTTGCGATAACCGGCCTGTGCCAGCGCAAAGCGCGGATGCACGGCGGCGATTAAAGCCGATGAAGACGAAGAATGGCTGCCGTGATGCGGCGCCATCAGTACGTCGGCATGCAGATCCAGCCCGGTAGCGGCGGCCGATGCCGCCAGTGCGCGCTCCTGCTGTGCCTCAATGTCCCCCGTCATCATGGCTGCTGCGCCGCGGTCACCATGCCGACTTTGAGCGCTTACCCGCAACACACAACTACGCGCATTGGTACTACTGACCTCGGCATAGCGGGACGCGGGCGGATGCACCAACTCGAAATGCACACCGTCCCAATCCCACGCTTGCCCGGCCACGCACAGCGTCGGGACGTGACTGGGCGCGCCGGCAGGCGGATCGGTTTCCGATTCCATCAGCCACGCCCCGGGTTGCGCCCGCAACACCGATCCCGCGCCGCCGGTGTGATCCGTGTCGCGGTGACTGAGCAGCACGCCGTCGAGCCGCACATCCAGTGCCGCAAGCAGCGGCACCAGTTCCCGGTTACCCGCGTCGCTGTTGGCTGAATAGCGCGGCCCGGCGTCGAACAACAGCGCATGGTGCGCGGTGCGCAGCAGGATCGCGCTCCCCTGTCCGATGTCAGCGGCCAACAAATCGAATTCGCCTTCGGGCGGACGGCCCGGCGTCCACAACGCAAAGCAAGCCAGCAACGGCACGCCTGCCAGCCTCAAGCCCCAGGGCCAGCGCAGCGCCAACAGTACGCCGCCGACAACTGCCGCCACGCCGGCAAACCAGGGCACGGCAGGCCAGGTCAGCGAGGCCAGCGGCCAAGCGGCAAGCCAGGTCAACCACGCCATCAAAGGCCGTAACGCCCAGGCCGCCAACGTCCACAAGGGATGTACCAGTGCCCCCAACAGTGCCAACGGTGTTACCACCAGCGTAACCCACGGGATCGCCACCAGATTAGCCAACAGCCCAACGACCGAAACTTGATGAAACAGCAACAACGTCAGCGGTGTCAGCGCGATGGTGACGATGCCCTGATCACGCAACAGCGCCTTGGCGTGGCGCCACACATACCGCCCTGTCCGCATGAGATGAGAGCCATCGGCTGCATCCGATGTGTCTTGTGCATCCCATGCTCCCGTGTTGGTGGCAAACAAAATCCCGACCGCGACGAAACTGAGCCAAAACCCCGGCTGCATCAACGCCCACGGGTCGGCGGCCAGTACCGCCGCCATCGCCCACAGCCACGTCAGCCACCACGGCCAAGCCAGACCTGCCAGGCGCAGCAACGTTACCGTGCCGAGCATCAACGTGGTGCGCCGTGCCGGCACGCCCCAGCCGCT
>Ga0209738_10000159_pt1 | contig 15532 bp, 10 predicted proteins | sample TergutNc150P5_FD_187289 | JGI IMG/M metagenome (GOLD analysis project Ga0209738, IMG submission 187289) | Nasutitermes corniger P5 segment gut microbial community from laboratory colony in Florida, USA - Nc150 P5 (SPAdes) (version 2) | ecosystem: Host-associated > Arthropoda: Insects >...
CCTGCCGCAAGCCAAAGCCGATTGGCTAGCCAGGCAATGGGCCGCACCGCGTACCCCATCAAATGGACAAGCTGACCAAGCAATGTGCTGGGAAGTGTTGGGCGAAGCCGCGCACCGCGTCATCAACGCCCATCTGTCCCGCGCCGAGGAAATAATGGCGATCTACCGCGCCATTACCGCACCGGTGCTGATGGTGCAAGCACAGCAGGACAGCTTTGCCGTGTTCTGGGGCGAGCGTTACACGCGCCAGGAATTTCACACCCGCATCACCGCCGTACCCAACCTGCGCAGCGAAACCCTGCCTGACTGCGGCCACATGCTGCATCACGACCAGCCGGAGCGGCTGGCACGGCTGCTGGAGGATTTTTTGAGTTGATGGGCGGGGCGGACGGCGGGACACCCCGCGCCAACCCAAATAGGCGAAATATCGCCAACCTGCCGATGTGTACGAACGGATCAATACATCCGCAGCACATGCGCTGGAACACATTGAGCGTGCATCATTTCCTGGCCCCAAAAAATACCGGCTAACGACCGAAACGCCAGCCGACGCTCTTAGGGTGCGCCTGCGATGCGCTATCAACATTGACAGTGTTTGTTCCGCTGCCGACCCCTGTAACGCCATCACCATTCGGCAGAAAAGCAGATGCCCCTCTGAGTTTGAACCGATTACCCAGCTCCTTACCGCTGTTGTATTGCACGCCATTGATGGTGATCACGTTGTCCGTGGCATTACCCGTAAATAAACCAAAAAAATTCAATACGGAAGACAAACTACTAGCCACCACTGGCGGGTTACACGTTTCGGTAACCACCCCGTTACCGTCCTTATCAGTATTTTTGTCAGAACCAGAATTAGCCGCAACGGCGGACACGGCTGCCGAATAAAATAACAGTGTATTATTTGAAAGCAATTGCGGATTGGCCAGTACCTTGGATCCCGTTTCTGGTAAATCGTAATACCAGCCTCGAATGCCAGTAGCACCGGCCCCATCGGGAGAGGAAGGTGTAAGACCTGCATTGATGGCACCGGATTCACCCACATCCACACCGGCATTATTGAGATCAGCCGTCAACGCTCCGCCGGTTTGTGCATACAAGCAAGACGCATAACGAGTATCCCCTGTCCCTGGCGTACAAAACGGTATGAAATCAGTTTTCTTATCATCTAAAATCACTTGCGGTACTTTAATCTGCGTGCCAGGAATAGCAAATGAACTTTCCACCGGAATTTGACTATCCCACACAGCATAAATAGAATTAATGCGAGCATCTGTTGCATCGTCATCTGTCAAACTACGACCTGTACCAAATGCCACCATATAACCCCCATGCACTGGATTTGCGACCACCATCGGGGCACTGGTAATCGCTTGAGTCGCACCTGTTGGCCCTTTCGCGGTAAACAAGGGTTGTTGATAAGCTATTGTCCACTGTGCATGATCCGGACTAGCAATATCAAATTTCCACAAATTACCCATTAAATCACCCGCATAAACAACATCCACCGTACCATTACCATCGACGTCAATCGCTCGCGGCGCCCCCAACCCATTGCCAACTGCCGTGCACGTTTTGTTGGTGGAATCTAACGCCCCATTACTAAAGCAAAGAGCAGGTACTGTATAAATTTGCAAGCGTCCCTGACTATCCCTTTGCGACAACGATTGAATCAACAACACCGGTAACCCGCTGGCACTGTTGTAGCCATTACCCATAATTACCGCCCATTCCGGCAAATAATCACTACCGCGCGAATCCGTCAACGCGCTGTTGATTTGAACGATCTGTGCCGATTGGCTGCTTCTGGACACATCCATAACCGGTTGATTAAACTGATTACCAATATAACTTGTCACGCTGCTGCCTGACTGATCCTGTTGTCCTGCCAATGGGCCATTGACATCATCGATATCGGTCACATCCGTCAACACCAAATTCTGCGCATTGATGACATTTTCAGGAGCAAATTTATTCGGATCAGTAACATTAAGTACAAAATATCCCGACCCACCCGCTCCCAGCGTACCGACCAGCACTGTAGCCCATCCTTTGGCGTCACCGATTTGATTTAAATTTATCCGTGCATCTCCACTGAACAAACTACCATCCACCCAAAAACGATGAACATAGTTCACGTTATCAAATTGATTGATATTTCCTTGATTACCGCCTAAAGAACCCAGCAACCCACGCGGCACATACGCCATCAACTCAACCCCAGTACCCGGCTGACTGGGTGTTCCTTGCCCGGCATCAAAGCCATGTAACATGCCATCATTAGCGCCCACATAAATAACGTACCTACGATTTAGGTCATCAAGATAACCTGAAAAATCAGCGTATGTCGAATCAAAACTGAGACCTGATCGCCCGCTGCCAACGAGTGCAGCCCGTGAGTTAACAATATCACCAAGCGGATTGGAGCGAACTATCGTTATCAGATCACTGGTAATTCCCAACGAATCTGCCGGAGATGATGAATCCTCGGCAGTATCGTCAACTTTGAGATTGTCCCACTCAAAAGGAATGCCTGACGCAACACCTTGCGTCACGCCAGGACTTGCTGTAAAAATGTTGCGTACAACAGGAATTGTTGCCACCCATCCTTGATCATTCCGTGGCAAACCATCGCTATCGAGATTGGCAGTTGCGACCAAAAGGCCATTGGGATCAGTGTTCACTGCAACAGGTGCAGCCACCAGTGTTCCACTCCAGCCATTGATGTCTCCAGTAATCACTCCGGTACTTTGATCGGCGTGTCCCCACGGTAGACTAGAACTTTGTGAACCGGAATTTTGTGACTGAGTAGGTTTATAGGCATAACTTGACACATAAGCCATAGAGTTTGATGTCAAAATTCCACCGCCAGAAGCTGTTGCCGAAACAATTCCACCTGATGTATTTTGATCTCTAGCAGTTTTAATAATATCATTAAAAGCATCACTCAAGGCTTCCAAAGTCACAGCCGGATAAAATCTGCCTCGACCATTATAGGCCGCATGAACTATGTCATAGAGATTGCCAAATTCATTCGAACCATCAACTCCCGATGGCCCTGTCGGTGGCCATTGCGGTATTCCTGCTGCAAATGCATCGAAAAAAGCTGTGCTATTATTAACCAAGGTATAGGTATCGCCACTTTTAATATAGCTATTGTAATCAGGATACGGAGAATATCCGGAAATAACTCCTGCTCCTAAATTTTTAGAATCATTCGTACCAAACCCAATGGTATAGGTCTGCATATGTTGCCAAGTGGCTGGGTCGTTTTTCGGATTCCAAGCCGGATCATAAGTAATCTGACCAAAGATCTGGGGACTTTGAATTGACATAGCAGAACCAGGATCGACAACACCAGATCCAGCTCCAGTCAAGTCCAATGCCCAATAATAAAACGCAAAATCCGCGATAGGACCACCATGGCTTGAACCGGCAAAATTCGGATAGATCACATATTTCTGAGGATCATAATAGCTACCATCCGGTAAGACGTGGCCAACATTATCATAATAAGTTTTCGGAGCACTTGCATCCGCATTCACTTGTGAAACATATGGCATATCGATAGATCTTTGTTCATAGTTCCATGCGCCATCTGTCATAAAAATAAAATACGCGCGTCGACATGTCAACGGATTAGGATCAGATGTGTAATTTGCACTTGACTCATACCAAGGATTATCAACACTACCTCTTGCTATCTGTTCAAAAGCACTTGAATCGAAGCGAATTGTGTTGCCTGGTTTCACGGATGACGAAAGTATACGTCCCCTAAGATACTCCCCTGCATAGACAATCATTAATTGTGATGGCGTTGAGCTTCCATTAATATTTGGACCATTCTTCCCCAATGTATCAACCCAGTTCAAAAAATCTGCCTGATAAGCCTTATCAAACACTCTCATACTGTTGTCATGATTATTTTGAAAAAGCCTATTACGTCCAAATCCTCGATTATTCCACATGGCCTCGTAGGCCAACCGAATTTCTCCAACAAGTTCGCCGCTTCCAAAAGTATTTTTAAGAACATTTTTCAATGCACTCATTCTATTAAAGCATCGCCCTTGTCCTTGTGCCCCACCCGTGCATACCGCAGTGCCATCATCCGCACCCAGAATGAAATGCGGAGGAACTGGGATATCATATGCTTGACTCATAGATCCCGAATCGTCAATCGATAGAATAATATTAGGCAGGACGCTGGACTTGCTGACACTACTCACAGGTGGCGATTGGGAGAAGCTCATTTGAGCCAGTGCAGGACTGATCATGCCTGTAAACAGACCCAGTATACACAGCGCGCGAACCGTGTGACTCGCGCAAAAAACAAAGAATTGAAGTTCTTTATTTATAAATCTCATTATATACAGCTCTCCTTGTTGAATATAACCGAACAAGACGTCATATGCACACCATGGAAGTAAATGGCCAACCCGCTCATGCTCCGTTTAATGCCTCTTGCGACAATGGGTAAGGAATATAATAAACGCGCAACACAGAAGCGGTCCCGGACTTTAATCCCTTAGCCATAGCAGTAATACGGAAAATATAAGGATATTTAGGATCCGGTGGCGCTGGTGCATTGCTGCCTGCGCTAGGCACCATCGCAGTCAAATTACCTCCGCCTTGAAAAATCTCTACCCAATAGACACCCTCTATACCGTCATCGGTCAAGCTTGTGTTGCCGCTGTAAACTGCTGTACCTTGCACACTGCTGATGTAATTATTATTATAATAAATACCATTACTCCATTGTTGGGCACCGGAACTTTGATTAATATTTCCAGTATTGAATGCCAGTACAGATGGTGATTGTGATATGCATATACCCTCATAAGGTTTATTCCCATTACATGTGTTGATTGCAATAGGTGGCAAACTACCGTTCCCCTCGACAGGATAACGTGATGTACATTGAGCTATTCTTCCATCAGAATTTCTGAAGTTGTTATTCGTCCCATTTTTTCCGGGACCAGGTGAAGCACAATAACGGCCGTTGAGCCGAATATCAAGCCGTGCAGCATTGAGCAATGCTTCAGCCGCGCCATAAGCACGCTGAGCATCACTTTGATTGCCGACGACGGATTCGTTCAGGTTTGCAACGGACAACGCACCCAATACAATGATCAATGAAAGTAATAAGATAACCATGACGATAAACAACGAAACGCCTCGCTGCTGACGACGCACGAACAGGCATGTTGAATCGTTCAACAGTATTTTCCCCTGAGTCGCAATGAAAATGAATGTATCAGCCATTATTTTGTAAATAAAATCTTTGCGTAACAACACGGTATATGCGTCCATCATTCGGAAGAGCATTGCCATGACAATCGTCGATAGCAGTTTTGGGGGCCTGTGTGGATTCACCTCTCAAGGTCAAGCATATTTCAAGCCCATTGACTACTTTATTCCAGTTCTGCATGACTTGTCCATTGGACGAAACATCATTGCCCGTCCGATAATGCATAACATCACCATTGCTTGTGATTCCCAGGTATGAAATCTTCATGTCAATGACATTATGCGCAATAGGCTGAGGACTGTTGTTACCATCACCGCACATCAAGTCGCCGGTCGCAGAGCCATCGGTATCTGTGGTCGGCTTGATGTAAAACTGGCTGGTAACTTGCGGTACAGGGCCGTAAGATCCCAATGGACTGTTTGTTGGCAGGGGAACAGAAAGGGATTTTTTCGATCCTATACAGTTACCTTCATACAGGTTTTTAGTGGAGTCAATATAACTGTCGTTGGGCACGGCGTAGCTGATGTAAAGGGTATCAGCCAATGCCGTCGAGCTACCATCTTTCGCCATTTTACTATCGCCATCTTCCCCAAAGACGGTGAGTGCGGCACATCCAGGACTAAAAGATATTGTGCTTCCTGTGCCTTTTGTTTTGTAATTTATGCATACTCCTATCGGGCGAGTGTCAAAAACAATGCTATTACTCATTCCTGCTGTCGGTAAGGTGGAACTTGCAGACACACCGCCATCCGACGGCAGACCGTAATTCGGGTTGCCGGCTGCCAGGTTATATGCATTTATTGCATTGGCTTGTTTGATTTGCTGGCCGATTTGCGCCATGACCAGTGTGGCTTGTTGTTCAAGTTGGGCACTGTCATTTAGGGTATGGGCTGAAGAATAGATCAATGTCATGCTGCCGAGGGCAGCCAGTACAACCAGCAAGCCTACGGAAATACCCACCAAGAATTCCACCAACGTCATGCCGCATTGACGGATTTTTAAATGATTGCAACAATTATTCATGATCTGCTTCGCTTAACCGCTATTGGGAAGGCCTATAAAATCGACATGACATATGTAGGCTGGCGCTTGCTGGAGCCGCGTATCATCAGTAGCTCCACAAAAATTATCATCAGTCCCTTTGAATTTAATTTGCAACGGTTCGGCCAGTTGTTGGTATGAAACAGCAGTTCGTGAACTCATGGCGGCTTCATTTACTGTAGTATTGCTATTCTCATTAGCCAGCCAAGCAACAACAACCTGCAATTGTTGCGAATTTGGCACCTGAGAAATATAGGCTACGCCACCCGGCAGTACATTACCGATCTTTTTACGCCAAGTCCATACGTCGTATACGGCCTGCTCCTTGGCACTACAGAAGGTAAGCGGATGCGTGTTGTCCGATGGGTCGCAGGTACTGTCCGGCGGCGTTGGAGCCGCTGGCTTAAAAGCCTCGCTAGATAACATGGCATAAGGTGAAGTGCTGAACTGCGGTTGTGCTAAATAGTTGAAATGAACACGCTCACTCAAGTCAGCAATCAGCCGAATGGCCGTCGCACGGGCATTGGTGGTTCGTGTTTCCACCAGTGCACGCCCTTGCACGACAGCCAGCCCCAAAATGCCCAATGCCAGTATCAGCATAGCCATCAGCGCCTCCAGAAGGGTTATGCCATGCTGGTAGAAATGAGCAATATTTTTAATTGAATAATCGTACTTCATGTCAGACGTTCATCAGGAAATTTAAATACACAGACATCTGCAGTTATAATCTGCTGCCGAGATCACTGGCCGCACGTGAAGCACGGCACGCCTGAACCAGAGTACGTAATCACATCTTGAAATTGAGTTTAGTCTCCGACAAACGGAATATATGAGGCGACAAGCGGTACTTGGTGAATATGAAATGTAACTCCTAGCAACAAATCCATCGCCGTACGTGCGGTGTGTCGCGCAGGCATAGTGCTGCAAGCCATGCGGACAAAGTCAACAGGTTCTTGCCGATTGCGAAGACGCCGATTTGCTATGCTTATCACGTTATGCAATCGCTCCCACCCTCGAAAGTGCTTTTGGATTTCCCTCGGCGACGGCTGGTGTTGGCTGCGCCGTTGCTGGCGTCGGTCTGGCTGGCGGGCTGTGCCGGGGTCACACCGCACGGCGGCGGTTTTTCAGGGAAGGCTGGGAACAATCCCCCGCCCTGGCGCACTGCGCTGGAACTCAACCCGGCCGCACGTGAAGCGGTGGTTGCGCAAGCGCTGCTGCTGGTCAACACGCCCTACCGCTACGGCGGCAATACGCCTGAAGGAGGCTTTGATTGCAGCGGATTTGTGTGTTACGTGTTTGCGCAGGCCATGCCGGAGGCAGCGCGCCGCTTGCCGCGCACCACGGCGCAATGGGCAGCGGTGACGACACCGGTGGAGACGCCGCAGCGCGGTGATTTGGTGTTCTTCAAGATCGGTGCGCCGTTTGCGCACATGGGCATTTACGTCGGCAACGCACAGTTCGTTCATGCGCCATCAACGGGCGGAGAAGTGCGTAAGGACGATTTGCAGTCCAGTTACTTTGCCGCGCATTACCAAGGGGCGCGGCGGGCGTTTGCGGCGTAGTGCCGATTGTTGTTGCGCAGGCAACGCGGAAACCGCGTCTTACGCTTGCGCCAGCGCGCATTGCACCGGCTTGGCGTGCAGCAACTGTAGACACACCTGCGGATCGATACCGACCAAATAGCCGCGTCTGCCGCCATTGATCACGATACGCGGCAAATCAAGGATACTGGCTTCGATGTAAACCGGCATCGTGCGCCGGGTGCCGAATGGCGATGTGCCGCCGACCAGATAGCCGCTGTGGCGGTTGGCGACTTCGGGCTTACAAGGCTCGACCGACTTGGCTTCGATTTGACGCGCGAGGTTCTTGGTCGAGACGGTGTAGTTGCCGTGCATCAACACCAGCAGCGGTTGCCCGTCCTGGTCCTGCATCACCAGCGTCTTGACCACCTCGTAAGGATCCAGCCCAAGCGCCTCCGCGCTGTGTTTGGCGCCGCCGTGCTCCACGTAGTCATAGGGATGCTCGGTAAACGCAACGCCGTGCGCGCGCAGCATGTGCGTGGCGGGGGTTTCGGAAACGTGGGCCTTCTTGCTCATCAGCACGCGGGATCGCGTATTTCCCAGCGAATCCGGTCGATTTCGGCCAGCAGTTCCGGGGCCAGCGTGGTGCCCCAGGCATCAAGGTCTTCGTCGAGCTGCGCGCACGAAGTAACGCCAATGATGGTGCAGGCAACCTGCCATTTGGTGTAGCAGAAAGCCAGCGCCATGCGCGCGGGCGTTAGGCCGTGCTGGCGCGCCAATGCGTTGTAACGGCGCGCGGCTTGCAGCGCTTCAGCACGGCCCCAGCGTTGCTTGCGCACCGATTCATAGCGTGCGATGCGCGCATCCATGGGCGCATCCGCGCCCGTGGTGCCGCTGCTGTCGTATTTACCCGTGAGCAACCCAAAACCGAGCGGCGAATAGGCCAGCAAAGAAACGCCCAGCCGATGCAGCGTTTCGTCCAGTCCGTTTTCAAGCGCGCGGCTGATCAGGTCATAGACGTTTTGCACCGTCGCCACGCGCGGCAGGCCATGCTGCTGCGCCAAACGCACGAATTCGTGCACGCCGTAAGGCGTTTCGTTGGACAGCCCAATCTCGCGCACCTTGCCCGCTTTGACCAAACGCTGCATGGCTTCGAGTTGCTCGTGAATCGGCGTTGTTGATTTCTCCAGCTTGGGGTCGTAATAAAGTGCGCCGAAAGCGGGCACGTGGCGCTCGGGCCAATGAATCTGATAGAGGTCGATCACCTCGGTGCGCAAGCGTTTCAGACTCCCTTCGCAAGAAGCGACGATGTCTGCCGCCGTCATGCCCGCACCCGCACGAATCCACGGCATTCCGCGCGAAGGCCCCGCCACCTTGGAGGCCAGCACCACGCGCTGGCGCATTCCGGGATGCTTATCAAACCAGTGTCCCAGTATGGTCTCAGTGGCGCCGTAAGTCTCCTTGCGCGCGGGCACTGCGTACATCTCAGCGGTATCGATGAAGTTGATGCCGCGCTCAACAGCACGGTCCAGAATCGCGTGTGCCTCAGCCTCGACGACCTGTTCGCCAAATGTCATCGTGCCCAAACAAATGGGCGTGACCGTCAAACTGCTGTGCCCCAGCCGCACGCTGGGACTGAATGGGGGAGTCATGAAGAGGCATTCTAGACAGCCTCATCACAAGATCATTGAAGTCAACGCGCGAAGCCGCGAGACACTCCGAGGCGCCGGCCCATCAAGCGCGGTCAACCCCAAAAAGCTGCCGGAACGAATCGGTGCCTACACCAGCCGCAGCAACTGCCGGGCAGCCCCGTGCACGCGGCTGCCCGGCGCAGCCAGTGCATCAACGATGCTGAAGTGGTTCAGCCCCGCCACGGTCTGCGCCAACGGCACACGTTCACGCCCCCATGCCCGTTGCAACAAGCCATTCTGGCGCAGAAATTCACTGCTCTCTTCACTGCCCGCCAATGCGCAAAACCGCCCGCGCTTAGGGGCCGGCAAGCGCGCGGGGCTGGCAATGAGCGCTTCATGCGGCGTGATGCGCAACACCTCCTGCAAACTCGGTACGTCCATCAGCGGTGTGAGGTCATAGATACCCGACAGCCCCAGCGCCCCTTTGACCATTCCCGCCGGCAGCGCCTTGTCAAATACCGGCCACGCACACGCCAGCAGCATCGCCGCCAGGTGCGCGCCCGCCGAATGTCCCATCACCGCCATACGGCGCGGGTCGGCGTTCAAATCGTGCGCATGTCGCCATGCCCACGCTGCGGCGCGCAGCAGTTGCAGCGTGATCTGCTTGATGCTGCACTGCGGACAACGCCCGTAATTGGGCACCACCACCGCCGCGCCCAAATCGTGCAAAGCCGCCGCCACAAAGCTGTGCTCGGCCTTGTCCGACGACTTCCAATAGCCGCCGTGCACGAACACCACCAGCGGCGCCCCTGGTCGGGCAGCCGGAAAAACGTCGAGCACCTCGCGCAGCCCGTCGCCATAAGGCACGTTCAACTCACAGACCATGCTGCGTTGCGCCAACGCAGACGTTGCTGCCCAGCGCGCAAAATATTCACCGTGATCGAGCACCCTCACACGGTTGTTGTACATACGTTCGAGCCGCTGCGGGTCGGGCGAATCGGACCGGTCAAGATCGTGCGAAATGGCCATACCCGTAATTGTCGCAAACCGTCAGACCGGTTTGCCGGACGCACAGGATTTGCGGTTCTGAAGCACGCCTCGTTTTGCCGCCCCATGAAGGGATCGATTCCACCGCCCCACCCCACTGCGCATCCAAAATACGCTAGAATCGACGTTTTCCGCGTGGGGGGGTAGCTCAGCTGGGAGAGCGCCGCGTTCGCAATGCGGAGGTCGGGAGTTCGATCCTCCTCCTCTCCACCACCAACAAAAATCGACCCAAGGCCAACTCTGCTTGAGTTGGCTTTTTTCTTGGTCAAATCCCCAGCGTTCGCGCAGTGAACGCAAGCAGGTCACGAACCTTGCGCGATGGCGGCCGTAAACAACCCGCTCCGCTGGCGGGTGGCAGCCATGCCCCCGCGCGCGGCGGTCGCCACTCCGTGCCAGGCACCGAGTGCGCTGCACACTCAGCCCTTTTCACTACCCTAACCACCCTATCGCGGCGTGTAACGCACCCCTACAAAAACCGTGAAGCCCGGCGTGTTGTAGCCCTGTGCCAATTCATAGTGTTTGTTCAACATATTGTCGATGCGGCCTTCGACCGCCACGGTTTGATTGATGGCGTAGCGCAGCGTCAGGTTGATGAGGCTGTAGCCCCCCAGCCGGACAGCGTCGGTGTTGGTGTCGTAGCGCGCGCCGACGAATTGCCCCTCCACGCCCAGTTGCCACGCATGCCAACGGCGGGTAATGGCGAGCGTTACTTTGTTGCGCGCACGGCGGCCCAGCAGTAGACCGGTGTTTTCGTCGGTGGCTTTCAGCCAGTCGTAGGCCGCGTGCAGCGTCCACAGACCCATGCGCCCGTCGTAGACCAACGTCACGCCTTGCAGCCGGGCGCGGTCGATGTTTTTATAGGCACCGCTGAAACAGTCCGCCGTGTTGCATTCGAAGTCAATCATGTGACTGACACGGTTCAGATACCACGTGGCCGACACGCTTTGGCCACCGCGCTCCCAGACTAAGCCGAGTTCGCGGTTGGTCGAGGTTTCGGGTCGCAAGGCCGTGTTGCCGTAATACGGCGCGTAGAGCTGATACAGCGTCGGCGCTTTGAAGGCCGTACCGTAACTGGCCCGTGCACGCCATTCGGACGAAATCTGGTAGCCATAAGCCATCGCATAGGTGCTCCTGCTGCCATAAATCGTGTTGTCGTCGTAGCGCGCGTTCAACTGCCAACTGTGCGGGCCGATCTTGTCGGTCCAGCCGATCAGCGCGGAGTTGTTGCCCATATGGTCACTACCGTCCAACCCTTCGTTACCGCCTGCCTGCTGCTCCAGCCGCTCGAAAGCCACCAGCAGATGCCCCCATGGCAGTCCTCCCCGAGTGGGCAAATTGAAATCGTTTTGCCAACTCAGTTGCCGATTGATGACACCCAGCACACTCCCTTCGGGCGGGTTGTAGTCGGCAAAGTAAGTCTCCTTGTCCTGACTCTGACCGTAACGCAGCGTGCTGTTCCAGAAAGAGGTGATGCGGTCTTTGGCATAAACCTGCCACTGCGTGTTATGAAACGACTCGCGGTAGTCGTAAGTTCCGTCGGGCGGCACGTTGCCGCTGCTGGAATGGACCTGGCCCGTGCCTTCGCGATACGACAGCCCCAATTCATGCCCTGCCGCCGGCAGCAACGCAACCGAGGCCGACCCACCGCTGTTGCGGTACGGGTCCGGCAGTGCGTCATGGTTGGTGCCGCCCGCCTGCGCCGGGATGCTGTGGGACGCGGTGTAGAACCCGTCGGCGCGCAAGCGCCACCGTTCGTTGCCCGCCGAGATGCCGACGTTCTCCTGCTGCGTGTGGTGCGTGCCGTACCCCGCAAAGGCATCCACATGCACGCCCGGAGCACCTTTTTTGGTGAATATCTGGATCACTCCGCCCAACGCATTGGCGCCGTACAGGGCCGAAGCCGGACCGCGCACGATTTCGATGTGATCCACATCGGTCAGCGACAAATACGGCAGCGACGCGCCGGAAGGATCGAGCGAAGTAACCGGTACGCCGTCGACCAGCACCAGCATCTGGTCGGCATTGGCGCCGCGGATGAAAACGCTGGTCGCCGTAAAAGGCCCCCCTGAGCGCGAGACCTGAAGGCCCGGCTGGCGCGCGAGCACATCCGCCACCGTGTTGCCGATGTTGCGCTGGATTTCGTCTTGGTCAATTACCGTCACGTCGGCCAGCAGCGCATTGGCCGGTTCAGCCTGGCGCGAGGCGGTCACCACCACCTCCGGCAAGCTGCTCTGTGCTTGCGGCGCGGCGGCGGCGGCAGACGCATCAGAGGAGGCAGGCGCGGCCGCAGCAACCGGCGCACTTGCGGCACTCTCGGCAGTTTGGGCGTAAAGGGGGAAAGCAGGCAACACGATGGGCAACACAGCCGCCCAGGGTCGGATACGGAAACGCATGGGTTCCTCTTCCAAGACTTGCGTCCCCGCAAGCCTCAAAGCGTTAGTGAACCTGCAGGCCGGTATCCGGGCTTGCGAGTTTTGACGCGCCGCCTTCCCGGGCCAACGGCCCAGTGGCATTGATGTGACGCGCCCGCACTCGCTCACCGTTGCGGGGGCAGCAGCGGCTTTGCCTTGATTGATAAGGCACACCGCTTTCCCGTTTAACCGCGGCCAGAGTATCCGGCGCGCGGCACCTCGCAGGAGGAGTAGAGCCGTCAACGTCACTCAGCGTTGCATTGACGGCTCTAGTACCGGATCGTAACGCATGCGCAAAAAAAACGGGCAACCGTTCCGTTGCCCGTTCTTGCCCTCATGCGGGGGGTGCCGTATATGTCACCGCTCGCGCAAGGCTTCCCGTCCTCTGTTGAGCGGCTTGATGATGTAGTCCAGAATGGTCTTGCTGCCGGTGTGGATGTCGACCGTGGTAATCATGCCGGGAGAGATAGGAAAGATCTTGCCGCGCTTGTTGACCAAATGGTCAGCGTTGGTACGGATGTAGACCCGGTAATAGTACACATCGCGCTTGACATCGTCCTGAATCGTGTCCGGCGAGATCACGGTCACTTTGCCTTTTAACCCGCCATAGATGGAGTAGTCGTACGCCGTGACCTTGACCATGGCATCCTGCCCCGGGTGGATAAAGGCAATGTCGCGCGGCGAAATGCGCGCCTCAATCAGCAGCTTGTCATCCAGCGGCACGATGGACATCAACCGCCCACCCGGTTGAATCACGCCGCCCTGGGTCGTGACAGAGATGTCCTTGACAATACCGCGCACCGGCGAGGTCAGAACGGTGCGCTCCAACATATCGCCGCGCCCTTGCACGATGGCGCGCTGCGTATCCGCTTCGGCGTTGGCCTTGGCCAAGTCCTCACGTCCCTTGACGTAATAATCGTTGTACGCGCCGTTGCGCCGCGTATTCAGGTCAGCGATACGGCTTTTCAAGCGCAGCACTTCCACTTCGCTGGCAGCGCCTTGCGCCACCAAAGGCTGTGTCAATTGCAACTCGTTGTTCGCCAAGCTGATCTGCTGATCGAAATCGGACAGCGTCTTTCTGAGCGCCTCCGTACTCTGGTTGTACAGCTGCGTTTCGCTTCTGACCAGATTGGGATCTTTTTGCACGTCCGCCGGAAACACCAATTTGGTGCCGTTGACCTGCGCCTTCAGCCGGGCCGCCGTGGCTTCGGCTGCCAGCATGCGGGCCATGGTCTCGTCTACCGCAGATTTACCGCGCGCCGGATCGAGCTTGGCAACCACCTGTCCAGCCTTCACGATGTCGCCTTCCTTGACTGGCAACTCGCGCAGAATGCCGCCTTCAAGAGACTGGATGTCCTGATCCTTGAGACTGGGCACGACTTTGCCGATCCCGGTGGAAACTTCATCGACCTTGAAAAACGACGCCCAAGCCAGAAACACCACGAATGCCGCGACGATGAGCCAAGTCACCACCGATATGCGCGGCAAGGGTTGCTCGTCCATGGTGCCCACGAATAACTGCGGGGGCTGTAGCGGTAGACCGCCGCCGGCGCCGGGGGGCACCGCTGCGCCGCCCCCTTTCGATCCGGGAGGCGCAGGCGGAGCGGCGCGACCGCCGCTCGCACCGCCGGAAAACGGCTGCGTACGCACTTGCACCACTTGTTGGGAATGGGGCTGCTGCTGCTCAGCCGTGTCGCCAGCGGCCGGCTGGGCGCTTTGTGCAGGCCCCTGCACCAGCCGGCTGCCCGATGCCGAACCGTCAAATTGCACAGCAACGCCTTCACGTCCAAGCTCCGGCTCTATGCGCTGACCATTATTTGGGTTATCGGTGCTCATTTGGTAAATGCCCCCAATACCTTTTCCTTGGGGCCGTCCATGACGACCCGTCCGCCGTCGATGACGACGATCCGGTCCACCAGCGCGAGCAATGACGCGCGGTGGGTTGACACGATCAAGGTGCGTGAACCGAGCCATTTGCGCAGCGACTCGATAACGTGGCGCTCGCTGGCCTCGTCCAGGCTGGCGGTAGGTTCGTCGAGCAACACGATTTGCGGATCCGACAATATGGCGCGCGCCAGCAGCATCGCTTGCCGTTGCCCGCCCGAAAGCCCCGCGCCGCCTTCAAAAATGATGTTATCCAGCCCTTGCGGACGCGACTGCACAAACGACAGCGCGCCGCTGATGCTCAGCGCTTGGGCAATGGCGGCATCGTCGGCCGTCGGTGCACCCATGACCAAATTTTCACGAATGGTCCCGTAAAACAGGTGCGCATCCTGCGTGAGCAACGTCATATCACGCCGCAAGTCGGCCGGGTCGAGCATCCGCAGTTCGGTGCCATCTAACAGCACATTGCCCTCTTGCGCGCGCACCAAACCCGCAAGCACACGCAACAGGGTCGATTTACCCGCCCCGATGCGGCCCAGCACGGCAATTTTTTCTCCGGCCTGGACATTGAGTTTTTGAATGGCGAGCGCGGGCGAACGGTCGTCCTTGCCGTATTGGAAGAGGACGCGATCGAGCATGTAGTCACCACGCAGCGAGGCGCGATGCACACGCGACTGTTGCTCGGGTTGATCGACCGGACGCTGCATCAGCTCATTGAGGCCCTTGCGCGCCACCATGGCTTGCTGCCAG
>Ga0209738_10000161_pt1 | contig 15343 bp, 12 predicted proteins | sample TergutNc150P5_FD_187289 | JGI IMG/M metagenome (GOLD analysis project Ga0209738, IMG submission 187289) | Nasutitermes corniger P5 segment gut microbial community from laboratory colony in Florida, USA - Nc150 P5 (SPAdes) (version 2) | ecosystem: Host-associated > Arthropoda: Insects >...
CGCGCGCTTCACGCAAAGGACGGTCGATGCCCGGCGAAGCCACTTCCAGCCGCCGATAATCCGCACCATCGACTTCCAGCGCATACTGCAACTGGCGCGTGACCTGCTCGCAGTCCTGAACCGCAATGGCGCGCTCCGGCGCGCCCGGCGTCCAGGGCCAGTCGATCGTCACGCGCAATAGGCCACCGGCGGAGCGTTCCAACTCCACCAATTCGTAGCCCAGTCCACGCACGGTATCGTTGATGGTTTGATGCAGCGTCACGTCGGATTTGAATTTCGTTCAGCAAAAAAAAATGGGCGATGGTCACTGCCTCGCCCATGGGGTACTGGTACTCTGTGGTCGTGAATCTTGTTGATTTTACCCTATTTCCAGGACGCGATCAGGCTCATGCCGGCCGCTAACCCTACGCCAAAGGGGCAGGTTTTCAGAAGCAAAGCCCGACTCCAGGCGGACATCACCCGACATCCGCGACGGCCATAAAAAGCGCGTTGTCTACGGGTCTACAGGGCCGCCATATCCCTGTCTGTATCCCTCGTTACCGCGTGGCAGCCGTAGAACTGCTGGCGGTCGATTGCCCGCCGCCATAGCGTTTGCCATAGCCTGCATTTCCCGGCGTCAGGTTGTAGTACTGGTCGATGTCTTTTCCACAGTCGCTATCGGCCAAACTGAACGTCATGGTCGCACCAGGACCGTAGCGGTAAGGCAGCGTTTGGTGAAGTTGGTAGGACATGTCCACCGGCGGATCCTGCGTCTGCGATACGACTTTGCCTTGCGCGTTCATGACCACGTAACACGATGCCTGCGCCCCCGCCGCAACAGTCAAGACCAATGCACCGTAAGCGATCTTCAACAGGATTGCCCTTCTCATGATCTTTCGTCCCAAACAATCAACGGAAGCGGTCATTTTAGAAAGCTCCGATCCAGCGCCGGAGATTCAATGCCCAACGCTATCACGTTCATAGCGCACAAAGCTGTAGCGCAGTCCGCTGGCAGCGGTATGCAACTGGCGATCAGTTTCGTGCCAGCCCGCGCCCAACGCCGGAGCATGAGCGTCGCCATCAAATGAGGCATGGATTTCAGTGACTTCGGCGATGCTGGCCCGCGGCTCGGCCAATGCGTAAATTTGCGCGCCGCCGATGATCCAGGCCAACGGCGCGCCAGCGCACAGCACCAGCGCATCGGGCAGATCGCGCGCCGTTTGCGCCCCCTCGGCCTGCCAGTCACACGAGCGCGTCAGCACGATGTTGCGCCGCCCCGGCAAAGGCCGAAAGCGCGCCGGAATCGACTCCCATGTGCGCCGCCCCATGATGACCGGATGCCCCTGTGTCACGCGCCGAAAGCGCGCCAGGTCTTCGGGCAAATGCCAAGGCAGCGCGCCCGCTTTGCCGATTACGCCATTGTCAGCACGCGCAAAAATCAGCCCCACCTGCGGGTATTCATCCGTCATGGCGCGCGACTGTAGCTGAAATTAAAAAAGCCGGACGCAACAGCGCCCGGCTTCGCTCGGAAATGCAACGCTTCGCAATTTGCCTGATCTCTCCTATGGTCTCAATACCTCAAGAAGGTCAGGCGGCTCGCGCGACCAATCCGTGTTCAGCGTTGTTTGTTGGTGGCAGTTTTGACCGCCGTCTTGACGGTGTTGGCCGCTGTGTCGGCAACGGCATTGAAATTGGCCTCCGCCACTTCCGAAGCCTGTTTGACCGCTTTTTGGACCGATTCAAAAGCATTGTTGGCAGCAGCCACGGCGCTTTTGAGTACGGCCACGGCAGCTTCGGATCCGGGGGGCGCATTTTTAACGGCGTTGTCAACCAGTGACGAAATCTTCGAGTGCGTATCGGCCATCTTGGATTCGAACGCCTTGCCGAATTCGGTACTGGTGCCCGAGGCGATGTCATACAAGTGGCGGCTATAAGCAGACGCTTTCTCCGCAAGCGGCTGAAACAGACCGGCTTGCAGCGCCAGCAGTTCCTGTGCATCCTTGACCGTCAGCAGCGCCTGCGCGTGATTGGCCGACGCCGTCAACGCCGCCTTGGTGACTTGCATATTGAGTTCAACAAGCTTTTCGACGCCTTCAAACGCCTTGCTGGTCAGCCCATAAAGCGTTTCAATGTTGGCTTTTTGCGCTGCGATCAACTGTTCCGGGGTAAGCATGAATGTCTTCTCCTTTAGGACATGGAAATGGAAACGTCACCGAATGCTCACCCGGTAAGCGGCAAGGACCGCTTGCACCGTAGCAATTCAGCTTGAACGTGAGTCCTATTGTGCAGGCCGCACACCGGAATAACAAGAGCTTTTGAAGCGATCTCGTTGACTTTAGAGGCAGCACTCTAAAAACGACGTAGTACTGTTAAGTAATATGTACCCATCATACAAATGACACAAACTTAACACGCCGTTCAGCAACAAGACAAATCAACGCATATCAGAAGGGCCGCTACACAATACATGCCATGAACACGCCCTCGGCTCCCGCCAGTTCCGCGCGGCCCCGCCCCGAACCACGCACAACATATCGGGCGCTGCGCACCATTACCACCCGCTGGATGGACAACGACCAGTACGGGCATGTCAACAACGTCGTTTACTACAGTTGGTTCGACACAGCGGTCAATGCCTATCTGATCGAACGCGGCGCGCTGGATCCGGCACGGAGTGCGGTGATCGGGCTGGTGGTGGAAACGCAGTGCCACTACTTTGCACCACTGGCGTTTCCACAGATAGTGGAGGCTGGCCTTCGCGTGGCGCAACTCAGCACATCGAGCGTGCGCTACGAAGTCGGCCTGTTCGCCCAAGGCACACCCGATACCGCCGCGCGCGGACATTTCGTGCATGTGTACGTGGACCGGGTCACGCGCAAGCCCGTACCGCTGCCTGCGCTATTGCGGCAAACCCTGCAAGAACTGTGTTGATCGCACCGGGCCATCAACGCCCGCTACCCGCTATTGAACGATTGAACGCATGGAGGGTTGAACGCATGTTTTGGGCGCGGCGGTCGGGCACACGGCTTTGGCGCACGGCTTTATTCCCACTTCAGCCCGCTGCCTGTTTGGTATTCCGTGACTCTGGTTTCAAAGAAGTTCTTTTCCTTGCGCAAATTGACCTGCTCATCCAGCCACGGGAGTATGTTTTCCGCGCCGGGAAACGGTTCTGTTACCCCCAGTTGACGCGCTCGCCGGTTGGCGATGAAACGGAATTGCCCCATGTGCAAATCGGCGTTGTAGCCGAGGATGGGCTCTCGCAGGATGTATCCCGCGTAGGCGGATTCCGCGGCTTCTGCCTCCGTCCACAGGGTGTGTAGAGCCTGCGGGTCAAGGGTGAGGTTTTCTTCCCGCAGGAGTTCCTTGATCACACGGATGCCAAAGGCGCAGTGAAGTACTTCGTCGCGCATGATGTATTGAAACTGTTCGGCGGTCCCTCTCATCAACCCGCGCCGTTGCAAGGCGAATACCGGCGTAAAGCCGTTGTAGAACCAGCAGCCTTCAAAAATGGCGGCAAAGAAGAGGTAGGAAAGTGCAAACTCGTGAAGGTTGTCCCGATCGGTCAGGTCGAAATCTGCCCGCAGCACGCGCTCCAGACGCCGGTTGGCCAGTTCGATTTTGCCGTGGATTTCCGGGACAACCCGGTAGCGGTTGTAGATTTCCTGCTGCTCCAGTCCGATGCTTTCGATGCAGTGCTGGTATGTCCACGTGTGCAGCGCTTCTTCATAGACCTGGCGGGCCTGGTAAATCTGCAACTCCGGCGCGCTCATCTTTTCCATGACCGCCAGGCCGATGTTGCGCATGGCCAGGATGTCTGAAGTTGTCAGGGATGCCACCACGTTTTCGAATACGTGGCGTTCCGCCGGGGTCAGTTTGTGGTGGTAGTCATGCACATCCTGCGCCATGCCGACTTCCAGCGGCGTCCAGTGATTGCGGTTGGCTTTGAGAAAGAATTCCCACGCCCACGGATATTTGAACGGCGCCAACTGGTTGATGTCGGCCTGACCATTGACGATGCGCTTGTCCGCAGCCTTTACCGGGGCTGTGGCCGCGGTGGTGGGTATCGGTTGGCGTTCCGGGGCGCTATCCCAATCGTTGAATTGAGGCGCATTCATTGGCAAGCCTCGCAATCGGGATTGTCGATGCTGCAAAACCGGGGGGCTTGCTGGAGAGGCGGGGTGTCCGTTACACCGGCTTTCTCGGCTTGGCTTGCGCCCAGGGTACGCAGGTAATACGTGGTTTTGAGGCCGCGTATCCAAGCCAGTTTGTACAGTTCATCGAGTTTTTTGCCTGATGGCTGGGACAGGTAAAGATTGAGCGATTGCGCCTGGTCGATCCACTTCTGGCGGCGCGCGGCCGCCTCGATCAGCCATGCGGGGTCAATTTCGAATGCCGTGGCGTAACGCGCTTTCAACTCGTCCGGTACGCGGTCTATCCGCGCGAGCATTCCGTCGAAGTACTTCAGATCGGCCGCCATCACTTCGTCCCATAGTTCCATGGCCTTGAGTTCGCGCACGAGCGGCTCGTTGACGACGGTAAATTCGCCGGATAGATTCGATTTGACGTAGATGTTCTGGTAAGCCGGTTCAATGCTGGCCGATACGCCGACGATGTTGGAGATGGTCGCGGTGGGCGCAATGGCTACGCAATTGGAATTGCGCATACCGTAGCGGGCGATGTGTTCCCTGAGCTTTTCCCAGTCCAGGCGGATATCGCGGTTAAGCTCGAAATAACCGCCCCGGGCCGCGGCCAGCCGGTCTAAAGATTCATGCGGCAAGACGCCCTGATCCCACAGACTGCCGGTGAAGCTGGAATAGCGCCCGCGCTCGCGCGCCAATTCCGACGATGCCCAATAGGCGTGGAAGCAGACGGTTTCCATGCTGCGGTCGGCAAATTCGACAGCTTCCTGCGATGCGTAAGACAAACCCAGCGCATACAGGCAATCGGCGAACCCCATGATGCCCAGCCCCACCGGACGATGCCGGAGATTGGCGTTGCGCGCCTTGGCCGTGGCGTAGAAATTGATGTCGATGACGTTATCGAGCATGCGCATGGCCGTTTGCACGGTGCGCGCCAGTTTTGCCTGGTCGAGATCGCCGTCCTTGATGTGCGCCGGCAGATTGACTGAACCCAGATTGCAGACGGCCGTTTCCGTATCCGAGGTGTTCAGTGTGATTTCGGTACACAGGTTGGAACCGTGTATGACGCCGGCGTGTTGTTGGGGGGAGCGCAGGTTGCAGGCGTCTTTGAAGGTGATCCAGGGATGCCCGGTCTCGAAGAGCATGGTCAGCATCTTGCGCCAGAGTTGAACCGCCGGGACTTTCTTGAATAGCCGTATCTCTCCGCTTGCGATTTTTGCTTCGCAAGCCAGGTATGCGGACTCGAATTCCGCGCCGAACTTTTCGTGCAATTGCGGCACGTCAACCGGAGAAAACAGCGTCCAGTCGCCGTTTTCATGGACGCGCTTCATGAACAGGTCGGGAACCCAATTGGCCGTGTTCATGTCATGGGTGCGCCGCCGTTCGTCGCCGGTGTTTTTGCGCAGATCGAGAAAGTCTTCAATGTCCAGGTGCCAGGTTTCCAGAAACGCACAAACCGCGCCTTTGCGTTTGCCGCCCTGGTTGACGGCCACGGCCGTGTCATTGACGACCTTGAGAAAAGGAATGACGCCTTGGCTTTGGCCGTTGGTTCCCTTGATGTGGCTGCCCAGCGCGCGCACGGGCGTCCAGTCGTTGCCCAGGCCGCCCGCGTACTTTTGCAGCAGCGCGTTTTCCTTGATGGACTGGTAGATGCTGTCCAGATCATCGGCAACTGTCGTCAGGTAGCAAGACGAGAGCTGCGGATGAAGCGTGCCGCTGTTGAACAGCGTCGGCGTCGAGCACATGAAATCGAAACTGGAAAGCAGGTTGTAGAACTCGATGGCGCGGGCTTCGCGGTCGATTTCGTTGAGCGCCAGCCCCATGCTGACGCGCATGAAGAAGGTTTGCGGCAATTCGATGCGTCGGCCTTCGATGTGCAGGAAATAACGGTCGTAGAGCGTTTGCAGACCGAGATAGCCGAACAAATCGTCCCGCTCCGGTTTCAGGGCGGCGGCGAGCCGGCTCAGATCAAAATCCTTGAGCCGGGGGTCGAGCAGTCCGGCTTGAATGCCGCGCCGGACAAATGCCGGAAAGTATTCGGCGACGGCATGGACAGATGGAAGTTCCGCTTGCTGCTCGCCCAATACTTCGATGGCCAGGCTGGAAAGCAGTAAACGCGCTGTCACGCGGTTATAGGCCGGTTCGCGCTCGATCAGGGTACGCGCGGCAAGAATCAGGGCCTGCCGGACATTTTCCATGCTCACGCCGTCGTAAAGATTCTTCAGGGCGTGATCGAGCACCATGCGCGGCGATACCTCGCTGCCCAACCCGTCGCAGGCGGCCTCACAGCTTTTCAGCAGCGCGGCCATGTCCAGCGGCTGCCGCTCGCCTTTGACCAGCACATGCAGCGCAGGGGCCTGCGTCTGAGCCAGGGCAGCCCTTTCAGCGGCGCGCCGTTCGCGGTACAGCACATAGGCGCGCGCCACATCATGTTGGCCCGACCGCATCAGCGCCAGTTCAACCTGATCCTGGATGTCCTCGATGTGTACCGTGCCGCCGTCGGGCAAGCGGCGGGTCAGGGAGTGGACAACCGTTTCCGTCAGCCGGGCGACCATTTCGCGTACGCGGGAAGACACGGCGCTTGGGCTGCCTTCCTGCGCTAAAAATGCCTTGGTCATGGCGACCGCGATCTTGTTGGGATCGAAAGGAACAACCGCGCCGTTGCGGCGGATGACCTGAAACGCGGCGAGCGTGGATTCGCTCCCGGCGGGCAGGGTTAAGACGTTTTGGGACACCAGCGTTCTCCGGATCGGAGGGCGGAGAACCGAAAGAGCGCGACACGCACGTATAGCCTCTCATCAGGGACACCCCGCCCCATTGTTGGATTGAAGAATGTTGCGGGCAGGTCTCCTGGCTCTCGGGTCTGCGCGCCTTGTCAACCTTCCCGGAAAACTCCAGTGGCATGTGGGAACAAGTCGCTCGCCGATGACAGTTGCGGGGGCAGCTTCGGATTCCAGACTATCAGCCTGTCACCGAATTCCCTTTCAATCCCTGGCGGGAACCAACAACGGGCAGCAGTCTAACGCACTTGGTTGGGCATGCCGGGACAGATGCAGGGGTCCTCATGCCAAGTCCGATAATTCAGGGTTCTATGGATTACCCTGGCAACCTGTTCGTCGTCTCCGCCCCCAGTGGTGCGGGCAAATCGAGTTTGGTCAAGGCGCTGATGGAGGTCGATGCGCGAGTGCGGCCCTCCGTTTCGCATACTACGCGCGCGCCGCGCGGGCAAGAAAAAGACGGGCGCGAATATTTTTTCGTCAGCGACGCGCAGTTCGACGCCCTGATTGCCAAAGACGGCTTTCTGGAATGGGCGCGCGTACATGGCAACCGCTACGGCACGTCGCGCGCGGGCATCGAAGCCAGCATGGCCTCCGGGCACGACGTAGTGCTGGAAATCGACTGGCAAGGAGCGCTGCAAGTGCGCCAGCGCTTTGTCAACGCCATCTTGATTTTCGTGCTGCCACCCAGTCTGGAGGAATTACGCGCGCGGCTCATGCAGCGCGGCGAGGACGCCCCCGAAACCATCGCGCTGCGCCTGCAAAACGCCGAGAACGAACTGGCACAGGCGAAGCGCTTCGACTATGTGATAATCAATGCCCTCTTCGAGCACGCGCTGTTCGACCTCAAGGCCATCGTCCACGCTCAACGTCTGCGCTACACCGCCCAGCAACGTGAACGCGCCGAGACCTTTGAAGCGCTCGGCATTGCCTGATGCGCCAGTTGTCGTCTGTGCCGGCCCTTCCTTATTTCACTGACCTATCACCTATACATCATGGCACGCGTCACTGTTGAAGACTGTCTGGAAAAAATCCCCAACCGCTTCCAACTCGTCCTGGCAGCCACCTACCGAGCCCGCATGCTCAACAAGGGCCACGCGCCATTGGTCGAGGTAGGCAACAACCGCGCCAGCGTAACCGCGCTGCGCGAGATCGCTGCCGGCAAAATCGGCGTGGAGATGCTCAAAAAGGTGCCGATCTGATCTTCTCCTGAACCAAACTTGCTCATGCCTTTCTCAAAAGCGCCCGCGGGGCGCTTTTTTGTTGCGTATTTGCAACACTGCGTCAGATATCCCTGTCAAGTGTCATGAAAGTGTGACAGGAAGGTTACATTAGTCTTCCATATCTATGGAAGTATGCCCTTGTGTCCAACCCAACATCGGCGATGAAGTCTCCGATCGCTTTGTCGCGCTCGCTTCCAAGCTCGACTATTTGCCCGCTGCCGATATAGCGCGCGTGCAGGCAGCGTACCGGTTTGCCGACCGGGCACACAACGGTCAACTGCGCCAAAGCGGCGCGCCCTACATCACCCACCCGCTGGCAGTGGCCAGCTTGTGCGCAGAATGGAAGCTTGATACACCTGCGCTGATGGCCGCGCTGTTGCATGACGTCATGGAGGATTGCGGCATCTCCAAGGCTGACTTGGCAGAGCGCTTCGGCACACCTGTGGCGGATCTGGTCGATGGTTTGACCAAACTCGACAAGCTGCGATTTCACACCCGCGAGGAAGGGCAGGCCGAGTCCTTTCGCAAGATGCTGCTGGCAATGGCGCGCGACGTACGCGTCATTCTGGTCAAGCTGGCCGATCGTATCCACAACATGCGCACCCTGTGCGATACACCGCGCCACAAGTGGCATCGCATCGCCAACGAGACGCTGGATATCTACGTGCCGATCGCACACCGACTGGGTTTCAACCGGGTGTACCGCGAATTGCAAGATCTGGCCTTTCGCTACATCAATCCGTGGCGCTACGCAGTACTGGAAAAAGCCGTTGCCAAAGCGCGCAGCCGCCGCCGCGAACTGGTCGAAAAAGTACAGCAAACCGTGCAAGCAGCGTTGCAGCAAGGCGGCTTGACGGCACACGTGATTGGGCGCGAGAAAACGCTCTACTCAATCTACCGCGCAATGGAAGGCCGTCGCCTGTCTTTCGCACAGGAAAGCGACGTGTACAGCTGGCGCGTAATCTTACCCAGCACGATCCAGTGCTACACCGCGCTGGGGCTGTTGCATCAGCTCTACAAACCGATGCCGGGGCGCTTTTGGGATTTCATCGCAATACCCAAGGTTAACGGCTACCAATCGCTGCATACCACACTGATCGGTCCGGCTAACGTGGCCATCGAATTTCAGATCCGCACCGAACTGATGGATATGGTGGCCGAGAGCGGCATCGCCACGCACTGGCTTTACCAGGCCGACCATCAAGCGCAAGGCAGCCAAAGTAGCTCCAATCCCGTTGCCGAGCTAGGTGCGCGCTGGTTGCAATCGCTGCTCGACATCCAGAACGAAACACGCGACTCAGCCGAGTTCTGGGACAACGTCAAGGTTGACTTGTTCCCCGACGCAATTTACGTTTTCACCCCGAAGGGCCGGGTAATGGCATTGCCGCAAGGCGCCACGCCGGTAGACTTTGCTTACGCCGTCCACAGCGACATCGGCAACCATACGGTAGCCGCCAAAATCAACGGCGAGCAGGTACCGCTGCGCACCGAACTGACCAACGGCGACGTGGTGGAAATCGTTACTGCGCCCATGGCCACACCCAATCCGGCGTGGTTGGGCTTCGTCCACACTGGGCGAGCGCGTTCCAAGATCCGTCATCACCTCAAAACCTTACAACAGGATCAGTCGCGCGAGTTGGGCGAGCAGCTACTGGCGCAAGCGTTACGCGCTGAAGGACTGCAACCGCCCAGCCAACAAGCCGAGCAGATGCCGATCTGGGACCAGCTCGCACGCTTTACCAGCACCCACTCGCGCGACGAAATGCTGGTCCAGATCGGATTGGGCAAACACAGCGCCAATGCTGTTGCCAAACACATGGTCACGCTGCTGGCGGCACAAGGTATCAAGCCCGACGCGCTGCTGCTGACACGCGAACGCTACACTGCGCACGACCACTTGTCGCAAGGCGCGGTCATCCTCGATGGCGTACCCAACGTCTCGATCCTCTACGCCCCCTGTTGTTGGCCCATCCCCGGCGACGCCGTAATTGGATATCTGGACCAAGGACATGGTTTGGTGGTGCATACCGAAGATTGCGCGGTAGCACAGCGATTGCACCAGAAAGATCCGGAGCGCTTTATCACCGTAGCCTGGTCCGACGAGTTGACATGCGCGTTCGAGGCCGGCATCGTCGTCACCATATCCAACGAAACCGGTGCGCTGGCACGCACCACTACAACGCTGGCGCGGCTAAACGTGAGCATCGTGCACCTAGCGATGACCGACGACACCACGCAATCGGCGCTCGACCTGCGCATCATCATCAAAGTCAAGAACCGTGCGCAACTGGAAACCATACTGCGTACGCTGCGCCGCACCCCTTCCGTGCTGCACGCCGAACGCGCCCGTCCGCCGGAGCGCAATGCACAGACCAGGCAGCCCTAATCAAACTTCACGCGCGGGTCGACCCATACGTAACACAGATCGGTAATAAGCTTGGTCACCAAACCGATCAAGGTAAACAAAAACAGCGTGCCCAGCACCACAGGGTAATCGCGCCGAATCACGCTTTCGTAGCTCAATAGGCCCAGGCCATCAAGCGAGAACAACGTCTCGATCAGCAAACTGCCCGTAAAGAATGCGCCGACGAAGGCAGCCGGAAAGCCTGTAACGATGGGGATGAGCGCATTGCGCAACGCGTGCCGGTAAAGCGCCTGACGTTGGCTCAACCCCTTGGCGCGCGCGGTCAACATGTAGTGTTTGCGAATCTCTTCGAGCACGCTATTCTTGGTCAGCATGGCCGAGACGGCGAAACTGCCCAGCACCATCGCTGTCACCGGCAGCGTGATATGCCACAGGTAATCCGTTACCTTACCCAGCCAAGTCAAATCCTCCCAACCGGGCGAAGTCAAGCCGCGCAGCGGAAACCATTGCAACTGCCCGCCCAGCACCGCCAGCAACGCCACCCCCAGCACAAAGCCCGGAATGGCGTAGCCTGCCAACACAATCAACGTGGTCACCAAATCGAACCGTGTCCCCGCGCGCACTGCCTTGGCGATACCCAACGGCAAACTAACGCCGTAGCTGATGAAGAACGTCCACAGTCCCAGGCTGATGGAAACCGGTAACTTCTCGCGAATCAGCGTCCAAACCGGCTTGTTCTGAAAAAAACTCTGCCCCAGATCGAAGCGCGCAAAGTGTCCGAGCATCAGCCAGAAACGCTCCGGAGCGCTCTTATCAAAGCCGTAAAGCGCTTTGATCTGCGCCAGCCGCTGCTCGTCCACGCCCTGCGCGCCACGATACGCAAGCCCCCCACTCTCCGCGCCGCCCGAACCCCGCACGCCAGCACGTGCCTCGGCTAGGTACTGTTCCACCGGTCCGCCGGGGACGAACTGGATCACCACAAAGGTCACCAACAACACTCCCAGCAACGTGGGAATCATCATCAACAAGCGTTTGACGGCGTAGACTAGCATGATAGTGATGGTAACTTGGATAGGTTCATCGCTCTGGTTCGCATAAATCCATTTCTTTTATATGGGTATTCTCTTGAAACAAAGAAAGATGTCGATTCGTGCGTTGACATTGCGTAATGAAGTGTAAAAAATCACTACGAGGAAATTGATGTGACACGAACATTTGCGGAAACACTCTCACAGAGGCGTCTGCATTTCTTGTTGTGCAAGTACACAATACTACATAAAAAACAATATTTATGTGCACTCTTTTCTTCGTAATCGGATATGATGGTGATCATTCGCATGTATTGATCTCTGCACGGGAGGCAAAGAACCAATATGAATGTAACTTCTTTAGTTGACTTGTTTAGCACGTTCGGAACCGTCTTACTGCTGATTAGCGGTCTGATGGTCATGGCGTTTGGGGCTGGCCTGTGGTGGGCCGGGCGTGCCAAACGTAACGGTGCTTCATCCCGCCGTACCCTCCCGGAAGAGTGGCCGCTGATCAGTCGGAACGTTACCAACTATACGGAACGGTTGGTGTGGCAGTGGCTGCGCGAGACCTTCCCGGAATACCTGGTAGTCCCCAAACTAACCATCACGCGCTTTACCTCGCCCACTTCGCGTGACGAGGCCAAACACTGGTTCGACATTCTGGGCAGCATCTATTGCACCTTTGCCGTCTGCAACAGCCGGGGTAGTGTTATCGGCTGCGTGGATATCGTTACCGGCCAGCACGACCTCTGGCGCAGCAACCGTCAACTCAAGCAAAGCCTGCTGTCACAGTGCGGTATGGCCTATTGGGTGGTAACACCCACGGCATTGCCCGAACGCGCCGCCATCCGCGCCGAGTTTTTGGGTGAAGATGAAGCCGCGCTCGTCACCAGCAAGGTCTCGCAGCGCATTGTTGCTGCGGACCTCGGCATTGATCCAAACAACCAGTCCGACCATTTCATCAACCCGACCCCCACAGCGCCCGTACCGCTTGCTGCCACCTTCCAACGAGCCGAAGAGCAGTTGCGCGAAACGCTGACCGACCGTCGGCGCAACCGCCGTCAGTACAGCGCTGCCAACGACGACAAAGAAACCGCCACAAAAGCGTCGGCTACTGCGTTCAGAAACAGTGAGCTGCTCGGAGACGATTCCTTCTTTATGTCCTTCGACGGCGAACAAGAGGACGCCATCCACTCGCTGTTGAGCAAAAAGGGCTAAGCGCCTGCCGCCTTCGCAGGCGGCGGCGGCGCTCACCCCTCCAGACGGATAAACCGCTCCCGGTAGTAAATCAACTCATCGATTGACTCGTGCACGTCAGCCAGCGCTGTATGCGCCTGGCGTTTCTTGAAGCCTTCCGCCAACCCCGGCCGCCAACGCTTGGCCAATTCCTTGAGCGTGCTCACGTCCACATTGCGGTAGTGGAAGAATCCTTCCAGTCGAGGCATGTACTTGACCAGAAACCGCCGGTCCTGCCCGATGGTGTTACCACACATGGGCGAGACCCCTTTGCTCACATAACGCTGAACGAAGTCCAGCAATTGCGCCTCGACCTGCGCCTCTGTCAGAGCACAAGCACGCACCTTGTCGATCAAGCCGCTTTTGCCGTGCGTACCCTTGTTCCAAGCATCCATCGCATCGAGTACCTCGTTGCTTTGATGAATCACCAGCACCGGCCCTTCCACGCGCGGTTCGAGTTGCGGACCGGTCACGATCACCGCAATTTCAATCAACCGATCACGCTCAGGATTCAGCCCGGTCATCTCGCAATCGAGCCAGATCAAGTTCTGGTCGGATTTAGGCAACAGGGCTGACGTCTCGGAAATTTCGGTAGGTATTGCAGCAGTATCCGTCATCATCAACACCCATTACCCGCGCAACAACACTTTCAGCGCGGCTTGCAGGCGCCGCGCGGTCGTGTCATCGTGCACAGCAGTGAGTACAGCAGCCGTGTCCTGGACCCAGGTATCAACCGGCTGAGGATCGTTGCGGCGCGTCAGCAAAGTCAGTTGCAGCGCACGGCGCGCATCCAAGTGCTCGGCAGGCGTGGGCACACCAGATGCCATTTCAAGCCGCAGCAATGCTTGACTGGCGTCACCCGCAGGCGCGGCAATCAGCGCCTGTTGCCAGCGGTTGCGAATGGCAGGAGTAACGGCGCGACCAAATTCGGGTGCAGCAGGCAATGCTTGCGCCGCCCGCTGTTGCCATGCCGCGACCAAGCCGGTGAGCGCTTCACCATGAGCCTGTGCGGCGAGCTTGCGCAATGTCATCTGGGCATTTTCCAGAGCCTCGCGCTGCGCGCGAAAAGCGGCATCGCCCAAGCGCGGCGGCCGTAAACCATCGCGCCGATCCTCGCCGCGTCCGCCCTGACGTGGACCACGGTCATCGAAACGCCCTCCACGTTCCCCAAAACGCCTGCCGCCGCGATCATCGCGTTCTCGCCGATCGCCGAATTTGCCGCGGCCTTCAGGTTTAAGTTCGGTTTTTTTCATGCCGGGCCGGTCATCACCGCGCATGGCAATCAGCCGTTTGACCGGTTTGGGCGGTTCGGCAGGCTCGTCAGCGCCGGAGGGAACTGGCGCAGCAACAGGAGCAGCAACCGCGTCGGCGGAGGGCGCTTCTTCGGAAGCACTATCCACAACCGGTTCAGTTGGTGCATCGAGAGCATCCGCAGCAACGGTTTGCGCACCGGTCTCCGGCGCCGCCGCGCCATCAACCGCCGCCGAATCCGAGGCGGTTTGCGTCACCGCATCTGCGACGATAGGACTTGTTTGCACAGTCTCAGACGTTGCAGTGTGCGCTGCTGTTGCATCGGCCTTCACCGATTCACCGCGCAGCACGGCTTCCAACGCAACCATGGCAGCGCGGATCTGGCGCGCGTCACCGCCAGCATTGGCCGTTTCGAGCACCTTGACAGCATCGAGCACGGCGCGATCGTGCGCACTGGTAACCGCTTGGTTTTTTTCGCGCTCGGCACTCTTTTTCTGGAATGCCTCGTCGATCGGTTTGCGAAAAGCATCCCACAGTTTTTGCTCGTGTTTGCGCTCCAGCGGCACGGCTTGCGCATCGGCCTGCCAGCGTTGTTGCAACGCGCGCACCGCATCAATACGCAACGGCACGGCTTGTGCCAGTTGTTGCGCCTCGGCAATAAGGGCATGACGGCGCGCGATACTGTCCTTTTGCGCAGCTTCCAGCGGTGCGGCAGCGGCATTGATGGCGCTCTTCCAGCGCGCTTGCAAAGGCGCAAACACCGCCTCAGGCAGGTGTCCGCTGGCGCGCCACCGCTCGGAAAACTGGTGGACCTGGCGATTGACGCTCTTCCAGTCGCGCGCGCTGAACGCCTGCGCTGCTGTCCAGGTTTGCACCTCATTGATCAGCGCCTCGCGCTGTGCCTTGTGTTGCGCAGTTTCAGCACGTGATTTTTCCAGCCATTCATCGACGAAGCGGTGCGCGGCATTGCACGCGCGGTCGAACCGCTTCCACAGCGCCAAATTAGGCGCACCGCCCTGATCAGCAACTCTCCAATCCTCGCGCAATTTGCGAATCATGTCCTGCAACTTGCGCCCCGTGAAAGCGGGAATAAGGTCGTACTGCGCCTGCTCCCGTTCAACCGTCTGAGGAGCGGGGTCGGCACCGGCCTCGTCTGTGGAGCCTTGTTCCGAGGTCTGTTCCGGTGTCTGTTCTGAAACTGGCTCTGCGGCTTCAGGCAACTCGGTTGGCGCCGGCGTGGACACTGTGGATTCGGATGCGTCGGCACTCGACACTTGAAGCGATGCTTCTTCCGGCATAGGCTCCGCTTCCGGCGGCGTCGGCACGGGCGCAACATTGGGCGTGG
>Ga0209738_10000162_pt1 | contig 15274 bp, 17 predicted proteins | sample TergutNc150P5_FD_187289 | JGI IMG/M metagenome (GOLD analysis project Ga0209738, IMG submission 187289) | Nasutitermes corniger P5 segment gut microbial community from laboratory colony in Florida, USA - Nc150 P5 (SPAdes) (version 2) | ecosystem: Host-associated > Arthropoda: Insects >...
GTCCACACGATGGTGGAGAAGCCGATCGCTTCGACCGTCGAGGCGGGGCGCCGCATGGTCGAGGCCTTCGAGTCACGTGGCCTCGTGGGGGCCGTCGGCCACATCGAGCGGTTCAACCCGGCGCTGCAACAGCTTCGTCAGCGACTGGAGGCCGGAGAACTCGGCGATGTCTACCAGATCGCGACACGCAGGCAGGGGCCGTTCCCAGCCCGGATTGCGGATGTCGGCGTCGCGCTCGACCTCGGCTCGCACGACATCGATCTCACAGCCTGGGTTGCTCAGAGCCCCTATCGTTCGGTCTTCGCTCAGGCCCAGACGAAGTCCGGACGCCCACACGAGGACATGATCGTCGTCGTAGGCCGCCTCGCTAGCGGCGTCATGACCAACCACATCGTCAATTGGCTGAGCCCCATGAAGGAGCGCCTGACTGTCGTCGTTGGCGAACGTGGGGCATTCGTCGCAGACACGCTTACCGGCGATCTGACATTCCATGCGAACGGCACGTTCGTCACCGAATGGCAGACGGTGGCCAGCTTCCGGGGCGTGACCGAGGGAGATGTCGTCAGGTTCGCCTACCAGAAGCGCGAGCCTCTGCGGGTGGAACACGAGGCATTCCGTGACGCGGTGCTGGGCATCCGACAGGATCATGTGACCATGGCGGAGGGACTGCGCACGCGCAATGTGATCGGAGCCATCCTGGAATCGGCCGCCACGGGGCAGCCGCAGTCGATTGTCGAGTAGGAGAACCATGCGGATCGCAGTCGTTGGCCTGGGGAAGATCGGGCTTCCGTTGGCCGTGCAGTACGCGTCCAAGGGACACACGGTGGTCGGCGTGGACGTCAATCCCCGCACAGTGGAGCTTGTCAATGCCGGGAAGGAGCCGTTTCCCGGTGAAGCCCATCTGGCGGAGAAGCTCGATGCAGTCGTGGCCGCAGGCTCGTTGTCTGCGACGACCGATTATGCAGTCGGCATTCCCGGCTCGGATGCGGTCGTGGTGGTCGTCCCGCTCTTCGTGGATGATGTAACCGATCAGCCCGACTTCGGCTGGATGGACTCTGCCACGCACGACCTGGCGGCCAACCTGACCGCAGGTTGTCTGGTCAGTTACGAGACGACACTGCCGGTCGGCACCACGCGCACGCGCTGGAAGCCCATGCTGGAGCAGGACTCTGGTTTGACTGAAGGAGTCGACTTCCATCTGGTGTTTTCGCCGGAGCGTGTCACCACGGGCCGCACGTTCCAGGATCTACGCCGATATCCGAAGCTTATCGGCGCGCTCAGCGACGCCGGGACGGCGAGGGCAAAGGCGTTCTACGAGAGCGTCCTTGACTTCGATGTGCGGGATGACCTGCCCAGGCCCAACGGCGTCTGGGACCTGGGTACCGCGGAGGCTGCTGAGATGGCCAAGCTGGCCGAGACCACGTATCGGGATGTCAACATCGGTTTGGCTAACCAGTTCGGGGCCTTCGCCCAGACCCACGGCATCGACATCTATTCGGTGATCGAAGCCTGCAACTCGCAGCCGTTCTCGCACATCCACCAACCAGGCATCGCCGTGGGCGGCCACTGCATCCCGGTGTATCCCCGCCTGTATCTCTCGGTCGACCCTGACGCGACGATCGTTCGAGAAGCCCGCCGGGTGAATGCTGCGATGCCAGCGAAGGTGGTGTCCGAGGTTGCCGAGGCTCTTGGCGGTCTCTCTGGCCTGCGTGTGGCTGTGTTGGGCGCCGCGTATCGCGGTGGTGTCAAGGAGACGGCCTTCTCGGGCGTCTTCGCAACGGTCAAGGCGATCGCCGCTCGCGGAGGCATCCCCGTGGTTCACGATCCGATGTTCAGCGATGACGAACTCCGCACGCTTGGCTTCGAGCCCTACCACCTTGGCGAGCCAGTGGACGCTGCGATCATCCAGACTGACCATTCCGTTTACCGGTGCCTAGTGCCCGATAATATGCCAGGGGTTCGACTCCTGTTTGACGGTCGTCATGTTCTCTCCAGCGACTGGAAAGGCGTGCGACCGTCCGTCATTGGCCAAGGCGTCACATGCAAAGCAACTCTGCCCGATGAGAGCCTGTAGATTTCGGGGTCACGAAATCTGGCGACGAAACCGGAAATGGCGTTCTGAACGGAAGGAAGTCGTGAAAGAGATCTGTGTCCTGTGGATCGAACGGGCGCATACTGGCTCGGCAGCAGGGACCCATTTGGCAGGAACTCTTGATCGTCTTGCAGCGGCCTCCGGAGTCCTGGTAACCAGAGTCATCGCAGAGACCAAGCCCCCACGTATCACGGATGGTACTGCTGCCAGAATGTGGCGAATCTTCCGGCTCATCATTGCGGGTGCTGTAGCGGCTCGAAAGAGAAGAGTCCTATTCTGTCGCTTTCATCCTCTTCTGCTGCCCGTGCTCCTGGTCTGGAAGGCGATTGGCGCTAAAACGGTCGTGTCAGTTCAAGGCGTTCCGGATACGATCGCATCGCTCCCTAAGCTGTTCACACGCAAACAGATCAACGCACTTAGTGCAGTCACTGTGCGAATGGCTTCGGCTGTCATCGTTGGGGCGCCACCAATTCTGGAATACGTTCAGAACGAACTTGCCCACCCGGGGCAATCGGTCAGTATTATTGCGAACGGGATCTCAGTCGGCGAGATTCAACGTCAGCGTGATGAAGCGCCCCCAATGGAGGGCAGATATGTTGTCTTTGTTGGTAACCTTGCGCCGTGGCAAGGTGTCGACGTCATGGCTGCCGCAGTCCGGGATAAGGCGTGGCCTGAGGATGTGCCCCTAGTCGTGGTCGGATCTGGGGTTGAGGAGCAACGTCTCCAAGGGGTGTCTGGCGTTGTTCTTGTGGGGCCTCGTCCACATTCAGAAGCAATGCGTTGGCTTGTGCACGCCACGTGTGCTCTTTCGCTGCAGCGGGCCACGGACGACGACGGCACTCTGGGGTATTGGCCCTACAAAGTGCTGGAGAGTACCGCTGCAGGCGTGCCAATCGTCTGCACGAGGACTCGTCACATGGACAGTCTTGCCTCGTTGGCTGGCAACGTTGTCGTGGTTCCGCCTGCAGACCCGCATGCGTGTGCCGTCGCCGTTGCCGAGCTAGTCGGCAATGAATCCATGCGGTATACTCTCGCTCAGATGGGGCTAGCCAACGCGCACCGGTTCAGTTGGGAGCAGGGATCGCAAGCTCTCAGTAGTGTCCTGTGCGGCAATGACACCCATGAGTCACGGTAGCTTCGCCCAGAATAACCGCATGTAGAGGCATGTGGCACAGAGAATCGCAGAGATGATGTCCTTGTGAACAGCGCAGATGCGACGGAACACAGCCACGGAAGTTTGCCGTGTCTGAGTATCTGCATCCCCGGCTACGGGCAGCAACAGCTAGTTCGTGACTGTATAGCGCACGCCCTGGCTTATCCGGGTAACGAGATCGAGGTGATTGTCTGCGACGATGGATCGCCCGAAAGCCTTCAGTCTGTCGTTGAGGCGTTCGCTGACTCACGACTCCGGTATTTCAGATACGATGAGAACGTCGGACACGACTTGAACATTCTGAGATGTCTTGCCCATGCCCGCGGTGAGTTCGGGTTCCTTCTTCGGAGTCGTGACTGGATCGATTCCAACGGGATCGAAACACTCATGCGGGCAGTGAAAGCTCACCCCGATGCAACCTATATCACAGGTTCGGCGGCTGCGCCCGAGGGAGGGATCAGAGTCGCATACGCCAACCACGTATATGGACGTGGCGCCGAGGCGCTGGGGAACAGCTGGAAGCTCCTTTGCCATCCCAGCGGTGGAGCGTACAACCTACAGCGGATCGATGTGGAGCGTCTCAGGCAGTACCTGGTGCTGAAAGCTCCGGGGAATCGTGCGTTCGTGGTTCACATAATGCTCAGACTGCTGGCCGCGCAGGAGGGCGAAATCGTTACGCTGCGAGATCCGGTCTGGGTATACGCGCGAACAAACGAAGCCAACGATCTGGCAGCTAACCGAATCGCCGACGGGCGCTCACCCTATGCCCCAGAGTTGTGGCAGAAGCGATATGAGCTTCTTCTTCGATGGGTGACGCAATCGATCAATTCGAGGTACTTAACCGAGGTCATTGTTGATTTGTTTGGATTCTGTCTAGAACAGGCGACCTGGGCGAGTCGACTGTCGGCAAGAGATGCTGGATTCAGAGCTCATTATGGCGTAACTGCAGCGCGAGGTCGTCACTCGTCGACTGAGGAAGAGTTCCTGCAGATCACGGCGCGAATGCTGGACCCTGAGATCGGGCCGATGTGGGACACATTAGTGAGAAGCGCGCGCAGAAACCGTCTGCTTGGACGGTTGAGGTATGGTATTGCCGTTTGCAAGCAGATCTCATATGGTGGAGCGCGGGCTTTGCGGGTTGAAGGGATGGCGCATCGGCTGAATGAGGGCCTGCGGGCCTTGGCATCTCGTGTTTGACTTGGAGCATGGGTGGTTGGCGTTACTGTAGGCACGGTAGAATTGACACGAGAAGTCGTCGCAGATAATGCGGGTTAGGCATTTCATCAAATTGGCCGCGAGTCAACACTGTAGACGTCTCTGCCGTAATCTGGGATCTGCAGGAGGACATTTCCGAATGGTGGGGCGCAGCGACGGAACTACAGCCTAGGCTAGGCCGAAAGCACTTAACAAATACTGGACTAGGAAGTTGTGCGTAAGGATCATGCCGATGTATGTGGCACCAAAATCGACCCCGACAATCGTTCCTTGAATGATAACAAGCTCTTGGCGATACATAAGAGCGATGGCTGAGATAATGCTGGCGAGCACAAGCCAAAGTTGAGTGCGGGAGAGGTCGAACTTGACAGGGACCGTGCCCGGAGTGGAACTAGGGATCTGGAACGCTGCGATGCAAGCGAAGATGACGCCCGTCCTGAGAAGCCGATAGAACTGTGCGTCGAAGAAGAGAAGTGCAACGAAGACCGGCATGACAAAGAGAATGCGCAGGAGCGCGGCATTGGGTTTGCCATCCGTTTCGAAGTACAAGTTGCGAAGTGAAAGAGCGGCACCGATCAGATAAGCCGCCGTCATCACTCCAAACATGAGAACGCGTGCCCCGGGTGCGCCGACGTCAGCATCTGTAATATCGGTTTGACCTAGGATTGGTGCAACAAGATTCGGCGCGAAGTAGATGGTAAGTGCGCCGGCAAAAGATATTGCCAAAGAGCACCCCAGGACTACGGCGGGTCTTTGGATGAAAACCAAGAGTAGTAGCAAGAACAGGATGCATGCCGTATGGAATGAAGTAGCGAGTAGCACAAGCACAAAGAACTTGGCTGCGCTCTTCCATGACCGGGTGCGCAAGTGTCGAATTGCGTAGACAACTATTGCCTGCCCAACTGTGTACCTGATCTGGATGACGTCGTAGAAGAACGGGTACAAGGCGTAAATCCACAGCACGGCGACTGGGTGTGTGCAAAGTGTCCTCGCTGCGGCACCAACGAGAAGCAAACTTGCAAGAAAGAGGGCTGCAAAGAAACCTTGGTAAGGTACATGAAGGAAATTGCTGATGCCCGCGGTGGTGAGGTATCCCCACTCGAAACGCTCCGCCTGGAACGCGTATCCGAGTCCCTGGATGAAGCCGTCTGACTCAATGTAGCCCCCGATGCGGCCGTAAACTGCCTGATAGATGGCTGAATCGTTGTTGACGTAGTTCAGGGAACCGCAGCAGCCAAGGACGAGTATGGTCAACCAATACCCAGCTGCAAGCCGAAAGGATCGCGTGGTCAGCGGAGAGGCGCCAAGATGACTGGCAGGTGTGTGGGGAATCGTCACTGGGCATCACCAGACCGGTCTTGTTGGGACGGGTTCAGACATAGGTCTAGGGCGCATAGCTCGGTGAGCACAGCGGCGGGCGCGCTGGGTGCCTGGAGTCAGGTCGGCCGAACAGGCGGATAGAGGAGGCACTGACGGGCGTCGGAACGAGGGTGCCTGGTCTAGGCGCGGGCGGTAAGGCAGGAGGCGGTTGGAATCACCGTCAGCGGGAGGGACTCGGGGGTTGTGTGTGAGTCTCGCGCCCAAAGCCATGACTGCCGTCGTCCCCTCCTCGTAAGTTCCCGTTCATTCTACACGAGAGAGTGAAGGCGCTTCCAACAGGTGGGACGGTGCACGATGGCTCGGCGTGGCTTGGGTGGAGAGGAGCTGCAAGTTGTGATTTCGTGCAGGTGCGGGAGATGATCCAGCACGGTCGTAGCACTCGTGGCTGCCGTGCCATGCCGGGTTGGTTTGCTTGCGGCGAGGTGGTAGGTGGGAGCGGCGTCGGCCTTGCGTTCAAGCAGGGCGTATTGCGCAGAGTGAGGCGCGTGTTTCTGTGGCGCCACGCAGATGTGGGGTGGAGCTGGCGGGGGTGGAAACGGCGACAAACGCAGTCTCCGGTGCGAGGACTGTTGCGAGCCATCGGCGCGAGTCTCTGCCAGCACAGGGAGGTGCGGCTTTGGGCTTGCTGGTTGGGGAAGCTCGATCGAACTCGTACAGAATGGGCGTTGGTGACCGTGTGTATCGTGAGTGGCGCAGGCCGTGCGCGTTGGCGATACATGCGTGCCGCGGCCGGTCGAGCCCGCCCATGGGCTGGTGAGTGGCTGCGTCGGGTTCGGCCTGGTTGTAATATAATACGGTAACGCAGGTGTCTTTGGCTTGCTCAGGCTTGTGGCAATCTAGGCGCCGTCCTGTCGGGTGGGGCTTCGTGGACACGTAAAGGGGTGCAGGCATGACCGACTGCTCAATCAAGATCAGTGTGATAGTCCCCGTCTATAACGCTGGAGCGTATTTGAGTGAATGCCTGGACAGCATATGCGGTCAGGATTATGAGAACATCGAAGTCGTGATCGTGGATGATGGGTCAACAGATGGGTCTGGCGCAGTCTGCGACTCTTATGCGGACAGGGATCCCAGGGTGCAGGTCGTTCATCAAAGAAATCAGGGAGTGTCTGTTGCGAGAAATGTAGGCCTGGCGCTAGTCACGGGTGATTATGTAATGTTTCCAGATGCGGATGATTTCTTTGCCGATTCCCAAGCTCTGGATCGCGTTGCTGTACATGTGGCTACGGCGCATCCAGATGTCTCGGTCTTTGAGGTGGCGCAATTGGATCAAGTGACCAGGCACATGAAGCGAGATCCGGCACTGACCTTGATAGAGTGCGGAGCGGCTGACCTGATAAGAGGAAATAAGTACCGCGCAGGCATGTGCTCAAAGATTGTGCGCACGGCCGTTTGTAGGCAGTTTGGGCTTCAGTTCACGCCTGGATTGCGAATGTCGGAAGATATGGAGTTTTCGGCAAAACTTCTTAGTCACAACCTGAAGATTACGTACCTGCCCACATGTATTTACATAATCCGACTTTGGGCTGGTTCTAGCACGAGGCGTGCTGGGGCACAAAAGATATATGAGGGGACATTGCAGGTTCTGGATGGCTGGCGTGCGTCCGCTCAGATGTGCGCTTCGTCTGAAACACGCGATCTGGTCGGGAACTTTCTGGCCGGTTTCTATGCGATGCTATTGATCTCATATTCCTCGGGATATTCGCGTTTTGCTCATAGGATGCAGGCCAATGCGTACTATCTGCAGTTCACTTGGCATGGTTCGGTCCGACTACTTGATCGGGTCTCGGCCTTGTGCGGCCTGCGCCTAGCTCGGTATGCGGTCAAAGTGTTACTGTCGGTGTATTCGGGTCTTGTGACCGTAAGAGGCAAGTATCAGGGCGCTGTGGATAGTGTATCATCGGCGCTGAGGCTAACTGGTCGCGGTGCTCCTTCCGAGTCACGTAAGTGGTGAGGTGCGATGGGTATTGAGTGCGTAAGTCGCATATTGCGTTCCTGGATTCAGTGGTGGGAAGTTGGTGTACATGGCTGAGTCACGGTCGCGCAGAGGGTTCAAGAATGTCGCTTACGGGCTTCTAGGTCAGGCCGTAGTTCTTGGCCTGTCGCTGTTAGTTCCCCGCTTGTTCATCTTGCACTTCGGCTCGGAGGTCAACGGCCTGCTCTCTGTGGTTACGCAGGTCTTTGCTTATTTTGCACTACTGGAAGCCGGCCTGTCGACGTCCATAATGACGGCCCTATACCGGCCGATAGTCGACAATGATCGAAGAGGAATTGGAGCGATTCTGAGTGCGGCGCAGCACTACTTCAGGAGAGTCGCTCTTGCATATCTGGTGTGTACTATAGGCTTTGCCGTAATGTATTCAACGCTCAATACGTCTGGTATTAGTCCTAGCACGGTCTTCTGGGTTATCATTCTGCAGGGTGCCGCGGGTGCTGTGAACTACCTATATCAGGCCGCGTTCCGACAGTTTATGACTGCCGATGGAAAAGCCTACGTACTGTCAAATGTTAGCCTGGCAAGTGCCGTTGTCCTCAACGCTGCGCGGCTGATTGCTATCTATTTGGGATACAGTGTTGTTGTTGTACAGTGGGTAGCCTTGGCGACCGCGCTGCTTCAGGTGCCGTTTTATATGCTGTATCTGCGGAGGGGGTACCCCTGGTTGGTACTCAACGGAACGCCTGATTACGGTGCGCTTCGGCAGCGAAGTTGGATTCTTGGGCATCAGATTTCGTCTATGATATTCAACTTCTCAGATATAGTGATTGTTTCGTGGGTGTGTGGATTGGCTGTTGCGAGTGTGTATTCTGTCTATCGCCTTGTCATGTCTGGCGTGAACTCCCTAGTGGCTACACTTAATAACAGTCTTATCTTCATTGTTGGTCAGAAGTACCATGAGAGCGTTGAGGAGTGTCGTAGGTTATTTGATGCCTACAATATGGTATATGTTACGCTTGTTGTTGCATTGATGAATGTGTGTTCCTTCTTGCTGATTCCCTTTGTTCGGATCTATACAGAGGGTGCGGATGTGAACTACGTTGTAAAGTACTTGCCGGTCCTTCTCTGTGGGGCACAGGTCCTTTCGTCCGCAAGAACTGTGGCCAGCAACCTGATTACTGTTGCGGGAAGATTTAGGGAGACGATCTGGCGAACGATTGCGGAAACATCGATTAATCTGTTTGTTTCCATCGTCTGTGTCCAGATTGTTGGTGTTTATGGTGTCGTGATCGGGACATTGGCGGCATTGGCGTATCGAACGAATGATATGATGATTTACTCAAATCGAAAGATTCTTGGACGTCCCGCATTGAGTGGGTACGGTGCTCTAGTGGTGGGTGCTGCACTGTATGTGGTAGGTGCTGTGTTGAGTTTGAAGTGTGCGGTGCGGATTGAGTCGCTTGCGGTGTTGGTGGGCGTGGGGATCGCGGCGTGTGCGGTCACTTTGCTCGTGGGTATTGCAGTAGTGGCAGTGTTCTGTCGCGCGGAAGTTGCTTATGTGATCCCATATGTGCGGCGTGCAGTGAGGCGCACTGCTTGATGCGTGAGCTGATGGCCTTGTTTTGGGTCATTGGAAGCGTGGGGGAAGGATGTGTGTTTAGCGTCGGTGAGAACTGGCTGAGTTATTGACATTGCGATAAATGGCAGTGTTTGGCATCCTTGCGCCGTGGTTGATACCGTTCTTGTTTGGGGATGCGTGGCGCGCAGCGGATCTCATTTGCCAGGCGTTGACGCCGTGGGCGTTTCTGAATCACTTGTCCTGGTCGGTTGCATTCTTGTACATCGTTGCAGCGGTGCAGGAGCGATTGCTAGTGTTTGCAGTTGTGTATTGTGCCGTGCCACTAGCATTGCTATGGTTCAGTGCGTGGTCGTTGGTTGCGACGATGTGGGCGTTGAGTTGTGTGATGACGTTGTTGATCGTGATGTGCATCATGTCGGTGATCACTGCGAAGCAGTACGATGCGGGTCGTCTGGCGGCGGCAGTCGCGGCGTGAGGTCAGTGTAGGGTGGATGTAATAGCCTGGAGTGCTGGTCGTGCGGCGTGTTGCGATGACAGCTTGGTACGGTCTGGGGGTTGGATCTGGAGGGTGTGCTGGGTCCATCCGGCTGCGATGATGCGTGCGAGTGCTGATGGGTCGGCGTCGGGGGCGAGTCCTGCCTGGGGGATGTCTCGGACACCTTTGCTGTCGAACGCGAAGGTGCGGCGACCGACGGCCAGCGCTTCAAGACCGACTCGGGGTAGCCCCTCCCATGATGCGGTGTGAAGTAGGGCATGGGCGTGGGCAAGGGCGCCGGCCACGTCGGTGGTGGGTCCGGGCAGGGTGACGGCGGTCGTGAGGCCGCAGGATTGGGCGTAGTGGATCATGGGGGCGGTAAGTTCGCCTGAGCCGTACATGGTGAGCGTGGCATTGATGTGTTGAGTGCGGAGTTCGCGGAGGACATCGCTGGCGAGGGACGGGCGTTTGCGTGGGTAGAGCTCGCCAATCCAAACAAGGCGGAGGGGCTCGGTGAAGTCGGGCAGTGGGAGGAACGGAAACTTCTGGAGGGGTACGCCGACTCCGTTGACAAGTCGCATGGGCCGGTGACCGTGGCGGATGAACCACGTTTCATCGTCGGAGTTCATGCAGATTACCGCAGATGTGTGGCGCAGAGCCCAGGTTTCGGCGAGCTTCCACGGCTGCGTTGCGAGGTCGAAGGAGTTGTGCGACCAATGCAGTCCGTGGCAGAAGTAGACAAGAGGGACAGGCTGGCGCTTCGCTCGGAGCCAGAAGGATGCGGTGGCGGTGTTGGTGACCACAACGTCAAGAGCGTTGTGGCGGATCCAGTCGGTCAGGCGAGACGGAACGGCTAGGTTGGTGGGGGTAGGGCGACGACTCAGTCCCGGAATGAGCGTCGTGGAGAAGCTGTCGCAGGGAGCGCTGGCAGCGCAGAAGACCTGGTGTCCTTCGGCCTCCCACGGAAGTATCCTTGGTTAGACCTGCGAGTGACGCCGAGTTATGGCGCGCTCAAGCAGAGAAGCTGGATTCTGGGGCATCAGATATCGTCGATGGTTTTTAACTTTTCAGATATCGTAATTCTATCTGCTTTCTGCGGTCTTCAGACGGTGAGTGTGTATTCAGTGTATCGGCTGGTTATGTCTGGCATCAGTTCGGTTGTGGCGACTCTCAATAATGGTTTGATTTTCATCGTCGGACAGAAGTATCATGAAGACTTGAAGGAGTGTCGGCGACTCTTCGACGCGTACAACATGGTATACGTAACTGTCGTGGTCGCTTTGATGAATGTGTGTCTATTCTTGTTTGTTCCGTTTGTTCGTTTGTATACACGGGGCGCTGATATTGACTATGTTGTGAGATACTTGCCGCTGCTCTTGTGTGAGGTACAGATTCTAACTTCGGCGCGAAGTGTGGCGAGCAACCTAATTACAGTCGCGGGGAAGTTTAGGGAGACCATATGGAGATCTATCGCAGAGACGACGATAAATATCGCGGTGTCAGTCGTATGTGTGCAGTTCGTCGGGATTTATGGGGTTGTTCTTGGGATCCTGACGGCTTTGGCCTACCGGACTAATGACATGATGATATTCACGAATAGGCGCATTCTGCAGAGAAGAGCAATGAGTGGCTATCGATCGCTCATTGTTGGAGCGGGTTTGTATGTGGTGGGCGTAGTCTGTTCTGTTAAGTTGTCAGTCGTCGTCGTATCGCTAGGGGGGCTTTTGGTGATGGCCGTGCTGGGGTGTGCAGCGAGTTTAGTAGTCTGCTGTGTTGTGATGAGTGCTTGTTGTCCGGGTGAAGCTGCATATGTGTCGAGGTATGTGAGGGCGGTTCTGAAGCAGTCTCGGTTCGGTTCGAGCGTTGGCTAGTGTTCTATTGGCCCGGTGTGAGGTGGAGGTCGTATGGACCGAGCTGGGTGTGCATGGTCTAGGGGTCCGGATCTGGAGCGGGTGTGGCGCATGTGGAGGAATGAGTTGTGTGGGTTATTCGAGAAGGTGTGCCAGCGTGGTCTGCCATCGTTGCCTGACTATGGCCCCATCGTAGTGAGATGACACCAACAGTCTTGCAGCTTGGGCACACTGGTCCGCTGACTTGGGCTGTGTTAGGGCTCGATTGAGAGCGTGGGCCAGGCTCGGAGCGTTTCCCACGGTTGCTAGGAATCCGGTGCGTCCTTCGGAAACGAGGTCTGTGATGCCGGTGGCTGCGGTGGCAACGACCGGAACTCCGGCGGCGAAAGCCTCTAGGACGATTGTTGGGAGGCCCTCGCGAAGGCTGGGTAGACATAAGACATCTGAGATTGCGAGGTAGGGCGCGGTGTCACTAACCTGGCCGGCGTAGACGACGTGGTAACCAGAAGCCTGGATGTGTGAGAGGCCGAGCGTGCCGGAGGGGTCTTCAATTCCGCCGACGATGAGAATGTCGAGATCCGGGAGGCGCATGCGGATCATGCAGAGGGCGTCGGCAAGAATGTCGATTCCTTTGTCAGCGGTGACGCGGCCGATGAAGGCGACCACGGGGATGCCCGGGCGGAGCCCAAGAGAGGCGCGGAGGGCCTCCACAGAGCTGGCCTCTGAACGAGCATGGGCGAAGTGGTCGACGTCGACACCATTGGGACTGCCGGGGCCGAGGGTGCGAATTCGAGATGGGGCTACGACGCGGGCTTCTATGGCTCGGGCCCGGAGGGATGGTCCGACGGCAATGACCTGGGTGGCGAGGTGGCAGGTTACCCATTCCATGATCCGAAGGAACCGTCTTCCTGGGCCATGGGCGGTTTCAAGACGAAGTCCATGGAGCTCATAGATGCGGTGAGGCACCCGGGCAAAGAAGGCAGCCATGAGTCCGAGTAGGCCTGCCTTTGGGGTGCCGATGACCACGACTCGAGGTCGGACACGGCGGATCAGGCGGTGCCAAGTGCGGAGAGAGCTAAGATCTGCTCGCGGCTTGGGCTGCTGTTCGGTGGGCACCGGATGGATGGTCACACCGGCAAGATCCCCGAGGCGTGCTAGACGTTCACCTGGTGAGCTGGCCACATGGACATCCCAGCCATCTGCGACGAGGTTCTGATATAGGCCATCGTGATACCGGAGTTGGTAACTGATGGTGACTCCGAAGAGAATCCGTGGGGCCGTTGCCTTGGGGTTCGATCCGAGCATGACGCAAGTCCTCATTTCGCGCAGTTAGATTCAGCCGATTAAGTACCTAGTTCCTGCAGGCCGAGCCCTGTGAAACATACTGGAAGGGTGTTACAGGGCTCTGAGAGTCGGCTCTATTCGCGTATCTCAGCTTAGCGCACGTCAGGTGGAACGCATAGGGAGGAGGTTCCAGATTGGGCAGCGGGAGGGCGCCCACTGGAAGGGGAGCAGTGCTGGGGATCGCCATCAGGCTGGTGGTGGTCGTCGTTGCCCTCACCGCTGAGGACGGTGGCGAGGGTCATGGCGAGGCATTGGAGGTCCCTGTGCCAGCCGATGGTCTGGAAGTACTCGCCGTCGAACTGTGCTCGCCGGGTCTCGGAGATCAGATCGCGGCCGTTGACCTGAGCCCAGCCTGTGACGCCGGGGCGCAGGCGCGATGCGCCGTTGGCCTTGCGGTCGGCGATGGTGGCGGTCTCGGTGTAGAGCACGGGGCGGGGCCCGACGATGCTCATCTCGCCGCGAAGGATGTTGATGAGCTGGGGCAGTTCGTCGAGCGATGTGCGGCGCAGCACGTGGCCGATAGGAGTGATGTAGGCATCCGGGTCCGTCAGGCGGCGGGCGTGCGGGGTGCCGACGCGCATGGTGCGGAACTTGTAGATCTTGAACGGCACGCCGTTGCGTCCGACGCGGGTCTGCCGGAACAGAGCTGGGCCGGGCGAGGTGAAGCGCACGATGAGCGCGATGAGGGTCATGGGGATGCACAGGACGACGAGGAGGGCGGCCGCGACGACGAGGTCGAGCACGGGCTTGACGGTCTTTGCATAGATCAATGCACTCGCCACCCCGTCATCTCGGAGAATGCGGGAGTGCGCTCGGCGGGGTGAAGGGGGTTGGCGATGGGTGTGATCGAGGTGGCGGCCGTGGATGCGGCGTCACGGTGCTGGGGCGTATATGGCGCGGTCACGTGCGACGAGTGAGCGGCAAGGGTGACACGAAGACTGGGCGGAATCTGACAGGCCCGTCTGCGGGTACTGGAGGTGCCGGCCCGGCCACAAGACAATCGGTTAGTCATAGGAGCTGCTCGTTTGCATGGATCGATCGTTGCCGGACTTTGTGATTTTCCCATCACAAGGCCCTCGGCGCAACTCGGAGGCGTCGCGGGTCTCCTGGCGACGTTGAGATGCACCTGGTTGGTGTGCCCTTACACCACCGCCGGGAGGCCGTCGGGAGGCTGGGGTACATCACTTCCCATTATCGCGTGCCTGCCAAACCGGACGCACCCAGGGTTGACGCTGGGGCACAGTGTGTTCAGATGCAGGCAGAGAGCGCACATTCATGGATGGAGCACAGCCACTGTTCACTAGCTTCACTACGCGGTACAGTGGCCGTGCGGACAGGGGGACGGCGGTGGACGAACAGACACAGGGGCGGCTGGACGGACTGCGGGCGCAGGTGGACGCGCTGGACGCCGAGCTGGTCGCCGTTCTGGCCCGCCGGTTCGCGGTGACGCGGCAGATCGGGCAGCTCAAGGCCTGTGCAGCCCTGCCGGCGCTGGACGCCTCGCGCGAGCAGGCGCAGGACGAACGCCTGTGCACGCTGGCCGCGCAGCAGGGCTTGGATGCCGCCATGGTCGTCCGCATCCACGAACAGATCCGCGCCCAGGTGCGTGCCGAGCACGAAGCACAGGCAGTGCAGCGCAGCTGATGGGCGGTGTCGGGTGGCTATGCCGTCTTGTCTTGTGCAGTCGCCTGGGCCATGTCCGTGATCAGAATGAGCGGAGGCCTGATGGGCAGCGGGAAGGGCGGCGTTCGGGTCAGGCCAGTGATGGTGTCGAGCCTCGTGCGTAGGCAGGGCCGCGCGACCTGAAGCAGCTGGTTGCGCGCGTCGTCCGGAATGCTCTCCTCGGTTCGGACCCCACCAATAGGCGGGTGACATTGGCCTCCTTCGTCGGCGAAAGCCCAGGCTTGTCGTTGGTTTGCGATGCCGTCGCTTTGAGGGTGATGCCTACCTGGTTCGGATGGGCGGGCGTGTGGGAGAAGATGAGTTCGAAGCTGTTGAACACGGTGCCGGTCGGCAGACTCCGGCCTCGCGAGAGGGTGCAGCTGTCCACGATGATGTCCATGATGCCGATGGCGCTGTTGATCTGAAGATGCCGAGGCTCCGGGGGCGTCTGCAGGGGGTTCTGGCTGCTGAGACGACACATGAGGCAGGCGCAGTCCGCTCGGGCACGCCCGTAGACTGGGGCACATGCCAACCCACGACACCGTGCTGGTCGTCGATTTCGGCGCCCAGTACGCCCAGCTGATCGCC
>Ga0209738_10000163_pt1 | contig 15246 bp, 16 predicted proteins | sample TergutNc150P5_FD_187289 | JGI IMG/M metagenome (GOLD analysis project Ga0209738, IMG submission 187289) | Nasutitermes corniger P5 segment gut microbial community from laboratory colony in Florida, USA - Nc150 P5 (SPAdes) (version 2) | ecosystem: Host-associated > Arthropoda: Insects >...
GCAGGATGCCGTCACCTTGACCGACACCGTCGAACCCAGACCCCACACCGGAATCACATACGACGACGCCGTCTCCCCCGACACCGCCGTGCCGCCGACGTACCACTGGTACTTCGACGTCCACCCCGCCGGCACATTCGACGTCGCCGACACGCTCGATCCCACCGACGGCGTCCCCGAAACAGCCGCCGAAACCGAGATCTTCGTCGGCGACCATGTGCCGTAGTAGACCGCGCCTCCGGTGATGCGGACTTTGGTCCCCGCAGCCTTCCCGCTAGTGGCGCTGCTGCTGGTTGCCCAGCCCTTGAACATGTACCCGCTCCGAGTCGATGTCGAAGGCAGCACCTGATCGGTGCCGCTCGCCCACGTCCGGTTGAAGTCTGCCCCACCCGTGTAGTTGGCCTTGAATGTGACCACCACCATCGTCGGCGTTCCGGCTGCGGTGGCTTCGCCCGCGAAGGCGAAGGACACCACGGACGCACACAACAGACTGAGCAACCTATACCACGCGAAATGCCTTCTCATTGCCGTAGTCCTTTGGGGTGTAGGAGGTACGTCGACGACCTCATCGCTGAAGTCATGCCTCGTGTCAGGGACACGAAGTTCATTGAGCATAGCATCCCTACGCCGAGGCAGGGTCCAATCCCAAAGAATCAACGTCCGGCCAGTCGCAAATATCTTCTACGGACGATCAGCCGCGCCGGGCTCAACCAAGCTGCTCAGTAGGCGAGCACGCTGGAGACGCTCGTCAGGCCCGCCTTGGCCAGCTGGGCGCGGCCGCCTTGGGCGGACAGCTCCAGCAGCACGCTCACGTGGGCGGGCACGGCGTTCGCCCGACGCACCAGGTTGGCCGCCGCGATCAGCGTGCCGCCGCTGGCGAGCAGGTCGTCCACCAGCAGCACCTTCTGCCCCGGCTTGAGCGCATCCTGGTGGATGGACAGCACGCTGCTGCCGTACTCCAGGTCGAAGCTCTCCTCGTACGTCGGCCCGGGCAGCTTGCCCGGCTTGCGCACCGGCACGAAACCCACGCCCAGCGCCATCGCCAGCGGCACGCCGAAGATGAAGCCGCGGGACTCCACGCCCGCGACCACACCGATGTCGTCGGGCACCTGCGCCATCATCGCGTCCAGAGCCAGCTTGAAGCCGGACGGCGACGCGAGCAGAGGTGTGATGTCCTTGAACTGGATGCCCGGCTTGGGAAAGTCGGGAATGTTCCGGACGAACTTGCCGATCTTGTCGACATTGTCTGCCATGTTCACTTCTTCCGCTGGCTGCGCGAGGCGCGCACGGGCTGCGGACGACCGGCTGCCTGCGCGTCACTGGGACGCGCGATGACCGGAGCCGCGGTGACCACAAGGTTAGCCGGGCCGGCCAACGTGACCGGGGCCGTGGCCTCCACGACGGTCGCCTCGATGCGGGCCTGCGCGCGGGCGGCATGCTTGGCCAGCGCGGCGCGGTGCGCGCGCATCGCTGGCTCGCGTTCCTTGAACTGGCACAGCAGCGGCGTCGCGATGAAGATCGACGACCAGGCGCCCGTGATGATGCCGACGAGCATGGCCAGGCCCAGGTCGGGCAGCGGGCCCTGCCCGCCCAGCCAGACGACACCGGCGAACAGGATGGCCGCCACGGGCAGCACGGCGATGATCGTCGTGTTGATCGACCGCACGAACACCTGGTTGACGGCCAGGTCGGCGGCCTGCGAATATGTCACATCCTGCCGCGTGATGTCCATCGAGTTCTCGCGCACCTTGTCGAAGACCACCACCGTGTCGTACAGCGAGTAGCCCAAGATCGTCAGCACGCCGGTGACGGTGGCCGGTGTTACGGCGAAGCCGACCAGCGCGTAGATGCCGATCGTGATGATCAGGTCGTGCACCAGGGCGATCATGGCCGCGGCCGACATCTTCCAGTTGCGGAAGTACAGGCCGATCATCAGCGCGACGAGCACGAGAAAGACGACCAACGCCTGGATCGCCTTGTCGGTGATCTGCGACCCCCACGACGGGCCGATCAGCTCGTAGCCGACGTCGGTGGCCTGCAGGCCCGCCTGCTTGGCGATCGCCTCGCGCAGCGTGTTGACCTCATCGGTGCTCAGCGTGCGCGTCTCGATCTGCACCTGGTTCGCGTTCGCGATGGTCGTGACCTCGGTCGCGCTCATGTCGGGCAGATCCGTATCGGTCACGACATCGTGGTAGTCGCCGACCGTGGCGCTCGTGATCTGGCCGATCGGTGCGGTGAACACGCAGCCGCCCCGGAACTCGATGCCGAGATTGAGACCGCGCAAGGCAACCGAGAGGATGCAGACGATGATCAGCGCACCGGAGATGAGGTACCAGATCTTGCGCTTGCCGACGAAGTCGACGTCGAAGTCGGACGTGTACAGCCGGTGCGCGAAGCTCTCTCGCTTGACGGGCTTGGCGCCGCCTTTCAACGCAGTCGCATTGATGTCGCCCATCTGGGGCCGCTTGCTTGGCTTGGTGGTGGTGCTCATGGCTCAGGCCTCCTTTCCGGCCGAAGCGATGGTGGACGGGGCCACACTCGAACGGGTCGAGATCCGCCGCCCGCGCAGCGCCTCGGGCGTCACGCCCAGGTGCGCCGGGTCGAAGCCCGACAGCGGATGGCCGCTGGCGAAGAAGTCGGTGCGCGCCAGCAGCGTCATCAGCGGCTTGCTGAAGAAGAACACGATGAACAGGTCGATGGCCGTGGTGACGAACAGCGTGAACGCGAAGCCCTTCACCGAGCTGATCGACAAGATGAACAAGACGATGGCGCTCAACAGCTGCACCGAGTCGGCGATCACGATCGTGCCCCGGGCCTTCGTCCAGCCGCTCTCCACGGAGTGCTGCAACGAGAAGCCCTCGCGTATCTCATCTCGTATTCGTTCGAAATAGACAATGAACGAGTCTGCTGTCACGCCTATGGCCATGATCACACCCGCGATACCCGGCAGGCTCAGCGCGAAGCTGATCGTCTGGCCCAGCAGGACGACGGCGGCGTACGTGATCAGCGCGGCGCTGGCCAGCGACCCCCACACGATGACGCTCAACGCGCGGTAGTAGATCATCGAATAGATCAACACCAAGACCAGGCCGATGATACCGGCGATGATGCCGGCCTTCAGCTGCTCACCGCCCAACGTCGGCGAGACCATGTCGACGTTCGACACCTCGAACGTCAGCGGCAGCGAGCCGTACTGCAGCACGCGGGCCAGGTTCTGCGCGGTGTTCTGGTTGATGCCGCCGCCCGAGATCGAGGCGTTGCCGCCCGTGATCGGGCCGTTCTGCACGATGGGGGCCGAGATGACCTCACCGTCGAGCACGATCGCGAACTGTGCGGTCACGCCCGTGGTGTCCGACTGCGAGTTCTGGTACAGGTGCGTGGTCGCCGCGGTGAATCGACTGGTGCCGTCCGCATTGAACGACAGGTCGACCTCCCAGGTCAGCTGGCCCTGCGGGATGCCGGCCGTGGCGCTGACCACGTCTTGACCGCTGATGATCTGCGGGCCAAGCAGGTACTTGGTCGTCTTGTCCTGGCTGCACGCGAACAGCGGCTGGTCCCACACGTCGGGGAACGGCTGGCCGCACGTCCAGCTCTGGAAGTCGGACAGGTCCTGGTCGCTCGGCTGCCAGTTGAGCAGCGTCTGGATGTCGACGTTCGGGTTGGTCGTGGCCTCGGTCGGACGCGGCGCCGGCGGCGCCGTCGGCATGCCCGGCATCACACGGCGCGAGGCGCTGCTGGCGGCCGGGGTGGTCGCGGACGACGTGGGCGCGGCCGTCGCAGGCGTCCCCGTGGCCGAGGCACCTGCGGTCGAGACAGACACCGACGGCGAGGCGGAGGCGGCCGGGGCGACCGCGGCCGTCTGGTACACGTCGCGGAAGGCCAGCTCGGCGGTCGTGCCGACCAGCTGCACCAGATCCGTGCCGCCGATGTTCGGCACCGAGACGACGATCTGATCGGAGCCCTGCAGCGTCACGGTCGATTCACCGACGCCCAGCGAGTTCACGCGGTCTTCGATGATCTGCTGTGCCTGCTGCATGGCGCTGGCCATGCTCCAGTTGCTGCGGGCCGTGCTGCTCGCTGCCGCCGGGGTCGTCACCGGGCTGATGGTCGTGGCCGGCGCACCCGACGACGATGCGCCCGGGGTCGTCGTCGGCTCGACGCTCGCCGGTGTGGTGCTCGCAGGCGTGGCGCTCGACGAGGGACTGGCCGGCGTCGACGCGTCGCCCTGGTCGGGCGCCGGCGCCTTCGCAGTCAACGTCACGGTTGAGCCGCCGCGCAGGTCGAGGCCCAACCGCGGGGTCCAGCTGTGCGTCAGCGCCATCAGGGCGTAGAGCGCCGCAATGATGATCGCGAAGACGATCAGCTTGCGGACGGGGCGGTAATTCCGGTTGGAATAGGTTGTTGCCACTGTTGATCGTCCTCAGTGTGTCTGCGTGCCATCCGTGCCCCGGGTGTCGGACGGGGCCGACGGGTCGGAAGGCGAGGGCTGCGAAGAAGCGTCGCCGCTCCACAGCGCGGGGTTGTCAGAACCGTCCAACGGGTCGGAGCCGCCCACTGCGGACTCCGGGACGGCAACCGATGCGTCATCGGCGTATTCGAACTCTTCTTCCTCTGGCTTCATCGGCTTCACGATGACCTGCTTGAGCACGGTGACCTCCGTGCCCGGGGCGAGCTCAACCACCATCTGCGCATCGCCGATCGCACGGATCGTGCCGATGATGCCGCTGTTCAGCAGCACACGGCTACCGGGCTGCAACGCGTTGAGCAGGGCCTTCTGTTCCTCTTGACGCTTCTTCTGCGGCCGCACCATCATGAAGTACATCAACGCAATGAATGCGACGATGATCAGCAGAAATTCCCAACTCATGTGTGCCCGTTCCTCGCATGCTAAAGCGCGCCATGTGGCAGGCGCACCAGATGAGTGTACTGGGTCGAGCCGTCAGACCCTAGCCGACGTGGGCCGATCCGGACCAATCATTCGAATAAAGACGGCCCGTTCACAGGTGCTGGCGGGGCCATGCCCAGGTGCTGCCACGCCGCCGGCGTGGCCACGCGGCCCCGCGGCGTGCGCATCAAGAACCCAAGCCGCACCAGGAATGGCTCGGCCACCTCGGCCACCGTCTCGGCCTCCTCGGCGACGCTGATCGCCAGCGTCGACAGGCCCACGGGGCCGCCGGCGAACTTGCGGCACACGGCGTCCAAAACTGCGATATCGAGTCGGTCCAGACCCAGCGCGTCCACCTCGTACAGGTCGAGCGCCCGCTGCGCCATGTCGAGCGTCAGCACGCCGTCGCCGTGGATCTGGGCGTAGTCGCGCACGCGGCGCAGCAGCCGGTTGGCGATGCGGGGCGTGCCGCGCGAGCGCATGGCGATCTGCTGGACGGCGTCGTCATGCACCTCGATGCCGAGCTTGTCGGCCGAGCGCGCCACGATGCCCTCCAGAGCCGGCGTCTCGTAGTAGTCGAGCGTCGCGGTGAAGCCGAACCGGTCGCGCAGCGGCCCGGGCAGCAGCCCGGCCCGCGTGGTCGCGCCCACCAGCGTGAACGGCGGGATGTCGATCGGGATCGCGGTGGCGCCCACGCCCTTGCCGACCACGACATCGACGCGGAAATCCTCCATCGCCAGGTACAGCATCTCTTCGGCCGGGCGCGACATGCGATGGATCTCGTCCAGGAACAACACCTCACCCGCGACCAGGCCCGACAGGATCGCCGCCAGGTCACCGGCGTGTTGGATCGCCGGGCCCGACGTGATGTGCAACGGCGCGCCGAGCTCGGCGGCGATGATCATCGCCAGCGTCGTCTTGCCCAGCCCGGGCGGGCCGGACAGCAACACGTGGTCGGGCGTCGAGCCGCGGTGCTTGGCCGCGGCCAGCACCAGGCCCAGCTGGTCGGCCACGCGCGGCTGGCCGTGGAACTCGGCCAGCGTCGCCGGGCGCAGCGCCGCCTCGGCGGCCTGCTCGTCCGGCGTGGGCCACGGGTCCAGCGGTGAATGCTCCATGCGCTCGTCCCCCCTCTCAGGCCCGCGCCAGGTGCTGCAGCGCCGCCCGCAGGATCTGGCCCACGGTCAGACTGGGATCCTGTTCGACCAGATCCTCGACGTCGTCACAGGCCCGGGCGGCATCCTTGGCCGACCATCCCAGACCCTCCAGGCCGCTCGCCACGGCGGTGCGCCAATCCAGCGGGCCGGTCGCCCCGGGCTGCACGTCAGCCCCGCCGACGTCCAACGTCAGCACCTTGTCCTTCAGCTCGATGACCATCTTCTGCGCACCCTTGCGCCCGATGCCCGGCACCTTGGTCAGCGCCGCCAGGTTCTCGGCGCGTACGGCCTGGGCCAGCCCCGCCGGGCCCAGCACGGACACCACGGCCATCGCGATGCGCGGCCCGATGCCGGACGCCGTCTGCACCAGCTCGAAGCAGTCGCGGTCGGCGGGGCTCGCAAAGCCGTACAGCGTCAACGCATCCTCGCGCACGACCAGCGACGTGTGCAGCGTCGTGGCTTGTCCGACGCGCAGGCCGGACGCCACTCCGGGCGGGCACAGCACGCGCAGGCCCAGCCCGCTCACCACCACGACCACCGATTCCTGGTCGGCCGCGACCACCTCGCCACTCACCAGTGCGATCATGCGGCCACCTTCTCCCGGGCCTGGGCTGCGGCCGCCGCATACCGATTCACCACGCCGCCGCGCCACAGGTGGCACAGCGCCAGCGCCACGGCGTCGGCCGCATCGGCCGGTGTCGGGGCCGACGACAGCCGCAACACGCGGGCAACCATCGCCCCCACCTGCGCCTTGTCGGCCCGTCCGGATCCGGTGATGGCGGCCTTGACCTCGGTGGGCGTGTGCAGCGCGACCGGGATGCCGGCCCGGGCCGCGATGAGCATCGCGATGCCCGCCGCCTGGGCGGTGCCGGTCACCGAGTGCAGGTTCTGCTGCGCGAAGACGCGCTCGACGGCCATCGCGTCGGGACGGTACATGTCCAGCCACTCCTGGATGCCCTCGTCGATGCGCAACAGCCGGCGCGAGTACTCCAGATCCGGCGCGGTGCGCACGACGCCGACCGCAACCAGCTCCGCGCGCGCCCCCGGTGCCTGCTCCACGATGCCCACGCCGCAGCGTGTCAGCCCGGGATCCACCCCCATCACCCGCATGGTGCCTCCTTGCCGACCGCGCCCACGCGCGATACGAACACACGTTCGGATGATACCCGAGGCGCGCAGTCGATGCGTTCAGGCGCGCCGGTCAATCCCGCGCGCGGCTCAGTCCTCTTCGGCCAGGGCCGCTTCGACCTCATCGGAGTACTGCGCGTTGGTGTAGACGTTCTGGACGTCGTCCAGATCCTCCAGCGCGTCGATGATGCGCTCCAGCTTGAGCGCCTGATCGACCTCCGTGATCGGCTGGTCGAACGACGAGACGAAGGCCACGTCGGCCGACTCGTAGTCGTAGCCCGCGGCCTGGATCGCCTTGCGGACGTCCACCAGGTCGGACGCGTCGGTGATCAGTGTGAAGCCCTCGCCCGCGTCGTTGATCTCCTCGGGCATCGCGTCGATGGTCGCCTCCAGCAGGTCGTCCTCACTCAGCGTGTGACCCTCCTGCTTCTTGGCCACCTCGATGACGCCCTTGCGGTTGAACAGCCGCTGCACCGAGCCGCCGTCGGCCAGCGTCGCCCCGTTGCGGGTGACGGCCACGCGGACGTCCGAGAACGCCCGGTTGCGGTTGTCGGTGAGGCACTCGATCAGGATCGCCACGCTGGCCGGGCCGTAGGCCTCGTACATGATGGTGTCGTAGTTCGCGCCGCCGCCCTCGGCGCCGCCGCCGCGCTTGACCGCGCGGTCGATGTTGTCGGCCGGCACCGAGTTCTTCTTGGCCTTCTGGACGGCGTCATACAGCGTCGGGTTGCCGTTCACGTCGGGGCCGCCCATGCGGGCCGCGACCTCGATGTTCTTGATCAGTTTCGCGAACAGCTTGCCCCGCTTGGCGTCGATCGCCGCCTTCTTGTGCTTCGTCGTCGCCCATTTGGAGTGACCGCTCATTCGTTGACCCCTGCCTGTGATCCATCAGTTCAGCGCTACATTGTACCTGCCCCGCCGCGGGCATACAGAACTACACGCTCCTGGCTCTCGAAGCCGCACCGGTCGAGCAGGCGTCCGGTCGCCTCCGGCACGCCCGTATCGACGCCCAGCCCCGCCCCGTCCAGACCCGCATCGCGGAAGGAATGCATGGACGCCAAAATCAGCGCCGTCCCGATCCCGCGCATGCGCCACGCCTGCCGCACACCGAAGCGCGCCGTCCACCCCTCGGACTCGCCCTCGGGCCCCTCGCCCACATAGGCGGTGTTCATCGCATAGCCGAGCACCATGTCCCCGTCCTGCGGCAGCGCCACCCACGACCATTCGGGACGGTCGCCCGTCTCGCCCAGCGACCACTCCCAGTCGGCCCGCGAAAACTCACTGGCCCCCGGCAGCACGCCGAACACCGCGTTGTGCGCCAGGCGCACCGGCTCGGACAGCGAGGCGTCATAGTGGACGAGCCGCACACCCGGGATGTCCGGCACCGGCGGCAGCGGATGATCACCGAAGCGTGCGTGGGCATCGAAATACCACCGCTGCGGGACGAAGCCTTCGCGGACCAGCGCGGCGCACAACCCCGTGAACTTCTCGTCCACCAGATAGCCCAGCCACAGGGGCGGGGCCCCCTCGCCCTTGGCATCGTGCCAGTCCTGCGCACGGTGGACGGCCCATTCGATCAGCCGACGCCCGATCTGGCGGTGACGCGCCGCGGGATGCACGCCGGTCTCCAGATACAGATGCCCGGACAGATTCGACGAGACCGCCGGATGGATCCAGGCATAGGCGATGATCGTGCCGCCCTTGTCGCGCCCGACCGTGGCCAGGTAGCCGTCCAGCTTGGAGTCGCGCTGGAAGTCGCGGGCCATGGTGTCCAGCTCGCGGGGTTCCACCGGATCGTCGAAGTAGTCGATGGCCTCGCGCAGTCCGGCAAGCTCGGTCAGGTCGTCCGCAGTCAAGAACGACCAGGCAAGCGTGCCTTCGACCACCGCGTCGGCGCTGTCCACGACCATGTGTGCCGCCTTTCCTGTCTCATCATGCCCCCATCGGAGCCGTTCCGCAGCCGAAGTGGACGGGTCGAGCGCTATTGCGCCACCCGCAGTGCCTCGCGCAGATCGATACGCCCCCGGTACAGCGCGGTGCCGATGATGGCACCCGCGACCCCCTCGGGCTCCAGGGTTCGCAAGGCCACGATATCGTCCAGGGCCGACACTCCGCCGCTGGCGATCACGGCGATGCTCGCATCCCCGTCGCTGCCACGCAGCCGCTCGCACACCCGGTGCAGCAGCTCCAGATTGGGCCCGCCCAGCATCCCGTCGCTGCCGATGTCCGTGACGACGAACCGGCGACAGCCCTGCGCAGCCAGCCGTGCGACCGCCTCCAGCGCATCGGGCCCCCGGGTCGTCCACCCCCGGCCCGCGAGACGGCCGTCCGCCACGTCGATGCTGATGGCGATGCGGTCGGCATGCTCGGCCAGCACGCGGGCGCACCACTTCGGCCGCTCGATCGCGGCGGTGCCGATGCTCGCCCAGGCGCAGCCGGTGGCCAGCGTGCGATCCAGCGACACATCATCGCGGACCCCGCCCGACACCTGCACCTGCACCGGGGATGCCGCGACGATCGCCGCCACCACCTCCGCGTTGTCGCCACGTCCGAACGCCGCATCAAGATCGACGACGTGCAGCCAGCGCGCCCCGGCGTCCGTCCACCGGGCGGCGGCCTCCAGGGGGTCGCCAAACCGCTGCGCGGACTCGGCCTCGCCCTGCACCAGCTGCACCGCCTGGCCGTCCATCAGATCGATGGCCGGCAGCACCTCGAACACGCCGCTCATGCCCGCTCCTGCTCGACCAACCCCAGCCAATTGACCAGCAGGCGGGCGCCCGCCTGGCCCGACTTCTCCGGATGAAACTGCGTGCTCCACGTCGCCCCGGACTCCACGGCCGCGACGAACCGGTCGTCCCCGTGCTGCGCCCACGCCGCACCGTCGAGCGGCTCGTGGACGGCATACGAATGGACGAAGTAGAACCGCTGGCCGTCCAGCCCCGCGAACATGCGCGTGCCGGGTGCGGGCTCGACGAGGTTCCAGCCCATGTGCGGCAGGCGGGCCGCCGTCAGCTGCGTCACCGTGCCCGCGAGCAATCCCAGGCCCGGCACGTCCACGCCATGCTCGACGCCGCGCTCGAACAGGATCTGGTGGCCCACGCAGATGCCCAGCAGCGGACGATGCCGCCCCACCCAGCCGCGGATCAGCGCATCGCCGCTCACCGCGCGCAGCCCCGCCATGCAGGCCTCGAATGCACCCACGCCGGGCACGACCAGGCCATCGCACCCCGCCAGGGCCTCGGCGTCGGCGGTCAGCCCGACCCGCGCACCGACGGCCTCCAACGCCTGACACACCGAATGCAGGTTGCCCGAGCCATAATCGAGCACCCCGATGCGCAGGGGCGTCACAGCACGCCCTTCGTGCTGGGGATGCCCGTCTGGCGCGGGTCGGGTTCGACCGCCGCGCGCAGCGCACGGGCCAGGGCCTTGTACTGGGCCTCGACGATGTGGTGCGGATCGCGCCCGGCCAGCAGCCGCAGATGCACGCACAGGCCGGCATTGGCCGCCAGCGACTCGACGACGTGCCGGGTCATCGATCCGGCATACGGCACGCCCTCACCGCCGATGCGCACGTACGCCATGCCCTCCGGTTCACCCGAGACGACCGCGTAACCCCGCCCGGCCACGTCCACGACGCATTGCGCCAACGCCTCGTCCAGCGGCACAAGCGCGTCGCCGAACCGGCGGATGCCGGCCTTGTCGCCCAGCGCCTGCGCGAGCGCCTGGCCGAGCGCGATCGCCACGTCCTCGATCGTGTGGTGGCCGTCGATCTCCAGATCGCCCGTGGCGCTCACGTCCAGGTCGATCAGCGAATGCTTCGACAGCGCGGTGAGCATGTGGTCGTAGAAGCCGACGCCGGTCGCGATGTGGCTGCGCCCCGTCCCGTCCAGATCGAGCGTGACCTCGATCTGCGTCTCGCCCGTGCGTCGGCTGATGTGCGCGGTCCGTCCCATCACTGCTGTCCCCTCTGCTCGGCCTGCGGATCCCATCCCTGCTGCTCCAACACCTCGTCCAGCGCCTCCCGGAAGGTGGCCATCTCGTCCGGCGTGCCCGCGCAGACGCGCAGGTAGCCCGCCGGGCCCACCTCGCGGATGAGGACGCCGCGGTCGAGCAGCCCCTGCCACACCGCGTGCGCATCGGGAAGCGGCCCGAACAGGCAGAAATTGGCCTCGCTGTGCGGCACCGTGAAGCCGCGCCCACGCAGCCAGCGCTGCAGCTGGTGGATCTGGGCCCGCAGCAGCACCACCTTGCCGAGCAGCTCCGGCGCGTTGGCCAGCGCGACGCGCGCCACGGCCTGCGTGGTGGCCGACAGGTGGTACGGGAGCCGGACGATGCGGCAAGCGTCCACGACCGCCGGATCGGCCGCCAGATACCCCACTCTGCCCCCGGCAAGCGCAAACGCCTTCGACATCGTCCGGGCCACGATGAGCCCGGGATGCTCGGGCAGCAGCGCGAGCGCCGAATCCTCCGGGTACTCGGTGAACTCCTGGTAGGCCTCGTCGACCACGACCAGGCAGTCGACAGCGCGGCAGATCTCGGCCAGCACGCCCACGGGCACGCGCGTGCCGGTCGGATTGTTGGGGTTGGCGATCAGGATCATCACCGGGTGGTGCCGGGCGACGGCTGCGGCCACCGCCTGCGGATCCAGCGTGAAGTCGCGGCACCGCGGCACCGCCACGAATGTGGTGCGCGTGTCGCGCGCATACTCCGGGTACATCGAGTACGTCGGGTCGAACGTCAGCACCGTCCGTCCGGGCCCGCCGAAGGCCTGCAACAGGTGGACGATCGCCTCGTTGCTGCCGTTGGCCGCCCAGACCTGCTCGGCGCCCAGGCCGTAACCCAGATAGTGGGCCAGATCGGTGCGCAGCGCCCAGGCCTCGCGGTCCGGGTAGCGGTTGAGCGTCTTGGCCGCCTCGGCGACGGCATCGGCCAGCTGCGAGCGGACGCGGGCGCTGGGCGGATACGGGTTCTCGTTGACGTTCAGCCGCACAGGCACGTCCAGCTGCGGAGCGCCGTACGGCAGCTCACCGACCAACTCGGGACGAAGTGGCAGGTCGGCCAGCGTCAGCGGCGCAGATCCGGGAGTCATCGCGATGCCTCCTTCGAGGTCTGGCGCAGGGCGATCGCGTGCGCATGTCCGGGCAGCCGCTCGGCGTTGGCGAAATCGATGATGCCGTCGGCGATCGCGGCCAGACCCTCGGCGTCGTACTCGATGACGTGCACGTCGCGACAGAAGCTGCGCCGGGTGAGCCCCGACGAGAAGCGCGCTGCACCGCCCGTCGGCAAGACGTGCGTGGACCCGGCCGAGTAGTCGCCCAGCGGCACCGGCGAGTAGGGGCCGACGAAGATGGCGCCCGCATTGTGCACGCGGCGCGCATCGGCAGCGGCATCGCGCGTCTGCACCTCCAGATGCTCGGCCGCATAGGCGTCCACGACCTCCAGCGCCTGCGCCGCATCGTCGGTCAGCACGATGCCCGACTGGCTGCCCCCCAGCGACTGCGCCAACCGCTGCTCCAGCGGGTTGGACGGAAGCTGCGCCACGACCTGCGCGCGCACCGCCTCGGCCAGTTCCGGGCTGTCGGTGACCAGCACCGAGGCGGACAGCGGGTCATGCTCGGCCTGGCTGATCAGATCGGCGGCGACCCACGCGGGATCGGCGCTGTCATCGGCCCACACGCAGATCTCGGACGGCCCCGCCTCGGCGTCGATGCCGACGACACCCCGCAGGTAGCGCTTGGCCGCCACGACGTAGATGTTGCCCGGACCGGTCACCATGTCCACACGCGGGCACACCTGCGGCACGCCGTACGCCAGCATCGCGATGGCCTGCGCCCCGCCGACCGCGTACACCTCGTCCACGTCCAGCAGCGCGCACACCGCCAACGTGACCGGGTGCGGCAGCCCGCCGAACTCGGCCTGTGGCGGCGTGGCGACGGCGATCTGTTCGACACCGGCCTCCTGGGCCGGGATCACGTTCATGAGCACGGACGACGCCAGCGGCGCCAGACCGCCCGGCACGTACAGCCCGACGCGGCGCACCGGCTGGATGCGGTAACCGATGCGCGCCCCGGGCGCCAGCGTGGCCTCGCGCCACGCCGGCTCGGCCTCGCAGGTGCGGGCCACCGTGCGCCGACGCTGGATGGACACCTCGATGGCCTGCCGCAGCGCGGGATCCAGGCCCGCCAGCGCGGCATCGATCGCCTCGCGCGGCACACGCAGATGCTCGGGCACGACCTTGTCGAACCGCGCAGAGTAGTCGCGCAGCGCAGCGAGCCCACGCGCACGGACGTCCTCACAGATGGGCACCACGGTGGCCAGCGCCGCGGCCACATCGAACCCCGCCCGGGGGACGACGGCCGAGTAGTCGTGGGGACGCTGTCCGCGCAGATCGATCAGTCGAAGCACATGCTCAGTCTACGGGCCACAACACCCCGTCCCGACGCCATTCCGACCCGCGTCAGCGCGTCCTCAGGATGCGTCGGAGATCTCCGGATGGGCGACGCCGCGGCGGCGCCGACCCAGCCACTCCACCAGCAGCTCGGACGCCGGGTACAGCAGCACCGGCAACAGCGCCCCGACCGGCCAGACCAGCAGCGCGCTCTTGGCGCCCAGATCGAAGTCGGCCGGCACCCGTCCGCCCGCGGGCCCCACGGCGGCCAGGCGCTCCACGAAATCGCGCGGGCCGAACGCCCGGCCCATCTGCCAGCAGACGATGCCTGCCAGCAGTGCGGCGGCGCACACGACCAGCGCCACCGGCCAGCCCAGCGGCGACATCAGCTTCCAGACGAGCGTGCCCAACGCCATGCCGAACAGCAGCCCGATCAGGACATACCAGGCATCCACCGCGAACACGCGGGACAGGCCCCGCTCGGTGGCCTGCGCCGTGCCGTCGGCCAGCACCGTCCAGATCGGCGGCGTGGCGACGCGGTGCCAGATCATGCCGCTGACGACGCCGGACACCAGCACCGCCCCCAGCACGAGCAGCGTGCGCATGCGCCAGGTGAGCCATCCGGGTGGAATCGGCGGCAGCGCGGCCTCATCCGGCGGCACCGCGGCAGCCGGTGCCGCCTCGGGCACCCCCGCGTCATGCGCCTGTTCGCTCACCGGACCTCCCGCTCCCCGCTGTATCGGTTCCTGACCCCCACTGTAGCGGCTCCCCCACGCCGATCAGGCCGTCCGGATCGTCGGGATCGCCGCCAGCAGCTCGCGCGTGTAGGCGTGCTGCGGGTCGGCGTAGACCTGCTCGACCGGGCCGGATTCGACGATGCGGCCGCCGTTCATGACGACGACCGAGTCGCACACGTGCCGCACGACCGCCAGGTCGTGGCTGACGAACACGAGCGCCAGGCCGTCGTCGCGCACGCGGTCGACGATCAGGTTGAGGACGAGGGCGCGCACCGACACGTCCAGCGCCGACACGGCTTCGTCCGCAATCAGGACGCTCGGGCCCGGCGCCAGCGCCCGGGCGATCGCAATGCGCTGGCGCTGCCCGCCGCTGAACTCGTGCGGGAAGCGGTCGGCCATCGCCGGCTCCAGCCCGACGCGGGCCATCACCTCCGCGACCCGCTCGCTGCGCTGCACGCGCCCCATGCCCTCACCGCGCAGCGCCGGCGAGCGCAGCGGTTCGGCGATGATGCGCCCCACCCGCATGCGCGGGTCGAGCGACGAACGCGGATCCTGAAACACCATCTGGACGTGACGGCGCAGCGCGCCCAGTCGGTGCTCGGGTGCCCCGGTGATGTCGGTGCCCCGGAACAGCACCCGTCCAGACGTGGGGACGAGCAGCGCAGCCATCATGCGCACGAGCGTCGACTTGCCGGAGCCCGACTCCCCCACGATGCCCAGCCGCTGGCCGGGAAAGACCGCCAGGTCGACTCCGTCCACCGCGCGCACCTGATCCGACCCAGTGCGGAACATGCGGCTCAGCCCCCGGGCCTCCAGCTCGGGGGTGACAACGGGCGCGATCGGCTCAGCCATGCCTCACCTGCCTTCCTCGGCCGTGTCGTCCAGGAAGTCGTCGATGACGGGCAGCCGCTGCCCCGGCTCGATCAGGTCGAGCCGCGCCGTGGCCACCAGGCC
>Ga0209738_10000164_pt1 | contig 15216 bp, 9 predicted proteins | sample TergutNc150P5_FD_187289 | JGI IMG/M metagenome (GOLD analysis project Ga0209738, IMG submission 187289) | Nasutitermes corniger P5 segment gut microbial community from laboratory colony in Florida, USA - Nc150 P5 (SPAdes) (version 2) | ecosystem: Host-associated > Arthropoda: Insects > Digestive...
TACGCTCAGCGGTAATACCTACACGACCAAGGCCGTTACCGCCAACTGCACCGTGGTAGCGACATTCGCCAATCAGTCGGTTACGCCGACGTATGAAGGACAGCCGGTTGCGGCAGATCCGACCAGCTTTCTGGCGCTGCTCAATCAAGAAGGCGCAAAGGGCTACCGGTACTTGTACGATGCGACATTTCCCCATATGTGTACCGACAGCATCTCCACCACCACTGGCCCTTCCCCCTGTGCGCCTGACCCATCGCCCGTCAGCGTGTTCGTCAACGACGGCATGGCGCCCAGCTATACCTACGAGTTGCTGTCCAATCCGGCGGCTACCGCCGACTTCATAACCCAAGCCAATACGGAAGGCGCAAAAGGTTATCTGTATGTAGGCTTGTACGGGGCAGCTACAAATGCCTCCACACCCGTTACCACCCCCGGCTATACGCTTTATCGCAAAGACGGGGCAACGACCGCCACATATACATATGCAACAGACACGGCAGGCCCCATGGCCACTACCGCCTTCCTCAGCCAAGCAAACCAGTGGGGCCAATCCGGTTACTGGATCTATGGTCAGATTGGCGGCCCCAAAGCCACGGCGGTCAATCGCCCCTCCCCCTACATTACGGTCAATTCCACCCCTGTCAACCTGTACGTCAAAAACAATGCGTCAAATTCGACTTATACCTACGATGCTGTGGCAACGACAACACCGACTTTGCTGGCGGACCCAACTTATACCTACGATACCACGATAACGACGGCACCGACTGTGATGACGAACCCACTTTGGATTGATCTATACAGCAGCGAAGGCGCAAAAGGATATCGTCCCATATATCAACTCACATCGAACGACGTTTCAGAACTTTATTTATACGCCGCATTGTATATAAAGGACCAAACACAGTCAGCCACTTTTACTTATCTCTCGTCCACCACGCAGCCTAGCGCGCCCACCCAGCCGACTGATGGCACTTCTTTCGTCAACCAATTGAACAGTTATGGCGGACAAGGTTACTTGTCTTTTTATGCTAATGGAATGACGCTGTACTATTTCAAGACTGCGAATTGCAGCGGCTGGCTGTGCACGCCGTCTTCGTTTTAATCGGCAACCGAGCGTGTTTTAACCGGCTTGGGGTCAAACACCCAAGCCGGTTTTACGGATAGACCCGCTATCACGGCTCATCCCCTTGCGTCTGCTTGCGTTGCCGTAAGGGGAAAATGAAATAGTTCTTGCGGCATCCGATCCGCAAAGCCCCATCCCGGCCAACAAGCCGATCAATGTGGCGCAGGCCGCAACGCAGCGCAAAAACCGCCTGCGGCGCGGTTGCCCAACGTGAGTTCCAGCCCGTGCAGCGCGGCGATGCGCCGCACGATGGACAGACCCAGCCCGCTGCCGCTTTCGCTCTGACCGGGCGGGCGGAAAAAGCGTTGTCCGATGTGTGCCAATTGATCGGGCGCGACGCCGGGGCCGTCGTCCTCTACCGTAATGCCCTGCGCGTTCAGGCGCAACCAAACGTGCGCGCCCGCGCCCGCATAGCGCACGGCATTGTCCAGCAGGTTGCGCAGCAGCAGCGCCAGCAACAAGGGGTTGCCTTGCGCGGGCAGCGCGTACGGTCCGCTCTGCTCGTCCAGCGTCAGCGTGACTTGGTGTTTACGGGCCTGGTCACGCAGTTCGCTGATGGCGGCGCGCGCCAAGGCGCGCCAGTCCACCGGTTCCGGTTCGGGCAGCACAACCATCGGGTCCAGCCGCGATAGCGCCAGCAACTGTTCCACCAGCCGGCTGGCGCGGTCGATACCGCCGATGAGCTGGCCCAGCGCGTGCTGCCGCGCGGCGGGGTCGTCGTCCGACAATTGCGCGACTTCGGCCTGCACGCGCAGCGCCGTCAGCGGGCTGCGCAGTTCGTGCGCGGCGTCGGCGGTAAAGCGCCGCGTGTGCGCGAGCAAGTTCCGCGTGCGCTCGAACAGCGCGTTGAGCGCGGCGAGCAGCGGACGTATTTCACTGACTACGCGGTCGGGCGCAATCGGCGTGTCGTCGCCCGGACGGCGCGCGTCCAGCTCGCGCGCCAGTGCGCGCAAAGGCCGGGTCTGGATGCCGACGAGCGTGCCGGTCAGCGGCGCCAGCAAAACCAGCACGAGCGCCCACGGCCACAGTTGCGCCAGCACGATCGAACGCACGGCGGCACGCCGGTGCGCAATTTCCTGCCCGACCGCGACGATGAATTCGCCGTCGTCGGGATCGGGCAGGTACAGCACGCGCCAGCCGTGTCCGCGCCCGCCGTTGTCGTTCTGATTGATAAAGCCGGCAACGCCGGGCACGTACCGCAGTACGCGGCCATCGGCGCCGTCGTTCCAACGCATGTTCCCCGCACGGTCGAAGATGGCGAAGGCCAGCGCGTCCGAGTCAATGCGTCTGCGCTGCGCGTGCGGCAGCAGCCGCTTTGCCGAGGGAAGTTGTTGCGGATCGCGCAGCAGCGCGTGCAGATCGTCAGCGAGTAACTGGCGCGCCAGCAGGCTTTGCTGCGTGTCGAACAGCCGACTGACGGTGTGCTTGGTCTGGCCGTACGCCAACAGGGATGCCGCCACCCACACCAAAAACAGCCCCAGCAGCAGCCACAGCGTAAGGCGCCCGCGCAGACTCTGGATGCGCGCTTTCATGGCTCACCCGCGTCGCCGTCATTGCCCAGCGCATAGCCCGCGCCGCGCCGCGTGCGGATGACTCCGCCGCCGAGTTTGCGGCGCAGCCGGTGGATGGTGACTTCAATGGTGTTGCTGCCCACCTCGTCGTCCCAGCCGTAGAGTTTTTCTTCGATGGCCGCGCGCGAGAACGTACGGTCCGCCGCGTTCATGAACAATTCGAGCAGTTCGACTTCGCGCGCGGTCAGATCAACCGGCCGGCCGCCGCGCGTGACGGTGCGCGCGGCCGGGTTCAGCACGATGCTGCCCAGCGTGAGTACCGGCGCGGCCTTGCCGTGGCTGCGCCGGATCAGCGCACGCAGCCGCGCGGCTACTTCAGCCAACGCGAAGGGTTTGCACAGGTAGTCGTCAGCGCCGCTGTCCAGCCCCTGCAGCCGTTCATCGAGCGTATCGCGCGCGGTCAGGATCAGCACCGGCTCGTCACGCCCCTGGCGGCGCCATTGGGCCAGCACGTCCAGACCGTCGCGCGTGGGCAAGCCCAAGTCCAGCGCCACGGCATCGTAAGGCGCAGCGGTCAACGCGGCAAAGCCAGCTTGGCCGTCGGTAAACCAATCGACCGTGAAACCCAGGCGCGACAGGCCCGCGCGCAAACCGTCCCCTATCGTGGCGTCGTCTTCGATCAGCAGGATGCGCATGGTTCGCACTCCCTTAAAAAGAAAGAACGGCAGCAAGTTTGACCGCCGCCGGTTAATCGCGCGTTCATCCTCACCGCTGAAACTACTCGCACGGCTTGGCGCGTACAGCCAGACCACAACCGACTTCAGAGGTCTTGCCATGAAGAAACACTATTGGATTTTTGCATTCATCGCCCTGCCCTTGCTGGCGTGGGCCGTCAGTTCGTCCACCGATTGGGCGCAGGCTGGTTTCTTTCAATGGCGCCAAGATGTGATTGTCGCCAGCGGGCTGAGTGCTTTCGCGCTATGCGGCGCCTGCACGGTACTGTCCACGCGCTGGAGTTGGCTGGAGTGGCGGCTGGGCGGACTCGACCGCATGTACCAACTGCACAAGGCGCTGGGTATCACTGCCGCCGTGATGGTGTTCACGCACTGGATGTGCGAACAAATTCCCAGATGGCTCGTTCAGGCCGGCTGGCTGACACGCCCCGCACGCCAGGCGCGCGGCGGCGGCCCTCAGACTCAGAGTTGGTGGGATCTGCTGCATCACCCGGCCAGTGAAGTCGGCCTGTGGCTGGCGTATCTGACGATCGCGCTGGTGCTGATCGCGCTTTTGCGCTGGATCCCTTACCACTGGTTCCGCCGTTTGCACAAGGTATTTCCGCTGGCCTTTCTGGCGATGGTCTTTCACGCCGTGGTGTTGATGCCGGGCGCCGCCTGGCTCACGCCCGCCGGGCTGCTGCTGGCGGTATGCACCGTTGTCGGCACGGTGGCTGCGCTGGTGGTATTGGCCAGTTGGGCCGGACAGGCGCGGTGCCGCACCGGAACCGTCGCCGCCGTACATATGCTCGGTGACGACGTGCTCGAAGTGGAATGCGCCGTCAACGGCAAAGGGCTGACGCACCGCGCCGGGCAATTCGTCATCGCGCGCTTTGCCGGATCACGCGATCCGCACCCGTTCACCATAGCATCGGGCGGCACCGACCCGCACCGTCTGCGGCTGTGCATCAAGGCGCTGGGCGACGACACCCGCGCTTTTGCGTCCACGCTGACCGAAGGTTCGCCGGTCATCCTCGAAGGGCCCTATGGGCGCTTTGATTTCCGCCACGGCGGCACTCAAGTCTGGATCGGCGCGGGTATCGGCATTACGCCGTTTCTGGCGCGGCTGGAAGCCTTGATCGCACATCCGACGCTGCTCCGGCCCGCACGGCTGTATTTCTGCGCTGGCCAGACCCATCCGCTGGCGGCGCGCGTCAGTACACTGTGCCAGCAGGCCGGCGTCGACTTGCAGCACGTGGACGCCGCGCGCGACGGTCCGCTGGAACTGCACCACGCCATGACACCGGTCAACGACCAGCGGCGCGCATCCCTGTGGTTCTGCGGCCCGCAGCAATTCGGCGATACGCTGGAACGCGCCTGGCGCGCGGCGGGACTGCGGCCCGCACACTTTCACCGGGAATATTTCGAGTTCCGCTGAATCACCACATACTGCCGGCGTGCCAGCCGGCGGAAAGCCGCAACGTGACGGCGGGTTATGGCCGGCGCGCGCTCCGTCGATGTGCCGGGCTGCCTGCCATGCGCGGTTTATCTCCACAAACTCAACCCTCCCCCGCTAAACTCAGGTAGTGTGCGAGCCGGACGCACGCGTCACCTCAAAAATATCGACCTGGACATACCCAGACTTCCCCCTAACGACCGCCACGGGCCTATCGGGCTCGGACAAATCGCTGTGATGGTTGTTCGCATGCGGGTACGCCGTATTACCTTGAGCACGATCTGCTACCGGCCGCTATACTTACAAGCGGCATTATTGTGTACTCATGCCAGAAAAAACATCCTCACAATATGGTCGGCACCTCAATACAGAGCACTTATGAAAAATTCAGCATGCAGCATTTGGCATTCCCTCTCGTTATTGGCATTCATGCGGCGCTCGGCATGTGCAGGGCTGGCATGGTTTGCCCTGTTCGCGATGCCGGTGTTGCACGCCGCCACGTTGGATCCCGCGGTATTGCCCCGTGTGCAAGCAGCCACGTTTGAGGTCGTCATTCCAAAGCCGACGACAGAACCGATCACCTATGAAAAGCCCCTGCCGCTAGATCAGTTGCCTTTCCAGGAACGCAACGACAAATACTACTCGGTCGGTACCGCCTTCGCGCTCGACGATAAACACTATGTGACTGCGGCCCACGTGCTGGCGCTGGGTATCGGCAGTCTGACGGGTGAGCCGGCCTTGCGCGATGCCAATGGCCATGTTTATGCCATCGACAAAATTACGCGCTTTTCGCAGCAGCAGGACTTCATCGAATTCACCCTGAAAAATCCGCCCAAAATCGTTCCGCTGGAAACCAATACCCAGCCGGTCATGAACGACGTGGTCTATGCCGTGGGCAATGCGCTGGGCACCGGTATCGTCATCCGCGACGGCCTGTACACCTCGCAAACCCCCGAGGACGAAAATGGCCGCTGGCAGTGGATACGTTTTTCCGCCGCCGCTTCGCCCGGAAACAGCGGCGGCCCGTTGCTGGACAAAAACGGCAAGGTAATCGGCATTGTGGAAATGAAGTCTCAAAACGAGAATCTTAATTTCGCACTGCCCATTGGCGAAGTACTCAAGGCTCCAGCCGATCTTGCCGTAGCGGATTTGCGCATGATTTATAGCCTGGACATAATTGAAGACAAGCATGCCGGCGTATTCAAAGTACAATTTCCATTACCCAAAAGCTTTGCAGATTTCAGCGCGACGTTTCAAAAATTAAGCAATAAAAATGCTGATCAGCTGCTACACGAACTGTTGGCGGAAAACGCTGCCACGATGTTCCCGAATGGTCAAGGCGCCAACCGCAGACTGCACAGCAGCTCCAATGGCAACCCTTTTCTCAACCTGCTGCATCGCAGCGATGACGGCATTTGGAACGTCAGCCGCACGACCCCGAACAAAACCCCGCTGCCGCTCAATGGTTACGTAGCTGTGGCGGTATGGGGGGAGCAGGCCCTATTTCAACTGCGCAAACCCGACGACGTAACAAGCCAGCAACTTGACAGTAATCCAAAATTGCTCATGGATTTGTTGCTCAAGGGGCTGGTACCCAAACGCACTGTGGGTTCCGAGTCGATCAGCATAACGTCACTGGGCGACCCCATCGAAGCACAAAACTTTACGGATGACTATCAGCGCCATTGGCAAATCAAGGTCTGGCCGCTGGCTTATAGAAACTCGAAAATCATCGTCTTCCTGCTGCCCGTTCCGGGCGGTTACGTAGGCATGCTTCGTGCGGTATCTCCTATACGCCAATACACAAACATGGCGGACCTCAAAACGATCACGAACTTCATTGACCTAGCCTACCAAGGTACGCTGGCGCAGTGGCAGGAATATCTGTCCAACACGGCACTGCTGCCGGATGCGATCAAGAACCTTTCTATCCATTTCAATTATGGTGAAAATTTCACCTATAAATCCAACCGCCTGGATTTTTCCTATACGCCAACATTGCAAGCCATCAACAAGGATAGTCAACTCACCTTGGGTATGTCCTATTTTAAAGATCACGGCAAGGTTGTGTGGGATGTATCCAATATCACGGTGAAAGCCGACGCCATCGACGATAATGGTATTCGCATCATCCGCCAAAGCGCGCCGTCGGGCGATCTTGATGATGATTACCGCAGCCAGTGGAACAAATTGTCTCACCGCAGCCACCCCTACGATAGTGTGCCCTATAGTAAAGACGACGTAACCATTATCAGTACCGTGGGCGATGCGCCTGCCGTAACGGCCGATGCCAAACCCGATGTGCTGTACCAGATTTCCTATACCGCCGAAGGACCGCACCCGGATGATGTGATGAAAGAAAAGCTCAACTCGCTGCTGAGCAAATTACACATCAGTGAGCGCTGAATCACACAAATAGAGCCGTTCAACATTTTGTCGGCGGTGCTTATCGTCGGGCGTCTCGATCTTGATGGACAGTAGCGGCGGTTCGTCAAGCGCCTCGTGCGCACCCGTAGCGGCCTTGATGACATGGGTCTGGTAAAGCCCGCCACAAATTGGCGGGGCACGCATCCCCTGCCGGTTCACTGGCGGTAGCCGAGCTTGGAATGACAGGAAACAGGGCCATGGCCTGTTGCAATCAACCGGCCAAGCGGCCTATCATGTTGGGTTTCTCTGAACCGACCCAGACTGCCCGTGCCCGTATCCCGCACCGAATCCGATTCCCGGACGCAATCCCCGCCCGCCCCGCAAGGCCGTCCGCTGGCCGAGGTATTGCGCGAGACGGGCGCGATTCGCGTGCGCGGGGCGCGCACGCACAACCTCAAGAACATCGACCTGGACATACCCAAGCACCGTTTGACGGTTGTCACGGGCCTGTCGGGGTCGGGCAAATCGTCGCTGGCGTTCGATACGCTGTATGCCGAAGGCCAGCGCCGTTACGTGGAAAGCCTGTCGGCCTACGCGCGGCAGTTTCTGTCGGTCATGGACAAGCCCGACGTGGATGCGATCGACGGCCTGTCGCCCGCCATCAGCATTGAGCAAAAGGCGGCCAGCCACAACCCGCGTTCGACCGTGGGCACGGTCACGGAAATCCATGACTACCTGCGTCTGCTGTTCGCGCGCGCGGGCACGCCGTATTGCCCGGAGCACGACCTGCCGCTGGCGGCGCAGACCGTCAGCCAGATGGTCGATACCACGCTGGCATTGCCCGCCGAGGCGCGGCTGATGATTCTGGCGCCCGTGGCGCGCGGCAAGAAAGGCGAGTTCAGCGAACTGCTGGTACATCTGCAATCGCAAGGGTTCGTTCGCTTCCGCATCGATGGGAAAGTGGTGGATGGGGACGCGCTGCCCGCCATCAACAAGACCGAAAAGCACGATCTGGACGTGGTGGTCGATCGCCTAAAGGTGCGTCCCGACGCGGCGGCGCGGCTGGCCGACAGCATCGAAACCGCGCTGCGGCTGGCCGACGGCCGCGCCATTGCGCTGGAAATGGACGGCGGCGCGGAGCACCTGTTCAACGCGCGCTTTGCCTGTCCCGTCTGCGGTTACTCCATCGCGGAGCTGGAGCCGCGCCTGTTTTCGTTCAACGCGCCGCAGGGCGCGTGCCCGGCGTGCGAGGGCATCGGCACGCAGGCGTTTTTCGACCCCGACCGGGTGGTTGCCTTTCCGACGCTATCGCTGGCCAGCGGCGCCATCAAAGGCTGGGACCGGCGCAATGCGCACGCCTTCGCGCTCATCGAAAGTCTGGCCAAGCACTACAAATTCGATGTCGAAACGCCGTTCGAGCAACTGCCCGATGCGGTGCGGCAAGTGCTGCTGCACGGTTCAGGCACCGAAGAAATCCGGTTCGGCTATGCGCTGCAAAACGGCCCTGCCGACGGCAAAAAAATCACCAAGAAGCACCCGTTCGAAGGCATCATCCCCAATTTTGAGCGGCGCTGGCGCGATACCGATTCCGCCGTGGTGCGCGAGGAACTGGTGCGTTACCGCGCCCACCGCGTCTGCCCCGAATGCGGCGGCGCGCGCCTGTCGCGCACCGCGCGGCACGTGTTCATCGGCGACGGCAGCCAGCGCCGCGCGATCTACCAGATCAGCCACGTCACGCTGGGCGAAGCCAAGGCCTATTTCGACACGCTGGCGCTCACCGGCGCCAAGGCTGAAATCGCCAGCAAGGTGGTGCACGAGATCGGCGCGCGCTTGACATTCCTGGCCGACGTGGGCCTGTCTTACCTGAGCCTGGACCGCAGCGCGGAAACGCTGTCGGGCGGCGAAGCGCAGCGCATCCGGCTGGCCTCGCAGATCGGCAGCGGCTTATCAGGCGTGATGTACGTGCTGGACGAGCCGAGCATCGGCCTGCACCAGCGCGACAACGACCGCCTGATCGCCACGCTGCAACACCTGCGCGATCTGGGCAACACCGTGATCGTGGTCGAGCACGACGAAGACATGATGCGCGCCGCCGACCACATCATCGACCTGGGGCCGGGCGCCGGCGTGCACGGCGGGCACGTCATGGCGCAAGGCACGTTTGCCCAAGTCGCCGCCACGCCCGATTCCGTGACCGGCCAATACCTGAGCGGCGCGCGGCGCATCGCGGTGCCCCGGCAGCGGCGCGCGCCCGCGCCGCACACGGCCGGGCAGGCGCCAGATGCGCAACCGGGCTGGCTGCAAGTCTGCGGCGCGCGCGGCAACAATCTGAAAAACGTAACGGCGGACTTTCCCCTGGGCCTGCTGACCTGCGTCACGGGCGTTTCGGGTTCCGGCAAATCGACGCTGGTCAACGACACGCTTTACGCCGCCGCCGCGCAAACGATCATGCGCGCGCAAACCGAACCTGCGCCGTGCGAGCGCATCGAAGGCCTGCGGCAACTGGACAAAGTCATCGCGGTCGATCAAAGCCCGATCGGGCGTACCCCGCGCAGCAACCCGGCCACCTACATCGGCCTGTTCACGCCGATCCGCGAACTGATGGCCGGCACCCCCGCTGCACGCGAGCGCGGCTGGGGGCCGGGGCGTTTTTCTTTCAACGTCGCGCAAAGCGCGGGCGGCGGCCGCTGTGAAGCCTGTCAGGGCGACGGCGTGGTCAAGGTCGAAATGCACTTTCTGCCCGATGTCTATGTGCCCTGCGATGTCTGCCATGGTCAGCGCTACAACCGCGAGACCCTGCAAGTGCAGTGGAAAGGCCGCAACATCGCGCAAATTCTGGACATGACGGTGGAAGAATCGCTGGCATTCTTTGCCGACCAGCCGCCCATAGCGCGCAAGCTGCAAACCCTGAAGGACGTGGGGCTGGGCTACCTTACGCTTGGACAAAACGCCACTACGCTATCGGGCGGCGAGGCGCAGCGCGTCAAACTGGCGCTGGAACTCTCGCGCCGCGACACCGGCAAAACGCTCTACATCCTGGACGAACCGACCACCGGCCTGCACTTTGCCGACATTGACTTGCTGCTCAAGGTGCTGCAACAGCTGCGCGACGCGGGCAACACCATCATCGTCATTGAGCACAACCTGGACGTCATCAAAACCGCCGACTGGATCATCGACCTCGGCCCCGAAGGCGGCGCGGGCGGCGGCGCTGTAGTCGCCGCGGGCACGCCCGAAACCGTGGCCGCCTGCGCTGAAAGTTATACCGGGCAATACCTCAAGCCGCATATATACCGCCGTTCGGACACAAAGCCGGAGAGTTGAGAAACTCACCATCATCGAAATGTGATACCTAAATGCAGGCATCCCAGCCGCTGAGGATTGCAGCCCCGTAAACAAATCCTAAGCTTGGCATAGACCCCGCCAACGGCAGTATCCAGCGCTTGTGCATAGATTTAATCGAAAACAACACTCCAACAAAACTGCCATCTTAATTATTCTGTTACGTTGTCAAATTCCGCGCCGCCTGCAACGCCGCGCGGGTGCTTTCGGCGGCGCGCCGGGCGGCGTCGGCAAAGTCCGTCCCGCTGCCGGCATACAGAATGGCGCGCGAGGAATTGACCGCGATGGGCGCGCCGGGCCGCCAGCCGGCTTGCACGGTGGCCGCGGCGTCGCCGCCTTGCGCACCCACGCCGGGAATCAACAGCGGTAACGTAGGCGCGATGGCGCGCACCTGGGCGATTTCCTGCGGGTACGTTGCGCCAACCACCAGGCCGAGTTGCCCCGGTATCCTGTTGACGCTCCAGTCCCCCTGCACCAGCCGCGCGACGTGCTCGAACAAACGCGGCTGGCCCGGTACGTCCGCCAGCCGCCGGGCCTGCAAATCGTCGCCGCCGGGGTTGGACGTGCGGCACAGCAGGAATACCCCCTTGTCCTCGTAGCGCAGATAGGGGGCGACCGAGTCCAAACCCATGAAGGGCGACAGCGTCACCGCGTCGGCACCGTAGCGCTCGAACGCCTCGCGCGCGTACTGCTCGGCGGTGGAGCCGATGTCGCCGCGCTTGGCATCCAGTATGACCGGCACGCGCGGCGCAACGGCGCGTATGCGGGCGATCAGGCGTTCCAGCTCGTTTTCCGCGCGGTGCGCCGCAAAGTAGGCAATCTGCGGCTTGAAGGCGCATACCAGATCGGCGGTGGCTTCCACGATGCGCGCGCAGAAGTCGTAGATGCCCGCCGCACCGGATGCGATGCCGGACGGAAAGCGCGCCGGTTCCGGGTCCAGCCCGACGCACAGCAGGGATTGATGGGCATCGGCGGCGGCGCACAGCCGGTCTAGAAAAGTCGTCATGGGCGGCAATTCTAAAAAGGCAATGCACTTCCACATGCCGCGCCAGCCCCCGACAGTCTGCCGCCTAAAATTCCCCGTCATGCAACGCCCAGCGATCCGCCCCACAGTCCCCAATTTTTCTTCCGGCCCTTGCGCCAAACGCCCCGGCTACGACGTATCCAAACTGGATTTGCGCGCACTGGGGCGCTCGCACCGCTCAACGCTGGGCAAGGAGTTGCTGGGCCGCGCGTGCAGCGAAACCGCACGTATTCTGGGCTTGCCCGCCGATTACCGCGTCGGCATCGTGCCCGCGTCCGATACCGGCGCGGTCGAGATGGTGCTGTGGTCGCTGCTGGGCGTGCGCGGCGTGGACATGCTGGCGTGGGAGTCGTTCGGCGCGGGCTGGATCAACGATGCGGTCAATCAGCTCAAGCTGACCAACGTCACGCGCCATGAAGCACCCTACGGCGCGTTGCCGAATTTGTCGCGTGTGAACTTCGATCACGACGTCGTCTTTACCTGGAACGGCACCACCAGCGGCGTGCGCGTACCCGACGGCGACTGGATTGCCGACCGCCGCGCCGGCCTGACGATTTGCGACGCCACGTCCGCCATCTTCGCCATGGAACTGCCGTGGCACAAGCTCGACGTGGTGACGTATTCCTGGCAAAAGGTGCTCGGCGGCGAAGGCGCGCACGGCATGCTCATCCTCAGCCCGCGCGCGGTCGAGCGGCTCGAAAGCTATACCCCGCCCTGGCCGCTGCCGAAAATCTTCCGCCTGACATCCGGCGGCAAACTGCTCGAAGGCGTCTTCCGCGGCGACACCATCAACACGCCGTCCATGCTGTGCGTGGCCGACTGGCTCGATACGCTGGCGTGGTGCGACAGCATCGGCGGCGTGGCCGGCGCCATCGCCCGCAGCCGGGCCAACCTGAAGGTCATCGAAGACTTTGCCGCGGCGCGGCCCTGGCTCCACTTCCTTGCGCAGACGGCGCAAACGCGCTCCAACACCAGCGTGTGCCTCACGCTCGATTTGCCGCCCGAAAAAGTCCGGCGCATCGCCACGCTGCTGGAAGAAGAAGGCGTGGCCTACGACGTCAACGCCTACAAAGACGCCCCGCCGGGCCTGCGCATCTGGTGCGGCGCCACCGTTGAGCGCGCCGACCTGCAAGCCCTTACAGCTTGGCTGGACTGGGCGTATGAGCAGGTCAGGTAAGCCCGCACGCGCCGCAAAACCGGCGGCGGGCAATGATTTGCAACTTGGTGTTTGACCCCATGGCCGTTGGCGCTGCGCGTTTCACATCCGCTCGAACACCGCGGCAATGCCTTGCCCGCCGCCGATGCACAGGGTGACCAAAGCGTAGCGGCCGCCGATACGGTGCAGTTCGTGCAACGCTTTGACGGTAATGACCGCGCCGGTCGCACCGATCGGATGGCCCAGCGAGATACCCGAACCGTTGGGGTTGACCTTGGCGGGATCGGCGGCCAGACCTTTAATGACCGCACATGCCTGCGCCGCAAAGGCTTCGTTGGCTTCGATCACGTCCATTTGGTCGAGTTTGAGGCCGGTTTTTTTCAACACCGCCTGCGTGGCCGGCACCGGGCCGATGCCCATCAGCATGGGGGCCACGCCGGCGTGCGCATAGCCTACTAAACGCGCCATGGGCTTGACGCCGCGCGCGCGCGCCACACCCGCTTGCATCAACAGCACGGCGGCGGCGGCATCGTTGAGGCCGGAAGCGTTGGCCGCCGTGACCGTGCCGTTTTCTTTGACGAATACCGGTTTCATTTTCTGGAAGTCCTCCAGCTTGGCACCGAGCCGAAATTGCTCGTCTTGGTCGAACGTCACATCGCCCTTGCGGGTCTTGATCGTGATCGGCACGATCTGGCTTTTGAAGCGGCCTTCGGCCCAAGCGCGCTCGGCACGATGGTGGCTTTCCAACGCCAGCGCGTCTTGCTCCTCGCGCGTGATGCCATATTCTTTGGCGACGTTTTCCGCCGTCACGCCCATGTGGATGGCACGGAACGGGTCGTTGAGCGCACCGACCATCATGTCCACCAGCGTGGCATCGCCCATGCGCGCGCCCCAACGGTGGCTCAGGCTCAGATAGGGCGAGCGGCTCATGCTCTCCGCGCCGCCGCCGATCGCCACTTCGTAATCGCCCAGCAAAATGCCCTGGCTGGCGGACACGATGGCTTGCAAACCAGATCCGCATAAGCGGTTGACGTTCATGGCAGGCGTTTCCTTGGGACAACCGCCATTGATGGCCGCCATGCGCGAGAGGTACATGTCACACGGTTCGGTATCGATGACGTGGCCGAACACCACATGTCCCACGTCCGCGCCTGCGACGCCCGCTCGCGCAATGACCTCCTTGACCACCGTGGCGCCCAGTTCGACCGGCGGCACGTCCTTGAGGCTCGCGCCAAACGAACCGATGGCGGTGCGCACGGCACTGACAACGACAACTTCATGGGACATGACGATTTGCTTCTGGCGCGATGTATAGAAAAATGAAGATCGGATGCGATTCGATAAGAAAATTAAGCAAAAAAGTATGGCACGCGCGGTACACGGTGTCCAGCCATTCGGCGTCAAGACTGTCCCGATCGGCACACGGCCAGTGCTTCTTTGATCCGGGTGCGGTCCACCACATCTCGCGCGGCATTGCCGTCCCGGCACCCGGCTGGCGGAGCAGTTTCCCCGCCGTCAATTGCCATCACAATCGAGCCTGGTTCATTGAAATAGCGGAGGTTGCCCTTCAGGATTTGGGAGCCGCCCGCTTTGTTTTTGCTGGAGACGACTGCGCCATGCCACACCCCATCACCGCCGTTTACCCAGGCACCTTCGACCCGATCACACTGGGTCACGAAGACATTGTGCGGCGCATGCTGCGGCTCTTCGACCGGGTGGTTATCGCCGTGGCGGCGGCATATCACAAGAAGACGCTGTGCACGCTCGACGAGCGCATCGCGCTGGCGCGCGCTTCGTTCGCCGATACGCCGCAGGTCACCGTGGCGCCGTTTGACGGACTGTTGCGCGACTTCGTGCGCGCGCAGAACGCACAGGTCATGGTACGCGGCGTGCGCTCGGCCACCGACTTCGATTACGAAGCACAACTGGCGGGTATGAACCGCAACCTGATGCCTGAGGTGGAAACGGTATTTCTCACCCCCTCGCCTGCCTACCAATTCGTCAGCAGCACCTTCGTGCGCGACATCGGTCTGCTGGGCACGGAGGTAGAACGCTTTGTCGCGCCGCACGTGCTGGCGCTGCTGACCGAACGCAAGCAGGACGGGCGCAAACCGTAATTGCTTTCCCGCGCCTGCGCCGCGCCGCCTTACTCCAACGTCACTTCAACCCGGCGGGCCTGCGCGTTGCTGCCGCTGCCGACAATAACTTGCGGTTTGCGCAGTTCAATTTTGTCGTCGCCGATGCCCAGTGATTCGAGCACCCCTTGCACGGCTTGTGCGCGTTGCTTGGCCAACGCGGCATTAGCTTGAGCGTCGCCGCTGGCATCGCAATACCCGCTGACGATGGCGCGCTTGCCCGCCGCAACGCCGCGCACGATATCCGCCAACGCCATTTGCGCGTCCGCTGGCAGGTCGGCACGACCCACTGAAAAGTAGAACCTGACCACGCCCGGTTCAGTAACGATGCTGGCGCCATTGGCGTGCTGTTCGTGCTGCTGCACGGCAGCAGCTTCACTGGCGGG
>Ga0209738_10000165_pt1 | contig 15144 bp, 10 predicted proteins | sample TergutNc150P5_FD_187289 | JGI IMG/M metagenome (GOLD analysis project Ga0209738, IMG submission 187289) | Nasutitermes corniger P5 segment gut microbial community from laboratory colony in Florida, USA - Nc150 P5 (SPAdes) (version 2) | ecosystem: Host-associated > Arthropoda: Insects >...
CCGATATGGCGTTGTTCGATTGGATCGAACAGCAGGTCGATGCTTTGCGCGCCTGCGACGTTGCTGCGCTGGCGCACGTGGTGCAGCGCAGTTGCGAGATCAAGGCGCAGGTGGTGGGGCAGGACGAGCGCGAATCGGGCTTGCGCGCCATTCTCAACTTTGGCCACACGTTCGGCCATGCCATTGAGGCGGGTCTGGGCTACGGGGTGTGGTTGCACGGCGAAGGTGTGGCGGCAGGCATGGTGATGGCTGCCGAGCTTTCGCGCCAATTGGGGCTGGTGGATGCGCCGTTTGTGACGCGGTTGCGCGGTTTGATCGAGCGCGCCGGTTTACCGGTGCAAGGGCCGGTGCTGGACGCGCGCGATAACGCGGGGCGCTATCTCGACTTGATGCGTGTCGATAAAAAGGCCGTGCAGGGTGAGATCCGCTTCGTGTTGATTGACGGCCCGGGCCACGCATCCGTGCGCGCCGTGCCGGATGCGGTGGTGCGCACGGTGATCGAGCGCTGTTGCGCGGACTGAGCGGGAAGAGGGGAGAGCAGTCTCATGTCCACGCCTCTTGCGATATGCGCGCCGCCGCTGGTTCCGGCGTTGGCGGTTTACGCCAGTGATCCGCTGCGTTCGCGCGGACGGCGTTACGCGCAACCGCGCGACCTGCTGCGCAATGACTTTCAGCGCGACCGTGACCGCATCGTGCATTCGTCGGCGTTCCGGCGGCTGGTTTACAAGACGCAGGTGTTCCTGAATCATGAAGGCGATTTGTTCCGCACGCGCTTGACGCATTCGCTGGAAGTGGCGCAACTGGCGCGTTCCATCGCACGGCCCTTGCGGCTGCATGAGGACCTGGTCGAAGCCATCGCGCTGGCGCACGATTTGGGGCATACGCCGTTCGGCCATGCAGGGCAGGATGCTTTGAACGGTTGTTTGTCCGAGCACGGCGGTTTTGAGCATAACCTGCAAAGTCTGCGCGTGGTCGATGCGCTGGAGCGGCGCTATCCTGAGTTCGATGGTTTGAATCTGACTTTCGAGACGCGCGAGGGCATTCTCAAACACTGCACGCTCGCGCAGGCCTACGCCTTTGAGGCGCATGACCCCGGCGGCGTGGCGCACCGCTTTCTGAACGGCACGCAGCCGGGGCTGGAGGCGCAACTGGCCAATCTGGCCGATGAGATTGCCTACAACGCGCACGATATTGACGATGGTGTGCGTTCGGGCCTGATTACGTTGACGCAGCTTGCACAGGTGCCGCTGTTCGCGCGCTTTCACCACGAGGTGATGCACGCCTGGCCCGATCTGACCGGGCGGCGCGTGCTCTACGAGTCGATCCGCCGGATGCTGTCGGCGCAGGTGCACGATGTGATTGCCGCTACCGGCGAAGCGCTGCAAACTGTGCGGCCCGCCGATGCCGAAGCGGTACGTGCCGCAACGCCGCTGGTGCAATTCAGCGCGGCTATGAGCGCGCAGTCGCGCGAACTCAAACACTTTCTGTTCGCCAACCTGTATCGGCATCCGCAGGTGGTGGAGGTGGCAGGGCGCGCCCAGCAGGTGGTGCGCGATTTGTTTGCCGTCTACTTGGCCGCGCCTGGCGAGATGGCGCTGGAGTTTGCCGGGCGCACGGATACGCACCGTGCCGTTGCCGACTACATTGCCGGCATGACGGACCGCTACGCCATCCGGGAGTACGAGCGGTTGACCGGGCAGGCATGGCGAGCGTGACGACGACGGGCATGGGGATTGCCGCTTGGCGGCGGGAGAAGCGAGCCGGATACAGTTCGCATCATCATGACTTTTGTAACGCAACGCCTGATCGATCAAGTGACTGCTGATACCCGCCGCTGGGTAACGCGGGCGGTCGTCGGCTTGAACCTGTGCCCATTTGCCAAGGCGCCACATCTCAAGGGGTTGATCCACTATGCAGTGAGTCTGGCTGAGGATCAGGCTGCGCTGTTGGCAGACCTGACACGCGAACTGCGCGCATTGGCCGACGCGCCCGAGGACGAGCGCGAAACCACGCTGTTGATGGTGCCCAGGTTGTTCCCGGACTTTCTGGACTTCAACGACTTTTTGGACCGGGCGGATGCCGTGTTGGCGGCGCTCGATCTGGAGGGGGTGTTGCAAATCGCGCCGTTTCATCCGCGCTTTCAGTTCGCCGGCACGGTGGAGGACGACATTACCAATGCCACCAACCGCGCGCCATACCCTACGTTGCATCTGATCCGCGAATCGAGCATCGACCGCGCGGTGGCGGCTTTCCCTGAGGCGGAGACGGTTTACCTGACCAACATGGCGACGATGCGCCGCTTGGGGCGTGAGGGCTGGGCGGCGCTGGATGTCGGCGCGCATGAGGATGCGGGCGAGGGCGATGGCAAGGGCGAGGCGTCATGACCATGCGACATACCCAAAGTAAAGCACCTGCCCCCGCCGCAGCGCTGCCCGATGGCGTCGAATGGGCGGGCAGGTCGGTGGGCTTGCTCAAGGAATTGCACATTCTTACGCGCGAGGGGCGGCTCAATCAGGACTCGCGCCGCAAGCTTAAGCAGGTCGATCATCTGGTGCAATTCATTGAGCAGTTGGTGGCCGACATCACGCCTTACGACGGCGCGCTCACGCTGGCCGACCACGGCGCGGGCAAGTCGTATCTGGGCTTTATCTTGTACGAGCGGCTGTGGAGCGGCGAGTCGGGCGCGCAGGGCGCACAAGGCACGGTTTACGGCATCGAAACGCGCCCTGAGCTGGTCGAGCGCTCGCGTGCACTGGCCGCGCGGCTGGGCTTTGAGCACATGCGTTTTCTCAACATCGCTGCTGCGGACGCGATGCAGGCCGAAGGGTTGCCCAAACGCATCGACCTGGTAACCGCGCTGCATGCCTGCGATACGGCGACTGACGATGCCATTGCCTTCGGTTTGGGCAAGCAGGCGCAAGCCATGGCCTTGGTGCCGTGCTGCCAAGCAGAGATAGCGGCGTGCCTGCGGCAATCCAAGGCGTTGCAATTGGCGCGCAGCCCGCTGGCTGAATTGTGGCGGCACCCGCTGCACACGCGCGAAATTGGCAGCCAATTGACCAACGTGCTGCGCTGCCTTTACCTGGAGTCACAGGGCTATCAGGTGACGGTTACCGAACTGGTCGGCTGGGAGCACAGCTTGAAAAATGAACTCATTCTCGCGCGCCGCACGGGCCACCCCAAATACAGTGCGGGTGAGCGGCTGCGCGCCTTGCTGGCCGAGTTCGGCTTGCAGGCGTTGCTGCCGCTGCGGTATGCGCAACTGGCAGGCTAGGGGAGGGTTGTTGGCCGGCGGCCATGACAGGAGCATGGCGTTGATGCCCGTCAACGCTGCGCCGATTTGGGCCTGAAGGCCGCGCAGACCTCCGGGCGGCTCTCCAGGTACGGCCCGCCGATCAGGTCGATGCAATAAGGCACCGCGGCAAAGATGCCGGGCACCAGCACGCGCCCATCCGCGTCTTTGAGGCCCTCCAGCGTTTCGGCAATGGCTTTGGGCTGGCCGGGCAGGTTGATGATGAGCGTTTGTTGGCGCACTACCGCCACCTGGCGCGACAAGATGGCCGTGGGCACGAAGTGCAAGCTGATCTGTCGCATCTGTTCGCCGAAGCCGGGCAGCTCGCGGTCGGCTACCGCCAGCGTGGCCTCAGGCGTTACGTCGCGTGGCGCAGGGCCGGTGCCGCCGGTGGTCAAAATCAATGCGCAGCCTGCATCAGTCAGATCAATCAGCGTTTGGCTGATGACGGTGTGTTCGTCGGGGATCAGGCGTTCTTCGAGCGCGATGGGGTTGATGAGGGCGCGCGCGAGCCAATCGCGCAGCGCGGGTAAGCCCGCGTCGGGATATACGCCGCGCGCAGCGCGATCGCTGATGGAGACGATGCCGATACGCGCCGCTTGAGGCGCAGCAGCCTTGGGTTCGGGGGCAATTGGGAGCAGGGTGTTCATGAGCGTTATCCTTGGGTACTTTTGAGCCTCGATTTTCAGATGGTTGTTGCAGATATGGAACCCTTGCCACCCATTCCGGCCAAACGCTATTTCACTATCGGCGAAGTAGCCGAGTTGTGCGGGGTAAAGCCGCACGTGCTACGGTATTGGGAGCAGGAGTTCACGCAACTTCGCCCCGTTAAGCGGCGCGGCAATCGGCGCTACTACCAGCACCACGAGGTGTTGATGATTCGTCGCATCCGCGCGTTGCTCTATGAACAGGGCTTCACCATCAGCGGCGCGCGTTTGCGTTTGCAGGAAGATGAGTCGGGCGCAGTCATGACTGAGGTCGATACCGATGAGGCTACTGCAACGATTGCGGCGGCAGCGCAACAAGAGCATGTTGAACCGGACGTGGTTGAGTTGGTCAATGAGTTGCTCGCCATCCGCGAGTTGCTCACGCTATAATTTCCATCTTTCGGCGTGTAGCGCAGCCTGGTAGCGCACTTGCATGGGGTGCAAGGGGTCGCGAGTTCGAATCCCGCCACGCCGACCAAAATTGTTTACAATCTACCGTTTCATGCGGCTGTAGCTCAGTTGGATAGAGTACTTGGCTACGAACCAAGGGGTCGTGGGTTCGAATCCTGCCAGCCGCACCAATAAAATTAAGGGGTTACGTTCTTTCGGGGCGTAACCCCTTTTCTATTTGCGGGACTTTTTGCGGGATTTTCCCGCCCGGTTTTGTTGCTTGCGGCTATCAGCTTCTGCCCAGCACGCGCTTGCCCGCCGTTATCACGCCAACAATCGCCGCACCCGCCACAATCCCGGCCGCCGCATTGAACAGGTTACCGCCCAGCGCAGCGCCGAACTGCCGCTGAACGGCTTCGCTGGCGTGGTGCAGCCACGGCAGGCCGTGCACCAGGATGCCGCCCCCCACGAGGAACATCGCCACGGTGCCCACGACCGACAAGGCTTTCATCAGCCACGGCGCCAGAGCCAAGATGCCTCGGCCGGCGGCCTGCATGGCGAAGCTTGCGCGCCGCGTCAGATACAGGCCCAAATCGTCCAGCTTGATGATGCCCGCAACCAGGGCGTATACCCCCACCGTCATCAGCAGGCCGATGCTGCACAGCACGGCCACCTGCGCCCAGAAATGGGTGTCCTGCACCACGCCCAGGGCGATCACGATGATTTCAGCCGACAGGATGAAGTCGGTCTTGATGGCCCCCTTGATCTTGCCGGCCTCCAGCGCCCTGATCTGTTCGTCGCTCAAGTCGGCGAGTTGCAGGGCACGGTGCTCGGGTTGGACCTTCTCGTGATGCGGCAGCAGCTTGTGCAGCAGCTTCTCCGCCCCCTCGAAGCACAGGAAAGCGCCGCCCGCCATCAACAGCGGCATGACCAGCACCGGCAGGAAGGCGTTGAGCAGCAGCGCCACGGGAATCAGGATGCACTTGTTGACCAGCGAGCCTTTGGCGACCGCCCAGATCACCGGCAACTCGCGCTTGGCAGATACGCCGCTGACCTGCTGCGCGTTGAGTGCCAGGTCATCGCCCAGCACGCCCGCGGTCTTGCGGGTCGTCAGCTTGGTCAGCGCTGCCACGTCATCGAGCAGCGCGGTCACGTCGTCCAGCAACATCAACAGACTCGCCATCGGATTCCTCTCTTGCCGCAAACGCGGCAAATACGGACGTTACGCCCGGAACTCCGGGTTAGGTATTGCGTTATGCCAGGTTGTTCCCGTCAAGCCGGGATCTGGCGTTGGCGGTTTACAAGAGCCGGGGCTGGCTTGGGTAAGCCCGCGCAGGTTGGCGCACAAGCTGCAGGCATACGCTGCCCTTTACAGAAACCGGTCGAGCAGCTTGCGGCTGTGCCGGTCCATGTCCGGCACGTCACGGATCAGGTACTGCACGCCTTGCGCGTCGGCAATCAGCATGACCGTGGCCGACAGGCGGCGGATGTCTTCCTCGCCCTTGAGGACCAGCCGCGTGTGGCCGCGGTCTGTTTCCACGTCCCAGGTGCTGGGCGTGGCAAAACTGCTGACGGCCAGCAGCCGCCGGATGACCGGCATGAATTCGCGCGTTTGCAGCGCTGCTTCGATCAGCGCGCGGCGTTGTGCGTCAAGCGCGGTCAAGTCGGGCACCCAGGCCAGTTCGTAACCGTCCGCATCGACCAGACTGAGCGGCCCTTGCGCCGCGCTGACCGGGAAGGCGCGCACCGGCACGACGCCCGCGTGCTGCTGTCCGTCCACGGTCAGCACCAGCCGCCCGAAGGCGTCACGCCGCAAATCGAAATCGGTCGCCGTGCTCATGCGCGCGCCCCTTCGCCATCCATGCCGCCGACCGGCGGCAGCATCCGTTCACGTTCGGCCTGTTCCTGCCGCGCTTGCGCTTCGTACAGACGCCAGTACGCGCCCCGGCGCGCCAGCAGCTCGCCGTGCGTGCCTTCTTCCACCTTGTCGCCTTTGTCGAGCACCACCAGCCGGTCGGCCTTGCGCAGCGTGGACAGGCGGTGCGCAATGGCGATGGTGGTGCGGCCCCGCACCAGGTTATCGAGCGCCTTTTGGATTTCGCGCTCAGTTTCGGTATCGACCGACGCGGTAGCCTCGTCCAGAATCAGGATGCGCGGGTCGATCAGCAAGGCGCGCGCGATGCTCACGCGCTGGCGTTCGCCGCCGGACAGGCCCTGCCCGCGCTCGCCCACCAGCGAGTCGTAACCCTGCGGCAGGCGCAAGATGAACTCGTGCGCGTGCGCGGCGCGCGCGGCGGCGATGATTTCCTCGCGCGTGGCGTCGGGCCTGCCGTAGGCGATGTTCTCCGCCACGGTGCCGAAGAACAAAAACGGCTCCTGCAACACCAGCCCGATGTTGCGGCGGTAGTCGGCCACGCACACGTCGCGCACGTCGATGCCGTCGACCAGAATCGCGCCCTGCGACACGTCGTAGAAACGGCAGATCAGATTGACCAGCGTGCTTTTGCCCGCGCCGCTGTGTCCCACCAGACCGACCATTTCGCCCGGCGCGATGGACAGATTCAGCCCGTGAATCACCGACCGGTTGCCGTAGCGCAGCGCCACGTCGCGCAGTTCGATGCGGCCCTGCACGCGCGGCAGCGGCTTGGGCGTTTTAGGCTCCGGCACGCTGGAAACGTGGTCCAGAATTTCAAAGATGCGCCGCGCGCCCGAAGCGGCTTTTTGCGTGACCGAGACGATGCGGCTCATCGAATCCAGCCGCGTGTAAAAACGCCCGATGTAGGCGATGAACGCGGTGAGCACACCTACCGTGACCTGATGGCGGCTGACCAGCCAGATGCCGCATGCCCACACCACCAGCAGGCCGATTTCGGTCAGCAGCGTCACCGTCGGCGAAAACAGCGACCACAGGCGGTTGAGCCGGTCGTTGACCGCCAGGTTACGGCGGTTGGCATCGCGGAACCGCCCGGCTTCGCGCGCTTCCTGCGCGAAAGCTTTGACCACGCGGATGCCGGGAATGGTGTCGGCCAGCACGTTGGTGACTTCGGACCACACGCGGTCGATCTTCTCGAAACCGGTGCGCAAGCGGTCGCGCACCACGTGAATCATCCAGCCGATGACCGGCAGCGGCACCAGCGTCACCAGCGCCAGCACGGGGTTGATGGAGAACAGTATCACCGCCGTCATCAGCATCATCAGCACGTCGGTGGCAAAGTCCAGCAGGTGCAGCGACAAAAAGACGTTGATGCGGTCGGTCTCGCTGCCGATGCGCGCCATCAGGTCGCCGGTGCGCCGTCCGCTGAAATATTCCAGCGACAGGCGCAGCAGATGCTCGTAGGTGGCGGTACGCAAATCCGCGCCGATGCGCTCGGACACCAGCGCCAGAATGTAGGTTTTGGCCCAGCCCAACGCCCACGCCAGCAGCGACGAACCCAGCAGCCCGGCCAGCAGCAGCGTCACCAGCCGCACGTCGATGGCCCGCCCGTTCTGGAACGGAATGAGCACATCGTCCATCAACGGCATGGTCAGGTACGGCGGCACCAGCGTTGCCGCCGTGGATGCCAGCGTCAACGCAAAACCCGCCGCCAGCGGCCCGCGGTACGGCCGCGCGAAGCGCCACAGCCGCAGCAGCGCCCAGGTCGAAGGCGGCGGCTCCTCCGGCGTGTCCGGCTCCGGGGTTTGTTCCGGCGCGGCGTGCGCCTGCGTTAAAGCCGCCGAAGCCGAGGACGGCCCGCCGGCCAGCGCGGTTTGCGCGCGCTCGAACGCCGCCAGCAGTTGCAGCGCCGCCGGGTCATGCGCCAGCGTGAAATGCCAGGCCGCCAGCTGGTGGCTTTGATCGGCAAGCTGCAAATGCCCCACCCCGGCGTGGTCGTGGTGGGTTAAACGCAGGTTGGATGTCAGTATCCATTCGTGCTGAGTGCCGTCGTCTGAAGATGTGGCGATAAGACGTTGATCCGTCAAAACAATGTCGCCGATTCCAAAGTGCAGGCGGGCATCCAGGTCAACGGACAGGCGGGCCAGCACGTTTTCGGAAGAATCCAGCGGCGTTCCGCCGTGGCTCGATTCCGGCAGCGTCGTAGCGGGCGCGGGAGATTCGAGGGGCGTCATAGCAGTTTTATTTGAAAGAGCACAAGATATGCGTGTCGATTTGATCCGCGAGACCCCGGCACAAGCAGCCGGGGGATTCTATTCACGGCCCCTGACCGTTTCGGTGCAGGAAACGGTCAGCAGCGGATCTGCTCCTACGCCAACGCGGCAGTTCCCCGACATGGTGATCCGCCGCATGAGCTATCTGCGCGGCCCCAACATTTGGACGTATCGCCCGGTGATTGAGGCCATCGTCGATATCGGCGATCTGGAAGATTATCCCTCCAACACACTGCCTGGCTTTTACGAGCGCCTGACGGCTTGGCTGCCAGGGCTGATCGAGCACCGTTGCAGCGTCGGGCGGCGCGGCGGCTTTTTGATGCGGCTGCGCGACGGCACGTGGCCGGGGCACATCATGGAACACGTGGCGCTGGAGCTGCAAACGCAGGCGGGCATGAAAACGGGCTTCGGCAAAGCGCGTATGACGCACGAGCGCGGCGTTTACAAAGTTGTGATCCGCACCCGCGATGAGGCTATCGGCAAGCACGCGCTACAAGCCGCGCGCGATTTGGTCATGGCCGCCATCAACGATAAGCCTTACAACGTGGCGGCAACGCTGGCCCAACTCACGGACATGGTCGACCGCCGCTGCCTGGGGCCGAGCACCGCCTGCATCGTGGAAGCGGCAACCGAGCGCGGCATCCCAACTATTCGGCTGAGCGAGGGCAATTTGGTGCAACTGGGGCACGGCGTGTCGCGGCACCGCATCTGGACGGCGGAGACCGACCGCACCAGCGCCATTGCCGAAGGCATTTCGCGCGACAAGGACCTGACCAAGCAACTGCTGTCCGCTGCCGGCGTGCCGGTGCCGGAGGGCCATGTCGTGACCAGCGCCGACGAAGCGTGGGAAGTTGCTGAGGACATCGGTTTTCCGGTGGCCGTCAAGCCCAGCGACGGCAACCATGCGCGCGGCGTTTCGCTCAACCTGAACACCGAGCGGGAAGTGCGCGACGCCTACGCCACCGCTGAAAAAGAAGGCTCTGAAGTCATTGTCGAGCGCTTCATCCCCGGCGACGAACACCGGCTGCTGGTGGTCGGCGGCAAGGTCGTCGCGGCCACGCGCGGAGAAATCACCCGCGTCAACGGCGACGGACATTCGACCATCGAACAACTCATTGCCGCGCAAGTCAACACCGACCCACGGCGCGGTGCGGAAGAACACTTTCCGCTGGACGTGATTTTGGTGCGCAAAAACCCCGTCACGCAACTGGTGTTGGCGCGTCAGGGCTTGACCGCCGATTCGGTGCTGCCGGTCGGCCGGAGTGCGGTGGTCGAGCGCACCGGCAATATGGCCGTGGATGTGACCGGCCAAGTACACCCGGACGTGGCCGAACTCGCGGCGCTGGCCACGCGCGTGGTGGGGCTGGATATTGCGGGCATCGACCTGGTGACCTCCGACATCGGTAAACCGCTGGCCGTGCAAGGCGGTGCGGTGGTCGAAGTCAACGCCGGGCCTAGCCTGCTGATGCACCTAAAACCTGCCGTCGGCCGTGCGCAGCCGGTGGGGGAGGCCATCGTTGGCTACCTGTTTCCGGGCAGTGTCACGGGGCGTATCCCGTTGGTGGGCGTGCTCGCTGTGCCCGGTCAGACGCTGCTCGCGCCCTTGGTGGGGGACATGCTCAGCCTTTCTGGGTTACTTACCGCCGTAGCGGGGCAGGATGGTTTGCAATTGGGTGAGCGTTGGCTCTCGCGTGAGAGTGCCGTGACCTATGAGGCGGGCGAGCGCATGCTGCTCAACCGCACCGTGCAAGCGGCGGTGCTGGAAACCTCACCGCGCGAAATTCTTACCAACGGTTTGCCTTATGACCGCTGCCAGATCGGCGTCGTCACCGCCATGCCCGGCCCCGAAGGGTTGGCCGATCTCTTCGTTACCGAAGCCGATCAGATGCCGGGCATCGTGCGCACCCAGGTCGACGTAGTGCTGAAAAACGGTGCAGCCGTGCTGAATGCTGCCGACCCGGCGGTGCGCGAACTGGCCAAGTACTGCGACGGCGAGGTATTACTTTATGCCGATCTCGACCGTGCCGACCGCGATACCGCTACGGCTATCGCCGAGCACCGTGCCGGTAAAGGCGGCAAGGGCCGCGCCGTGTTGCTGCGCGGCGGACGAATTGTTTTGACCCGGGGTCGTGAAGAAACACCGCTTGTGGATGCTCGTCAACATGCGCTTGCCGCGTTGCTGGCAAGCACACCGAGTGCGACCGGTGAGGTGCTGGCTGCCGCAGCGTGCGGTTGGCAATTGGGCTTGAGCGTCGATCTGATCCGCGCCAGCTTGCTGCGCTTTACCGAAGAAGCGCACGCACGCCTTCCGGCGACGGCGCCGGCAACTTACGCCTGATGATCGGCGTGGAATGTAGGGCAAACACTGGTTTTGAACTGGAACACGCGCTGCTTGTGCACCGTAAAACACCTTGTCGCGTTGTATTCCTACTTATTTTTTCTTCTTGGAAAGAGCATCATGGAAGTCACCCGCATCCGCGCACTGCGCGGCCCAAACCTGTGGAGCCGCCGCACGGTCATTGAAGCCGTGGTGACTTGTGTGCCTCAGGAATGCGATCTGGGCCGTGACCCGACTTTCGAGCAACGTTTGCGTGAACGTTTCCCCGCCGTCGGCGCGCTGCATGCCAACACGCCCAGCGTCCCGATCTCGATGGCGCACGCGCTGGAGCTTACCGCCTTGGCGCTGCAAGCACAGGCCGGTTGCCCCGTGACTTTCAGCCGTACCACGCCGACCGAAGTGCCGGGCACTTTCCAAGTCGCGGTGCAATACACCGAGGAAGCCGTAGGGCGTTCGGCATTGGAAAAAGCCGAGGCGCTTATCCGCGCCGCGCTGGCCGGTGAACCGTTCGATGTGGTGTCCGCTATTGCTCAACTCAAGGATTTGGACGAGGATGAGCGCCTCGGTCCCTCCACAGGTTCCATCGTCGATGCCGCCGTGGCGCGCGGCATTCCGTTTCGGCGTTTGACCGGCGGCAGCCTCATTCAACTGGGGTGGGGCAGCAAGCAACGCCGCATCCAAGCTGCCGAGGTGGACCGTACCAGCGCCATCGCCGAATCCATTGCGCAGGACAAGGACCTGACCAAAAAACTGCTGCATGCCGCTGGTGTGCCGGTTCCGTTGGGCCGCCCAGTAGCCGATCTGGAGGACGGTTGGCACGCGGCACAGGACATCGGTTTGCCCGTGGTCGTCAAGCCGCAGGACGGCAATCAGGGCAAGGGCGTGACGGTGGGCGTCAGCTCGCGTGAGCACTACGAGTTGGCTTATGCCGCTGCCGCTAAATATGGTGAGGTCATGGTTGAACGATATCTGCCCGGCCACGATTACCGCTTGCTGGTGGTGGGCAACAAGCTGGTGGCTGCCGCGCGGCGTGAGCCGCCGCTGGTGGTTGGCGACGGCGAGCACACGGTGCGCGAACTGGTCGCCGAAGTCAACAAAGACCCGCGTCGTGGAGAAGGGCACGGGACATCGTTGACCAAAATTCGCATTGACGCAATTGCCGAGGCGCGGCTGGCGGAGCAGCACTTGAGCGCCGACAGCGTGCCGCCCAAAGGCCAGCGCGTGGTGTTGCGCAACAATGCCAACCTTTCCACCGGCGGTACCGCCACAGACGTCACCGACAGCGTGCACCCCGACGTGGCCGCGCGCGCCATTGAGGCCGCACAGACCGTAGGGCTGGACATCTGCGGCGTAGATGTGGTGTGCGAATCGGTCATCAAGCCGCTGGAAGAGCAAGGCGGTGGCATTGTCGAGGTCAATGCTGCGCCAGGTTTGCGCATGCATATTTCGCCTTCTTTCGGCAAGGGGCGTGACGTAGGCGCGGCGGTTATCGACAGCATGTTCCCGGCGGGCGATGACGGACGCATTCCAGTCGTCGCTGTCACCGGCACCAACGGTAAAACGACTACCGTGCGCCTGACTGCGCACTTGCTCAAGGCGCAGGGGTTGCGCGTGGGCATGACCAACACCGACGGTGTTTACGTTGGTAACCGTCAGATTGATTCGGGCGACTGCTCCGGCCCGCGCAGCGCGCGCAACGTGCTGGCGCACCCGGATGTGGACGCGGCGGTACTGGAGACCGCGCGCGGCGGTTTGCTGCGCGAAGGGTTGGCGTTCGATCAATGCCAGGTTGCCGTGGTAACCAACTTGGGCAAAGGCGACCATTTGGGTTTGAACTACATCACGACGCTGGAAGACTTGTCGGTCCTGAAGCGCGTCATCGTTCTCAACGTCGCGCCTACCGGCATGGCGGTGCTCAATGCCGCCGACCCGGCCGTCGCTGCCATGGCCGCACACTGCCCGGGCAGTGTCACCTTTTTCGCGCAGGATGGCAGCCACCCGGTTATTGCCACCCACCGGGCGCAAGGCAAGCGCGTGGTGTTCGTCGAAAAGGGCGACCTGGTGTGTGCCGAGGGCACGTTTGAAAAACGTCTGCCGTTGGCGCGCATTCCGCTCACGCGGCAAGGGCGCATCGGCTTTCAGGTCGAAAACGTCATGGCCTCGGTCGCTGCGGCATGGGCCGTTGGCACACCGTGGGAAGCGGTTCAGAAAGGGCTTGCTACCTTCGTGAGCGACATGCAGGGTGTACCCGGGCGCTTCAATATGTTCGATCATGCCGGGGCGACGCTGATTGCCGATTACGGCCACAACCCCGATGCCATTACCGCGCTCGTTGCCAGCGTGGAAAACCTGCCTGCCCGTCGGCGCGCGGTGGTTATCAGCGGTGCGGGCGACCGGCGCGACGAGGATATCCGCGAGCAAACCCGGATGTTGGGTGCGGCCTTTGATGACGTGATTCTGTACCAGGACGCCTGCCAGCGTGGCCGCGCCGACGGCGAAGTGCTGGCGCTGTTGCGCCAGGGCTTGCAAGGAGCCGCGCGCACCGCTTACGTGCAGGAGATTCGCGGTGAATTCGCCGCCATTGATCATGCTCTGGAGCGCTTGCAAGTGGGCGACCTGTGCTTGATCCTGATCGATCAAGTGCAGGAGGCGCTGGACTACATTCAGCGCCGCTGCGACGCGGCCAATGCGGCTGCTGGAAAAACCGCCGTGCCGCGCAAAACCGCCTCCCGTGCGGCATCGACGGCAGCGGCAACTGCCAGGCGACGCACGGCCACCAAGCTCCGCGGCGCTGTTGTTAGAAGCAGTGCAGTATCGGCTGTGACCGGTGTTTAGGTTACGGACGGGCACGAATCACCGCAGTGCGTCGTGTTCCTGTCCGCGCTGGGTTATGGTGCGTGCAATTGGCAGAGAGGATCGTAGATCCGTCTATGCAAAACGCTCAATCCCGGTGAAAATACGCGTTTCACGTGCAGTGGCGCGTATTTTTTCGCGCTTTGACGGGTTCTCAAGATGTTTCCTTTTTCCAGCGACGATCCCAAAATGGGTGAATTTCAACCGGGCGCTGATGCGCCCAAGACGTCGGCCGGTGCGCCGACTGAGCATCCTCTCGACGCCTTGACCGGCGGTGTGTTCTCCGCTGCCACGTCAGGCGAGCGGGCGCAGCGCCTGCGCACATGGCTGGCCGCAAATCCCGCAGTCGATCAAATGCAGGCCGTGTACAAGGAACTGGCGGCCAAGGACAAGGGCGCGGCACGGCCTTTGCGCGAAAAGCTCGACGAGTTGCGGCGTGAGCGCAATCAGGGGGTTGTTACCGATGAATGGAGCAGCAAGGCCGAGGCACTGTTGGCGACTACGCGTCTGAATATTGCTGATGCGCTGGCTTGGCAGCGTGATGCTGCCCGGGCTGGCGCGCCGCTGTCACGCGAGCCGCTGGCGGGTTTGCGCGCACGGTTGATGGAGCGCACCAATCAAATCGAGGATCTGCAAAAGCGCGTCTCGGTGCAGTGCGAGGCGGCGGTACTGTTGGCGCAGCGTATCGAATTGCTCTCGACCAAGCCGTGGCGTGACGCACAAACTGCGCGCGAGGCGATGGTGTCCGATACGGAACACTGGCGCAATCAGGCACAGGCCATTGTTGAAGACTCACAATGGCCGAGCGTGGATTTGCGTTATCCGCCGCAGCTAGAAAACGCGCAAGGCCAATTGACGGCGGTGTGGGATGCGTTCGAGAGCGCGCTCAATCTGGCCGTCGCTGCCGATCAGGACAGTGCCGCTCCGTTGCCGCCGGTGCCGGTGTGGGCCGACGAAATTGCGCGCGCGCGCAGTAGTGCGGTAGCGGCTTCTGATGCTGCGGTTGCGCAAGCTAAGCCGGCCAAGCCCAAAGCCGCCGCGCCAACGCCCGAGCAAATTGCCACTGCCACGCAGGCCGTGCAAACGGGTGTGATGCTGCTGGAGCAGGCTGTTGCCGGCGGCCAGACCAAGAATATGAACAGCGCTGTGCAGGCGCTGCGCCAATCGCTCAAAACGCATGGCCGATTGGTAGACGACGCGCTGGCCACGCGCGTGCACGCCGCGCTGGTGTCGGCCGGCGAGTTACAAGGTTGGCAGCGTTGGAGCGCCGACCAGTTGCGCGAACAACTTGTCGCGCGTGCCGAGGCGTTGCTGGTGCGGCGCAAGGCAAAGCATGGACAGGCTACCAAGTCGTCCGGCAAAGCCGATAAGGCTGGCAAGGGTGCACAGTCCGCGCCGGAAGCAGCGGCACAGCAACC